>Ga0307515_10013992_pt1 | contig 14928 bp, 1 predicted proteins | sample 17_EM_MG_FD_194513 | JGI IMG/M metagenome (GOLD analysis project Ga0307515, IMG submission 194513) | Populus trichocarpa ectomycorrhiza microbial communities from riparian zone in the Pacific Northwest, United States - 17_EM | ecosystem: Host-associated > Plants > Roots > Unclassified | place... | reverse complement strand
ACTTCGCGGTCACGTGACTAGAGGACCGTATAAAAGAACCCTACTTTAACCGGCGCTGCTCTTCTTCTCCTTTCCTTTCTCTAGCTTTAGATCCTCGTTTATAGACTACTAATCGTATAGGCTTACGCGTCCCTCTTGCCGTGCTCGTGCCTTAATTAACTAAGTCGCTAATATTATCTAAAGCTCGTCTACTCTTCTTCCTAAGAAGGAACTTAAAAAATATCTATGGACTATAAATAAGAATAGAACACAAAAGCAGACCTAAAGACTATTATTAGAACTAGAAGACTAGAAAAGAATAATAAGATCTACAGAATACGTATAGACTAGAACCCCTATAAGAATCCTACCGGAAGTTACCCTAATAACCGTATTACTATACTAAGAACTACAGCGGCCGGCAAAGCAGCCGCAGGACCCTTAAATACCTCCAATAGTGAAATAGCAACTGACTTAAACTCCTAGGTAGAGCTTATAGCAGCTAATGCTAAAATCGAACAACTTTAAGAGCTACTTAAAGCTAGAGAACCCCTTACACCTAGTAAAGAGTTATTAGACACCTAGAGACTTGCTATGGTCCTTAAGGCCCTAGCCTAATATATAGTATTAGCATTATTACGGTCCGCAAAGGTTGCGGACCCCCTATTGCTTACAGACGGAACCGACCCTATATTTAATAATTGGAAGCTTTAATTACAGGATAAGCTTAAAGTTAATGTGGACTACTTCTCTACTACTTAGGCTAAAATGGCCTACGTCTTTGGCCGTACCGGCGGGGATGTATAGACGCACCTACGTCCTTAATATATATAGGACTCGGTAGATCCCTTCCTCTCTAGAGAAGAGATAATTGTGCACCTATCTTCTATCTATAAGGACCCCTTTAAAGTATAAAACGCCTAACTTAATTATAAAAGCCTAAACATAAAAATAACGGAGACCTTCTTAGCCTTTTAGACCCGCTTTCTATACCTAGCCGGCTAGGCTCGAATTCCTTAGGAAGATCTAATGCTAGACCTATTTAATAAGCTTACCCTAGATTTACAGCGAGCTATACTGCCAGTTTTTACTACTATATAGACGCTAAAGAAACTTATAGACTAGTGCTTAGCTATTAACTAAGGCTTTCGCCGAATTAAGGCACGCGCCAAATGGTATAAAGCTAGAAACCCTTTAAATCAGACTATAGGTAATATAAGAACGGTCTACAATGCCCTAGCACGATCGGTAACCCCTGCAGCACCACCTATATAGCCCGCCGCTAATTTAGCAGCTAGCCGTACGGCTAGCCCTGCTACGGGTCTGGCAAATGCTCGGCCTATATATAGTAACCCCTATATATAGGCCCTTAGTGATTAAGGAGCTTGCTTTTCTTGCGGTTAGAAAGGCCACTATATAAAGGATTATCTGATAAATATAAAAGTGGATAAGGTCCTATTAATCTAGGAGGATAGCGTAGAGTTAGAAAAAGAGGAACCTTAGAGGAAGACTCCTCTCTAGGGTTAAAAGGAATTAATATGTTAGATGTTAATCTAGGTCGGCTAGTTAGTAAAAGAAGCTACACTATCCCTTATACTTTATTCCGTAATAGATACTAAGTTTTAACCTCTGCTTTAGCTAATTCTAGAGTAAATGCCTTTGCCTTAATAGACACCCAATATACCATAAAGCTGGCTGACTTTTTAAATGTACCTATCGAAGAACTACCCAAACTAATTCCTATCCGTGGGTATAACGGGCGGATAGGACTACCTATTACAACTATCTTGCGGATTTACCTCCGTGTTAACGGACGAAGGTAGTATAACACCCCCTTCCTTATTACGGACCTAGGTAGCTATAATATAATCTTAGGGCGAAAATGGCTAGCCTATTTAGGCTTATAGCTTAATGTACGGAGTAAACGGCTTATCTGGCCTAAAACCCTACCCCTAACCCCTTCCTTTATAAAAGAAATTAGTATTATAATAGAAAACCTTATATGGCCCTAGATTAATACTATTTACTAGGCCGATACTATGCGTAGGGACTAGGCCTTTAAGAAAGATATATAGCTTAATTTGTAACGGATCCGTATACTACATCGCCCCCAGACTACCTATATTACGCTACCCGCATTAAAGACCTAGGAAGTTAGTAGTGACCTAAAAAAGCCCCCTATAGAGAGCTTAGGCCCTATGTAGCTATAAAGAACAGTAAGGGATATTAAACGTTACACTAAACTAATAGATTAGAGGGATAACCTATAGAAGATGGAATAGGAGCTAAGAAAGATTATAAACCCTAGACCGTAAAATACGGTTTAGAAAATGGCTGTAAGGAAACCAGCGGACCTCCCACTAGTTAATGTCTGCTATATTAGTGCCGTAGGATTCTACTAGAACTTAGTTTAGCCTAATACCGTTGCCTTTACGACAAGCTTATACAAAATTGATTAAATAATTAAGGAAAAGGGAAGTAAGCTTAGCGGATAAGAAAGCGAGCTTATGGATAAGGAACTAGTAGAATAAAAGCTGCCCTATTAATACTAGAAATTTAAGGATATATTTTCCAAAGTAGCGTTTAATATACTTTTACCTTACTAACCGTATAACTATAAGATTAAGATTAAGCAGGGTAAAGAAAATACTCTTAGCTTTAGCCCCCTCTACAAGTAGTCTATTACCGAATTATAGGCCACAAAGTAGTATCTTATTAATAACCTAAATAAGGGCTTTATTAAGCCTAGCTAAGCCCCTTTCGCCTTGCCTATTCTCTTTATTAAAAAGCTAAATAAAGGACTCCGCTTCTATATTAACTACCGTAAACTAAATAATATAACCCGCAAGGACCGCTATCCGCTACCCCTACTTAATAAGACTTTAGCCTAAATAAGTAGAGCTAAAGTCTTTATAAAGCTTAATATCCGCTAGGCCTTCTACTAAATTAGAATAGACCTCGGGTCTAAAGATTTTACTATATTTTAGACCTGTTATGGAACATATAAATATAAAGTGCTCCCTTTTAGACTAACTAACGGACTAGCTATGTACTAGCGGTACATAAACAATATACTCTTTAACTACCTTAACGATTTCTATACGGCCTATTTAAATAATATTATAATTTATTCCGAGAACGAGCTAGAACACGAGGAGCACGTCTATAAAGTCCTATAATAGCTTCGCGAGGCTAGCCTCCAGGTTAACATTAAGAAGTTGGAGTTTAGTATTAAGCGTATAAAGTACCTAGGTTTTATTATTAGTATAGACAAAATTAAAACCGACCTAAAGAAGACAGCCGTAATTAACTAGTGGGCACCCCTACGGACCGTAAAGGGGGTATAATTCTTTTTAGGGTTTTATAACTTTTACTAATGCTTTATTAAGAACTATAGCAGGATCGCCCGGCCTCTTAACCGTTTTACTAGAAAAGACCAGCCCTTTTACTTTAACGCTATATATAGGCAGGCCTTTAATAAGCTTAAGAAACGGCTAGTATCGGCTCCCCTACTTGCCCATTTTGACCTAAAACGGCCCTTAATACTAGAAACTAATGCCTTAGATAGCGCGATAGCTAGTATTTTTTCCTAAAAGTAACCGGACGGAGAGTGGCACCCTATTATATACTATTTAAAGACTATAATAAATGCCAAGCTAAATTACCACATCTATGACAAAGAAATGCTAGCTATTATCTCTAGCTTTTAGCACTGGCGTGTACAGCTAAAGGGGACCCCTAAGCCAATTAAGGTAGTTTTAGATTATAAGGCCCTAGAATACTTTATAATAACTAAGGCCCTAACGGACCGGTAGGCACGCTAGGCGGATACCCTATCTTAGTTTAACTTCTTAATTATATATAGACTAGGCGCTATAAACCGTGCGGACGCTCTTATAAGGCGTAAGTAAGACCTAGATAACTAGACGGCTGTAAAGATATTACTATGGACCTAGACGCTACTATAACTAGAATACCTTAACCCCTAGATACGGGCAGAACTAAATACGGACTCCTTAGGCGCCGAGATATATCCTATTAACTCCTCCGAACTTAACCTTATTAATAAACTACTATAGGCCAACTAAACAACCCCCTCTCTATAGGAATACCGTAAAAAGGTAAAGAACGTTGCTAGCCTATAGTCCCTTAAAAACGGACTACTTAAGCACTAGGAATGGCTAGTAGTAGCTAAGAAACAGAACTTATGGACCCGGTTTATTACTAAAGCTTATACCCAGGTCTCTACGGCCTACCCTAGAAAAAATAAAACCCGTAAGATTATTAATAACCGCTACTACTGGCCCGGAATAGTTATAGATATTAACCATTATATACGGAACTGCGACAGCTACTATAGATCTATAATTCCACGAGATAAAACCCTAGGACTATTAAAACCTCTCCCAATACCCAACCGCCCCTAGTAGTATATCTCTATAGACTTTTATAAGCTACCTACAGACCGCAACGGATATAATATGGTTATAATTCTAGTTAACTGCTTTAGCAAGCGCCTATTCTTAATTCCCTGTTATAAGAATATTAATGCTAAAAAGGCGGCCTAACTGTATATCTACTACGTCTACCGTATTTACGGACCACTAAATACTATTATATCCGATTATAGCCCGCAATTTATATCGGCCTTCTAAAACGAGTTTACCCGGATCCTAGGTATTAGGTTAAAGCTCTCTATAGTATACTACCCCCAGATAAACGGCTAGACGGAGATTATAAATTAATATTTAGATTAGAGACTCCGGCCTTTTATTAACTACTTCTAGAATAACTGGGGTAAACTGCTACCCCTAATAGACTACGCCCAGGCGACCCTACCCTATAACTCTACGGGATTTGCACCTATCTAACTAGAAATAGGGTATTTACCCTAAATAAGCTTTAACTGGGATAGACTAGAAGGACCACGGACCGTACGTAAGAAACTGTCTTATAAGAAAGCCTAGCAGTACGCCAAGCGCTTAAAAGAAGCCTAGACGGTAGCCTGTACAAATCTAGAAAAGGCCCAGAAATTAATAGAATAGCAGGCAAATAAGTATAGGTGCGAACCCGACTTTACCGTAGGTGATATAGTTTGGGTTATAATAAAGAACTGGAAGACGGAACGGCCTAGCTGTAAACTAAACTATTAAATAGCGGGACCGTATAAGGTCCTTAAGAAGATAGGTAACTCGTACAAAGTAAAGCTCCCAGATTTAATTAAGGTTTACCCCATTTTCTCGCCGAATAAGCTACGGAAAGCTGTAAACAACCTATTGCCTGGACAAAAGAACGAACCTCCCCTACCGATTTAAGTTAATGGCGACAACAAATGGGAAATTAAAGAAGTACTAGCCTATAAACTAGTAAGGAAAACGCTAAAGTACCATATTAGTTAGAAAGGCTATAACCCAGATCCTACCTAGTACCCTATATAGAACTTTATTAGCAGTCCCTATAAGCTTTAAAAATTCTATAACCGCTACCCTAATAAACTAGGACCCCTAAAGTACCTAGACAAGTAAATAGAGTGCTAGTATAGCGAAGACGATAAGCTACCGGAAGAACATAAAGATAAGAACGCCCTATAAGCATAATACGGACTATAAAGCCTGAGGGCAGGCTTTTGCGGAGGGGGGGGTAATGTTACGGCACTGGCAGAACTTGGCAGAACTTGGTTGGCAGAACTTGGCAGAACTTCGCGGTCACGTGACTAGAGGACCGCATAAAAGAACCCTACTTCGACCGGCGCTGCTCTTCTTCTCCTTTCCTTTCTCTAGCTTTAGATCCTCGTTTATAGACTACCAATCGTATAGGCTTGCGCGTCCCTCTTGCCGTGCTCGTGCCTTAATTGACTGAGTCGCTAACACGTTATATAGAGCGTTATAGTATATTAGTGCTATATATTAGTAAAGCCCTAGAGATCTAAATAGGGCTTTAAGTAGAGCTTTATAAAGAGCTTTTGTAGAGCTTCGTATAGAGCTTTATATAGAGCCTCTACTATCTACTATAAAAGATCGGTAAAATCGCCAAGCCGTAGCAGCGCGTATTGCCCTCTATTAAAACAATATACCCCCTATAGCCCTACTAATATAACTCTATATTTTATAAATAGAGCCCTATTTTATAGCTCTATTTTAGGGCTATAAAATAAGCTATTATTTATAAAATATAGAGCGTTATTAGTAGGGTTATAGGGGGTGCTTTGCAATGGCTTAAGGCTCTCCGCTGACTTATCCGGCCCCTCCATTCCTAGAAATAAGTACCCCCTATAACTCTACCAAAACGGCCTTAAATTATATAAATAAAGGCTTATTTTATAGCCCTAGAATAGAGCTATAAAATAGGCCTCTATTTATAAAATATAGAGTTATATTAGTGGGGCTATAGGTAGTATATTATTTGGATATTATTTGGATATTATCCGATATCCGGGCTATCCTCGGATAGGATTATTATCCGCCCGACCGGATAGGATAATTTATCCTCCGCAAGCCTGAGCTAGTTGGTTAATACAAGCACGGTCCAGGATGGAGCCGATAGAACTATATGACAAGGAATGGTGACCGAGGTCACGTGGGGTAATCTGTATAATCTGTAGGATCTGTGGGATCCGTGATAGAGTAGGTAGAGCACACGTACATCACGTACAAGAAGGATTTCATAGGAGTACGGTTGTGTATTTAAGGACCCTTAGTCCCTACCTAGATAGTTCCTTCCTTGTAGTAATTCTTAGAATACAATTAGAGTTAATCTGTTAGGCAACCACTCCACCAGTTGTTATTTCGTTGTTGACTTCTATACTTGCATTTCCTATACACCTAGCCCAATAACAGGACTCATCGTAGTTCTTGCTATAAGGTTCCGTTACACCTAGTGCGTAATTAATAGCTCTTCTACTAATAGTTAAAAATATATATTAATAGAAAGAGTAGTTAATAATAAGGATACTTAGTAGGAGATTATTAAAAGCCTTTATAATTAAAGTGGACATTACAGACAAGAGGGTCTTAAATTAGTATTAGTGGCTAAGGCTATAGGATTAGATATTATAGCATATTAAGTCGTGCCTATAGTGCTAGGAGCGATAGTTAGGATAGAAAGAAGAAGTAATATACCCTATATAGGAGTCTACCTTATAGTAACAAGTAACGGTAAATATTATATTTATACCGCCAAACTGTTTTAGATTCTAATACCTAGCTATTACTTAAGAATATATATCTAGATAGGTAAAAGCTTAGGCCTTTAGAAATAAGGATATAAAAAGTATAGCAAGGTTCCTCTATTAAGACGTTATTATAGCCTCTAAAGGCTTTAGTGCTAATTAAGGAGGATATTAAGGAGGATAAATTAGGAGCTGTTTTTAAAGCCCGTAGCGAAACTACTAAGGATAAGGCAGATAAGGTAGATAAGACTAAATTACTAGAGCTATTAGTTAAAGAAGTTATAAGAATAGGCCTTCCTATAGTTCCTACTTTATAGGAGCCTATAACCGCTGTTCCTAAACTAGGTCTTAAAGTTATTAACCTTTTAGATAAGTTAATATTCGCTGCTTAGCGTGCTAGTAAGCCTATTAGCGGCCTTAATATAGACGTTAAACCTAATGAACCTAATAAACCTTCTAATTAAAATAAGGGTAGTAAGCGCTCTGCTTATTGTACACTAGTAAATTAAATTAGTATAGCGTCTAGTAGGTGTAGATTTGGATAGGACTTACCGATTTAAGTATTTCTACTATTTTTTAGTATTATTATATTTAAGAAGCTCGCGGTTAATATAAACCTATATACAGCGTCTTAAAAAGCTAGTAAATATCACTAATTAGAACGGTATATTGGTAAATAATTACGGAAATAGAAGGAGACCTCCGCTGGCGAATTAATGATTTAAGTAGGACTTATTATCTATATAGGCGTTTTTAAGATTACCCAAGTGTAAGACCTTTAGGCTATAGATCCTGAATATCCTAAGTATTTAATTAGCTTATTTATAGGCTAAAAAAGATGGGAGCAACTTAAGCGTTTCTTTTATACCTTACTACCTCTACTAGATAGCGTTAAACGTTAGGTTTTTAAGAAGATTAAGCCGTTAATAACTCCTTTAGGCGAGGCGTTTAGAAAGTATGTTATACCTAGATCTATAATTAGCTTTAATAAAATAATAGTGAGGTTTACTTGACGATTTACGGCTATAATTAAATTACTTAGTAAGTCAGTACCTAAGGGCTTTAAGATATTAAGCCTTTATTAATATAGGTATTGCTATAGCTTTATATTTACCTTATCTAGTTACTTTTTTAGGCTTCCTTTTAAATAGATTATTAAGATATTGTTCTTTTAAAAACCTTTAAGTGCGTCCTCTACCTTATCTAATAGCTCCCTTTTAAGCTCGTCGATTTTGCCTATTTTTAGATAACTACTTTATAAATATTCCGTTGCTCTAGGTGCTCCAATGACTTAAAATTGCTATAGCTAGCATAGCTTAATTAAACTTAAAAGACTATCTAGAGGTGCATAAAAGGGCTAATAAAAGGAAGGAAAGGCTACCGTTTAACTTTATTACAGGAGTAGTTGTTAGCGTAGTTAATTTGGTACTTTCTATTATATAGTAGGACAAGAATTTAGTACGGTTTTAATAACAGCTTACTTATATAGCGATAAGGGCGTTAATAAAGTTAATTAGCATCGGCCGCGGGTATATAATTCCTTCCTTAAAAAGCTAGTAGCTAATATTTAGGGCAATAATTTAATTAAGAAGTTAACGCTTCCTAGGCTCTCTATCGACTACAATAACTAAATAGGCGGCGTTAATATTTATAATTAGCTTTAAAGCTACTATACCACCAAGATTACTACTATACGCACCTAGCTACCCTTATTCTTTTAGGCACTTAATACGGCTATAATTAACGGCTATATTATTAGTAAGAAGATCTTCTAAATATTAAGGAGCCCCTTCTAAACCTACCGCCGTTTCCGTATATAATTGACATAGAACCTATTACGGACCTTATATTGGTAATAGCAGTACTATTAAGGAGAGATATAAACGGACCAGTGGTAGAAGTATAAGGGGTGCTGGAACCAGTTAAATTATAGAACGAGGGGTAACTGAGTTACGTAGTTATATTATAAGTTTAAAATATAAAAACGTAGGAATATAGGAACGCGACTTACTTAGTATATTTCTTAGGCGCAGTATTGTATATTTAAAGGACTACAGTCCCTACCTAGATAGTTCTCTTCTTTATAGTAAATTTTAGAATATAATTAGAGTTAATCTATTAGATAACTACTCTACTAGTTATTATTACGTTATTAACTTCTTATTTACCTATATACCCGGCCTATTAATAAGTCTACTATAGTTTTTACTATAAGGCTTTATTATATATTTACTACCAAAGTTATAGTATTAATAAAGTTAAATAATATGCTACTAAAAGTAGTAGCTACGACGCCGTTAACGGCAGCGACTACTTTAAGATTAGGTAATGATACTAGTATAGCAGATACTAACTTATAACTAGTTACTATCAAATAGCTATAGAAAATAGTTAATTAATTAACAAATAATAATAGTGTACTTAAAGAAAGGATTAATAGGATTAGAGTAGCTAAGGTTAAGTTACCCTTAATTAAACAATTCTTAGGAGAGAAGTTAAAGCTTAAGGGATTCCTTATATAAATGCACTTTAAGGTTATATAAAAAGGAGGCAGATTAGTAACGGCTATAGACTAAGTAGCCTACGCAGGATTGTTCCTAACAGAAAGGGCATTTAAGTAGTTTAAATTTTACCTTATAGAAGTATAGGAATACGGCATAGCAACTACTAATTAAAAAGTATAATATATATTCGCTAGCTAAAACGGGTTTATAAAACAACTAATATAGATATTTAGGGACCTAGAAGTAACTACTATAGTAAAACAAAAGCTTTAAAACCTAGTATAACGAACTTTAGTAATTAAGTATATAATATAGTTTTAAATATTAGCTATATAGATTAAATAGAATAATAAGGCGCTTATAATATAGTATAAATAGGGACTTAAAGTAAAAGTTTAGGATATAATTATCCTAATAGAAGATACGGATACTCTTAGGGAATTAATTAGTTAAGTAATTAAGATTAATAACCGGATCTACTAAAAAGAGTAGACTAAGAAGGGTTAGGATAAAGTTCTATAGTTATATAAGGCGTAGAGCACGTAACGGCAAAGTTAAAGTTAAAAATTATAGTATAGCGTAGAGCTAATAGACCTAAGCGGTATTAAAAAAATAGAAAATAATAATAAGAAACTATAGAAACATAGAGGATAAGGATTAAGTAATTAAAGGTCTAAGGAGTAAAGGCTAAATTAGGGATCTTAGTAGCAGAAGACGTTTAGGTAAACTCTATAGTAAGAAAAATAGTTTAAAGAAGGAGCTTATATAAATTACGGAAAATAAAGTTATTTTATTAGGGACTATAAAAGTAGTTAAAGTTACTATATAGTAAAATTAACGAGACTAGTAGACGATATATATATATAGAGGGATAATAGTATACTGCGAGAAACCAAAGAGTATTTAATTAGAAGTTTTATGTTTTATTATAATAACGCATACCAAATTTATAAGGACGCTAAGTACGGTGTAAGCTATTGGCTATAGGAGCTAAAAATATTAGAATTTAGAGGAACTAATAAACTATCTTATAAATTAGATATTAAGGATAATAAATTTAATATAAGTAAAGTATTTAGTAATAATAAGGCAATAAAGGTAGTTTACTAAAAGTATATAACCCTTAAAGAAGTCGTAATAAAAGTAGAAACTAAGACCACTATAAAATAGGAGTTAGTAATAGAAATTATAACACTATTAAATATAGCATCCATCGCTTTATAAAACGGAAGGAGAAATATCTAATAAAAAAAGGATTAAGTAAGTAGATAACTGCTAGTACTAACTTACCACTTAATAAAGGTAAAAGGCTATAGGTATTACGGCACTGGCAGAACTAGCAAAACTTGGCAAAACTTGGCAGAACTTCGCACCAGCAAGTTGCCACAGATTGCTATATATTGCGGTTACGTAATATAAAGATCTTATAAAACATTAAACGGCGCTACTCTTTTTCTCCTTTTCTTTTCCTAGCTTTAGATTCTCGTTTATAGATAATCTAATCGTATAGGCTTGCACACGTCCTTCTTACTATACTTATATCTTAATTAACTAAGTCGTTAATATTATTTAAAGCTCACTCTACTCTTTCTTTCTAAGAAGGAACTTAAATATATCTATAAGAATATAGAATAGGACCCTAAGGATATTACTAGGACCATAAAGACAGGACCTAAAAAAAAAGAATAGAACCCTAAGGAAAGGACCTATAAGATATACACAGACTAAAACCCCTAAAGAAATTACCTAGAATTACCTAATACCTATACTACTATGCCATAAAATATAGTAGTAGGTAAAGCAGCTACAGGACCCTTAAATACTTTAGATAAAGAAATAATTAACGTTTTAACTCCCCAGGCGGAGCTTACGGCTACTAATACTAAAATTAAATAACTATAAGAGCTGCTTAAAGCTAGAGATACCCCTATATCTAATAATAAGTCATTATTAGACAATTAAAGACTTACTATAGTCCTTTATGCCCTATTTTAGCGCCTTAGTAAATCTACTAAGGCCTATATAGCACTAAAGCGGTTAGTAAAGGTCGCGGACCCTCTACTACTTATAAATAGAACCGACCCTATATTTAATAATTAGAAGCTTTAATTATAGGATAAGCTTAAAGTTAATATAGACTACTTCCCTAATGCCTAAGCCAGAATAGCCTATATCTTCGGCCGTACTGGCGGAGACGCTTAGACGTATTTACGCCCGTAATATACTAAAGACTTAATAAACCCCTTTATCTCTAAAGAAGAAATAATTAAATACTTATCTTTTATTTATAAAGACCCTTTTAAAGTATAGAACGCCTATCCTAGCTATAAAAGCCTAAATATAAAAACAATAAAGACCTTTTTGGCCTTCTAAACCCGCTTTCTATACCTAGCTAAATAGGCTTAGATCCCCTAGAAAGACCTACTACTAGACCTTTTTAATAAGCTTACCCTAGACCTATAGCAGGCCGTATTACTAGCTTATGCTATAATATAGACGTTAAAGAAACTTACGGACTATTGCCTAGCTATTAACTAAGGCCTTTATTAAATTAAGGCACGCGCTAATTAGCTAAAAACTAGAAACCTTATAAGCTAGGCTATAAGTACTATAAATACAGCCTATAGTGCCCTAGCATAATTAGTAACTCCTATAGTTAACCTAGCAGCTAGCCGCGCAGCTACCCCTATTATGGGCCTAGTGTACACCCGGCCTATATATAGCGACCCCTATATATAGGCCCTTAGCGATTAAGGAGCTTACTTCTTATACGGTTAAATAGGCTACCCTATAAGGAACTACCTAATAAAGGTAAAGATAAATAAGGTCCTGTTAATTTAGAAAAATAATATAAAGTTAAAAAAAGAGGAACCTTAGAGGAAGACTTCTCTTTAGGGTTAAAAGGGATTAATATATTATATATTAATCTAAGTTGGCTAGTTAGTAGAAGAAGCTACACTATCCCTTATACTTTATTTTATAATAAATATTAAGTTTTAACCTCTACTTTAGCTAACTTAGGAATAAATGCCTTTACCTTAATTAATATAAAGTACGCTATAAAACTAGCTAACTTTTTAAATATACCCCTTAAAGAACTACCTAAACCAATCCCTATTTATAGTTATAATGGATAAATAGGGCTACCTATTATAACTACCTTATAGATCTACCTCCGCGTTAACGGATAAAGGTAGTATAATATCCCCTTCCTTATTATAGACCTTAGAAGCTATAATATAATCTTAAAAAAAAAATAGCTAGCCTATTTAGGCTTATAGCTTAATATACGGAATAGGCAGCTTATTTAGCCTAAAACTATACCCCTAATGCCTTTCTTTATAAAAGAGATTAGTATTATAATAAAAAACCTTATACGGCCGTAAATAGACACCGTTTACTAGGCTAATGCGACGCGTAGGGATTAGGCTTTTAAGAAGGATATATAGCTTAATCCGCAATAGATTCGTATATTACGCCGCCCCTAGACTACTTATATTATACTACCCGCACTAAAGACTTAGAAAGTTAGTAGTAGCCTAACTAAGTCCTTAATAGAGAACCTAGGCCCTACGTAGCTATAAAGAAAGGCTAGGGACATTAGATGATATACTAAACTAATAGACTAAAAGGATAACTTATGGAAAATAGAATATAAGCTAAGAAAGACTATAAACCCTATACCGTAAAATACAGCCTAATAAATATCTATAAAGAAACCCATAGACCTCCCACTAGTTAATATTTACTATATTAGCGCTATAGGATTCTACTAGAACCTAGTTTAGCCTAATACCGTTATATTTATAACTAGCTTATACGAAATTAATTAAATAATTAAAGAGAAAAAAGCCCTAGCTTAAAAAAAAGGTAAGCTTATAAATAAGGAGCTAGTAAAACGGAAACTACCCCATTAATACTAGAAATTTAAAGATACCTTCTTTAAAGCAGCGTTTAATATACTCCCGCCTTACTAACCGTATAACTATAAAATTAAAATTAAGCCGGATAAAGTAGTTACCCTTAGCTATAGCCCCCTCTAATAGTAATCTACTGCTAAATTATAGGCTATAAAGTAGTATCTTATTAATAACCTAGATAAGGGCTTTATTAAGCCTAGTTAAGCCCCTTTTAACTTACCTATTCTCTTTACTAAAAAGCTAAATAGAGGACTTTGTTTCTGTATTAACTACTATAAGCTTAATAATTTAACCCTTAAAGACTACTACCCACTACCTTTACTTAATAAGACTTTAGCCTAAATAAGTAGAGCTAAGATCTTTATAAAGCTTAATATCCGCTAGGCTTTTTACTAAATTAGAAAACCTTACTATATTTCGGACCTATTACAGAATATATAAATATAAAGTACTGCCTTTTAGATTAACTAATGGACTGGCTATATACTAACGGTATATAAATAATGTACTATTTAACTACCTTAATAACTTCTATATAGTATACCTAGATAATATTATAATCTACTTTAAAAATAAACTGGAATATAAAGAGTATATCTATAAAGTCCTATAACGGCTTTAAAAAGCTAGCCTCTAAGCCAATATTAAGAAGTTAGAATTTAGTATTAAGCGTATAAAATATCTAGGGTTTATTATTAGTATAAACGGAATTAAAGCAGACCTAGAAAAGATAGCTATAATTAACTAATAGTGTAACGGAACCTTGTAGTAAGTATTACAATAGGCTTGTTAATAGGCTAGATATATAGGTAATGCAAATTAAAGTTAACAACGTAATAATAACTAGTAGAGTGGTTGCCTAATAGATTAACTCTAATTATATTCTAAGAATTACTATAAGGAAGGAACTATCTAGGTAGGGACCGTAGGTCCTTAAATACATAACTATACTCTTATAAAATCCTTCTTATACGTAATATACGTGTACTCTATCTATTTTATTATAGATCCCGTAGATTATATAGATTATATAAATTACCCTATATAACCTTAGTTACTATTCCTCGTTATATAGTTCTATTAGCTCTATACTAGACTATACCTAAATTAACTAACTAGCTTCTTCTAACTCCTTTTCTAGTAGTCGTAATATTATACTTAAAGCGTCCATAACACTATCTCCCTCCTCTTTATCTTTATCCTTAAAGATTTAAAATATCTCTAAGTTATTTACTAGAGGTGTAATATCCGTCTAATTAATTTAGTTAATAATATTATTTATTATACCTAAAGCAATTTCTTCTTCTTTAACTACTTGTTATATTCGCACTATTACTATAATATTATCTCTTAGTAA
>Ga0307515_10013991_pt1 | contig 14928 bp, 7 predicted proteins | sample 17_EM_MG_FD_194513 | JGI IMG/M metagenome (GOLD analysis project Ga0307515, IMG submission 194513) | Populus trichocarpa ectomycorrhiza microbial communities from riparian zone in the Pacific Northwest, United States - 17_EM | ecosystem: Host-associated > Plants > Roots > Unclassified | place... | reverse complement strand
GAAGTGATCGACAACTCTCATGGACAAAACAGTAAAAACAAAATGATATTAATGAGTTGGATTTTGGAAATTATTATTATTATTTTTAACATTTTTTTTTAGATTATTATAGGTATTGAGATCAGTTAGCGTGCACCTCAACTAATCTCATGGATCCTGAAATTAATAACTATGTAAACTTTTAATAGCCTTAAAAGAACTCGTACTCGTGATCATTAAAAAGCTAACTCAAGGTTTGACTAGTTAAGTTACTTCTCAGCTGAGTTAGATATCAGTTTTTATCCTAAGCACTACTAAATTAAACCTTTTTATTTGACTAGTATATATATCAAAGTTATCAAACCTGATATAGCCACGATCTAGTCTAAAATTCAGGTCATAAATTAAGCGCATTGATTTAGGTTGATTCAATCAATTTAAAATAATGTTATATAATTATTTTTTGTTATAAATAAAACAATATTATTTTGATTTTATTTTAATTAAACCAGACTTTTACCGAGTCAATTTCTATTTATTTATTTTAAAATTTAACTCGAGTTAAGGGTTGGATTGACGAGTTATCTGGTTAACCTGTCTAGCTGATCGAGTTTAATAATAATAATAATAATTACAGAGGTGAGAAATAAAGTTTTTATAATTTTTTTATATTTTAATTGTAAAATAATAATTTTGAAATAAATTATTACAATTATTATCATAAATAATAATTTGATAACACTTGCATTGAACTCTAATAAATTTTAGATAAAAAGAAATTACAAGAAGTTTAATTTTAAAAAGGGAAGTTTAATTTAAAAAAGGGAAGCACTAACATTAATATCAACTTATATATATATATGTTAAGCATAATTATTTAAATGATCACACACAATATTTTAAATAAGATACAAAGGCAAGCCAATAATTCAGAACAACCAAATGTTTATCAATTTATTCATGACAAGTCATTACACACAGCTAGCCAAGGAAATTACACAAAGCAGACACTCCGAGCCTTAAGTTGATCTTCGTAAGTGACAAATTGTTGTAGAAGATCTCAGCCGACAGGACGTACCCTCACAGTAGTAAACCTGAAGAAATTAGACAAAAATAGAATTTAATAATGATGTATTAAGTTCAAAGAAATTTAAATTGCTGAATGAATTAGTTAACTTTGCATTTTATCATGACACCCACGACATGCCTTGTCTTGTTCTTCTGCTCTGGTTAAATATAATGGAGTTCCACTTGAACCTGCCCCTCCAAAACACAAGAGGTTGTGTCAAATAAACATTGAAAAGAATTTAAAAGGAAAAAAAGGAATTGAAGAATGGATAAAAATGTGAAACTAAATATGATATATTTAAATACTTATAACCCGTACCTAATCAAATGTTTCTTCATCACTGTCATCATCGGTAACCTTGATTTTAGGGATATGTTTGATCTTGGGCCAATCTTCTCCTGTTCCCCTTCGGCACCTTTTGCTCAACCTTGGACAACGAGTGATCTCAAGATTTTGAAGTTTCTTTAAATTGCCGATGCACTCTGGCATTTCTTCAATGTTTGGACACTTTTTGATGATAAATGTTTGTAAGGATTCTGCAGATCCTTGAAGAAACTGTTCTGGTAAAGCAATAGTTGATGGTAACTCGTCAAATATTACAATACGAAGGGAAACGGAAAAAGGTTGAATTTTTTCCTCATTTTTTTTTTTCGATCGTCATCAAATTAAGTTTTGCACAACTTTCAATGAAAAATTCTTCCAAAGTAGTTAGGCATTTTATGCTTCGTGGCAGAGAAATCAAGCTATCACATGAAACAATAATCAATTTCCGAAGACTTTTAAGACCTTGCATATCTTCGCACAAATTTTCTAGATTTTCACACTCAACAATGCATAAAGTTTGAAGACACTCCAACCACCCAATCCCTCCTTCTGGCAACCGCTTCTGCTGAGTAACTAGACCTAAAAATCTAAGGCTGATCATGTACCTCACATCTTTGGGCAGCTCTTCTAATCCATCACCTACAACCAGAGCTTGCAAGTTTTGCAATTTGAAAATAGATTTTGGGAGTCTTTTTATTTTTGCGTTGTCCCCAAAATGGAGATATCTCAAATGTTTCAAGGCGTCAATCCTCTCCGGAAAAGCCTCAAATTCAGAATCATCCATTAATTCCAAAGACCGCAAATGCTTAAATTCTAACAAACATTTCTCAAAGTCTGTTTTGCATGTAGGCCCCACTATAGTATCTGCAAAGGCTATTGACCGCACTTGATGGAAGTTGTTTGGGGACTTGGGGAGAGTTTTATGAAAAAATGAATCAGAGTCAAGAACTGACAAATGACGGGTCGTTTTGGAAATTTGGTGGTTTTGAGAGCTTAAGATTGAAAACTCATTTTGAGCCAATGATGATGCAAGATCATGCATTAAATCATGCATTTTAAAGTTAGCTACAACAATCTTATCCACATAATCTTGGAAGAAACATCTTGAGATCAACTCGCGCACATAACGCAAGCCAACTTCTTCCAAGTTCTCATTTGGATTTGATGATTGAAGAATGAGCCCATGTGCCATCCAAAATTGCACCAATACGAGATCCGAGAATAGGTAATCTTTTGGAAAAACTGAACAATAAAGAAAGCATCTTTTCAAGTGAGTCGGCAGGCTTTGATAGCTTATTTTCAAGGCAGGTAAAATGCCATCTCCCTCTTCTTCCCACTTCTCACTGTCTCTCACCGATTTCCACTCTTTTTCATCTGTCTTACCATACAGTTGAGTCCCCAAGTTAATCACTGCCAGAGGAACTTGCTTGCATTTTGCCACTATTTCTTTCCCAATTCCAACCAAATTTGGATTCAACTCCATTTGCCCTTCCTTGAATGCACACTTGTAAAACAACGACAGACAGTCCTCCTGACCAAGAAGACTTAGGTTGTACGCAGTAACAGTACCCATAATCTCAGCAACACGTTGACTACGGGTAGTTACTATAATCTTACTTCCATCAGCACCTTTTGATAACGAAGGCTTCAACAACAACCATTTTGTAGCATCTTCATTCCAAACATCATCCAAAAGAAGCAAGTATTTCCTACCATTCAGAATCGCTCCAAGTTTTTTTTTAAGTTCACCCTCATCCAAATCCGCACATCTTTCCCCAGTTGCAGATTTAATAATCATTTGTATCACATGTTTCAAGGAAAAATCATCTGAAACACATGCCTCCATCTTCAGTTCAAAATGACTTTTTACATTTTCAGCATCACATACCGATTTGGCAAGAGATGTCTTCCCCAAGCCTCCCATTCCTACTATCGGAAGGACAAGGAGATGTGCATCACCAACCTTAAGAGGTTCTGCTAAAAGGTTGATGATGCGTTCTTTGTCTTCATCTCTTCCGATAAGACCGGAAAAGCTCTCAAAGGATCGGTTCATCCCTGTTTCCTCATGCAAGACATGGCTACAATCAATAGCCTGCTCGCTGAGGTTGAAGTCAGACTTAAGAGATGAAATCTCAGCTAGTCTTTCTATGATGCTCTTTATCTTATGACCCATTCTTAAACGGAATGCAATCTTATTAGAGCTTGAAAAGAAGCGCCGTACCTTTCTGCTGGTGCTCCCTGTTGTTTTCACCACCTGCCTTCGCAAAGTTTCGCACTCGATTTCGTCCAGCACGTCCTCAGCATCATACAAGACTTCTCCGAGATCGTTGAGCCAGAACCGAATTTTGTCATTCTTTGATTGTTTCTGCTCAGCATCGGACAGCACTGCGGCGATGGCTGACAATCTCTTTTCAAGACGAGCAATGCCAGCTTCAAGTCCCCATGCCAAACAAAATTCTTGAACAGCAAAAGAGCCTAACTTCCCTAGAAGGGATTTTGCAATATCGGCTGCAAAAGCTTGTGCCATTTTCTTTTTGAGTGAGGGGAGAAGTGTTTGATAGGAAGAAATGATTGAGATAAGAGTGGAGTTCCGCTTTCTGAGTGGAGAGGAGAAGTCGTTGAGTCTTCTTGATCATAAAATTAAGGTAAGAAAAGTCAGAAAGAAGAAATTTACAAGAAGTTGCTAATAAGGAAGGGCTAGTAATTTGGAGTTATGCAATTGTGTTGTAGCTTCTTCCATGGAATAAATTTGGAGTTCCGCTTAATAAAACTCACATGGTCGTTTTTGAAAAATTGGTGGTTTTGAGAGCTTATGATCCAACACTCATTTTGAGCCAATAATGATGCATTTGAAATAAAATATAATCTTGGAAGAAACATTTTGATATCCACTCGCGAACATAACGCAAGCCAGCATCTTCCATGTGCCATCTAAAAATTACATTTTTTTTTATTTTTTATAAATATTTTTTACATCGATATATTTAAAATATATATAAAAAAAATTTAATAAAATATTGTTTTTTATAACCCTGAGTATCTGAAAACTAGTTTACGCGTACTGTAAATAATTCTGGAATCTAATAAACATCTTGCAAGCCAAGTAATAAAGTAAACCAACACGAGGGTGCACATAAAAATAATAAAACATCTTTTGAAAGCATTTGTCGCTGTGAATTATGAATTGGCTACTTGGGAATTGGGATGCTACTTGTCTGGGGAGTGAGATTTTTTTTTTATTTAGGTGATGGAGTATTTACCGTTGGATTTGACCATTGTTATTCCCTATGTGGACACCACCACATGCTGGGTGCATGCTTCTATGAAAATATGTTTTCTTTAATTAATTAATTTTAAAAAAACTTGACGCCTTTTGTCAATAAAATACGTTTTAAGGATGAGTCAAATATTAAAAAAAAAACTAATTAAATTGAGAAAATTAAAAAAAAAATGAAAAAACCAAAAAAAAAAAAACAAATTAAACCGTTAAAATTTTAAAAAAACTGACCGGTTCAATTCGATTCGATTTTAGTTTTATAAGCCTGAAATCAAAAAAATAAAAAAAAACTCAGGTCAAAACCGAGTCAAACCAAACCCAACCAAAAAACCCGAGCCAAACCCTTTACTTTATCCCGCGATGTAATTTTAACTTTCCATACAGAAATTTATAGCTAAAACACGAATACGTTAATCCCGTGACTGCCCACAGTTTTCACATTTCACACTAAATTTATGTCTGTGTTCTGTATCCACTTGAAGCCACGTGTCCTGCCATGTCCATGAAAGAGAAGTGCTTGGAACACACAAAATTTGATTTTTCAAAGACTTTTAAAGTCTTTTAGCTCAATTTTGCATGATGGGCTGGTCAAGATACTTCTAGACATGTCCACGTGGCAACGATCACATGCATCATTTTCTCCTGTGATTTATGCTCTGTTTGGTCTTCGGAAAAGTTAGGAAGTGGACCCATATTCTACGAACCCATCCACAAACCATTTTGAGTAAAACAATAAAAATAAAAAATAAAAAAAGGGTCATAGATGCGGGTCCAAGCCAAAGAAGTGCACCGGCTAAGCCAAAGAATCCATCCACAAATCTCGCATTTGGTGCACCGGTAAAAGCACATTAATTCCACCAAAAAGAACTTTTAAAATTAAAATAAATAACAAATTGCAAAATTAAAAGCACATTAATTCCACCAAAGAGATTTTCCATGCCAAAGACAATAATTCAAACACATATCAGAAAATAAGGCAGTTTTTTTTTTTTTTCTGGTGTAGGGCATTTTTTGGAAATTTTTTTAAAAATATATTAAAATATTGTTTTTTCTTTATATATTCCCATTAAAATATTTATAAAATACTAAAAATATTATTTTGAATTTTTTCAAAAAATACTCAAAAATTTGGAAAAGCCGGTCGAATTACTCTCCTCAACAAGGCTTAAAAAAGGTAATGCTTTTAATATACAACCTTGTAAAACACTATTCATTTCAATAATATTTTTTTGTTTTTTTTTCTAAGATTATTTTTCTTTTCCTAATTTCATTATTCAAAACAAGTTAACGTGGTTGATTCAAGTTTTTTTTTCTTTAATTGATAAATTAAATTTTGGGTTGATTATGATTAAATTTCATGATTTATTTTAGTTTGTTTTCTATGAGGTTGTCTCGATTTCATGACTCGGATCATAGATCTGACGAGTTAACCCAGTTGACTCGAGTTTATTTTTCTTTATTAATTAGTAATTGTTTTCAATTTCATCATTTAATTTTGAGTTAATTATGAATTAAACTTTATGATTTATTTTAATTTAATTTATATAAATTTAAATTTTTATAATTCAAAATAACGAGACATATTGAAATTAATAACTAGATAAGTCTTAATTCTCATAATTAAAGGAAAGTTCATCCCCTTTTCTTGTTTTATAATATATACAGAGAAAACAAGCCTAGTCTGGCTTAAGCCTAGTTTGGTTTCCCACTAATCTTTTTAATTTTTATTATTTTATAAAGTTTAATAATATAATTTGTTTTTAAAACTAATTTTTCCTCTTAAAGCTACCCGAATTATAGAGACATGTTTATTTTTACATTTAAAAAATATTTTTAAAAAAATTTAAAACTTTTTTATTGTTTTTTTATTTCAAATTAATATTTTTTTTATGTTTTTTTATTATTTTAATATACTAATATTAAAAATAATTTTTTAAAAATAAAAAAAATTATTGTAATCCAAGTCTTTTTGCGTTGCCCTTCTTAAGATTTTCCAACCAGACCGTGATGTTGAGGGCAGATTTTTGGTTCATGGCTAAAGAAGTGTTCGATAGGAAAAAATGATTCAGATAAGAGTGGAGCTCCGCTTAATAAAACTCACATGGTCGAACTCATTTGGGGACTTGGGGAGAGTTTTGATGATGCCTTTGGAATAAAATATAATCTTGGAAGGAACATTTTGAGATCCACTCCCGAACATAACGCAAGCCAGCATCTTCTATGTGCCATCCAAAATTAGTTATTTTTTAAAATATTTTTTATTTAAATATTTTTTAAAATAATTTTTTTATTTTTTATAAATATTTTTTACATCAACACATCTATAATATAAAAAAATAATTTTAAATAAAAATAAATAAATTTTAATAAAACATCTTTTGAAACGCATTTGTCTCTGTGAATTATGAATTTGCCTACTTGGGAATTGGGATGGTAGTTGTCTGGGGGAGTGAGACTTTTTTATTTATTTATTTAGGTGATGGAGTATTTACCGTTGGATTTGACCATTGTTATTCCCTATGTGGACACCGCCACATGCTGGGTGCATGCTTCTATGAAAATATGTTTTCTTTAATTAATTAATTAAAAGAAAACTTCACGCCTTTTGTCAATAAAATATGTTTCTTTAATTAATTGCGCTTCTGCACTTTGTTGCTGGCAATTTCTCCAATGTATCTGATCACTTGAAGAAATAATAGTAATTGAAATATGGAGAATGCATGCAATGAAGAAGTTACACGAGTTCTTCATGTATCTATCAAGGAGATCAAGAACACATAAAATTAATAACCAAAGGAATACACAGACCAAGTTCTGAAGAAATAGTCTCTCTGAATTCTGTTATCAGCCTGTTAAATCTGTAATCAGGGAAAAGTTGTGGAAGAAAAAAAGAGCAAAACATAACTCTAAGCCAGTGGATCACTCATCAAAATCAAAAGAAGGCAATTTAATTAGAAAGAGAACACATGAGATATGCACAAAAACAATCAGGAGAATAAATTTTTGTCCAATGAGAAAAAGAAGACGCGTGTATTCTTCAAAACCTGTTGAATGTTATGATCATATCCTAAAAAGAACATCCCTTTGTAGGGCTTTTACGTCAGAGGGCTAGAACATATACTGCAATTTTTTCAACATTAGTTTTTCTTTCTGTGCATAATCATGTGATTTACCATCCACAAACTAACTTCACAAAAAGATGGTGCCAACAGAATGCAACAGAGAAATAATTAAAATTGTTAAGATAATGTTATCACATACTCATGCACCAGATTTTGGGATAAGTGACATAATGGCTATGTCGATCTTCATCTGGATTTCTAACCCAGGGTAGTACTGTACCTACATGCAGAAAAAAATAAGCATGTTACTTTCAAGTACATCTATGATCAATCACAAGCATCCATGAAGTTCTGAAAACAAGAAAATTTTCTAACATATATAAAGAAGGTATGGGAAGGGGATGTTTCACATTCATCAGAGAACATCACAGAGATTCTCCTAATGCAATCATCGACTTTATTGGAAGAATCAAATCACTGAAAGATAGAGCTTCTTCTTTGCAGATTAGGATTTGGAAGCAAGATCCAACATATCTAATATAAAACTGTTTGGCAAAAAGTTTACTTTTCGGAAGGGAAATAAAAACAGATAAAGGAAAGACAGAGAGGAAGAATCCCGGCATTCAGTCACATGCAGCTATATAATATTGGAAGGTAAGCAAAGATTCAACAAACGTAAATACACAAAATTTGAAACAAGTTATGAAAGGATCGATAGCCTAAATGCATTGCATCATCAACAGTTCAAAACTCTCTTAAACTTCCTAATTTAATTCACAAAAATCATCTAGTTGCTATTACAAAACCCAGACCATAATAATAAGTGACACCGCACCAACCAACCTTGACTGCTACTGCTTGACGATCTTTCAACATTGCAAGATGCCCTTGGGCAAACGACGCAGCAGCTGTCATTTACATAAAAAAAATCCATAATTCAACAACAAATTTTCACCTTCAACATCTCAGAAAAGAAAAACAAAGAAAATACAGAACCGAAACATAAATCTCCGTTAAACATCAACCCAAATTGCTTTCAAGAACTTATTTTATATCGTTGAAACTACTAGGAACTGCCTTCATTATACCTAACCCAAAAAATTAGCCTACGAAACAGACATAAATTCTTCGAAATCGAAAATAAACAAACGTGCACAAGCAAATAAAAAATAATTGCCCAGCTTTCACATAAAATCCTTCATTTTCTACATAATTTCAATACCCTCGTTGCCGATTTAATTAATTAGATACACTCAAAATCAAAACTTTAATTTATTCACTAAATCACAAATTAACACACAAATTAATGAGATAACCTCATATAAATCAAACAAAAATAAATCTTGAAGTCTAATTCATAATTATCAAAATAAATCATGAAACCTAATTCATAATTGATTCAAAGTTGAATGATGAAATTAAAAAACAATTACCAACTAATAAAGAAAAATAAACTCGAGTCAACTGGGTTAACCCGCATACTTATGACCCGAGTCATGAGATTGAGACAATCTCATAGAAAACAAACTAAAATAAATTATGAAATCTAATTCATAATCAACCCAAAGTTAAATGGTGAAATTGAGAAAAAAAATATCAATTAAAAAAAAACTTGAGTCAACCGAGTTAACTCGTTCTGAAGTATGAAATTAGAAAAAGAAAAATAATTATAGAAAAAAAGCAAAAACAAATTATAAGACTGTATAGTTAAAGCATCTTTTTTTAAAGTCTTGTTGAGGAGAGCAATTGAACAGTATTTTTCCAAAATTTTGAATATTTTTTTTAAAAAAGATTCAAAACAATATATTTAGTATTTTATAAATATTTTAATGGCAAATATAAAGAAAAATGGTATTTCAAAATATTATTTTAACATATTAGAAAAAAACTTGAATCAACCGAGTCAACTCGTTTTGAAGTATGAACTTTGGAAAAAGAAAATAATTATAGAAAAAAAAACTATTAAAATGAATAGTATTTTATAAGGCTGTATAGTAAAATCATTATCTTTTTTAAGCCTTGTTGAGGAGAGTAATTAAACCGGTATTTCCAAAATTTTGAGTATTTTTTGAAAAAAGATTGAAAATAATATTTTTAGTATTTTATAAATATTTTAATGAGCAAATATAAAGAAAAAACAATATTTAAATATATTTTCATTTTTTAAAAAAAAATACCCTACACCAAAAAAAAAAAAAAAAACACTGCCTTATTTTCTGATATGTGTTTGAATTATTGTCTTTGGCCATTGAAATGTATTTTAATTTTAAAAGTTGTTTTTGGTGGAATTTATGTGCGTTTACTAAATGCACCCATTTCATTAAACGAGCTTAGCCGGTGCACTCCTTCGGCTTGGACCCGCATCTTTTTATTTTTTCACTCAAAATGGTTTGTGGATGGGTTCGTACTTCGTAGAATATGGGTAACCCCCTTCCTTTTGCAAAGACCAAATAGAGCAAACAGTTGTTTTTTTTCCGTGATGAGTGAATTAATTATTAGGATAGAATAATATATAAATTATATCTCGAGGTTTTATCTAATAATTTAAATTATTGAATTAAAATAATTTTTTGATATGGTATTAGAATTTTGTTGACCAAATAATTACGATGTTATTTTTTTATTTATTTAATAAAAATTAAATATAAAATAATATAAAACTTGATTTGAAAAAGTTTGATAAAAAAATAAAATATTGGAATCAAGGACAGACAAATATTTTAATAGTTTGGAAAATTGGTGGTTTTGAGAGCTTATTATTCAATGTATTTAAAAAGAACATTTTGAGATCAACGCACGCACCTAACGCAAGCCAGCATGTTCCAAGCTGTCATTTGGACTCTGATTGAATGAGTCCAGGTGACATTCAAAATTATTTTTTAAAAAAGTTTTTTTTATTTAAAAATATATTAAAATAATATTTTTATTTTTTAAAATTTATTTTACATCAACACATACGCAATTCAAACAACATCTTAAAAAAACTCAATCTCTCGAACTAGAAAGGCTCAAGAGCTTCCAGGCCTCTAATGTCTGTATATGTGTGTGTGTTTCATCGTCCAAAGAGCATTGCAATAAGGCCACTTGCTAAATCAAGTCAAATTTAATAATTACAGCACAAAGGAACTCTTTCCATCTTTGATTCATAAAATATAACTTGGAGTCCATGTGCTTTGATTTTGTCGAGGATTCTCCCATCTATTTCATGCTTCCTCACTTCGAGACCAACTGACCAAGTGTTTTAGTTCAAGAGTTTTTAATTAAACGTTGGAAACCTACTTCAAAACATTGCATGATAGTAAGCAAAATTTATTTTTTTTAGTTTAATGTGACCAGCTTACATGCACCTTAATTAATTCCACGCAAACTCATCATTTAGATTATAAATTAAAATAACTTTATAAAAAATAAATTATAAAAAATTAAAATAATCAATTTAAATTATCCTATCAAACTCTCGAGTCATGAAATTAAAATAATTTTATATGAAATAAATTAAAACAAACATTGAAGCATACTCATTATTAAGAAATGAAATTAAAGAAAAAATTAATTTAAAAATTAGGCTTATGTATTTGTTAAAACTCATTTGGGGATCTTGGAAATGGCTTCCTCGTAAATCTTGGAAGAAACATTTTGAGATCAGCTCGCGCACATAACGCAAGCCAGCATGTTCCAAGCTGTAATTTGGACTTTGATTGAATGAGTTCATGTGCCATTTAAAATTATACTAGGGTATTTTTTAAAATATTTTTTTATTTAAAAATATATTAAAATAATTTTTTTATTTTAAAAAAATAGTTTTTACATCAACTCATTAAATAAAATAATAAAACAAAAAATTAATGTTAAGCAAAAAATTTAATTTTAATAAAACATTTTTTGAAACGCAACTCAACCAATATCCTAGAAGTAGTAATCTTTTGAAAAAATGAAACAACAAAGAAGGCATCTTTTCAAGACCTTCCATATCTTCGCACAAATTTTCTAGATTTTCACCTCATAGATGAGTAAAGTTTGAAGAAATTTCAAGCAACCAATCCCACCTTTTGGCAAACGCTTCTGCTTAGTAACTAGAAATAAATATCCAAGGCTGATCATTATAATAAAAATTATAAGTAACAAATAATATAAATGGTTAGGGATTGAAAGTTTATAATTTGAAAAGTTAGAGAATTAAACTATACGTTTAGCCTCAAGTTTAAAAAACCCATTTTTTTTGCCATGCTTTTCATGTTAGTCTCATATCTTTGAATCTTGCACTTCCTTAGTAAATGAACTTAAATTGTCCATTAATTTTAGCCTATAAGGATAATAATAAAAAATGAAGAAGAAGAAGAGCGACCAAAAACAAAGAAAAATTATTGTGGCAATCCATTATAATAAAGAAGGTTGTCATACCGTTGAAACAGGGCTTCGCCGCCTACAATAGGAGATGGTCCCGACTCATTACCATGGAAGTCAAAAAATTTCTATTTAATTAGGCGTAGGGTCAAAGGGAGGAGTGTTAACCTGCCCTCCCTTCGCCGCCTACAAAGAAAGGCCCATTGGTCGATTGGTTAAGTCTTCGTTCCTCTTTTTTCTAAAGTTCTTAAGACGGTTAGATTTTTTAGGTAATAATAACAGGGTATTTTGAATTGGAAAGGGCAGAAGGTACTGTAATCTATTTTAGAACCCCGTGGGAAACCGACACAAGTAAACCAGCGGGAAAGGAAAAGCTATCAATCACAATAGGCGCAGGAGATCAAGTCTTAAGTCTAGCATTACTTTAGTTCAAGAGTGAATAAGGAAGTGCAAGGCTAGCTGGCAGCTGTCTGATGAGTTCATCGCTCTCTATGGCCATTTGTCTTTAAGCTTTAGGCTAGTTAGAAAGGTTATGACATGTGGATCCGGACTCAGAGGATTATGCCGCCTGGCCCCTAAAACACAACTAAGGACGATAGTGGGTGCCCAAGAGGAGGCGAAGTCCTTTGAAAGCGAAAAGTCTTGTGTCCAGAGGGACGGCGAGGAGCAATCAACATCTTAAAGCAAGCAAGCAAGCTCCGGGCGAGGCAAGCAATCAAGGTTCCAATTACCTTCCGCGTTCACTTCAGATATTAAGGAAAAAGATGTGGGCCACTCAATAGCGTGCTCAATATAAGCGGATCATCCAAGAACCAATGATCCAGCCAGAACGACGTGTTATGCCCATCGCCTATGAGGTATTTGCAATTCAGCATCAAAGAATATTAGAGCCGTTAGTAGCTCCCGGCTTCGAAAGAGCAAGGATGGCAAGACATACTTTTGTCTAAATCATTTTTGAGTTCATACGCAGTCGAAACATCATAGAATTAGCTAATCCCAAGACCAACTTCATCTATGGGAAGAGTTCATATACAGCTCCAAATTTTTTCTGACAATCACTACCACTATCAAATGGATATCTATATATCCATTTGATCCATCTGTTTAATTCAGCCCTGATAAATACAACAAAATTTGAAACAAGTTACGAAAGGATCGACAGCCTAAATGCATTGCATCATCAATCAACAGTTCAAAACACTCTTAAACTTCCTAATTTAATTCACAAAAATCATCTAATTTTATTTTTTTACCAGGATATCCAAACCAGTTTATGTACATCTTGACTAAATCTTCAAACTCTTATGCCCGTACCCATAGAAATTTTCCATACAAAAACATGGTAAATCATTGATTTTTTACATCAGAGGCAATGGCCCAAGAAAATATATTCAGTGAAATTTAAGCCCTAAACCTATGAGAGAGTATATCTCTTAAGCTCAATATCCTTACCACTAGACTAACCCCTTAATGAAAAAAATAAATCTTCTAATTGCTATAACAAAACCCAAATCATAATTTCTTCTTTTAACATTGTTTGTTTTTGTGTTTCAAAAATATTTTTAGAAAAAATTAATATTTTTTTTTTACTTTAAATTAATATTTTTTGGTACTTTCATATCATTTTAATATGCTAATGTCAAAAATAATTTTTTTAAAAATAAAAAATATATTATTTTGAAACATTTCTTATTGAAAAACATTTTAAAAAGCAACTGCAACTTTCTTGACGATCTTTCAACATTGCAAGGTGCCCCTGGGTTAGTTAAAATTATTTTTTTGTAAAATTTGACCACATACTTGTTGTTACCCAAAATTAACATCCATCAATATAAGTAATTAATGTAATAACACAATTTTTATTTATATTTTTTACATAAATACTTTTATTAACTTTATTGATTTTAAACTTATTTAACAATATTATATTATCAAACTTTTCATGTAATTATTTAAAAGCTTGTTTCAAACTACATAATAACTTCACAAGTTTAAAATCTTTTTTTTTTTATTTTCTTTAACAACAAACCTCTTGCGTTGTTTTATAAATACCTCTCCGTCAAAATCACCATTTAAAAAACTATTTTTCCATAAATTTAATGTATTCCTAAGTTGTTAATAATTGTAATAACTAGTAAGATACATCATAAAAGTTATTATGAACATAGATAAGTATGTAGTAAAATAATATTTTTTTGTTGTTGTCTGAAATCTTTAACAATAAATCTTGTTTTGTATTTTTGGATGGTTCTATTAGCTTTCAGTTTTCTCTTGAAGATATATTTATAGCCTTGAATGAATATTTGGACGGTGAGTATAGATCTTTAATCTATAGTTTGATGAGACCACCTAAGCTATTTTTCTTTGATTTCTTATGTGAATGAATTTTTTATATCTTTTATAAGGGAAAATGTCTTCAAAAAGTGTACATTCATGTTCAATACTTGATTTATATATATAAAAGAAATCCATATACACTATCAACGAATACACAATCCACTCCAGAGTTAGAAACGATAAGCTCAGTTTGGCAGTCATAGAGCCTGTCGAAGCAGAGAAGCTGGTTAAAGTTTGTGCCTTTAACTGGTGGATAGTTGGGATTGTTGATAGATTCTCCATCAAAGATTTTGAGTGCTAAAAACAAGAAGGTTGAGGGGGTAAAGAGAAGTGCTGTTTCAGTGAAGGTGAAGATGGCAGAGAATGTCCATTTCTTGGAAAGAATGATAGTTGAGATAAGGCAAATATGTGTGTAGGGGAATAGCTTTAAATCTTGGCCTAGAAACATCCCATGGCCTAGAAGCAAGGAAAATGACATGAACGAAACAAAAAGGAGCTCTCCTTATCTTTTGCACAAGGAATATCTGGATAGTGAT
>Ga0307515_10013990_pt1 | contig 14929 bp, 2 predicted proteins | sample 17_EM_MG_FD_194513 | JGI IMG/M metagenome (GOLD analysis project Ga0307515, IMG submission 194513) | Populus trichocarpa ectomycorrhiza microbial communities from riparian zone in the Pacific Northwest, United States - 17_EM | ecosystem: Host-associated > Plants > Roots > Unclassified | place... | reverse complement strand
TAGGCAAAGTTTCTTTTATAGTTTAACTTTATAATTATATATAGACCTAGTAGTAAAGCCACGCTCCCTAATACCCTAAGCTAGCTACTAGGAATAAGGCCTAAGGACGCTAATAATAAACGCCTCTACTACTAAGCCTAAGTCGTTATACCGCCTAAAAAGTTAACCCTATAATCTTAAAAGAATTACTATATAAGTCCTATAACTTTAACAACGCGGAGTTTATATCTGCTTTGGACCCTAAAATAGCCGAAAAGTTACTAGATAAGTTAATCTAGCTAGGATACTAGGAGAATAAACTTATAAGAAATATAGTAGTAGCCCTATATAATTAAAAGGCTCGCCGTTAGCTAAAGAAGATTAGGAAATTACTTTATTGCAATAAGTTAGTGTTAGGAATATAGGTAAGTTGCCGTCATGCGAGGCAAGTTACCGTCACGTAAGGCAAGTTGCCGTCACGTGTCGCCGCGGCACTAGCGTGGCGAGGAGCCTTAAGCTCCTCGCCCTTTCTTAAGCAAGAAGAATATATAGAATAATTATTATTATACTATCTACAAACCGTAGCTACGTAATATTACCTTATATAACCAACACTAATTAGTAGTTAACTTTACTATCATACTATAGAATAGCTAGGTATTCCACTAAGAAGAGACAAGCCACTATACCAGTGCTACTCGTGCTAGAGGAAGCTGTCTTTTAAGGTTAGAACTAGTCCTAAACCTTAAATAAAACTCTTCCATAAATCTAAGGATTTAAAGGCTAGAACTAGTCCTAAGCCTTTCTAAGATTACGGATTCTTGCGTCCATTATGCAGAACAACACGCTTTACGAGTTTTCGCGATTTAAGGCCAGAACTAGTCCTAAGCCCTATAATTATAAATATACGTCACAAACGCGTACCAAACGACAATCCCTACACTAATAACACTTCCCTTCCTCCGAAAATATGGCTACGCCTACCTTAAACGACTAGGAAGACTCCTTACCACTAGGGGTAGCTTTATACGCGAAACTTATTAATAAAAATTAGGATGAATTTACCTTTAATATAATAACTTATACCATAAAATAAGTTAATAGCTTTCTCCTATACCGTATTATATTCTACTAAAGTAAATACTACGCTAATTTATAGCTATAGGAATATTTTAAGGAGGATTTTATAGAATGGACCACTAACACTTAGGCACTTAGCAATGTTAATATTATTTAAGATTTTTAAGATTTCCTCTATAGGAATAGGGTATACATTACTAAGAACGGTAACCCAATTACTAGCAATATTTAGGCCGTTATTATTAGTATAGAGGAACTAGTATAAACGGAAGCTAAGATTATATATTAACTATAGAAACCTAAAACCAACCTATATTCTTTAAAAGGTAACTTTAATTTAGAACGAAACCCCTAGAACGTTACCCTTCTACCTAAAGGTACTCTCCTACCTAGAGGTGCTCTCCTACCTAGAGGTACTTTTCCTTCACCTTTACCGCCTTTAGCTTCTTTACTCCAGCTAACCGGTAAGCCTTTACTATAAAAAGTTACGAATTTAATAAAGGTATATTTGGACAAAGAAAAAAAGGTTAAGGAAGAATTGTATAATATACTTAGAGTAAAACTACAGGTTTTCTATAACTGTTATAATAAGGTTAAAATTTAATGCCACTAGTACCACTACGCTTTCTCTATTATATTAAAGGGACGGGCGGTAATATTTTATTATAACTATATTACGGGTAGAAACTATAGCTTTAATATAATACTTTAGCTTATTAGAGCCCACTTTAAGACTAATAAAAATTGCTAACTTTATATATTTAAATGGCGGGAGACTATATTTTAAAGAGTTATCGCTTCTAACTTAATAAAGACTTATTTAAAGTGCCTTTAACTACTCTTTAATAAACTCTAGAAAATCTAATATAGCCTTACCGAAACTTACTAAAATAAGAACAGCCTAAGGGACTAGGTTATCTTAGCATACTATAGCGTTCCTAAGTATAACTTAGCGCTATATAAACCTATGGATACGTTTAAAGGAGTATATACTAAGCTACGCTCCGCTATAGGTACTATAATACAAATATAAGAATCTTAATAGTTCTATACTAAAAACCCTACCTAACTAAGTATTCCTAATTAACATAATTATAACTAGACTAATTAAATATATAGTAGCCGTAGTAGGGAATACGGAAGAGGGTATAATTAATATTAACTATAAGGTAATTATAGAGGTCCTTATGGAGGTTTATTTTAAAGTAATTGCTAAAAAAAGTGCTACGTTTGTAAGAAGCTAAATTGCTAGTTAACTAGGCATTCTTTTAATAAGCAAAAGGAGGTATATAACAATTTTCGCCAGAGTATAAGAAATGTTAAAAATTATAAGGTTATTACGGCCTATTTTTAAAGCTTCCTAGTTTAATATAAAGGCGTAGAAGATCTTAAGGGTAAGGTTAATAAGGTTAAACAGCTCCTTATAGATATGGAAATTACGGACTACTCTTCTAACTAATACTTTATTAAGTATAGTAAGGTAAATAGTATACAAACTGTTACTATTCTTAATAACTAATCTATACTTTATTCCGTTATAAAATTAGACATTTTTAATAAACTAAAAAAGAGTTTCGCGTTTTCCTTTAATAACAAATACTTAGCGAACGTTTTCTATAGTATTATGCCGGATATAGGAGCCGTAGAAGTATCTATAGTAGGAGAACCTTAAGTTTAAGCTCTCTAGCAGCTTAATAGCTTTATTTAGATTAACTAATTAACGGCAGGCTAATATACAATTCGTTTTAGTAAAGGTACTATAATCTTTCTTAGCATAATTAGGGCCCAAACCCCCTTAGGATATATTACTTTCTATATTATTCCTACAAACACTCTATTTCTATTCTGCATTAGGGATATAGATAAATTAGGTGTTAAGCTTAATAACCTTAAGAATATACTTATATAGGGAGATAATCGGGTACCTATTATACGCAAGTAGGGTTACCCTTAGTTGCTCCTTTAATAACTAAAAAAGAGCGTTGCTTAAAGCTATTTAACTAAGCTAGAGTTACACCAACTATACCGTTGTTTTAGTCACCTATTAGTTTACTAATTACTTAAGGTTCTCTAGCGAGTAGGCTATAAGGTTAAAATTAAGGCAATTAAGCATCTTATAAAGTACTACTATTACTACTAAATAAACTAGAAGTCCCCTAGTTAATTTAAGTTCACCCTTAAAGATAATTACAACTTTAACTTCTATATTATTATTAATGTTATATATCTTAGCGGCAAACCAATACTCTAAGTTATTAACTTCTTAACCTCCTTCTAAGCCGCACGTTTCTTAAAGGATATATTAGCTAGGAACGCATAGAATACCCTTTAATTATACTAGATTAATATCTACCTAAAACCCCCTAATTAAATTATCTATAACGCAGAAAAGAACTTTTTATTTATAGAGTTTTAATAATAGATAAAGGCAATAGTAATTAAGGTTAAGGAAGTCCCTGTTAAGGCATATAATAGTATTAAAAAAGTAGAGCAATATTACGCACTATTACGCCGCGTATATAAGATTATTTCTTTAGAACTAGAGGGCACTAGCAAAAAGCTTATCCTATAAATAGCTATTAAGGCTATTAATAACTCCGCTGGCCTGGATAGGCTTATACCTATATTACTAGTCTTTAGCGCCTACCCTTAAATAACTAACAATTCTTTACTATCTCCCTCCACTATATAATAAGCTAAGGCTATTTGCAAGGCAATAAAGGAGGCATAACGTCTCTATGCTATACGCTAGGTTAATAACGCACTAGGAATAAGAAATAGCCTAAATACCTTAATAATACTTAATCTGCCACTCTAGTCTAAGGTACGTATATAGCGTAAAAAGGGAGGGTAGTCAGGCCTATATTAACTTATTATAATTAATAGTTAAACTTATACTATTTAGATGCCTTATAGACCCACTTAATTCCGTTTAACTATTATTAAGCCTTACTATGGAGATAATAATTCTAAGCCTTTATAGGATGCCCTAGAAGATGCCCTAAAGGAGAACTACAATTAACGTACTTTAGAAGGCGACTATAATCCCAATATAATTATAGTAAATGCGCCACAACCACGACGCGGTAGAGGTCGCCTAAAGGGATTACAAAATCGCTAATATCTTATTAATTTTAAAGAACAATTTATTGCCGCTATTAAGAATAGAGTTAAGTTATTAATGGCCTTTATAACAGCTAAAGAGAAGGCTAACTTTAAGCTTGTAAAACAGCTCTAAAAGGAAGGTTGTATTATAACCCTAAAAGCTCCTTTCTAAGTATTTAATAAGTAGGAGATTGACAGTTTTATTATAAGAGGAGTCTTTAAATTTAAAAAGTATAACCCTACTAAGTTTAATAAAGTTCGTATCTTTAAGTTAAGAATGGTTAATAAGATTAAGGGCAAGGCTACTAACGCCCTATTTAAGAAATTAAGGCTTATTATTTAAGGTTATAACGATAATAGTAAGGAGATAATTCTTACGTAATCTTCTATAATTTAACAGGCTAGTTAACAAGTTATTATTACATTAGCTCCCTCCTTAATAAAGAATAAAATAGCGGTCTATTTATAAGATATTACTTAGGCCTATACCTAATTAAAGACGCACCTTTAGCGCCTAATATTAGCACACCTTCTAGAGTAAATTCGCCACTAATATCCCAAAGATATAATTATAGTTATGCTTAAGCCATTATACGGAATTACAGAGGTAGAAACTTATTAGTAGGCTACCTATAGCAAGCACCACAAAGAGAAGCTTTTAATAACTATATTTATATTTAATCCCTACTTCCTTATTATAACTATAGAAACTTTATTTGGAATTATTGGCATATAAACTAATAATATAATTATCTTAGGAGACGACTAATTCTTAGCTCTTAAAGAAGATAAGCTAGTAAAGGTAAATCTTATAGTAAAGCTAAAAGAAAAGCTTAATTTAATAACACTATTACTCTTTAATAGATACATCCTCTCCCTAAACGAGGATTCTATTGCTTTACGCTAGAAGGGTCAAGGCAAGAAGATTAACGTTATTAACGTTAATTCTCTAAAGTAAGGATACGTGGAGTAATGTGCTCGCGGAGCTTATATTACTTCTATTTATTAACCTAAGGCTTTATTTAATCTCTCTATTACCGCTTAACACTAGGAACTAATTAAGGATAACGTTCTTACCCTAAATAAGCGTCTTTCCTAGTAAATAAACCATCTTAATTGGGGACTACTCTATATGCCTATTAATCTTCCCACTACTAAGCTCTTTATATTTATTAATAGATTGTTTATAAATAATAAAGATTTTAGCTCCTAGCTAAAATATAAGATTATTATTGCGAATAAATCTACTAAAGAGAATAACTTTATAATCTACGGTAATCTTATTTATTAGAGCTTAACTAAAAGTAAGCGCGTTACTTAAAGCGTTTTAGCGTTAGAGATATATAGAATAGTTAGCGGAGTTAATATAGTAATTACAATTGGAACTACCCTAAAGATAATTATAGATTAACTTAAACTTCCTATTATCCCTATAATTGTGTGCACCGACTTATATTCCCTCTACAAGTGTTTAATTAAGCTTAGTACCATAAAGGAGAAGCGCCTTATAATTAATATTATAGCACTTTAGTAATCCTATAAGCGTTAAAAACTCTTTAAGATTTAATGGATTAATAGCTAAGATAACTTAGTAGATATAATAACGAAGGCAAACCCAAATAAGGCATTAGAGACATTTATTAATATAAATACTCTATATATATAAGTTAAAGGTTAGGTTAAAAGGGAGTAGGAGTATAATATTTTGCAGATCCTAACTTAAACTAGCTAATTAGGATTTTCTATCCCCGGGATAGAAAATTGCTATTAGCTCGCTTACTACTAGCGCCTTAGCGGCCCTCCTAATAAGATATTTACCTATAACTCCTAAGTAAGAAAGCACTATATATTAAGAGGCAAATTTTGGGATAGCGAGACTTATATTATAATGGCAATAGTAAGTAAGGAGGATTAATATTTATTATACTAGTCGAGCGGTATATATATATAGATAGCAACCGTAAAAGAAAAGTTGCTAGTATTAGGAATACAGGCAAGTTGCCGTCATATGTCGCCGCGGCACTAGCGTGGCGAGGAGCCTTAAGCTCCTCGCTCTTTCTTGAGTAAGAAGAATATATAGAACAATTATTATTATACTATCTACGAACCGTAGCTACGTGATATTACCTTATATAACTAACAGTTAGAATATAGTATTATTAACGGATAGATCTACTTTTATTAACGTCTCTTTATCTCTAACGCCCTAGACCTTTACCTAAAAGTTACCTATTACTCTTATAGTAGCGGCCCCGCTAGTTACCCTAGCTAGGTTAAGACTTTGAACCTCTTAAACCAAATATACTAGTAGCTAGGAATCTCCCAGTTTATAGCTACCTTTATTAAAAACTGTGCCCTATACTTTTATACTAAGACCCCCTATTCTACCCCGCCCGGTTTCCTAAAGCTACTAGAATTACCCGCCCGCCTATAGACCGATATCTTAATTAACTATATTATAACGCTGCCGGTATACTAACGCTACGGTAAAGTATATAAATATATCCTTATTATTATAGACCGCCTAACTAAAATGTAACACCTCGTTTTAGTAATAGGACTTTTAATAGAGAAGCTAGTTAATAGCTTTATTAATAATATATATAAGCTCTATAGTGCACTAAGCACAATTATCTCCAATTACAGTATATAATTTATTAGCGACTTCTAGCAATAACTAAGTAAACGCCTTAAGATAACCTTGCGACTAAGCTTAGCCTAGCACCTAAAAACGGACGGCTAAACCGAAATTATTAACGCTGCCGTAAATAAATACCTTTATACTTTTATTAGCTTTATATAGGACGACTAGGTTAACTACCTATTACTTACTAAGTTTACTACAAATAACTAAGTTAATAAGAGTATAGGTATCTCCCCGTTTTTTGCAAACTATGGCTTTAACTCTTGCCTTAGAATTAAGCCTATTAGTTTTTACTTACTAACACTATCAGTATAAGCAAAGAAGGAGTTCTTCCGCGTAGACTTTATAGCCAACCGCTTTAAGCGGATATTAATATAGCTTAAGGCTCTAGCCCGGATTTTATAGCAACGCTATAAAGATAATACTAATACCCATAAGGATAAGAGCGCATTATTCTATAAAGGCGATATAGTTATAGTTAGCTTAAAAAATATAAAGATAAACAAACCTAAAAAGAAATAGGACAATAAATGGGACGGCCTATACCCTATACTCGCAGTATACTAAGGGGTAGTTATAATAGACCTCCTAGACCATATTTAAGTAAACAAATCCTTTTATATATTTAAGGTCCGCCTCTAGGCTGCTAAAGAGATCCCTAGCTAAGCAAATATTAATACTATAAAGCGCTATAATATATAAGGACGAGTGGCAGAAAAAGATAATAACGGCAATATAGAAGACAAATAGGAGTTTAAGAAAATCCTTAATATATATAATAAAGACCCTTAAGGCCTAACTTATAAGATTAAATAGAAATATTATAAGGATATAACCTAGCAGCTAAAGGAAGACCTAAAGGGTTATAAATAAGCTGTATAGCGCTTCTATAAGCAATATCCCAAAAAGCTAAAACCCTCAGACTAGGTATAAGATAAGGAAAAGTTATGCTAAGGTCGCGGCTAACCACCGTATTAAAATTTGTGGTGGTTAAGATGTTATAGAACTTTAACCAGCGGTTAAAGTTATCTAATTAGCTAAATTTTTACTAAGAATCGCCACGCGGATTAATTTAGGTGGCGGTATAGAGTTTTACTAACCTTACTTACTAAACCAACTAATTAGGATTTTCCATGCCCGGCATAAAAAATCGCCATTAGCTTAGTTAAGGGCGGTAAGCGGAACTAATATCTTTGCGGTAAAAAATAGGCAACCCTATATACTACCTATTTTTAAGTTATCTATTTAGTTTGGGGACCAAACTATCTAGGGGAAAGAAGTACTATTACGGCACTAACCTAACGCATACTGTTTTATACTATCTCGTACTATTTCCTACTATTAACTAGCCCACCACTAGCGACTTAGCGGCCGGCCCTACTATTTATATATAATACCCCCTTTCTACCTTCTTCCCCTCTTTATACCATAACGTAGTTATTTAGTTTACTTCATTGCAGCACTGTAATAAAATGGTTCTTTTATTATAGTAACTAAGATACCTTAATATAGGACTGTATTAGTAACCAGGACGTCTTAATATAGGACTATATTATAGTAACCAAGACGCCTTAATATAGGACTGCACTATAGTAACCAAAACGCCTTAATATAGGACTATACTATATTAACCGAGACGCCTTAATACAGGACTATCCCTTATATAGATAAAGCCGTATAAAATGTAGACCGTGCACGCTGGCTGCGAGATATTGTAGTTACGCAGGCGTAGCTAAGATACTGCTTACAAAGTTTTGTATATGCGCACGGGCCGCATTTTATAGAGCGTGTTTATCCGTGTAAGGGATACTATAGTAACGAAGACGTTTCTATATAGAACTATACTATAGTAACTAAGACACCTTAATATAGGAATAGACCGCGTTTAGGTGTTATAAATTTAGAGTAATATTACGCAACCGCCTAGAAGTACTAATTAAACTTAAATTATATACCTTTTCACCTAAAATCGCGTGGGAGGGTACTTGGAGGCGGTCGCTGCGTGACCTTGTATAGGGTTCGGGCGCGTTATTAGTAGGAGTGGCCCTAACTTCGTATTAACCCGGGTCATAACCGCGCCAAATAACCCCCCTTAATATGTGATAGTTATCCTACGGTCAAAGAGGGGTTGACCAGTGATGGTTTGTAGTCCACATTACACAGCCTTCAACCACCCCGCGATCTTACGCCTCCATCTTCTTAGCCTGGGGCTTGGTGTATGGATTCGAAGACTTGATGCCTTGCTGGCATGGGCATTGTAGTTTCTCTGTGACGGTCGTCCTACAGTGACAGGAGCTGGTGCCTGTGACATACAAAACACCCCCGGTGGCCGTCCCTGAACAACCGGCTATGCACCAATTATGGCTGTGTCATGGACATCCAAATTTCGAAATAAGACAGTTCAAGGTGCGTCTCATGACAATGTCTGTACTCTCTGCCGAAATCTCTCGCCGACGTCGGACGACGAACCCACCACCAGAGTAGACATTGTCGTGCCTTCGCTCTACCGCCAGAAAGGGACAACAAATTGTCCGTACTGTACTCTTATAAAGAAAGTGATTAATCACTTTAGTTACGCAAGCTTTGTGCCCACAATTACACTTAAGTGTGCGGCTGGCAAACCTATTGTGATGCAGTTTGAAGGCTACGATGACCATTTTCAACTTTGGTATCTACTATATAAAGCACATGGTTCGTTTAAGAGCTGAATCTAATTCTTTATTATCACTTATTAAGAATAGAAACCGTTGTTCCGTCCTGGCCCAGCTTAGGAGGATCACATCTTTCTTCAGATCATCTAGGATCAGACGAAAGCCTCCAGTTTATCCGGGAGTGCTTAAATGAGTGTGCAAGTTGTTCAAAAACTGCACACCAAGCTTGCTACCAATCTAAGAAGCGCCTTCTACCGAAGCGGGTATTAGATGTGAGAAATGATGCTCTCAAACTTGTTAATGGTAGGGCAATTTGGGGAATGCTCCCTGTCATATCGCTGGGGCTCTTCGGGGCACACTTTTCAAATGACCAAAGCAAACATGGAAAAACTGATGAAGGGATTCGACTTGCTAGGGATGCCTAGACTCCTTCAGGACGCCATCGAGATTACTCGCCGGCTGGGAATAGTTCACCTTTGGATTGATGCACTGTGTATTATTCAAGGTGATCAAAAAGGTAGGTCAACCAGCTTTTCGAATCTCGGTGATCAGTACCTTTACTAACCCACCAGGAAGATTGGGAGACCGAAGCGCCGAAAATGGGTTTATATTACAAGCAAGCCGTCCTCACGATAGCCGCCGCTTCAGCGCAAGATGTTCGCCAGCCATTTCCCATACCTCGGGAGAGAATTGATGAAAACACGCGGCCAAAATTCAACTTCCGCAACAAAGATGACACCACCTCAACTATTATAGTTCGCCAAATCCCTGACTACGCCGGTATCTCCATCGTCGCAAACTCTTCCCTTTCAACCAGGCTGGACATGGCAAGAAAATGTCCTCTCAACACGGATCGTACACTTCACAAAAACTGAAATCATCTGGGAGTGCCGTTCGCAGCGGAGGTTTCAGAACGGTGCGACACTGAGGACTTCCGTCGGACTAGCATACCGTTTCGCATCCGCCAAGGATAACATTAAGCACTACTGGAAAGCACTCGTGGCTGACTAGGAGTTCTCAGCGTGGTCGATAATCGGATTTTGCAGGATTCCGATTAGTCAGGATTCGATTATATAATCTAGAATATTCGTAATCTACCCTCTTGGCATAGTGCTCCTCACCAAATTTGTGTGTAAAGCACCAATATTATAAGTATTATTAAATATATTGAGAAATGAAGCTTTATAGAGGCTATATGGAGATATTCGCTACCTAAATTATAGTGGTGAGGCTCTAAAGCCTTAGAACTGGAGATTCTACGCCTTAAGGCATTCCTTATATTTAACGCTTTCTAGTATTATTTAAGACCTCTCCTAAGACACTGTTCTACGAGCTCTAAAGAAGACTTTCTCTAGTACGTCGCTTATTACTAGTATAGAGAGTATACTTATAGCAAACTTTAAGAGGTTTGGCTAGCGCTTAAGCTATAAGGGCTTAAGCCACTACTTAAGCGGCGGTATATTAGAGACCTTGTAAGGCTTTATAAATAGATAGTCGTCCTACTTATCTAAGCTTCTTTTTTTGTTAAACCAGGTTAACTGATTTATCGCTACTAAGAGATTTAACTCTTCCTTCTTTTTTGACTTCTTTACCTTTATCTTAGGCCTAAGAGTAACAGTGTAACGGAACCTTGTAGCAAGTACTACGGTAGGTTCGTTATTAGGCTAGGTGTGTAGGTGATGCGTAAAGTCAACAACGTAATAATAACTAGTGGAGTGGTTGCCTAATAGATTAACTCTAATTGTATTCTAAGAATTACTATAAGGAAAGAACTATCTAGGTAGGGACTAAGGTCCTTTAAATACATAACCGTACTCCTATGAAATCCTTCTTATATATAATGTACGTAATATACATAATATACGTAACGTTCCTCCCGTACCTTGCGTTCCTTATATATTATATTATATAACCTTAGTTACTATTCCTTATTATATAGTTCTACCGGCTCTATCCTAAACCGTGCCTATATTAACTAACTAGCTTCCTCTAACTCTTCTCTAAGTAATTATAGCATTGTACTTAAAGCGTCTGTAATACCATCTCCCTCCTCTTTATCTTTATTCTTAAAGATTCCTAATATCTAAGTCGTTTATTAGAGGTGTAATGTCTATCTAATTAATTTGGTTAATATTATTACTTATAATACCTTTTAAGGTTTCTAAACCTCCTTCGTCCTTATAGGTGCAGCGTTATACTCGCACTATCGCTTTAATACTATCACTGGGTGAAATTATACCATCTTCGTGTTCTTGTTATATATAAGAGGGGTTAGTTTACGTTGTGTTGGCGAGCCCTTTATTCTAGTAACCCTCTTCTTATTTAGAGTGCACTAAATTAAACGTTTAATTGTCTTGCGATGTTCGTTCTGTCTCTAACGCTAAGTGTACGCGTCCTATGACTTTTAATAGTCGTTAAGTTCCCTAAGTAATTTGTTATAGGGTCTTATATTTAATCTGCTACTGCGAAGCTTAATAGTGAGCTCTTAAGCGCTCTGGATAAACTATATTGTTTGCGGGAAGCGGAGCAAGAGGCTATGGCTGCTTAACAGCGTGCCCTTAAAGCTCGTCTTTCTGCTTTTACCCGTCTTCTTCGTCTTAAAAAGGTTTATAAGAAGGTTTGTTTTAAGGAGTAGAAACTTATAGAATAAGGTCTATAGAAACTTGGTAATAAAAGAATAGATTCTCTTTAATTAGCGAAGGAAACAACTCTAAGTAATTCGGCAATCGCTTTTTCTAGGTCCCCCTTAGGTAACTCGTTCTTTAGTAATCTTTCTTTAATATTACCTAACTTATTTTCTTCTAATACTTCTATACCTTTCCTATAGCGTTCTTTAAATTTTCTAGTAGCTTTTAGGTAGTCTTATTATAGCCTATTTACTTAACCTTATACTATATTTTATTATTAACGTCCTTATAACTAACGATTTTTAAAACTTGCTATTTGTCTTCCTCTTATCCTCTATACGTGTCTGCCTTGTAGATTAGTGGCTTAACTTTTCCGTATGCTAGCTTTAGTATGGCGATATGCTGTATAGGGTAGATCTTTATCTTAGCTAGTAGGTTTAACTTAAACGTAACCGGTAAAATCCTTTAACTAATTTTAAAAGGTCCTAGTCTAACGTAGTCTAACTTCTTACTTAGTCGTCGACTCTTGAAATTTTTGTGTAGTAGCTATACTTTATCTCCCTCCTTAAGATCTGGTCCCTTAGATCTCTTAGCATTATAGTATTTCTTTATTTTTTGCTATACTACCTTAGCTGTTTCCGTGAGATTCTTATAAAGATTTATTAATATCTCCATCCTTTATTTAGCTGTGCTACTCGTCTTTTTTACTTAACGTGGTAATAGCGATGTTCTTAGCTTATATCTATAATTCGCCTTAAATGGTAACGTACCTATTCCTTTTTATGGTGTTGTATTATATACAAACTATATAACTGGTAATAGTAATACCTAATTATTTTATGCGTAATTAATATAATGTCTTAGATACTGTTCTAGTATCTAATTTAATCTTTCCGTTTAACCGTCTATCTGCGGATAATATACGGTGGAAGTTGCTACTTGAACTTCTTGCTCTGCTAAGAATACCTTTTAGAATACTGCTATGAATTTTAGATCTCTATCTAATATAATTTTACTTAGTACTCTATGCCTTATAAATACTTCTTTAATATAGATTCTAGCGATATCTTCTACTAATATCTCTTCTGTATATGCTATAAAGTATCCCCACTTTATAAGCTTATCTACTATTACTAAGATTACATCGTAATCTTGTCCAGTAATAGGATCTCTTAATTTTAGTAACTTAATAATAAAGTCCTATAATATAACCTCCTATGGTCTCTCTAGTATTTTAATAGGTTGTAGCCCTCCATATAGCTTATACTTTATTAGTTTATTTCTTTAGTAATCTAAATACTCCTTAGTGACCTTTCTAGCTATTCTCTAGATTCTGTCAATAATGTACTCCTTTTAGAGTCTTAACACTAAGCCCGTAGCTCCGTTGTGTCCTTAAGTTAGTCCTTTATAGAAATCTTCTATAAATTGCTCTACTATGCTTCTTGGGATGTACTTTACTTCTCAATTTTCGTATATATCTATCTGTAGATCTTCTAGCTATGCTTCTAAAATTCTTTATACTTAAAAGCTTTCTAGTGTCTTATAGACTCTATTTAGTCCTTCCTAAGTTGCTATAATTTTCGGATAATTGTACCTAATTAATTTATCTATATCCTTTCGTAATAAAGCCCCTATGTCACGGCACTAACCTAACGCATACTGTTCCTACTATTGGCTGGCCCACTACTAGCGCCTTGGCGGCTGGCCCTACTATTTATATATAATACCCCCTTTTACCTTCTTCTCTTCTTTATAGCATAACGTAGTTATTTAGTCTACTTTATTATAGCACTATAACAGTTTGTGCTATTATTAATTGCGCCCCGTCGCGATTACTGATTCCCTATATCCCAGTTATCTCTGCCCCAGAACAATTGCGACCTACGCGCGCAGCCGATGCGTCTATACGCCATAATCCAGCACAGTCCTAGAACGATTTTTAGTTTTTTCTTAGCGCCAAAGACCACCTAAATGGGCGACATTAATAACGCTGAAATGGCCGAAACCTAGAACCCCCGCGAAGTTTTTGTAGACTTCTTTATATAGATACACCCTAATATTATATAGACAATCCGCCGCTCCCTACTATACCCTAAGACCTTTAAGGCCGATAAAGCTTACTATACCCTTATTAACCATACTAATGAGTTTCTTAGTAATATTAAAGCGGGACTATAGTTTATATATAATATAAACACCGCTAATAAGAAAGCTAACGAAAGCCTTAATGCCCTTATTACTTCCTAGATAGGAACTATTAACTCTTAGGTAAAGACTATTGCCGTTTTAAAATAATTAACCCCTATAATAACGGCAGCAACCTAGCAGAAAAAACGGAAGTTTAAAGACCCGCTAATATTTAGCGGAAAAGGCACCCTATTAGAATAATAAGCTAACTTTAAGACCTAGCATATTAAGATTAAAGGAGTCTTTAACTGTAACTAGGATTACTTTAATATAGTCTAATCTTAAATCCTTTATATCTTGGATATGCTAGAAGGCAAGGCCTATAAGTTTATTAAGTAGGGCCTAGAGCTTATATACGAGAACCCGAATAATATATCTATATGGAAATAGCCTACTAAGGAAAATATACTTAAAGAGCTTACTGCCTACTATAAGGTTATTAATATAACCTAGGTTATAAAAAATAAGCTTAACTATTTCCCCTAGGGCGAGCGTAATTACTAGTCCTAGAAGGGAGAGCTTAATAAGTTAATAGTCCGCGCTAGGAAGATAAACGAATAAAAGGTAAACCTACTTTAGAAGTTTATCTCTCTAAAGATGGAAGAGTTAGTACTTAGACTTAACTACGAAATTAATAATAGCGACTATATAGGTTA
>Ga0307515_10013989_pt1 | contig 14930 bp, 1 predicted proteins | sample 17_EM_MG_FD_194513 | JGI IMG/M metagenome (GOLD analysis project Ga0307515, IMG submission 194513) | Populus trichocarpa ectomycorrhiza microbial communities from riparian zone in the Pacific Northwest, United States - 17_EM | ecosystem: Host-associated > Plants > Roots > Unclassified | place... | reverse complement strand
TAGACAGATGGCAGAGGTCGTCTGCAGCGTGATGGCTGTAGACAGGTTGCGGAGGTTGTGATGTGTCTGGTATTTGACGTCCGGTGACGTGTCCTTAGGGGCTATATAGCCAGCGGCGCCATAGCGATGACGACGGAGGAGCGAAGGGGGAGACGACGACACCTTTAGTATATAACCAGCGGCTATTTAAGGGGTATTTAGGGGTTGTTCTAAGGGCAACCTAAGGTGACCGCAATAATATCCCTTATAATAATTCTATAAAACTATAGTAAGGAATAGTCTTCCTTACTTACTTTAGGGAGAATAAAATTATAAAAATTATAGTATAATACCTTAATAACCACTTAATAAAAGCTTTTAAAATTTTATAATAAGCTTATATATATACTTTACTTCTTTCATTTTTATTTTAAATAAATCTATATTACTTATATAGGGTGACTTACCAATAACGGCTACTTGAGTAGGTTATAGTAATATTAGTTAAAAAGCTTATTATTAGAATAAGGAAGGACGAGGAGCTTAAGACTCCTCGCTACGCTAGTACCGCAGCGACATGTAATAACCGCTTGCCTTATTCCCAACACTAGCAACTCTTCTTTTATAGTTGCCATCTATATATATAGATATCGCTTAACTTATATAGCGTTATAGAACTACCCCATAATACCTTACACACGCCCACTAATTAGGCCCAGTTATAAGACCGTACTTTACCACAATCTACCGCAACCTGCCGCAATCTGCTATATTCTACTACGCTATAAAAATTTTACTAAATTCTACTAAGCTATAATAGCGCATAGTACGTGTCTATTAATTATTGCTATTATAATATAAGCCTTACTCCTACTCCCTTTTAACCTAACCTTTAACTTATATATATAGAGTGTTTGTATTAATAAATGTCTCTAGAGCCTTATTTAGGTTTACCTTTATTATTATATCTGCTAGGTTATCTTAGCCGTTAATCTATTAAATCTTAAAGAGTTCTCGCCGTTTATAAGATTGCTAAAGTGCTATAATATTAATTATAAAGCGCTTCTCCTTTATAGTACTGGGCTTAACTAAATACTTATAGAGGGAGTATAAGTTAGTGTATATAATTATAGGGATAATAGGAAGTTTAAATCAATCTATAATTATCTTTAGGGTAGTTCTAATTGTAATTACTATATTAACTCCGCTAACTATTCTATATATCTCTAATACTAAAACGCTTTAAGTAACGCGCTTACTCTTAATTAAGCTCTAATAAATAAGATTACTATAGATTATAAAGTTATTCTCTTTAGTGTTACGGACCTTATATCGGCAGTAGTACAACTACTAAGAATGGACATAAACGGGTTGGTTAAGACAGTACGGGAGGCACTAGAACCGATCGAGCTATAGGATAAAAGGTAGCCGAGTTACGTAGGCAGTTACGTTATAAGTTTGGAATATAGGAACGTAGGAATATGGGAATATAACGTACTGACGTACTAATATACCGACGTACTAAATCATTTACTATAGAGAGGAGTTATATATTTAAGGACATACGGTCTTTATAGATAGTTTCTCTTCTTTATAGTAAATCTTAGAATATAATTGGAGTTAATCTATTAGGCAACCACTCTACTAGTTATTATTACATTGTTAACTTCTTATTTACCTATATACTTAGCCTATTAATAAGTTTACCGTAGTTTTAACTATGGGGCTTCGTTATATATTTACTACTAAAGTTACGGTATTAATAAAGTTAAATAATATGCCACCAAAAGCAGCAGCTATAATGGCGTTAACGGCAGCAACTACTTTAGGATTAGGTAATGATACTAGTATAGCAGACACTAACTCTTAACTAGTTACCGTTAGATAGCTATAGGAAATAGTTAATTAATTAATAGACAATAATAGGATACTTAAAGAAAGGATTAATGGAATTAGAGTAGCTAAGGTTAAGTTACCCTTAATTAAGCGATTCTTAGAAGAGAAGTTAAAACTTAAGAGATTTCTTACGTAAATGCACTTTAAGGTTATATAGGAAGGAGTAAAGCTAGGAACGCCTATAGATTAAGTCGCTCATATAGGGTTATTCTTAATAGGAAAAGCACTTAAGTGGTTTAAATCTTACCTTATAGAGGTATAGAAATATAGTATAATAACTATTAACTAGGAGGTACGGTATATATTCTTAAGTTAAAGTGGGTTTATGAAATACCTAACGCAAATATTTAAAGATCTAGAGGTAACTACTACGGTAAAAAAAAAAGCTTTAAAACCTAGTATAAAGAACTTTAGTAATTAAGTATATAATATAGTTTTAAATATTAGTAATATAAGTTAAATAGAATAATAAGGCGCTTATAGTATAGTATAAGTAAGGACTTAAGGTAAAAGTCTAAAACGTAATTATCCTAATAGAAGATACGGATACTCTTAGGGATTTAATTAATTAAGCAATTAAGATCAATAATAGGATCTACTAAAGAGAGTAGACTAAGAAGGGTTAGGATAGAGTTTAATAGTTATATAAGGCGTAGGGCACGTAATAATAAAGTTCAAGTTAGAAACTATAGTATAGCGCAGAGCTAATAGACCTAAGTGATATTAAAGAAAACTAAAAATAAAATTAACGACTATAGAAACCTAGAGGATAAGGATTAAGTAATTAAAGGTTTAAAGAGTAAAGGCTAAACTAAGGATCTTAGTAATAGAAGATGTTTAGGCAAACTCTATAGCAAGAAAAATGGTTTAAAGAAGGGGCTTATATAAATTATAGAAAATAAGGTTATTTTATTAGAGACTATAGAAGTAGTTAGAGTTACTATATAATAAAAGGAATAAAACTAGTAGAAGGTATATATATATAAAAGGATATTGGTATATTATAAAGAACAAAAGAATATTTAATTAAGAGTTTTGTGTTTTATTATAATAATATATATTAAATTTATAAGGACGCTAAGTACGGCGCAAGCTATTAGCTATAGGAGCTAAAATTATTAAAGTTTAAAGGAACTAATAAATTAGTTTATAGATCGGATATTAAGGACAATAAATTTAATATAGGCGAAATATTTAGTAATAATAATGTAATAAGGGTAGCTTATTAGAAGTATATAAACCTTAAAGATATTATAAAAGAGGTAAAGGATAATTCTACTATAGAATAGGGAATATTAGTAGGGATTAAGACCCCACTAGATATAATATCTATTGCTTTATAAGACGTAAGAGAAGTAGGATAATAAACTACTTTGGCACTTAATAAAGGCAAAAGGCTAAAGGCTTAAGATTTTTAAGACAAAATAAGATAAGCTTAAGAACCTATAATAGACGATAACTAATAGAGTAGAGTAATAGCTTAGTTTAGTAATATATAAATAAGCTTAGGACGAAGTTTCCTAAAGGTATAAGACTCTTAAGATAAGATAAGTAAGATTTAAGATTCTTAAGATAAGATAAGAACACTATAGAAGCCTAGTTAGACTAAGGCTAGAGCTAAGCTTAAGAAAGAAGTAAGCTTAGGATTAAAAATCCTATAGGACTAAAATTTCTAGATATAAATAAGGACTATTAAATAAACTAATATTAAGAAGTAAGAAGACTTTAAAAATCTACTTATAAGGCGAAAACTAAAAGAAAATATAGAGGAATTTAGACAGAGAATCCTTATATAGTAAGAATAAAAGCTATATTAAAGAACTAGTATACTAGGTTATAAAAGGGACGGAGTACCTATATAAAGAATTACTAATAGGCCTAGGGTAGGCACGCTAAGGGCTAAGTAGCTTACCGAATTAGAGGATAAAGAGGATTTAGGAATCCCTATTTAGTTTAAAAAACAATATATAAAAGGCTATTATAATATAGTAATAAGAAGATACTTTCTTACGGACAAGCCGTATATACTTTAATAGCTATACTAAAAGTGGTATAGATAGCGATATAATAATAAGTAGAAAGATTTCTATATATAATTGGATAAACAAGTTATCTAGGACTACCCTATTATAGAAAAGGCTATAACTTATATTAAGGGAGCCTTAATTATAATATTAAAAGATCTAGAGGAATAATTAGAGGACTAAAAAAGCAAGAGATATATCTTAGTACCTATAAATAAAGTTATAACGTTTAGATTAACACGGTAGAGGTTTAAACTTAAAGATAAAAATAAGTTAAGAGTTAACCTAAAGCACCTAGTATATTATACGCTATTATGGATTATATATATAGATAATATATATAAAATGTATAAAAATCCAAAAGAAAAGAATTAGAAATACCCTATAAGGATATATTAGGCGCTAAATAAGCAATAGTATAGGAATACTAAGTATATATAGTTAGTATCTAATAGAAGTTTAGGAGTTAGGAAACTTAATACTTTAACTAAAAAGATTCCTTACGGAAGAATGCTTAAATAAATAATAGTAGTAAGAATACCTAAAGAATATATATTTATAGTATATAGAAGATAAAAAGCAAACTAGGTATTAGCTAAAGAGCGAGCTAAGTATATAAGGTTTAAATAGCTAATAGTTAGGAAAAGTAAAGGCCTATAGAACTAAAAGGAGCTAGTAGTAGAGCCTTAGACCCTTAAAGGAATTTAAGGATAATATCTAAATTTATAAGTTAATTAGTAAGATTAACAGTTTAAGGCATTAATAGATAGTGGAGTAACGCGAAACTATATTTTATTAGTAGTAGTAAAAAGAATAGGACTACCTTATAGATAGAAGGAATAACCTTACTTATTAGTTATAATTTTAGGATATCTAATAGCCTATAGAGAAGGTATTATTAACCTTAAAATAGGACCTATTTAGATAACTATTAAAGGAAAACAAATTAAGATATCTTTTAATATCCTACTATTAGGATAGAATAAGGTAGTATTAATAATACCTTAGTTATAGGAATATAATCTAAAGATTAATTAGATTATAGGTTAGGTTAATAATAGGGATACTTAATAATATAAGATGCGATAATAGACTAAAATAGTATAGTACTAAGTCGGAGCGATATATAAAGAGACTAGGTAAGGCTTAAGTTATATATTAAAGAAATACTATAAAGCCTAAAAAGTAAAAAGATAGCAGATTATATAGTATAGGACTATAAAATAGAGTTAGAACTAGAAATAAGTCTAAGGTTCTTTCTAACCTATAAGCTTACTTAAAAGGAGTTTATCTAAGAGAATTTATAAAAGGGATACATTAGACTATTGCAGTTATTAGTAGGTTATCTAGTATTATTTATACTAAAGAAAAACGGAAAACTTAGGCTATATATTAACTATAAACAGTTAAATAGCATTACTTAAAAGGATAGGTATTCTTTACCCTTAATTAGTAAAATTTAGGATTAGATAGGTAATGTATAAATCTTTATAAAGATAGATCTAAGATAGGCATACTATTAGATTAAAATTAAGGAAAGTAATAAATAAAAGGTAGCTTTTAGGTTAAAAGAAGGGCTATATAAACTATTAGTAATATAATTTAGGTTAATAAATATACTAGTAATATTTTAGAAACGAATTAATAGTATATTAAGAGAACACCTTAATAAGTTTATTATGGTATACTTTAATAATAATATTATTTACTTAATAACTAAGGAAGAATACAAAGAATACATTAAATAGGTTTTAAGGAGACTATAAGAAAAATAAATACTAGTAGTAATTAAGAAATATAAGTTTTTTACTAAGAAAGACCAATTTTATTATATTTATTATTAAACTAGGTTATATTAATATAGACCTAAAGAAAATTAAAGCTATAATAAGTTAGTAAGAACTAGAAAACGTAACGTAGTTAAGGTTATTTTTAGGGTTTTATAACTACTATAGGAGGTTTATAGTATAGTAGTTAAAGAATATTAAACTAGTTACTAGGCTTAACGTAAGTGATAGGGTTATGACGGCGATAGGGTTATGACGGTCGGCTACTACCGCCTTCCTAGTTGGGCTTACGGTTTGGAACACCAAAATACTGCCCCCTTTAGCGACCGCGACAGTGATGTACACAACCAGCTTCCACCCTTGGGCGAGCGCTCCAAAATTTTAAATTTAGTGTATCCAATCATATATAAGTAAAAGAAAGAGAAAGGGGAATGTTTATTAAGGAAGTGTATATAAGGCAAGTTCTGAGCTAATTCTCCTGGCTAACCAGAATAATTCTCTAAGGCATAGTCCTTGCGCGTAGCCATAACCGTTTAGTGGCGACCAAGCGAAATTGGATGTGGAGCGCTCGTCAAAAGGGGGTGGAAGCTGGCCGTGCACATCACTGTCGCGGTCGCTGAAGGAGGCAGTATTTTGGTGTTCCAAACCATAAGCCCAACTAAGAAGGCGGTAGTAGCCGACCGTTATAACCCTATCGCCGTTATAACCCTATTACTTACGTTATAAAGAAAGAGAAACTATAGGTATAGGGAGATAAATAAAGGAAGCTATTTAAGAAACTTAAGAAATTATTTACCTAGGAGCTAATCCTTAAAATCTATTAACTAAAACTAGATATAGTTATAGAAATAAATATATTAGACTTTATACTAGGAGTATATTTACTATAAAAGTATAAAAATATATAGTATCTAGTAGTATACTATAGTTAGAAGATAATACTACTAGAGTTAAACTATAATATCTATAATAAGGAGTAGTTAGGTATAGTTATAGTACTAAAAAAATAAAAAGTATTTTTATAAGGCGTAAAAAAAATTATTTATAGTTAAAATAGATTATAAAAACCTAACAGGGTTCCTAATAATAAAAGAACTTAATTATAGATAGGTTAGATAGGTAGAGATACTTATAAAATACTATTTTAAGATTTAGTATACTAAAGGAACCGAAAATATAAAAGTAGATATACTTAGTAGAAAGGCTAAATTATAAAATAATAAGAAACTATTAGAAGTAATACTACGCAGAGATAAGAATGGATTAATTAGGTATAATTACCCTAAGCTAGTAATAACTTAAGAGAATAATAAACTAGAAAGAGTTTATAAGATATTAAAAAGCTTTTAAGTATAAAGAATTCTAAAAGTATAGCTAGAAGATTTATAAATAAATATATATAAGAATTAAGAAGCGAAGTATATCCTAAAAAGCATTATAGAGCATTTTATAGAAGATTTCTATACGAAAATAACTTAAGGACATAATAGAGTAATAGGCTTAGTGTTAAGACTTTAGGAAGAATATATTATTAATAGAATTTAGGGTATAGCTAGAAAAGTAATAAAGGAGTATTTAGACTACTAAAGAAATAAACTAATAAGGTATAAGCTATATAGAGGGCTATAACCTATTAAAATACTAAAAAGACTATAAGAGGTTATATTATAGGACTTTATTATTAAGTTACTAAAGTTAAAAGATCCTATTACTAAATAAGAATATAATATAATTCTAGTAATAGTAAACAAGTTAACTAAATAGGGCTACTTTATAGCATATATAGAAATTTTTTTAGAGAAAGATATCGCTAGAATCTATATTAAAGAAGTATTTGCAAGATATAGAGTACTAAGTAAAATTATATTAGACAAAGATCTAAGATTTATAGTAGTATTTTAGGAGGTATTTTTAGCTAAATAAGGAGTTAGAGTAGTAACTTTTACTATATATTATCCGCAGACGGACAGATAAATAAAAAGATTAAATTAGACGCTAGAATAGTATCTAAGGTATTATATTAATTATGCACAGAATAATTAGGTATTACTATTACTAGTTATATAGTTTATATATAATACAATACTATAAGAAGAAATAGGTATATTACTATTTAAAGCAAATTACGGATATAAGCTAAGATTATTATTATTACTACGGTAAGTAAAGAAAATAAGTAGTATAGTTAAAAAAAGAATAAAGATATTAATAAATCTTTATATAGACCTTATAAAATTAGTAAAGGCAGTATAAAAGAAAAGAAAAATGTACTATAATGCTAAAAAAATCTAAGGGACTAGATCTTAAGGAGGGAGATAAAGTATAGCTACTATATAAAATTTTTAAGAGTTAATAACTAAGTAAGAAGTTAGACTACGTTAGACTAAGACCTTTTAAAATTATTTAAAGGATTTTACTAATTATATTTAAGTTAAACCTACTAGCTAAGATAAAAATCTACCCTATATAGTATATTATAATACTAGAGCTAGTATACGGAAATATTAAGCTACTAATTTATAAAGTAGATACATATAAAGGATAAGAGGAAAATAAATAATAAGTTTTAAAGATTATTAGTTATAAGAACATTAATAATAAAATATAGTATAAGGTTAAGTAAATAGGCTATAATAAGACTACCTAGGAACTACTATAGAATTTAAAAAATACTATAAAAAAGGTATAGGAGTATTAGAAGAAAATAGATTAGGTAATATTAAGAAGGAGCTAAAGATAAAAGAATTTGTTAAAGGTAATAAATAAGCTAGATTATTTAAGGGATCCACTACTAGTATATAAGCTGTTTCCGCCTCTTCTTAATTAAAATCCTTTTTAGCCTTTTTAGCCTTAAGTTTAAATAAATCTTACTCTATTAAGTAAAGCTCTTTTAAGTATAATAAAGCCTTATAGTAGGAACTACGGTAAACTTATTAATGGGCTAGGTATATAGGTATAGAATAGTTAATAACGTAAATATAACTAATAGAGTGGTTACCTAATAGATTAACTTTAATTATATTCTAAGATTTACTACAAAGGAGAGAACTATCTAGGTAGGGACTGTAGTCCTTTAAATATACAACTGTACTTTTAAGAAATCCCCTTTATACGTAAGGTACGCGTTATATATATTATATATATATTCCCTTTATATACTATATATACTGCGTATAAAGTTATATAACCTTAGTTACTATTCCTTATTATATAGCTCTATTAGCTCTATTTTAGACTATGCCTAAATTAATTAACTAGCTTCTTTTAACTCTTCTCTAAGTAGTTATAATATTATACTTAAAGCGTCCGTAACACTATCTCCCTCCTCTTTATCTTTATCCTTAAAGATTTAAAATATCTCTAAATCGTTTACTAAAGGTATAATATCCATCTAATTAATTTAGTTAATATTGTTACTTATTATACCTAAAGTTCCTTCTTCTTTATAGGCGCAATATTATGCTTGCACTATTGCTATAATACTATCTCTTAGTAAGATTATACCGTCTTTATATTCTTGCTATTTAAAAGAGGGGTTAGTTTATATTGCGTTAGTAAGCCCTTCCTTATAATAACCGTTTTTTTACTTAAAGTGCACTAAAGCAAATATTTGTTTGTCCTATAACGTTTACTCTATCTCTAATACTAAATATATATAACTTATTACTCTTAATAGTCGTCTAGTTCTTTAACTGATTTGTCTTAGGGTCTTATATTTAGTCTACTGCTATACAGCTAGATAGTGAACTATCTTAAGCCCTTATTAAGTTAGAACGTTCTTATAATATAGAGTAGAAGGCCTTAAAAGCCTATATTATGGTATCTACTTAATTACTCCGTCTTAAAAAGGGTTGTAAGAAGGTTTATTTTAAGAAGTAAAAACTTATAGAATAAGGTTTATAGGAACTTAGTAATAAAAGAATAGATTTTTTTCTAGTCGAGAAGGAAATAGATCTAAGTAGCTCGGCAACTACTCTTTTTGGGTTCCCCTTAGGTAACTTATTCTTTGGTAATTCTTCTTTATTAATACTACCTAACTTAATCTCTTCTAATACTCCTATACCTTTTCTATAGCGTTTTTTAAATTTTCTAGTAGCTTTAAGGTAGTCTTAGTGTAGCCTATCCACTTAACCTTATACTATATTTTATTGTCAATATCCTTATAACTAACGATCTTTAAAACTTACTATTTATTTTCTTCTTATCCTCTATATATGTCTGCTTTATAAACTAATAGCTTAATATTCCTATATACTGGCTCTAGTATTATAATATACTATATAGGGTAGATCTTTATCTTAACTAGTAGATTTAACTTAAACGTAATTAGTGAAATTCTTTATGTAATTTTAAAAGGTTCTAGTCTAATATAGTCTAACTTCTTACTTAGTTATTAACTCTTAAAAATTTTATATAGTAGCCATACTTTATCTCCCTCCTTAAGATCTAGTCCCTTAGATCTCTTAGCGTTATAATACCTTTTTATTCTCTCTTATACCTTTTTTACTAATTCTATAAGGTCTATATAAAGATTTATTAATATCTTTATTCTTTTTTTAGCTATACTACTTATTTTCTTTACTTGCCATAGTAACAACGATATTCTTAGCTTATATCTATAATTTGCCTTAAATAGTAATATGCTTATTCCTTTTTATAGTATTATATTATAGTAGTAGATCTTTAATTAACGTCTAATACGGATCCTATCTGGCCCACGCAGACTACTCTGTCATAGGGGGAAAACTTATAGTTTACATGAAGAAAACCCTGCAGTTAGGTTGGGGGAGGAAAAACCCTATAAGCCACCTCAGTAGGATAAAAAACCCCGATTTACTATATCCGTCTATAGCAGCGGCCCTACGGGCCTACGGCTACGTCCTATCCTCCTTAGATGTTTAAACTCCTTGGGAACTACTACTTCCTTCTTTAGCTTATCTAAGCTAGGGTTTACTATGTCCTAGCTAGGCCTTGCCAACTAATTGCTGTGTCGTTGTTATTTCCTATATCTTAACCATCCCCTATATGCTATCTCTTGTTAACCATTACCTTATACGCCATGCTTCCCCCCCTAGGGCCTATTAAAGGCGTAAGGGGGATTTATCTATTAACTACCACTATACTATAAAGCGAGCGGGACGTATATACCTGGGTATCTTTTGTGCCTAGGCCCTAGTCACTAGGCCCTCGCCAAGGGTTACCACTCCTTAGGAGGAGACAGAAAAACCGTACGGTGTTGTCCAGGCTGCTAGGTAGTATCTTTAATAGTTAATGGCGAGTGACCGCATGCTCCGCGGGCGATTGCCCTAGGGGTTAGAAGGGGCCGTATGTTTGCTCATTTGTTTATTCATTCGCTTGTCCGTCGATATAAGGTCGTTAATGCTTTCTATTAAGGGTTAGGGGATGTTATTGAATGCTGCGCATTTATGTTGGATTATATAGGTGCTTAGTAGGGGAACGGTAGTAGCTGTATTATAAAGGGGTACCATTAGCAGTGGTTTTTAAGATCTCACTATCCTATGTGAAAACTTTTCACTACGCCCCACAACGCATATAACCACCACCAGGCCCACCAGCACGCTGTGCGACGTCTCTGCGTTGGCTCTGAGTCTGAACTTCGAAGACCCAGGTTCGTAGCCGTCACCGCGTACAGGTGCAGAGTCCGGTTTCGACGGCCTAGTATTATATTATATATAAACTATATAACTAGTAATAACAATACCTAATTATTTTATATATAATTAATATAATGTCTTAGATACTGTTCTAGTGTCTAATTTAGTCTTTTTATTTAACTATCTATCTGCGAGTAATATATAGTAGAAGTTGCTACTTAAACTCCTTGTTCCGTTAAGAATACCTCTTAAAATACTGCTATAAATCTCAGATCTCTATCCGATATAATTTTACTTAGTGCTCTATATCTGTTATGGGACACCCCTATAATACCTTATATACATTTACCTATTTCCACCAACTTAGCAATTAAAGACTAACCGCGAAATAGCAATTTAATGGCAATCTAATGGCAATCTAACGGCAATCTAACGGCAATCTAACGGCAATCTACGGCATTCTGCTATATTCTACTAAGTTCTACTAAATTCTGCTAAGTTTTGCTAGGACTATAACCTAAACTCTATTTTGCCTATATATATATTAACTAAGCAACTAAGTTAATAATATATGCCCTTTTTTCCTGTTTTCCTACCTCATTTCCTTATGTAACGTCTTAACCTCCTTATATAGTTTATATATATAGCTTAATAATACCTACCTTGCTATATATTATCGTCGCTTATACTTACTCCGTAATATTATATTGCGTTAACTACTTATACTACTATTAACATACAGAATGAACCTAAAGCCCCTATAATGGCCGCCGGTATTATGACCGCACTTTAAAAATAATTGGTAGGGATATAGAAGCTTTTATAGACGCCCTTAAATAGAACTAAGCTACTTTAAACTAACGATAAGCTAAATAAGAAGTATAATACTAGTAATTAATTAAGGACCTCTAAGAAGAAGTCCGCGCTCTTAAGATGCCTACGCTGGGACCCTAAGACTGAATGCTATCTTTAGAGATAAATATACGGAATAAGAGCCCCGAGCTAGCAGTAGTCGCTTACCCTAACCTAACTACTGCACTAAAATAATCCGAATAACTACTAGATCCCCTAGTATTTACTAGTAAATAATAAAAGCTCTAATTATTTTTAAGCTAGCTTAAAAATAAGCTAACTAGTAACGCTAACCGTTACCTAACTAAAGCTAACCGACTCTATTACGCCCTAAGTTAACTAGGAGGAGATATAGCTAACCTTATTAAGCCTCTTTAGCCAAACTTAGTATAAAGCCTAGTTGTACTTCTTAAAGCTATATATAGTGACCTAAACCGCTAAGCTACTGCTTAGAGAAAGATAAACTATATAACTTAAGGAATAAAAAGTTTCTTAGTATACTTCTCTAAATTTAACCGTTATATAAAGGAAATAGGCTGGAACAACTCCGTACTAATTAATAGCCTTATTAAATCCCTAAGTCCTAAACTAAAAACCTCCTTAATAGGCGTAGACCTACTGGGAGCCCTTAATGCCTATATAAACGTTATTAATAAACGGTATAATAATATACTACGCCTGATACCGAAACCCGCTTAATATAATATAACAACCCCATAAACGTCTACTAAGTCATTATCTTAGCCTAAGCACCCTAATACTATAGATATTAACACTAGAACCCTAGGATACGCCCTACTAGAGTTTTTTTAAAAATAAGAACGACGTATTGAGCTAGGCCTCTGTTTTAAATATAGAAGTAACTCCCACCTCTCTAACTACTGCTCTGCCCTTATGCCTAAATATAATTTGCAAACGGCTAATACTAACGGCTGTTTACCGTACCGATCTTTTAGTTACCATTTTTAATCTTTACCTAGTTCTAGCCCCGCATTTTATAAGCACTATTTATAAGGATAAAGCTCTAACCAACGCTCTATAAGAACTCCGCCCTAATTACCTCTAAAAGGAAGGTCCTAGAGCTAAGTCGCTCTTTAGGACGGCTCTGCTATAGGATCTCGTTAAACGTATTTAACGTTACGAACTCTAACTTTTAGGACCGTAGCATAACTATTAACTGCCGTCTTTAGCAGAATGGTTAATAAGCTAACGCTTAAATCCTAATTAATATAGAAGCTAGCGGCATAGGATTTATTAATAAGATCTTTATATAAGATAATAGTTTTACCCTAACCCCCCTTAACCGGCATATTAATATATTTAGATTTAATAGTAAACGCACTGTTTTAGGCCGTATTACCTATATAGTATTCTTAAGACTCCAATACCTAAACTATAAAGAATTAATTAAACTTTTTGTTACCATCCTAGATTACTTAGTAATCCTTAAATAACCCTAGATAAAGCTATATAAGGTAACTATTAATTAAAACAACCTTAAGTTCCTATTTACCGCCTCCTGTTATAAGCAGAAGTGCCTTATAACTTGCTGCTTAGACCCAAAACTAAAATCTAAAAAATCCACTAGGATTTACTAGTCTAAAATTTCTATAACTGTCCACTCTATACCTAAGGAATCTACTAGATTCTACTGACCTAGGAATTCCACTAAATTCCACTAATGTAAGATTTCTACTAATGCCTACTCCACGCCTAAGAATTTTACTAATATCTACTAAGGATCTGAAAACTCTACTAAATTCTATAAGTTATTACTAAGCACTATACCGTCCCAAGCTAAGCAAAAGCTTAAGCTCTATATACGAAAATACTAGAAGGACTAGTATTCTACTATAAAAAGAATTCTTAAAGAACCTAAACCTAAATCTAATACTAACTCTGTACCTAATACTAAACCTAAACCTAAATAAGAAACTATGGATAATCTAAGCAAGCTTAGCACCCTAGATATCTATATAATTAGAGCTACCCCGCTAGCGTAACTTGCTAAGAAACTCGAGTATATAATCTTTACTGTTATAATAGCCGATATTAAGAAGGCCTTAGTACTAAAGAAGTACACTAACCCTACTATAAAGGTACTAATAAAGTATTATTATCGCCTAGATATATTCTTATAAAAGGAAGCTAATAAGCTACTAGAATACCGACTATACGACTATAAGATTATACTTAAAGAAGGAAAGTAGCCTAGATTTAGACCCTTATACGGGATATTCTAAAATAAACTCTAAGTGCTATAAAAGTATTTAGACGAGAACCTAAGTAAAGGATTTATTAGAGTAAGCTTGTCGCCTATAGCCATATCAGTGATCTTTGTTAAAAAACCTAGCGGCGGTCTACGCTTCTATGTAGACTACTAAGCTTTTAACGCCGTTACCGTTAAGAACTAATATCTAATCCCGTTAATATAAGAGATGCTAAACTAATTAAGTAAGGCTTGTTACTACATAAAGCTTAATATTATCTCTATATTTAACCGTCTTTGTATTATAAAAGGAGACAAATAGCTTATTATATTTTGTACCCGATATAGACTATTTAAATACTTAGTAATACCTTTTAGCCTCACAAACGCTCTAAGCTCGTTTTAACATTATATAAATAATACCCTACGCCCCTACCTAGACATCTTTTATACTGCTTATATTAACGACATTCTAATATATAGTAATAACCTAACCAAATATTGGAAATACGTTAACCTTATTTTATAAGCCCTGTATAGAGCTAGTCTATAATTAAATATAGATAAA
>Ga0307515_10013988_pt1 | contig 14930 bp, 7 predicted proteins | sample 17_EM_MG_FD_194513 | JGI IMG/M metagenome (GOLD analysis project Ga0307515, IMG submission 194513) | Populus trichocarpa ectomycorrhiza microbial communities from riparian zone in the Pacific Northwest, United States - 17_EM | ecosystem: Host-associated > Plants > Roots > Unclassified | place... | reverse complement strand
TGTCATTTGAGTAACTATTTTGATCACATTGATATTTTACTATTCTTCTTAGCATATTGAAGTTTCTGTAATTTTTGTCTTATAGATTTGATATTTTAAGGGGAAAAAACCAAGGCATGAGACAAGAAAGATCCGTTCATTCAAAATCAAATCCCTTGTGACCAAAATATCAACAATTTAAGCTCTTAGTCTTCAGAAAAATTATATTGCATTTGACCAAAAAAAAAAATATAGGTAACAAATTTGTCTAGTTAGAGAGTTTTTGAAAACGCGGTCGTACTCATATTTTTAAAAAAATTAATTTTTTTTGCTAAAAAAGATTTTTTTTTATATATTTTGAATTGTTTTGATGTGCCATTCTTAAAAATAATTTTTAAAAAATAAAAAAATACATTTCGGTATGAAAAACATTTTGAAAAACAACTGTAACCACACTCCCAAACAAATCTTGATTCGAGTCTGTGATAACTATGCTGTTTATTAAAAAAAAATGACATTATTTTTAATTTTTATTATTTGAGTTTTAAATTGATTTAATAATCATAAATGTAAGGTGGGGGATATTTCAATTGTACCACTGAAAGCTACATCAACGCACCCTGTACAAGTGAACCCCATCCTTGTTAGATTTATCTGTGGCAAAATCGAGTTATGGCCCATTTCCTTAAATGCCCTTTTACTCTTTTCACAATTTGTTCTCTCCTAGCAAATGCCACATCACCACCTCCCTTTCTTGCATCATTAATGATAGTTGTCAGCATTGAAAGCTGAGAACCAATCTACTTATTCTTGTATGTCTTCTACATGCCCTTGCAACTACTTATAGCTCAATACTCCTTTCATACTTCTAAAACCCGGCCGGTTTAGTTTGATCCGGCCGGTTTAATTTGATTAGTTAACTCGTGATCTACTATCATGATTTGATTTGGTCAAATTATAAGTTGATTTTTTCACACTCAAGTGCTATGAATTTATGATCTAGTTAAAACTCGGATGAAACCATTTAAATTTTATTTTTAAAATAATATTTTTTTAATTTACAAGATTAATTTGTTTAATTCATTATTCAAGTTATGAGTCGAGTAATGACGAGTCAGGTTCCAACAAAACTCTTCAAATCTGAGTGCCCCTCGATGTCTTCCTTTCCCCTTTCGTTCTCTGGGAATGCCTGATTGGTGGTGTAACCATTTTGGTATTGATACAATAATTGCGTTGTAGAAATTTCTTGGGAAATTTCATCATCTCGTGGCTAGTGGCCATCTGTGAAAGTATACGCTACAAATAAAATACATGTAACACAGATTACACATACATACTTCCATACTTGAAACTAGAACAGTCCAACTGAACTAAGATGGTGTGTGATATTGTAATTTAATTGTATTTTTTTAAAAAATTAAAATTATTTTTTTAGTTTGAATTTTTTTTAATTTTTAAAGATATAGTAAGACGTAATTTCTTGAATATACCAATACATACACGTATGTATACGAGATTATATTAAACCCAATTAAAAAAATGGAATTTAATACCAATAATTTGCATGTCGCATTATTTTAATACGAGGTGTGGACTTGTGATGATTTGATAATTGAATCATGGATGATAAAGATAATGCTAGTGATGTGACGAGGTGATAAAAGGTGAAGATAATGTATTGGAATAAAAGACGGGCAGTGTCTGAATGATTTTTAACTTCTAGAAAGCCAACTCTCTTTACCAAGCAAACGTTTTCCATAGGGAAGGATAAGAAAATAATGGAAGGAGAAGGAGAGAGCACATCATCATTCATGTGAGAGAAAGCAGAAAGAGGAAGTGGCAAAGAGTCTTGAGATAAATAAATAAAAAATTCATCATTATTAAACCTGAATAATATATGATATTATATATATATATATATCGATTTTAGAAATTATTACAAAATCAATATATAATCATTCAAAACCCTCCTCAAGGCATACAGTACAATGCACAAAATATCTATCAATGAGATGGAGATAAACCAAGGCAAGTAAGAATGCAGGAACAAAGGGAGAAGATCACTCAAACTACCCATCACCCTATAGATAGGTGGGAATTGAATTATTTGGGTGAAGAATGTGCTCCTTTTAGGGAGCAAATATGGATGGGACCCAAAGAAAAAAATTTCTCCTCCATTGAAACCCTCCCTTATGCCTGCTGCACTTCTTTTTCCACCAAGCAATGTGATCACTCAACTCACTCACTCCCTCCCTCCATAAATTATATGTAGCTAAAGAAAATGAAAAGAAGGGATAAAGAAATCAAAAAGGAAGAAAGCAAATGAAAAGTGTTTGTAAGAAAATGGGAAAAACCCATTAATTATTAAATTGTTTTTTATATATATATATATATATTATGTTAATGCGAAATCAATTGTAGCAGATACTATAGATATTTGGCTGGCTTTTCTCTCTTTCTCTCTCTCCAAATATTTTAATACTTAGTTCTCTCTGTCTGCCTAGAAAACATTGAGTCTTTTTTTAATTTGCTATAGCTCACTGCTCTCTCTCCCTCTCTCCCTCTCTCTCTCTCCATGTCTATAGGCGCATAAAGTTTTGATTTTTTTTTACTATGCAGAGTAGCAATTACTAATGAAAAAGATTGTGTACTAGGGCATGAACAGCTTCAAGGGGCTATTTTTGGAGTCCCCCATCAGAGCTCCACCTTTTTTGCTTGGTGAGTGTTGCATAAAAACCTCGTTTTTGATTGTATATCCTATCTGGGTTTTGCTTAATCTGTTGGTTTTGGTCTTGATTTAAATATGGGGTTTGCTTGTTTTATCAATCTGAGCTTTTCTATCTGGGTTTTGATCAATTTCAGCGCATAAAAGAAGGTTCTTGATTGTTTTAGCTCAGTTTTTTCAGAAAGTAATGGTCTTTATGAAGTATTTAATTTGTTTTTCAAATAATCATTTCAAAGTTTTTGCCTTGATTCAAATTTAATTGTCTTTTTGCTGCCTTCTTCATCGATTGTATATGGGGGTTTAGCTTCTTTGTATTCGTTTCTCAAAGACTTGCATTGACTTGCTGTTTTGTATCTCTATTTTCTGACTTCTGGATGATTCTGTGTGTCCTTTTTTGCTTCTGTTTTATTATGGTTTTCTGCATGGAAAAGGATGACACTTTCCCCCTATCTATTCTGCATTTGCTATGTGAAGCTTCTATGTTTTCGTGTTCTTCTTCATTTCTCCTGATACCCTTTGGAGAATTTGTTTCCTCTTGGATCCTTTATTAGGATAGGGATTATTATTATTATTAATATTATGGCTTGTTCCGTGTTTCATTGGCTCCCTAGTCTATAAGCTAAACATCTAGTTATTTTAGCGCTTATAGCTTCAAATTAAGTGGCAGAATGCTTGTGTCATATATTTAATCATGGTCCTTGTTTTCTGCAACTTCCATGGTTTCCTATTTGAGATGTTTCACTGCAGGTGTTTTTGCAAATTTGTTTGCGTGGAGCAGCTTTATTCTGGTCAACTTTTATTTCTTTTATCCATTTATATTTTTTCTGAAATATTGTTTTAAAGTGTTCATGTTATTGTATAGTGGGATTGTTCTTCAGTTTCAGTATTTATTCTTACTGTTCAAGCACTGCAGTTTCTCCTGCAATTATCAAAGCAGCTTCTTTATTTTATGAGAATTAAAGCTGCCTAATTTGTTCTTAAGATTATACAGTCAATATGTCTATGTGTAGGAGAGCTGACAGATGGAAAGGAACAGATTAGGTTTAAGGATTCATCACTCTGGATCCTCACAATCAGAGGAATCTGCTTTAGATTTGGAAAGAAACTACTGCAATCATTTGCCTTGGTCAAGCTTGTCGCCACTTCAACCCTTTACTTCAGGGGGGCAGCACTCTGAGAGTAATGCTGCCTACTTCTCCTGGCCCACATTGAGTCGACTAAATGATGCAGCAGAAGACAGGGCAAACTATTTTGGAAACCTTCAGAAGGGGGTGCTTCCGGAAACTCTTGGGAGGTTGCCAACAGGGCAGCAAGCTACCACCTTGCTCGAGCTAATGACCATTAGGGCATTTCATAGCAAAATATTGAGGCGGTTTAGTCTTGGAACAGCGATTGGATTTAGAATCCGAAGGGGTATTTTGACGGATATTCCTGCAATTCTTGTTTTTGTTGCCCGTAAAGTTCATAGGCAATGGCTTAGCCATGTCCAGTGCCTACCTGCAGCCCTTGAGGTAAGAAAACTGGTGCTTCCAGCTTTACTTTGGCCTCTATTTCTCTCCTGAAGACATTTGGTTTATTTTATTTTGTTTGATCTATGACTGGCTTCATTGTTTGCTTAGGAAGTTAAGTTGCCTTTTCATTGTATGGGCCAGGGACCAGGAGGAGTGTGGTGTGATGTAGATGTTGTAGAATTCTCATATTATGGTGCTCCTGCAGCAACTCCAAAGGAACAGTTGTATACTGATCTCGTGGATGGCTTGAGAGGAAGTGACCCATGCATTGGTTCTGGATCGCAGGTATCAACACTTTAGTGATGTTTGTGGTTTTTGTGTTGATTAAATGGTAGGGATTGAATGCATGAATAATAAAATAGCACTATTTGTTGGTTACTTAATAAACTTTTTAGTTGATATGTAGACAGTTTCCTAGTTCTTCCTGTTGATTGTAGGATGTGATAAATGGGCAAAGTACATTAAATGTCTGAACTAGTTTTCCTGCTTTTGAGTTGGATATGTGCAAGTCTTTAAGCCAGGAACCTTGGTCAAGTCTATTATATGTTGCCATTCTAGAATGGTTTTGCATTTTCTTATGTACCAACTGAGAGTTCCAAAATCCGGTGAGAATTTTCAGGAAATCTTTATCCAACCATTGTGTGCAAATAAAGTTTTTTTTTTTATTAATATGCAATTGCAGTTTGATCTGTTTAGCAGTATTATGAATTTTTTAAGGGAATGGTTTGAGTTCTTTTTTGTGCTGTCCTAATATATGTCCTGCATCTTGATTTTGCTAAGGCAGTGTATTCTGTGATATGCACTTGAATACTTGTTTCTTTGTTCATTTTGCGGGAATTACAAAATTGCCTTACAATTTTAGGTTGCTAACCAAGAGACATATGGAACCCTGGGTGCGATTGTGAAAAGCAGAACAGGTAACCGCCAGGTTGGTTTCCTCACAAATCGGCATGTTGCAGTTGATCTGGACTACCCAAACCAGAAAATGTTTCATCCTTTGCCACCAAGCCTTGGACCTGGGGTGTATTTGGGTGCTGTGGAGAGAGCAACCTCATTTATCACTGATGATCTTTGGTATGGAATATTTGCTGGAACAAACCCAGGTAATGCAGTTCCATATTAAATTTGTCATACCAATGCATACTTTGGTTTACCACATGTTTTGCAGTTTATGTTCTTCCTCTTCATAGACTATATTTTTAATGATCCATCTGTCAATCCAAGGGAAGATGTTATCTTGCTGTGTTTCATAGATTCCGTTTAACTAAGAAAATAGTTTGAGAGATAAATCAATTATTTTTTCCTTTTGTTGAAATTTGTGTTTGTTGGTCTGAAAGATTTAATTTAGGTGAGTATAAAGTATTACCCATTTTCAGTTGTGGATTTCACCGGGGATTACTTTCATTCAATAGATGTAACTCTATAGCTGCACAACTTTAACCAATTAAGTTTCGGGCACCGTTGCATCCTCAAGCTCCCAAATGACTTCTTGGTTTTTCCTCTTTAATCAAAGATGTGCCTGCGAATAATAGGTGTTTCTGCTCTGAGAAGGTAACTAAAACTGACATTAATCCAACTTGCAGTTGCCAAGTAAATTAATAGATATACGATACTAGCAGAGTAATTTAATGGAACTTTTAAACCTTACTGACACAACTCAAAGTAGTTAGCATCTTATCAATCCTGAAATGATCTAGCATTCTGTAAGGAAGACGAGGCTGGGATTTGTTAATGCTATTGTTGCATTAGTCATGATTACAATCTTGAAAACTTTTGAATATGCTATGAGAAGGCTGATTTTCCATGAGAGTGCTTCTTGGAGTTTGTAAAATCATGATGCTGGGTAGGATTATTTCTGTCTTGGATAAAAGTTTTTAGATGAAATCTACTGGAGCATGAACCATGGGTCATGTCCAAGGCTTAGATAATCCTTGTTCATCCAGGCAATTGAGCTAGATGCTTGTCTTCGCTGACTAAGCTTGAACTTGACTTTTTTATAGATGGATGGTGCTGAAGTACAAATATGTAGCGTAATTGTGTTGATTGTTTTTTCTTTGCTTGCTGACCTCAACACTTACCCATTGCAAACCCTTGTAGAAACATTTGTCCGAGCAGATGGGGCCTTCATTCCTTTTGCAGGAGACTTTAACATGAACAATGTAACTACAACTGTCAAAGGTGTTGGCGAGGTTGGTGATGTCCATGTTATAGATTTGCAAGCTCCAATCAATAGTCTCATTGGAAGGCAAGTTGTCAAAGTTGGAAGGAGTTCTGGCTTGACTACTGGGACCATAATGGCCTATGCACTAGAGTACAATGATGAGAAAGGGATTTGTTTCTTTACCGATTTTCTTGTTGTTGGTGAGAACCAACAGACTTTTGATCTTGAAGGTGATAGTGGAAGCCTCATTCTCTTAAAGGGTCAGGATTGTGAGAAGCCACAGCCAGTTGGGATCATTTGGGGTGGGACAGCTAACCGTGGTAGGTTGAAGCTTAAAGTTGGCCTACCCCCAGAAAATTGGACCAGTGGAGTTGATCTTGGTCGCCTGCTTGACCTCCTTGAACTTGATCTCATTACTACCAATGACGGGCTTCAAGGTTTGTGCTTTCAATTTAATCCTATATTTTTCTCCTTCTACATTAATGCACTTATCTTTCAGAATTCATTTGTGTTTTTCCCCTCATATATGGAGGGCGTATTGCCAAAATCAAGATATTATAGTAACAAATGATATGCATGCTTTGTTTCAGATGGGAACTGCTGGCTAACTTTTCCTGATTTTTATTAACAAAAAACAAAAGAAGAGAAGAAATTTGGAGTTTGCTTTCAAATTGAATAAACTACGTAGGTGCCAAAATAACATGGTGCCTGATCATTAAATTTTCTACTAGGTCTATTTAGCATAGAGGGGTTTATTATGACCCTCCATTAATTTACTGAAAAAGAAACTGTTGTCAAATTCTGGGTATCAAGTTTAGAAGATGATAACTTGTTTACCTTTTGAATGTCAGTGTGGAACCGTGAATGGCTTTCTAATTAGCACTGTTTGGTTAGTGTCAAAAAAGAGTTCATTGTATTAATGAATCTATCATCAACAAGAGAGCAATCAAAGGAACAAAGGGTCAAATAATGTTTTTTATTTTTTGATATGTTACTTTTTGAAAAGTGAAAATTACTTTTAAATAAAATCTAATGTTATTGCTTTCTGAATGACATTTATACTCTCTGAATTTCCAATAGCAATGATATCAAGTTTCCAACATTTGTTTCTTCAAGAGGGGATGCCAGCCTATGTAAGTTCATTAGCTGTTACCTTTGACAGTTATACTTTGCACGCATACAAAGGAGAGAGAGCAAAAATTTCATTACGAGGACAAAATATTCTCCCATTAAATTGAACCTGCCAGAGCATATTTGTTGTTACTCTGGATAGAAGGTAAAGGTGACAATGTAATAGTTTGACTCGAAACAAAGGCCTGACTTGTGAATCTTTGGGAAATATAAAGAGTAAAAAAAACTGAGAGCCTGCTGAACATCACTCTTTAGTAATAATTCTGTGCGTATTATCTCAACTTGTGATACTGTCTGACTTGTTCAGTTGTTGATATAGCTGCAGTTCAAGATCAAAGAAATGCATCAGCACCGGCAATAGATTCAACAGTTGGAGAGTCATCTCCTCTAGACCGAGTGCCATCCAAAGAAAAAATTGAAGAAAACTTTGAGCCTATTAATTTAAACATGCAACAAGGGGTAGTCAAAGGTGAGTCTCAGCAAGGACAGTCTCCACTCTTCATTGGCCCTGAATTTCATATAGAAGATGGGGCAGAAGCAGCTCCTAATGTGGAGCACCAGTTCATCCCAAGTTTCTCAGGGCAATCGCTGATGCATGACAACAAACCTCAGGAAACCCCTGAACTGAAAAACCTATCGGCGTTAAGGAGTGACTCTGATGAGGAGATGTGTTTTTCGTTGCAGTTAGGCAAGCCTGAACCGAAGAGAAGAAAGCAGTTGGATTGACCTTTTAGCATCAAGGAATCAAAGTGAAGGATCAATGTTGCCAATGCTGCTTGAAAACTCCTGAAAACTGAAGTCACAGGATTGTTTTCTCATTCTTCCCCAGTTGCTTGGCCATCAAATTCTGAATTGTAAGTATCCTGAAATGTTAAATCGCAAAGAGAAATTTTAAGGTTCATACCTTCATCTAGGTAAATTATGATTCTTTTTTCCCATGTTTTGGTTAAGGTTACAGCTTTAGGTTACATATGTGAGTTATACAATATCCAGTAGAAAATGTTTAGGGAGGTGTACTTCATTAAATATATCTTCAATTGTATTACCTTGTCAAAATGGTTGTACCATAAGGACTCCTAAAATGGGGGAATGAACAGTTGGTTAAAACATAAAATGTCATTTTGACAAAGCCATGTTGGTTCTATCTATTGCCCCAGAGGGGTTCTCCTTCACGATAAAACTTGTTTAGTAAACTCTAGCCTGTTGGAGTGAATAATGAAAACATTGTAGTCTGCTTTAACCAAAGCACTTTGTCCAGACGTTTTGCACTGTGTTTAGCAGTTTGACTCTGCCTCCTTTTGCACTCATTTTGGGAAGTGGGTCACAGTTCTTGGGAGAGAAGGGGTTTAAGGTGAAATTCTTTGACGACATTGATATTGGTTTCCTACTTTCCTTTCATTTTAACTTTTAACATTGCCTTTAGTTATTCTGTTGAAGTTTTGAGGACATCAGACTTGTATTCCCCTGTCTGGATCTTCATAACCAGTGATCTCTACAAAAAGGGTTTCCAGTTTTTAATTCATTTGTCCAGTTTGACTCCAATCTTTTTCCAATTAATCGTTAATCTCGACAAACAAGATGATCTCTTTCTAGTTGATTTTCAAGGAACTTCAACAGTGCATAATTTAAGACTTGAGAATAGTGTGGTGTCAAGACAAATTATAAGCTGTTTTTCAAAAAAAAAAAAAAATAGAAGCAGAAATGTACTCCCAGCTTTTCACTTCCCTCCCATGGCTATTCCATTTCAAGCAAGCCACGTTTGAGTCTCATCTCCACTATAGCTGGAGCACAAGACATACCAGCTTTCCACCATAAACTCAGAATTTCTTTTAAATTGCAAATAGTAGCATAAAATGGAAGAAGTTTATTTTTCTTAACCAAAACAAACTCCTGGTATATGCATATTCTTTCACCTAGTACACGGGATTCATGGATTGGAATCACATAATGTCAGAGAGCAAGAAGGAAGATTACAGCTTTCCACCATCTCCAACTTTTCTCTCTGTTTTTTTTTTTTTTTTTTTTGGAAGTTTGAAGGATACCAGTAATAAATGAGGAGCAAAAGATTAAAGTTTTATCTCAGTAGAAGCATTTGGCAGCTTCTCATGGATCCATTATTGGCAACAATCAATACGTGATGTTCTTACCCCAGATATCCAGTGTTAATTTTGCAAAAGCAAGGTGGTGGATTCAAACCTTATTCATTGTTATTTATTACTTGATATATAATTAGATATGAGGTTGTTTTCTATATATATAAAAAAAAAAACCCTCAAAATTAACACAACCTGATCAGCCAGTTTCAAGTAACAAAGTTACCACACTGCTGGTAAAATATTAAAGAAAAAAAAAAAGGAAAAACACTATGCATAATTGTTGCTTCATTGAGCATCCAAATCTAGTTCCATGATCGATCAATTGTAGGCTTTTCAGGGAACAATTTGTTTCTAACCCCGTCCTCTGTCGAATGCGTTGTTGCTTTTACTCTACAATGGCCCCTCATTTGAGGCAGGCAACGACATGTCACGAAGTCACTGGGCAATCAATCTAGGCCTTTGATCATCAGATGTTAACTGAAACAATCATCAGTCACAAGTAGTAATTAATGGGATTGCTGGGTTGAACTTCAAATTGATTAAAGAAAACACAAACTTTACTGCTAGCTGCTTTTACCTTTAAGCCAAATGATTATGTCCACATTTATCTCCAATTATTATGTTGTGTTTATTGCTAGGTGAAATAGACGTCTGATGAATAAATTATGTACGTAGATGCCTTCTTCAGGCATCATCCACTATGAAGGCTAGTCATCAACCATGTCGTATAGACTCATTTGTTGAAGAAGTCGAACCTTCGAGGTTTTGTGTGGAATATGTCAACAGCAATGGAGGGTGGACTAAATTGTTAAAAAATCTTAAGCTTTAGGAATATATATATATATATGGAAGATCTTGGTAGTCAAGTAATGGTTTCTAAGGGATTAAGATGAAAACAAACATACTGAAGATGATACAATACATCTGTTTTTTTTATATATATAACTTGGGGTGTTCGGGCCAGCTTACGCACACCACGATTAATCTCCGGACCCACTGAATACCCTGCAAGCCTAGTAGACAGATAAAATACCGTGGGGTGACAGACATACACATAAAAAATCGAACTTGAGTGCAGAAACAAGTAATTCCCTGTCAAAACCGATAGTTCACGACCTCAAATGCAAATATGTTCTTTCATACCATACCAAGATTAGCCACGTAATAATAAATTTATATTTAAATATAAATTAAGTTTTTAAATTAAGGTGTTTTTCATATGCAAATCAATGACTAAGTACACGTTGGCAATATAGTGACTAAGTACCTAAATTTCTTGCCATAATAATATTTTAAGAGCTTAATGTATATTTAAAATTAGTTATTACAAATAAATAATAATAATAATAATAATAAACGTTTGAAAGAAAAAATACTTATATAAGAGGAAAGATAGAACCATTAACCCAAACATGCACTACAAGAATTCTTAGATTTATTGATAGAATTTTTTGTTGGTATTTATACTCTCATTCTGTCGGCAATAAATTTATCAACACGCTCAAGGATAGAAATGCTTCATCGATAAAACTCTTTTCGGTAATTTTTATTCTATTAGTAATAAAATTACTAATAGATTTAATAATGGCAAAAGCGCGAAAAAAAAAAATTTTACCCACTTTATTTCATCAGTATTTTTCTCGGGAATTTTGCCATATAACCGTCAGAAAATACCATATGTAATTCTTTTAGTGATTAAACAGTGGCACGATGATATTCACAGTAATTCTTTTCCAACTCTCTGGAATATACTGACGGATTTAATCCATCGGTGATCATGTTAGTAATTATTTAATTTTAAAAAAAAACCTATTTAACAAGAGTACAAAATAATTAAAATAAAATAAATTAATATAAATTAACACTTAATAATAATAATCAATAATACTTATAAACTGAGTTGCTTGGAAAAAAAGAAGAAAAAAACTAGTCAAACAAATTCCTTATGAAAGGGACGTTTGTGCTTTTTACAGCAGAAGAAGAAAAAGAAGAGATATGTCTATTATGAAATTAGGGATTTTGGTCTTTTAATTAGAGTATTTTACCAAATAAATAATTAAATATTAATATTTTTAACCAGTCTATCGGTGATTCTATCTGTAATATTTTATTTAAATTTTAAATTTAATCAAAAATTTTCAGAAACCCCCCAAATATCATCAATGATTTTTCAGTCCGTCGATGATTCTATCTGTAATATTTAATTTAAAATTTCAATTTAATCAAAATTTTTCAGAAACCCTCCAAATATCACCGACGACTTTTCAGTCTGTTGGTGATTCTGCCTGTAATATTTAATTTAAAATTTTAATTTAATAAAAAAATTTGAAACCCCCCCCCAAATATCACCAACGACTTTCCAACCCATCGATGTTCCGTCTATAAAGAAAAATAATCAACAGTGCAATTGAGAAGTGAATAGTTATAGAACTCTTGGGAAAATACCGACATAATTAATCCGTCGATGATCCTATATATAATTGACAACATGAATAATGAAATTGAGAAGTGAACAATTTCAAAGTTCTCTAGAATATACTGACTAAATTAATTCATCAATGATACCCTCTATAATTAACATAATTAACAATGCCAAGAAGAATTTTAAACTTATACAAGGCCCTCGTATACATCAAACAGGCAATCACACAAAAACAGTTATAAATTTAAATTTAATAATTAAATCGATATTAAATTTTACTAAATAATTTTACAAGTCTAACTCCATAAAAGGTTCTCTTGCTGTAATTAATCAAAGTTTAGAAAATTTTTAAATTAAATCTAAAAAATATTATATTTATATTTTAATTATTTTTCTAATTAATTTTATATTTTAATTATTTTTTATACTTAATTTTAATATAAAAGTGTGTACCCTTACCTTTTTTTCATGGAAATCTCATTAGAATGACTTTTCACTTACCATTGACTATCATGGCTTTTTCTATCATTATTATGCACAACAATATTTTTGTTATGATCATTATTAAAAAGCTTGTTTGTTTTTATATTTTAAAAATATTTTTTTAAAAAATTATTTTTCATTTTATTTATTTTTTATTCAAATTAATTTTTTTAATGATTTTAATTATTTTAATATACTAATATAAAAAAATATAAAAAATAATATTTCAATACATTTTTTTAAAAAAAAACTTTAAAAATCAATTATTTATAGAATATCAGACAGGCTAACTACCCCCATTAAATCAATACATCGCTTTATTTCACTATCTTCTAATCTCCATGTGGGCCTAACTTGCCATATTTATCTTCCTCCTCCATGTTAAAATCTCTAATCGAGCTTCTTTATCTAATTTCTTTTAACATAAACTCTCATCTTTTACTTTTGTACAAACAATTAATCCCATAAAATTCAAGTTTACGAGCTGTAGATAATAGACCACTGTCGATGTTCTTCTCCATGTCCTCAGTGTCAATTTTTTTTTCGAACAAACATCGTAACGAACAAACACTGTAACGTCTGTTCAATTTTCTTGTCTTACCTCCAATTTAATTTTCTAAATCTATACGTGATTGGTTTAATTTCAAATATGGTCTAGATTACATGTATTTTTAACATTGTTTGGTTTTTAAGAATAAAAAGATAAAAAAATTATATATATTTGCATTTTCCCAACAGTGCAACTCATAAAGATATGTTATTTCTCAACCAAAAAAAAACCTTTAAAGTTGTAAGTACTTTTTTATTTTATTTTTAAAAATAATTTTGGATATTTTTTTTCCAGATCTTTCTTACATATTTCATATGTTGTCCTACATGTGTCACCCCACAGAATGCTAAAAAGGTACATTGGCAGTGAAACTGGGGTTTGCAGTAGCAGATCTGTGTCTTTGTTTCTTCAAGTGGCAGATTCAAAAATGGCAGATCAATTTTTGTGTGCAGAAACACGGGTGCCTTTTTGACAGATTTGTAGCAGGAACTTGTTTTTGCAGACGTAGCAAAGAAGCTAGCTCCAAGGGATCTTACAAACAAAGCTCTCTTCTTTTATCCAGCTTTAGTGGGAGACTTGAATTACTTGCAGCCTTCGATAAATTTCCTGCTTCACCTTAAATTGTTCTATTTACATGCCTACTTAGGGTGCATTTTAATTTATTTTTTCTTTTAATTGTATAAACAATATCCAATGCTCAAATAGGATAGTTATCATCATGCATGATTATCTTCATGATTGGCATACAAATTCACCTACAAAATGTTTAACATTCCAAAAAAAAAAAACATGAAAGTGTAATTTGTTAAGAATTTTCAAATAATTAATGAACTTACTGTATATTAATCTCGTGATGGTTTAAACAATACTTAAGCATCAATTATTGGTGTTTAGTGGCCTGCAACGTACACCTCATCAAATCATACAAGGTATGATCTCACATAAATATGCAACACTAATCTAATTATTTTTTCTTATTTCTCGTAGCTATATATATATGGCTCGTGGACCTTCATATCACAAGATCAACTGTTCTTGCTGGCATTGAAACCTAATCAATGTCCAGTTGTAGCTAACAGCAGCACCAATTATGGGGTTAGTTTTCAAATCGGTCTCACAGCTCACAACTATGGTTTCTAGGACACAAGTTTTCACATCTTTCAAGACCATCTCGTTTATTGCATATGGTTTCCAGTCAACATCTATGTTTTCTGTAATTAAACTTCCGAATCAACACAATATATCCTTATTAGATAAACGGATATATAATTAATAAATAAAAATAATATCCAATTCATCACATAGGGTATCCAGATTGAAAAGGTCTAAATGTAACACACAATCATCATATAGAAAATGATAAACTTACCTCCTAGCTCTTCCATACAGATCTTCGATTCATCTCTGGCACACAATTATACTAATCTAGTAAAGAACTTCACACATATTAATCAAGTTTTGTAGTAATTCATAGGTTCTAGAAATCAAGTGACAATCCCTACTAACATGCAGCTCTATTGAAACAAAAATGGATCCTAAGATAAATTTCTTGTGTTCCTCTCAACCAGATTGATGGGATTAATTATCAATTTATTTCAAGATTAAGATTAACGAGAAAGGCTAATGATTTACATATAGATGGTGTACACATTTAAATCCTCCAAAAGATGAGATTTCTCTAAGTTTTTATTAGGGCAAACAAGTCAGCATCTGCTCCTTCATCTCAAAACTTATATGTCCCTAACTATAGTAATTGATTAAAGTAGAACACAGGAACATAAAGAAAAAGAACAGCATTTTCCAACTTGCTTGATTCTCAAGTGCACTGGAAAGAAAGCTCTACCACAAACTACAATTTAATTGATATTAAAA
>Ga0307515_10013987_pt1 | contig 14931 bp, 6 predicted proteins | sample 17_EM_MG_FD_194513 | JGI IMG/M metagenome (GOLD analysis project Ga0307515, IMG submission 194513) | Populus trichocarpa ectomycorrhiza microbial communities from riparian zone in the Pacific Northwest, United States - 17_EM | ecosystem: Host-associated > Plants > Roots > Unclassified | place... | reverse complement strand
AGAATCGCCTTATAAAGCTCTAGAATATAACGTTGGCCGATTATCTATAAAGGCGTTAGTTTATTATTAATTAATAGTAGTAGAGTTTTAAGCAGAGCTTTAAAGGGGAGATTCGCTTATTTAAGGCGAAATGTAGTAATAACCACCAGGCCGTTCGCAATAATTTTAGTAGCATTAGAGTCGCCCTATAAAGTTCTAGAACATAACGTTGGCCGATTATTTATAAAGGCGTTAGTTCGTTATTAATTAATAGCTAAAGAATTTAGTATGGCGCGCGAGTTTATATAAGAATTACATATAAATCGGCGCGAGGGACTAATAAATTTCCGAACCGTGTACCAGACGACAACAATATAAGATAATTAATCTGTTATGTAAGCAGCTTATAATTAGTTAATCGTCTAGGACCGAGATAATCTATAGAGAGCTTATCAGATTATTATAGACGAGTGTAAGGATATCTAAAAGGAACTGGCTTTACAGATGGCTGTAAAAGCTATTAATAATACTACTGGCCCTAACGGACTAGTACCTACCCTCTTGGTTTACGAAGCTTACCTAAGGATAAGTAACCTAGGCCTTTTTGCCCCATCTATTATAGAACAAGCAGCTGCAATACGGAAGGTAATAGCCGAAATAGTCAAATTACGGGCTAAGTAAATTATTAATAACGCCCTGCACTACTGCAACGGACCTAATACAACCTTAGTATATAACCTCCCGCTTAACTCTAAAGTCCTTATATAGTGTGAAAGCGGCAGCTAGAATAGACCCTATTATCTACTAGCCGTAGAAAACGAGACGTGCTGTATATAGCTTCCTAGCGGGCTAACTAGCTTTAGAAGCACGTCCGTAAAACCCTACTTTCGACCCGAAAACACCTATAACGTCGAGTTAGATAAACTAGAAGCAACCGCCAAACTAAACAAACTAGAAGTGATTGCTAAATTAGATAAACTAGAAGCACCCTTACCTACCCTAGAAGTCCCCTAGAAACCCACTAAACCTACTAAACCTACCGTAAAGCGTGGCCGAGGACGCCCCTATAAGAACCCTATAACGGAGAATTACCTAACCTCCGCAGGTATATCTATAAGGCAATCTCCGCCTATAAATATATTAGTTCTAGTATAGGAAACCCCTTTTACGGATATATGACGTAAAGATATTAACAAACTACTTAAAAAGGGCGTCTTTACAGTTATAATAGAGAGAGACGTTCCGTAAGGCGTCCGTATATTTAACTTACGCTTTATTAACGAAATTAAGCACCCTAGTACTAATAAAGCCTTTAAAAAGTCAAGGCTTGTTATATAAGCTTATAATGACTAGGGAAAAGACTTAGTTTTTACGCAATCGCCTATAATCTAACGAGTCAGCTAACGGATTATACTTATACTTACGCTTAGCCTATAGTAAAGCAAACCCGTAGCTCTTTACCTACGGGATATCTTATAAGCCTATATGCAGTCTAATACCTACCTAAGTAGGGATATCTTTATACAGCTACCCCCCAAGCTTAACCTATAACCAGGAACAATTTTATAGGTCGTAAAACCCCTATATAGAGTACCGGAAGCTGGAAACTATTGGTTTAAGACATACTACTAATACCACGTTAGTAAACTCAAAATGGAATAGTTAACCTACGACCCCTGCCTCCTATATAGCCTATTAAACGGCCTTAGTATTGTTGGACTCTAAATAGATAATACCCTATTCTTAGTAGACTAGACTTTTATAGACGCTAAAGAAACTAAACTATAAAAGGCTAAGTTCCTAGTAAAGCTATAAAAGTAGTTAACTAAGCAAAATCCGATTAAGTTTAATAGAGGCCTAATTATATAAAAGGGTAACCTAATTAAGCTAACTTAGGAACGCTAAGCTTAAAACCTAAAGCCCGTTATAGTAAAGCTTATGGACCTCACTAGCTCCCGTAAAGAGACCCATAAGACCGTAAATATAAAGGACTAATACGTTATATAGCGTGTAAGAGGCGCCTATATTGCTATAGTCTATTAACCTAAATCTGCCTATAATTTGTCCTTTACGGCCTAGGTAGTAGATCTATAAGAAGAAAATATTAAGCAGCTTAATAAGCGTATTTAGTAGCAAATTGATAATATAGCAAGGGGACTTACTTTTATACCACTAGACCTAAGTTCCCTTAGCTTACTAGCATTTACGGACGCCTCCTTTACTAATAACAGGGACCTATTATTATAAATCGGCTTTGTAATTGTACTTACGGACCGTAATTAGAACACAAATATACTGTACTAGTCTTTAATTAAGTGTAAATAAGTAACCTGTAGTATACTAGCTTCTAAACTATATATACTAGCTTATGGATTTAATATAGTAGCCGCAATCAAATTAACGGTCTAGAAGATTCTATAACTGGAGTAGTTACCCCTAGTTTTATGCACCGATTTAAAGTCCCTCTACGACTACCTAGTTAAACTAGGTACGATATAAGAGAAGAGGCTTATAGTCGACCTAATATACTTATATTAGGCCTATAAACAACATAAGATTATGGAGGTTAAATAGATTAGTAGTGGAGACAACCTAGCGGACGCTATAACTAAGGTAAAGCCGTGCTAAGCTCTTAAAACCCTAATTAATATAAATAAGCTCAACCTAAAGGTTATAGAATGGGTAGAGCGAGACTAACGGAGTATTTATAGTTTAGTTACGGTCCGCCGGAAGGCCGTATGGTTTATTTACGGCCCGTTAAAGGGCCGTATAGTTTATTTTACGGACCGTAAGTAGGACTTACGGCTAGCTTAGAGCACCGTTTGGGAGGCAGCCCAAAAGGCACCTTAGGAGGGATTTCTTATGTATTTCCTTACGTGTTTTATAGTTCTATTAAGGCAATTACGAAGGCTATATATAAGTGGTTTCATTTTCCAAATACCGCTAGTGTATAATTACAGCACCTGGTATATAAACGCGTATTTACACGTTTATGCACTAACTACCTACGTGCTAACTAATTAGGGGGGAGGCGCGTCAGTATATAGACTACGTAGTCTACCTCAATAGAATTGACAGTCACCACCATCCTAAAGAGTATATAATACTATACGTATTTCGTGCCCCGGGATATAACTCACTCGTGCTATTAAATTAGTACGAATAATAATATTATCTAGGTAGGCTATATAGAAGTTATTAAGGTAGTTAAAGAGTACGTCATTTATATATCGTTAGTACGTAGCCAGTCCGTTAGTTAGTCTAAAAGGAAGTACTTTATATTTATATAATCCGTATTAAGTCTAAAATATAGTAAGATTTATAGATCTAGGGTTTATTCTAATTTAGTAGAAAGCCTAACGGATATTAAGCTTTGTAAATACCTTAGCTTTATTTATTTAGGCTAGCGTCTTATTAAGTAGGGGTAGCGGATAACGGTCTTTGCGGGTTATATTATTAAGCTTATAGTAGTTAATGCAGAAATAAAGTCCTCTATTTAGCTTTTTTTATAAAGAGAATAGGGTAGGTAAAAGGGGCCTAGCTAGGCTTAATAAACCCTTTTACTAGGTTATTAATAGGGTATTACTTAGTGGCTTATAGTTTAGAAATTATTTATTTATAGAGGGAGGTATAGCTAAGGGTGTTTTCCTTATCTGGCTTAATCTCGATCTTATAGTTATATAGTTAGTAAGGTAAAAGTATATTAAATACGATCTTAGAGAATACGTCTTTAAACTTTTGGTACTAATAGGGTAGTTTCTATTCTACTAGCTCCTTGTTTATAAACTTACTTTCCTATCTACTAAGCTTATTTCCCTTTTCCTTAATTATTTAATTAATTTTATATAAGCTAGTAGTAAAGGCAATAGTATTAGGTTGGACTAGGTTCTGGTAAAATCCTATAGCGCTAATATAGCAGATATTAATTAGGGGAAGGTCTATAGGTTTTTTTTACGGGCTTTATTAGGCCGTATTTTGCGGTATAGGGTTTATAATCTTCCTTAGCTCACGTTCTATTTTCTATAAGTTATCCTTTTAGTCTATTAGTTTAGTATAGCGTCCGGTATTCTTGGCCTTCCTTTATAGCTACGTAGGGCCTAAGTTCTCTATAGGGGACTTAGGTAGGTCACTATTAACTTCCTAGGTCTTTAGTATAGGCGGCGTAATATAGGTAATCTAGGGGCGGTATAGTATACAGACCCGTTGCGGATTAAGCTGTATATCTTTCTTAAAGGCCTAGTCCCTATATATAGTATTAGCCTAATAAATAGTATTTATCTAGGGCCGTATAAGGTTCTCTATTATAATACCAATTTCTTTTATAAAGGAAGGGGTTAGGGGTAGAGTTTTAGGCTAGATAAGACGTCTATTTTGTACGTTTAGTTATAAGCCTAAATAGGCTAGCCATTTTCTCCCTAAAATTATATTATAGCCTCTAAGGTCCGTAATAAGAAAGGGGATGTTATATGTAACCGACTACCAGTACTATGCCAAAACACCTACGTATCACCTGCGTATCGACTGCGTATTGCCTGCGTATCACTTACATATCACGCTGTTTTAGTTACGTAGTAGTCTCCCCTTTTATCTTATTACCTATACCTTCCTTATATATATAGAGAGGCTCTAGAGCTACATTCACAATTAAGTCGTTTATATAATTCCTTACACTATAAAGCTTATAGTTATAAGCCCGGATCGTACCATTTACTAACTAATTAATCTACTACCTTATTTAAGAAGTTACTACTTCTATTACCTTTGCAAGTGTTTTAAGCTTCTTTATCTACTAAACGAACAGACGATTAACCTTAACCGACGTACCTAACTAATAAATAAACTAACGAATTAAATTAAGAGTTTGGAATGTTAAAATAAGGGTTTCGCTAAGCTACTAATTGGACCCTACCTGACCCCATAAATTTTAAAAATAACGACCTCTACCGAATTAAAGATTAACGTTATCCTTAAATAGCCATCTAATTGGATTTAATGGTTCTCTATTATCTAAGATATAGCCACAACTAATGAGGTATAGTAGTACATTAACCCATCTATAAAAGACGAGCTTTTAAAGCTAGAACTACCGTATTGACTTATACTAGCGGACGTACTTCCTAATGCTATATCAATAGCTTAACTAGACTAAATTAAGCTTACTGCCTATAATTAGCTTTACGCTAAATATAAGGACGATCTACGCATATATAAGAAGCAAAAACGGGCTATAAACAATATTAGCAATTATATTGTCCGCACTACATCAGTAGCCTACCTTCTACTTATTAACGGCCTTAATATAGTATATAAACAGCTTAAAGCATTAAAGACTGCACTAGCCCCTACCTTATTAGGTTAAAAGCATAACGTCCTTAATTAATATACGGCATTAAAGGTCTATAATAAGAAGCAGAGCATTAAAAAATGGCCAAATAATTGGCGAAATATCTATAAGCTTGCGGAGCAATTAAAGCTACCGGATGTGCAGGGATTTAGGCCATACTACGACTTTATTTAAGCTATTAAATCCATCTCTTCTAGTTTTGTAGGAGTATTAGAAGTAGACCTTATTTGTAAAGAATATAAGGACGAAGCTATATTATCTATTATTAATCTTATTAAGGAATTTAAGGAGCACTCCCGTATATAGCAAGCATCCTCTACCTCTACTGCTAATAGCTCTGCATTTATAACCCTTTAAAATAATTCCAATTTAGATTTTAATAGTAATTCTAATTCTAATAGTAATCTAAATTTAAATTTAAGAGGGTATAAGGAATGCATATGCGGCCTTAAACATTGATTTAGTAACTGCTACTACATTATTAAGCATAAGTGCCCTTAAGGATGGAGACTAAGGGCAGACATTTAAAAGAAAGTAGATAAAATAATCTTATCTATACCCTTAATTAAACGCGCGGTTAACTGAATTTAAAAAGAAGAATAGGAAGTAAAGGAGAATAATTAGAAGAATATAGAATCTATAATTAATTTTGATTCTAAAACCCCACCGTCTAAGATATCGACTAGCTATGCTACCGTATTTAGTACTAGTTAAATTCTATTTAAACTCTAAAATACCTAGATACTTAACCCTAGTGTAGATATATACGTCTGCAATAATAAAGAAGACTTTACCTTCTTATACCTAGTAGCAGAAGACGACTACCTAATTGCTGGCGGGGATTTTAAGGGAATACAAGCTTACGGAACAGTAATAATTACTGTTAATATACCTACTGGGAGCTTAAAAATAAAGCTATCCTATATAGCATTGGTACCTACCATGTTTATAAATATTGTAGCACTATTAAGAGCTACTAATAACGACATCTATTTTGACTTAGGACGAAATATGCTATACCGTCTAGTAACTAGCGAAATAGTATACTATGCGAAACGACTTGGGGGCTATTAGGCACTAATATATAGAGAGCCTACGCCTTTAAATTCCCTAGATTTGACTTAATTAATATTCTTAACCTCTAAGAGGTACTAGCCTAGCTGTATGGCCTATAAACTAATCGGAGCTATAGCTATAAAATGGTACAAAATACTTGGCTATGCAGGACCTAATGCTATTAAGTAGCTTCCTAAGTACGTTAATGGCGTAGAGCTGACCGAATTAACTACCAAACGAGTACCGCTTAAAATTAAATGTAAAACTTGCTTAATAGTAAAGTATATATAGCAGATCTCTTAAAGACGAGAATATAAATTTCTAGCCACTTAACTATTTAAACGGCTCGCATTTAATATCATTAGCCTTAGAGAACTAGGCTATAATGGCAATAGATATATTATGTATTTTTATTACACGTATTCTAAATTTAATTTTATCTTTATATCTAAGAATAAGGATAAAGCTACTGTCCTACCTACTATCTAAAAGACTTACCGTTTAATTAAAATACGATTCTACTAAGACGTCGTCTTCTTCTAAAGTGATAATGAATGAGCTTTTGGACAGATAGGAGATACCTTATAGATGTGGTGTGCAGATAAAGGTATTACCTTTAAATGCCGAGCACTATATACTAAGGAATAAAATGGCGGAGTAGAATGATCTGGACGAACCCTTATAGAATGATTAAGGGCTATGCAGCTAGAAGTATCCTTACCTTTATCTTTAGGACTAGAAGCTTTCCTTGCTACTAGTTATACACTTAATTAAACGCCGAATAAGCAACTAGGGTAGAAAACTCTATATAAGATTGCCTACGGCAAGACGCTGTTACTTACCTATATGCATGTATATAGTTATAAGACCTATACGCTAGATAAACGAGTTAAAAATGGAGATAAGCTAGATCCTTATGCATTGATTAGATACCTAGTTAGCTATAATTTAACTAATATCTATTAAATCTAGATTCTAAGTCTCTATAAAGTCATTTAAACTAGAGACGTTATATTTAATAAGACCTCGTTCTATAACCCTAAGGGTTAAAATATTAATTACCTGCTAAGGAAAGTATTAAAAGACACTATTTAGACAATTAGTCTACTAGAACCTCTCTATAAGGATAAATTTAAGAATAAATCTATCTTATATAGACCTACCTCGAATATAGATTAAACAACTATACCTAAATTAAACGATTTGGCAGAGCCTCCTATAAAGGATACTAAGCAGCTACTAAGTCCTAGTAGAATGGCATCTCTAAATTTACTAGAAATAAATACTATACTAGGAGGACTTTAAGATAATATCCTAGATATAATTAAAGTAATTCCTACCTAGCTAGGCTCTTTAGAACTATGTAATAGAGTAACTAATATAGCTTTATAAGCTAATAAAGTCTCGGCTAAACCTTCTACTAACTTTATCCTACTAGAAGGATCTAAATGAATTTAATGTTAAGTGTATACGATAGCACTAGCCAATCTATCTACCCTTTTTAGTTACTACGCTGGATTTGCTATAAAACTAGTAAAGGATATTGACCGAACTAGATCTTTATCTTTATATTGGGGCAATCTTCCTCCTAAACCAAAGAACCTTAAAGAACTAAGAAAGCATCCTTTAACTACTAGCTTTTAAAAGGCTATAGAAAAAGAATATAATGACCTAAAGCGCTAAGGGATATTTAAGACTGTACTAAAAGTAGAAGTAAGTAATAAGTAGATTCTTTTACTAAAATGGGTCTTTAAATATAAGCTTAATAGTGATGGTTACCTATAAAAGCTTAAAGCTAGACTGTATATCTATGGAGACTTATAGATTACCAAAGAAGAGACCTATGCAGTAACCCTAGCTGCTTAAATATTCCGTGTACTTATGGCTATAGTAGCCGCATTTAATTTAGAAATTTAATAGTATAATACTGTAAACGTATTTATAAACGCTAAGCTTAGTAAGCTAGTTTACTGCTACTACCTAGAAGGATTTAAATAAGACGGATATGTTTTAGAGCCACTTATAGCGCTATATAGATTAAAAATCATACTACTACTTTAGTATAAAGAGCTTACTAGTACCCTAGCTAAATTTGGATTAAAACTAGCACTAGGCACTAACTGCCTATTTACTAACGGACGACTTATTATCTTTTTCTACGTAGATAATATCGCCGTTCTATTTGCTAAAAAGGACCTTTAAAGACTTAAAGAATTTAAAGCTAAACTACTATACTAATACGAGATTTATGTACTAGGAGACCTATAGTAGTTCCTAGGAATTTAAATAAAATAAAATCGACTAAGTTAAAAGCTCTAGCTTTGCCAAAATTCCTATATTGAAAAGATAGCCAATTAATTTAATATTCAACTAGGCAGATTTCCTAAGTTATTACTTTCTGCTAAAGAACTAATTCCGTTTAACTAGCAGACGAACCCTTAAAGGACACTGGCCTACCAGTAATAAGTAGGGTCGCTTATATACCTTACCGTATTTAGAAAACCTAATATTACTAAGACGCATTCTAAGCTAGCCGAATTCCTTACTAATCTAAATTAAAAGCACCTTAATGCGGCAAACTAAGCTATTACCTACTGCCTTGGAACAAAATCGACAGCTATTAAATACTCTGGCGAAGTATTTAGAGCATATATCTACTTTAAAACCCCTAAAGGAGAAGACATTACCTTTTATAGAACATCTAATATAGTATTTAAGGACTATAAAGAGACTAGACGGAGCTCTTAAGGATACCTATTTATGCTATTTAGAGGGCTAATCGATTGGAAGGCGACCCTATAGCAATTAGTGACTTATTTAACTACCAAAGCAGAACTTCTTTCCCTATCTACTACTGCTGTTAAGATTATCTGGTGGTAACGATTCTTTAAGGCAGTTAGCTTTAATTTAAAACGCGAATTTACCCTACTATGTAATAATATGCAGACCGTACGCCTACTAAGATAGGACATACCAAAACTTAACACTAAGCTTTGATATATTGACGTTTATTAGCACTGGCTTAGACAGAAAGTCTAAAACAAAAAGATTGACGTTTAATAGGTTCCTATAGCTAAAATGCCTACCGACGGTCCTACTAAAATCTTACTTTATTAAAAGCACGAAGCATGGATAAAGTAGTTAAATTTGGTAGATATTTAATATTAGATTGATATTTCATCTAGTAACTAGTAATATTCGCAATTACCCTATTCCTTTACTACTCCTAAATTGTATCTAAATTTCCTATTTTGGTATAGTTTTGACCTTTATTTTTCTGTAGCTTTAACTACGCCGTTAAATCTAGGGGGGTATATAACCGACTATATAGCGCTATAAGTAGCTATATACTTATTCCTGTTTATTAAGCCAAGTATCTAATTTAGTTTTATATACTGTCTTTAATAGGGCCCCTTACTCTAGTCTTTTTACGTTCCGTTTAAATAAATCCCTATATCTGTTTATTAATAAGTAGAGGCGTATTTGTTTATTAAACTCTATCCATTCTATAGTAGATTCTAGCTTCCTTATCTTATCTAGCCCTCTAATCCCCTTTTTAGTAGTAAAGCTTATCTTTACCTTAATTATAGGTATCTTTAATAAAAGTAGTAGAGAATTCTTAGGCTTATTAGGGATAGGTTTAGTTATTAAGGCTTAAAAGGAGGTTTAGGGTATTTAGGGGAGACAGGTAAAGGTAATAGTAAAGGTATAAGTAAGGTATAAGTGATAGTAGGTTTTAAAGGTTTAGGTAAGTCCGCTAAAGTTTTAGGTAAAGAGTTAGAGTCCTTAGTAGTAGAGCTAAAGGGGTCTAGTATTTCTAATCCTTTAAATTTAATAGATTTGTATATAGTTTTAGAATCCTCTAGCGTATTTAATAGGATAGATATAGTAGAGGTCTTAGAAGGTAATTAAGGAGGAGTTTGGGCTTTAAGGCCGAAAAGTTCGTTTAAACTGGCTATAGAGAGTATACTATTAGATATTAAAGAGTTATTTAAATTACTAGAGTAGATAGGTATAGTGCTAGGGTTAAAGTCTTCTATAAAGATATATATATTATCTTCGCTAATATCTTTAACCATATAAGGGTAAAGAAAGGTATTAAGGAAATGGTAAAACTATACTAGTTATAAAGGTTAAGGTCTTAATTAGTATAGAACCGGCCTTCTAGGTCTTTAGCGTAATCATTAAAGAGTTAATTTTTTTACTATTATAGTAGTTTTTAACTAGGATATATAGTTATTTTAAATTTAGAAGTACGGTTATCCTATAAATAGAAGGCTGGTATAGGGGTTTAATAGTTTTTAAAGAAATTTAAAAGGTTAGGTTTTAGCGTTTTGGCGCCTAGCCTCCATATAAGGAGTTCTTTTAGACCTCCCTTTTTACCATATTTCTTATAACGTTAGGTTTTAGGTAGTATATATATATTGCAGAGGTGCGTAGCGGAAGACAGCTATAAGACTATAGAGTTCCTCTAGAATATATCTTTAGTAGATTATATATTTAATTATAAGGTACTATAAAACTTAGCTTATTTAGTTTATATAACCCAGGCTCATAACCTGTTAAAAGGAGATTGTATTAATTGCTTAGATTATTATCCCTCCAATCCTGGAGGGCTAGTGGCTATATAATACAATATTGAGGAGGCTGGGTACCAGCCTCCCTACGCCACCAGAAGGTCGAATCTCAACACCAGCTCGTCCGCTCCTCAGCCTTCCGTCTTTCACTGTGTGTTGAACCCTCTAACATGTTCCCTTGCGTCTCCGCAAACTTCGCCCACCTTCTGCATGGACCCATTCAGTGCGACAGCAAGCATTATTGCTATTCTCCAGCTTTCGAGTAAGGTCCTCGGGTACCTGAACGATATTAAAGATGCCTCGAAAGACCGCGCACAGTGCGCAGTTGAGGCTGCCCACCTCAACAGTCTTCTCACGGCCCTCAGGTTCCGTCTTGAGGAGGGAGACTCTGATACTCCGTGGTACACTGCAGTCCGGGCCCTTGCAACTGAGAATGGCCCGCTTGATCAGTTCAAGCAAGCGCTAGAGCAGCTGCAGAGTAAGATAACCGGCGGAGGCAAGATAGGAAAGGCGGGCAACGCATTTATGTGGAAATTTAAGAAAGAGGAGATTGCTAGCATATTAGGCCGGATAGAACGCCTAAAGACATTAGTGGAGGTCGCTTTGCAGATGGATCACTTGTCAGTCACCATACTAATGGTCGACTTTATTGTAATGAGGCTGCTAACGTATTAAGTAAATTATCTCAAGCGATTAAAGAGTGCGGAGATGTAACCCGCAGTAACACGGAAGCTATAAAGGACGACACTAGTTTTATACGGCATGAAGCCGACGTTGCACAACATAACAAGCTCATGGCATGGATATCGGCTATCGATTTTCCCGCACAGCAGTCCGATTTTATAGGCCGCAGACAGGAAGGGACTGGCCAGTGGTTTCTCGACGCCTCCGAGGTCGTGCAGTGGCTTGGACAGCCGAAAGGCACGCTTTTCTGTCCTGGCATTCCTGGGACCGGCAAGACTATGATAGCAGCCATCGCCGTCGATCACTTGTCAAAGACGGCACAGAGCAGCTCGATTGGAGTCGCTTACGTATACTGCAACTACAAGGCTCAGGAGGAGCAGGATACTAACAATTTGCTTGCGGCTATTCTCAAGCAGCTAGTACAGGCTCGACCGTCGCTTATAGAGCCTGTAGAACAGTTGCACGTAGAGCATACTAAGCGGGGGACGAGACCGTCAGTTGACGAGATCTTTGCGGCTCTACAATCTGTGCTTGCGAAGTTCTCTGCGGTATACGTCGTAATCGATGCTCTAGATGAGTGTCGAGACAGCGATGGCACTCGCCGTCTCTTTCTTGCCAAACTTCAAGACTTGCAAGCCAAGACAGACTTACGCCTAATGATCACCTCGCGCTTCATCCCGGACATTGTCGACGAGTTCAAAACAGCGCTAAGACTAGAGGTGCAGGCAAGTGAGGAGGATGTGAAACGGTTTGTAGCTGGCCAGATATACCGGCTGCCGAAATGCATTCAGCGTGACACTGCTCTACAAGAAATGATGCAAGACAAAATAATAGAGGCGGTAAGCGGCATGTAAGCTTTTCTCTCGGCTTGTTGGAGTACCGATAGACTTATTAGTTCCTAGGTTCCTTCTCGCTCGCCTACACACAGATTCGCTCCTAGATAAGAGGACCCCAAAAGACGTCAAATCGACTTTAGCCAAGCTCTCCAGAGGCTCGGCCACGCTCGAAGATGCATACGGAGAGGCTATCCAAAGAATAGAAGGCCAGCTAAGTGGGGACTTGGAACAAGCAAAGAAGCTTCTGTCCTGGATCACATACGCGAAAAGGCCGCTCACCACAGCTGAGATATGCTGTGCTTTAGCAGTAGAACCAGAGGGGGCGGAGTTTGACCCAGAGAATGTGCCCGACGTTGAAGATTTGGTATCTGTATGCGCGGGCCTTGTCGTCGTTGACCCAGAAAGCGCCGTAATCCGTCTTGTGCACTACACTACCCAGGAATATTTCGAGCGCATCAAGGAACAGTGGAACCCTAGTGCCCAGCTGGACATCGCGTCAACATGTCTTACCTACCTATGCTTTGACGCTTTCAAAACTGGTAGCTGTTCTTCTGACGAAGAGTTTGAGGAGAGGCTTCGACAAAATGAATTCCTAGACTATGCTGCAAAGCACTGGGGTGAGCATGCAGTAGCCGTTGAAGACGAGGTGTATGAGTTAGCTTGTTCATTCCTATTCCACAGTGGGTTAGTTTCTTCTGCTTTGCAGGTTTCGCTAGCTCCAGGCTATAGATACGAAAACTACAGCCAATGGCATCCTAAGGGAACAACAGGCTTGCATATGGCGGCACGAGTCGGGTTATTTGTCGTATCAAAAAGGGTTCTATCAAACGACGTTCAAGAGACAGCGATTGCGGTGAATAGGAAGGACAGCAACGGCCAGACGCCATTATACCTTGCGGCTGAACGTGGGCATAAAGACATGGCGGAGCTGCTGCTGGACAAGGACGCCGACGTCAACGCGCAGGGTGGAGACTATAGTAACGCACTCCAGGCGGCTTCATTTAGAGGCTACGAGCAGATCGTAAAGCTACTACTAGATAAGGACGCTAACGTTAACGCGCAGGGCGGATACTATAGTAATGCACTCTATGCGGCTTCAGAGAAAGGTCACAAGCAGGTAGTAAAGCTACTACTCGATAAGGGCGCCGACGTCAACGCGAAAGGTGGATACTACAGCAATGCACTCCAGGCGGCTTCATGTGGAGGCCACGAGCAGGTAGTAACGCTACTGCTTAACAAGGGCGCCGATGTTAACGCGCAAGGTGGAAAGTACGGCTACGCACTGCAGGTGGCTTCACTTGGAGGTCACGAGCAGATAGTGAAGCTACTACTCAACAAGGGCGCCGACGTCAACGCGCAAGGTGGTAGGCGCTATGACAATGCACTCCAGGCGGCTTCATATGGAGGCCATGAGCAGATAGTGAAGCTGCTGCTCAACAAAGGTGCCGATGTCAACGCGCAAGGTGGAAAGTATGGCAATACACTCCAGGCGGCTTCATATGGAGGCCACGAGCAGATAGTGAAGCTGCTACTCAACAAGGGGGCCGACGTTAACGCACAGGGTGGAAGATACGGCAACGCACTCCAGGCGGCTTCATCTAGAGGCCACGAGCAGATGGTGAGGCTGCTAGTTGACAAGAGTGCCGACGTCAACGGGCAGGGTGGATTCTACGGTAATGCACTCCAGGCGGCTTCATTGAATGGTCACGAGCAGATAGTAAAGCTGCTGCTCGACTTAGCCGCCGATGTTAACGCGCAGGGTGGATTCTACGACAATGCACTCCAGGCGGCTTCGTTGAAAGGCCATAAGCAGATTGTGAAGCTGCTGGAAGAAAATGGTGCACACTGATCGGCCCGTGTATATTAGCATATCTGGAACCCGCGGATTAGCATAGCCAACCTTGCACTAACATACAGGATCAAGGGTGGTGGAAAATGCCGAAGAGCTGAATATGCATGTGATGAAGAGGAAAAGTATATCGCTCATTGTAGAGCGTCCTCTGGTGAACAGAATAGGCGACCCGGGACATACGTGGAAGTCTAAATGCTGAGACAAAGATGCTATGACGTGGATGGTAGTTATCTCAGTAAGCGACTCAGACGGCAAACGAGACAGTAAATCTCACTAGTACTTAACTAGTATAGCTTTATATAAAACCCCTGCTAGTGTGAATCGACCCCTGTAGTTATAAGCGCTGTCTCGTTTGCCGTCTGAGGGCCTTTGTGCAAAAACATAGGAGGGTCGACTTATTGATTGAACGCGACGCTACTATAAAGTAATATATCTCTACCAGTTGACTAGTTAACCACTTTAAAAGGTAATCGATTATATTTCAAGGGCCACTTTATTTATCTATGTACTTATTTATGCATTTTAGCTAACACAAAGTTCTAAAATTACAGGTCGAAAATTTTTGACAGGTCTTGTTGGGTCGACTATGCGAATAGCCGCCGA
>Ga0307515_10013986_pt1 | contig 14931 bp, 9 predicted proteins | sample 17_EM_MG_FD_194513 | JGI IMG/M metagenome (GOLD analysis project Ga0307515, IMG submission 194513) | Populus trichocarpa ectomycorrhiza microbial communities from riparian zone in the Pacific Northwest, United States - 17_EM | ecosystem: Host-associated > Plants > Roots > Unclassified | place... | reverse complement strand
AAACCCCTGGCTCGGGTCATAAAACCGAGATAACCTCATAGAAAACAAGTCAGAACAAACCAGAAAGCCTAATTCGATCCCAAGTTAACAAAATATTGAATAATGAAATTGAAAAAAAAAATCAATTAAAAGAATGAGACAAATGGGTTAACCCGCCAAACTATAACCTTGATTATGAGATTCAGATAACCTCATAGAAAAAAATCAAAACAAATCATGAAAACTGATTCTTAACAAATAAAATATTAAAAGATGAAGTTGATAAAAAAATTGGGTTAACCAGCCAAAACGATGACTCGTGTCATGAGACTTTGATAACTACATAGAAATCAAATCAAAATAAATCATGCAAATAAGTTTCTTAAAAACCAAATATTAAATAATAAAAATAAAACAAGGATTAAGAAAATTGAACAAATAAATATTAAGATTAATATTGTTTTGTGGGGTGGTACATAATAAAAGCATCATCTTTCTTAGTATTTTGGGTTATGTAGCATAGATAATCATATAAAAAACAAATCGAAACATATCATAAAATACAATTTAAAAAAAACTAAAAGTTAAAGAATAAAATTAAAAAAAACATACATTAAAAAAAACAAAAAAAAAACACTACTAAAATAAATAATACACATACGTTTGAAAAGCATCATCTCTTGTTAATACCATGACTTGTTAAGTTTAACTTATTACCGTTTACTTATTATAAAGTTTCTTAATTATTATCACCGGCTGTGTGAAACTTTGGCTTACCAGTTAATATTAAATAATAGAGAATTGATTCCAGAGGACTTCTATAGTTCCACGGGTCTTCTTTCCTTTGCCTTCACGCTATTACCTTCTTTATTATTCGGCGACACGCGGCTTTCCTTTTGAATTTTGTAACTTGACTGCTGATTGCAAGTCAATGGTAGTATTGTAAAATACAAGCCCAATTTTGTAGGTCTTTCTTCTCATCTTCTCCACTCTTGTCTTCTACCTCGGTGCTCAGTTTTTGGCTTCTCTCTCTCTCCTCACAGTCCCTTTTTCTTCATCTTTTCCTCAGTAATTACATATTTCTATATAAATATGCGTACCATCGTGTTCTCTTCTCTGTTCTTTTATATTAATATATTATAATTATAGAAAAATACTTTAAAAAATAACAATTTACTACTTTTTACAAGAAAAAGATATTATTTAAAAATATATTCATTCACGCAAATAAATATTTTCTAAATTTTGGTCAATAACTGAGCTTGGATATCATTTGTTTTATTTTTCAAAATCTGATTTTTTAAAAAATTAATTTTTTATATTTTTTTATCATTTTGATATATTGATATTATAAATTATTTTAATATATTTTTAAGTAAAAAAATATATTAAAAAATAAATACTATTGAAAGGTTTATTTAATCCGAATTTTTTCTTTCCTCGACAGAACCAGTGGTTTGTATAGAGTTCGGACGGACGCATATGGTCTGAAAAAGGTTACATGTAAAAAAAAAAAAACAAGTGAATGTCAGAGAAGTAAATATCTAATTTATTAGTGTTAAACTGGTTTTAAGTTTTAAACGAAGGTTTTCAGCAGGCCTCGGGTTTCCATATAAGAGGATGGTACTTAGCTACGTGGTGAGGGGGTACCCACGACCTAGGCTTGGACTATTCGAGTACTTGCTAACTTGTCGAGTAATGGCACTGGGGTCCGAGATGTTCCTATGTTGTTCATAATTTTAAAAAATTATTTGTTTTTTACTGTATTTTTTCACCTCGAATTATGATAAAACTTGAATCCGAGCGAAGTTATAATGTACAGTTTTTCCCAAGACGGTAAAAACTAATAAAATACCAAACATGCACCGAATCTTTCGACTAATTTTATGAAATTCAATATAAATCTAACAGAGTCAATACCAGAAAATTAAAAAAATAATATGGTTTTAATAAAAATAATTAAATTCTTTTGTTTTTTTTTGTTTTTAATCAACCCCTGAATCTGCAAACGGGGTGTCATAGGTGCTATAATTGCACGCTTACTTTTCAATTCGAAGACAATAAAGACAAAGCCCTTGTACTTATGGTGCTTTAAGATGTTTCGGTGCATTGAGCCTCCATAGCAGTAAATGTAGATCTCAACAACCCTTAGTTTCTGTTTAAGCTGCCCTCAGTTTGTAGGACAGTATCTAAGGTGGAGACCCAATTGGAAGTGTCAGTTATTAAACAGAGTCTGGCCCCATTACAGCATGCACTTCCAAAACTCATGGAAACTCCACTTAAAACTAACTAATTTTGCTTTTAGTGCTGTGGTGTAGGATATAATGCTTTTTTTTTAATATATTAAAATCATTATTTTAAATCTTTAATTTTTTTTGATATCAAGCATCGAAATAAATGAAAAATATTTATTTAATATTTATTTTTAAATAAACATATCCTTAGAATGTTTCTATACATTATTATAAACCACCAAAACTACATTACTAACATATAATCCATGAGTTGTCTCTGTTCATTCTTTCTTGTTGTCATGGGCTATTAATGCTACGTACTGATTCGTTACCCTACTCAGTATTATGTATTACTCTACCTGTTATTTATAATTGACTAATCAATCATCTACCAGGGGCAAGATATATATTTTAAAATTTTATTTTTAACACCAACGCATCAAAATAATTTAAAAATATTAAACAAATTAATTTAAAATAAAAAACAAATTTAAATTTTTAAAAAACTCAAGTTTTAAGTCACGGCCGGGCACACCCTAGCTCGGAAACCGGGACATTTGAAGACATGGGTCCGAGAGGAATTGCAGAATATAGCCAACATGATATGCTGGTACATTTCATTGGTTCCGGTTTGATTGATTGAACAATTACAATTGACAATGGACCTAATGCTAAGATGAAGGATTTTTATCAACTATAACTATGGTAATGCATGAATTCTGTGTTGTGAGTTTGAAGTAATAATATTGGTAAAATCAATGCTTACATGCTAACCAGCAAATAGATATATTTATGAATTTTTTTTGTCAAAATTAATAATTAATATGATCCGATTAATTTTGTCAAAATTCTTGAACCAAAGGCCGAAATAATAGTTGCTATAACCTCAATTCCTAACCCACAAAACTGATTTTCAAATGGGTCCTCCAATGATTTTTTTTTTTTTTAAGTTGAGTCTCTATTTTATCAAAATTTCATGTCATTGTATACAAAATCATTCATTGCGTAAAAGAGGCAAGGTAGATGGAAAACATTGCAAATTTGGATGGGAGATCAATTACTAGCATTCAATTTGGCATATTTTTCAGATGGGGAAAGCTCCCCAGCATTTAATATAAAGTACTATAAAACTGTCCCTTTCATAGGGATCTGTTGGCTGTTTTGTATAGAAAAGTATAAATACCATTCAAGTCTAAATTTCTACCCTTGTATTGTAAATGTGACTTTACACTGCAATTCCAGGGCTTTTAAATTTTGGTATCTATTCCTTCCTGTCAAATTCGTAGTTATAACACTCAGTTTAACTCGTTGGATTGACCCCACCTCTGTGGACTTAAAAACATTCAATCCAAAATTGATTGGTTTGACCCAATTAATATGATGACTTAACCCATAACCCGGTTGATACATTCAAAACTTGACTTCATATTTTTCTCTCAGTTGTTTTTATTATTTTAAAAAATTTAAACATATTAATTTGAGTTAACTTTTTCAACTTATAACCCAAACCTTGAGATAAGCCGAGATAATAACTTTAGTCAAATTAATTTATAGTCATTCAACTTTTGGTTGAGTAAGTCTATGGTTTTGGTTGAAATGTGTTTTGATTGTATTCGATTATTTACTCGTATTATGTTATTGGTTATATCAAATAATTTTAAAAAATATTAAAAAAAATCTCATAAAAAAAAATATTAAAGTCAATTCTCAATCAATCTAATGTTGCAGAATGAAATTGAAAAAAAAATCAATTAAAACAAGAATAAAAAAAACCCGAGTCAACATAGGTTAACTTGTCAAACCTGGGTATTGAGACTGAGATAACATAATAGAAAGTAGATAAAAACAAATTATGAAGTCCAACTCTCAATTAATCTAATGCTGAAGGATGAAATTGAAAAAAAATTCAATTAAAAAAAGATAAAAAAAAATACTCAAGTCACCCAGGTTAACCTGTCAAACCTTTGACTCAGGTCATGAGACCGAGATAATCTCACAGAAAGAAAATTAGAATAAATTATGAAGATTAATTATCAATAAACCTAAACATTGAAAGATAAAATTGAATAAAAAATCAATGTAAGAAAAATGACAAAAAAAACCCTAAGTCATTCGGGTTAACCTGCAAAACCTATGACCCGGGTTATGAGACTAAGATAACCTCATAGAAATAAAACCAAAACAAATTATAAAACTTAATTCCTAATTAATCTAAATATTAAGGGATAAAATTAAAAATTAAAAATTAAAACTCAATTAAAAAAAAAATAAAAAAACTCGAGTCAACCGGGTTAATTCACAAAACTCATAAGATTATGATAGCTCGAAGGAAAACAAACTAAAATAATTTATGAATGTTAATTTTTAATAAATTAAATATTAAAGAATAAAATAAAATTTAAAATTTAAATAAATAAAAAGAAGGAAAAAGTACTGTTGAGGAGGGGAACGATGACCCCCCCTCCTCAAATAGTTTTTGTTAATATTAATATTAATATATGTATGGTAAAGGTGTTTTAACGTTCACATGGTAAAAAGTTAAGAGTTTTATTATTCATGTAAATTAATAGCTTATTTCTTTGGTTTGTCACGTATAGCTCCATTTCAAAGTGTTTTTTTTAAGGAAAATTACTTTGAGTATTTATAGCTTATTCTATTTTATATTTTAAATTACAATTTACATCATGAGTTTTGTAATTTCATAATAATAAAAAAATCAATAAAAATAGGTTTATTATTATATTTAATTTAATAACCAAATAGCCTATGTTGCTTTAAAATAATAAAATTACCACTAAGAAAACTCTTCTATTTATTACCAAACAAGAAACCCTGCTTGAATTTAGTCACGAAACCTTAGCAATTTGTGTTGCCTTCCCAACTGCTTCATATTCACTCAGTGGTGAAAGATAAAGCAACTGGAGGTCGGATGAATAGCACCGAATTTTGACTCTCTTTCTGCCATCGTATTTCCCCTGCATCTTTCCAATATTTTCACCTCCTTTATCCAACCAAAAAAAAAATCACCATTGAAGAGAAAGAATCCAATATTTTTTTTCTCAGTGTTCAAATCGGTAGCTTAATTGAGTTTTTCGGGCAGGGAAAGAATCATCACGGTCTCCGCCCTGCTCAGTGCGTATGTTCTTGTTTTTCTGTGATCCCTCACTTGCTTTGCTGAAACTTTCTTCAACCCTCTGCTGCATCATCTCCTCGAATTTCGAAGACATTCTCTCGATTTGGATTGCTTTCCTTCTAATCTTTTCCTGACTTAAAGTTACCTTATTTTTCCTAACAACAATTTCAGATTCTTCTACTGTAACTCTTTTAACAAGGCCTTCCATCACATCCCATACCATCTGCACAGACTTGAGTAATTCACCAATATAAGCTTTATCTTGCTCATCATATCTTCCTTGTTGCTGTTAAGTCTATTACATGCTTCTTCATCTGGACTAAAAGAAGAAAGATCCACATTAATCCTAGACCAGCTGGGCAGTAGGGTTCCGTTCCAATCGACAAGCCCCACTCGTTCTAGTTCCTTTATTCCACATGAAGTGTGTGCTAAATCAGGAACAACCATGATTCTCGCTTTTGATTTCAGGTAGGTCAACAATGTCGCAATTGTTTTCGCTCTTCACCAACGAACCTCTAATTTCCAAGTACAAACGGGTCTTGAAATCAATTTGGGGTATAGGGATTGTGTCTTCGAGCTAGAGAAGAAATAAATTACTTGGAGGACCTCAAGATGCCTTTTATTTTTTATTGTAAGGCTATCTAAAATCTACTGAGTAACTAAACTATATTATTCAAGTATGTTATCTTGCAAGTTAGATTAATATTTTTAATATAAAAATATGTTCAAGTATGTTTAATGTATTTCTTGATAAAAATAAATAAATTATGTGAAGATTGACTTATTTAACCTTATTAACTTGACAAATCTAAAAATAACTTAGATAATTGATACAAAAATAGCTGGGCTTGAAAATGATTTTAAAATGACATTTAAAAAATAATATTGAGACAACAACATATTTGATTGATCTGAACCAACCTATATTAACCTAGTAAATTTATGATCAAGGTTATAAAACTTTGATAACCTTATTGAAAATAAATTGAAATGAATTATGAAGTCCAATACTCCATTAACCCAATATTAAATGATAAAATTAAAAAATAAATAAAAAAAATCTAAAAATTAACTTTAATCAACTTGAATTAATTTGTCAAACACACAACTCGGGTCATGAGATCAAAATAACTTTATAAAAAGCAATTGAAACAAGTTATAAGATTTAAACCCAATAAATTAAATTAAAAAAAATTATTGTTGCCGTACTTTGTGAAGAGATAAATAATCACCTTCTCTTTTATTTTTTGTTAATAAATAATAAACAGATTTGGAATAGTGAAATTCAATAACTTGATCCAAAACGAAATTATACTGGACTTTTGAAAAAGGTATTTTGAACAGCGTTTCACAATAAATTAATAAATAAAATTAGAAGTACCTTTATTCTATAAGCACATTAACAATTTAATTTTTTTTCTTTCATTCTAACATTAAAAATACATTTAACAACTTATTATTTCCAAATACTCTTTACAACCATAGTTATATACAGCTTCAATCATAGTTGAAACGAACTCCTTGTACAAATGGCAGCTAGCGTTCGTAAACCAAAAACATTATGAAAATGTATCTCTTTTTAGTAGCGATCAAAATTCAAAATCTGGGCTGAATTTGCTGAAAGCTATCTGTATACCGATCAATTTGTTTTGTAAATAGCCTTCTCGGACTAGCCAGGAACCCTAACTATATTGCTTGAAATCGTAAAAGAAATGAATAGAGGATACAAGGAAATTGATTATTATACATGGACCTAGCGAGCGTGATATGTTAGAGAATGCTTCAATTCCTACTATGTATATGCTTTTGTAAAATTCTATATTTGTGTGTGTGTCTATATATTATATTATAATATGTAGAATAATTTCTGTTACGAAACCAGTGGAAATATTTTTCCATGGAGATTCTAATTAGGGACAAGAATTGCTGTAAGACTGGGAGGGAAAAAGAAAAGAAAAGAAAAGACAATTGCTGCTGAACGTATCAGGATCGAGGAGATAAATTTAAAAACACTTGGTTTGGCAGCTCGAAACATTGCTGAATCTGCATATGCATATTGCTGAAAGGAGGAATTCCCTGCTATTTAAGTGGTCAGAGGTGTTGGTTTCCTAGCGTGTTGATGTTCGGAAAGGGCACTGGCAAACTTGGAGTCAAGTTAGAGCTGCTTGAGGTGGATCAGGCAATGAACAGAAGCTTGCCTTGCCATTCTCCCTACAAACTTTTCAGAGGGTATTCTGGTCACTTACTAGAAAGGAATTGTCATTCAAGACTACAGGCTCAAGGAACAAAATCATGTTACTACTTTCAATTTTTACCCTCTTTCCTTCAAACTTTTTCCTGTCTGCATCGCAACCTACTTTTCTCAACCCTTCGCCATTTCCCACAAGCCCTAACACAGTTCCCTCACTCTATATATCGTCATTAACCAATAAGAGCTGAATTGCTCCACCTTTTTAAGGTAAAAAAAAAACCCAATCACTAAGCATTTTCCAGACCCCCCCAAAAAAAAAAAACCTTAATTCAAGCTTTTCTTGGATTGCTCTAACATTAGCAAAGAGGAAGAGTCCACTCATCCTCTCTCCCATCATCTGTCTCATCATCCCCTTCTTTATTTTTCCACATAAAAAATTATTCCTTTGTTACACTATTTCCAGCTCCACTCCTCATTTTCTCTCCCTTCAAAATGGAAATCTTGTAATATCAACTAATGATCATAACGTTTTTTGTTTCATTTACTTCTTTCTTCTTGGCTCTTGCTGGTTTTTTCCCATCAACAGAGAAAAAAAAAACATAGAACCATCCAATCTTTGGTAGGACTATAAGAAACCAAGGGATTCAGTACTGCCCTTTAATTTCTTTATCTCCGTCCCCCTCTTGAATTAAGGTTTTTTTGTTTAGGGGAGAAGCAAACCCTAGAAAAAAACAAGAAGAAGAAGAAGAAGAAGAAGAAGAAGAAGAAGAAAGGGGTGGAGTGACTATAAAGACAAAAAATAGGAAGAGGAAAGGCCACCGCCACTGCCAGCAGCAACAACATAACCTAAACCACCTGAGAGATCGAAATAACTAAAACAAAACTCTATGAATTCAATCCAAGAAATGGAGAGCTCCAACTCTGAAAACACAAGTTTCAACAGCATAGGCAACAGCAACACCACCAACACAGCCATGTCAGTCTCAAACTTGCCACCACCATCCTCCACCACTCCGAGTCGCTATGAGAATCAAAAGCGCCGAGACTGGAACACCTTTGGCCAGTACCTCAAGAACCACAGGCCTCCTCTTTCTCTGTCCAGGTGCAGTGGTGCTCATGTCCTTGAATTCCTTCGCTACCTTGACCAATTTGGCAAGACCAAAGTGCACACTCCAATCTGCCCCTTTTATGGCCACCCAAACCCACCCGCCCCCTGCCCATGCCCTCTCCGCCAGGCCTGGGGTAGCCTTGACGCGCTCATTGGACGCCTCCGAGCAGCCTTTGAGGAAAATGGAGGGAAACCTGAAGCAAACCCTTTTGGAGCTCGTGCTGTTAGGCTGTATCTTCGTGAGGTTCGTGATTTGCAGTCTAAAGCAAGAGGGATTAGCTATGAGAAAAAGAAGCGTAAGCGTCCACCACAGCAACAAATCCAAGCCCTGCCACTGCCACTGCCACTTCCACTGCCAATGCCACCACCACCAGGTGCAACTTAACAAAAACAAACAAAGAGTACCCTTTATCAAGCAGTTTACAATACTACTGCTCTTGATAGTTCTTAATTATTTCCCTATCCGTATTATTGGTTATTTTGTTTTACTAGTATGTATGAGTTATAAGGCATTTTAGTATTTAGGGTTAGTCTTTTTCTCCTCCTTTTGGGGTATTTCTATGTTTTCTTTGATATGTGGAAACAATGGGTAGCTAGATCTGCGGATACCATGAATCTGCTTTTGATGCAAACAGTGGTAGTAATATTACTAGTAATGGGACTAGCGGTAGTGGTAATAGAAAAGTGATTGTACTTGCAGTTATGGTCTGTGTTGGGACTGAGAGCATCTATAATTGCTCTTACATTTGTGTAATATTCATGTATGCCAAGCCATAGATTTGCAGATCATGTGTGACCTCATTTCTCATTTCTCTTTCCCCTTCTTTGGACATTAGCGCTTCTTATCAAATTTTATAAGGGTGTTGGAAACTCAGTCACAGTTATCGTGGTTAAAGCTTGAAAGACATTACATAAGAATCATATGTCAGATGTCTAGCACTACTACTATTGTTTTAATGGTTGGGTTGCAGATGTTTGGTCAGATTTTCATCTCTGCCAAGTCTTCATGTCCGAGTCTCTGACTTACCCTCCCCCCTATTGTATTGCTACTTTTACTGCCTTTCTGTCTAGAAAACCATAGGAAATTAACATAAAGAAAGAGTATTGATCCATAAAGGTACCCCCCCCCCCCCCCCACACACACACACACACACACACAACACGTATACTCTCTTGCAACGCATAGTCCCTTGGTATAATTATATTGCTGTACTCTTGTAGTTGTAGATGGACTCCTTGAATAACCAATGGAGTGATGTAATTTTCAGAAACTTGTGCTGTTTCAGCTAGTGTTGTCATTTCAGTTGAAGGGAGGAAAGACAATGAAAGACGTGGCAGAAAAAAAGTACCTATGGCTTTTGAGATTTGTTGACTACGAGTTCAGTATTGTATATTATCTTTATGTGTACTACAATTTGACTTCTTTACTAGTAAATTCCTCCGGCCATTTCCCTCATTACTCGTATCATAACAGGTTTTTCTTCTCCTTCTTCTGTATTTTGGAAAGAGAGGAGAGAGAGGTTCATCAGTCGTCAAATTACCTAAACACTCACAAGAACCTAGCAAGAAACAATGGAATCTAGCTGGGTTTCTAGTCAAGGCGAAAAATTATTGTTAGTATGAAATTAGAAGACAAGACTAAAGGTCTCCATCCAAAAGTTTGCCATTATTGATGTTAAATCACTATACTAGTGTGCTAATCGGTGACTAAATACCAAACAAGCTTAGAAACCATGCATGGAGACTCGAGGAGCTTTTGCTAATTAGTCTGGCCGACAACACTTTAGTTATAGGCTAATGTTGGGTCATCTTATATAGATTATATTTGGGTTAAAGCAAGAATTTGCATGATTGCTCTATGCTTGTATAAACAGCAAAAAAATAATAATAATAATTAATGGTTATTTTATCTAAGGAAAGATATATGCTATTGAAACTTCTTTTCCCTTTCAGCGATTCTTGTGGGGTACAATCTTCCACTTTGTTGTTTTAGAGGATCAATTCGTGCCACTAATCATTTGGGTTTATTATGTGATTTGCCATGATATGATTTTTATTTTGATAAAGTTGCTCTATGTATAGTAAATAAGAAATCATTGATCAAAGAATTTCCTTTTTGTTCTCGCCATGCATATCTTAGATTGTGTCTCCCAATTATAAGTATACTTTACTGTTGATTTTCTGGTTCCATTTACAATTTACTATATATCCTATATGTTTAACAAAGGCCTTATGATGAATCGGCCTAGGAAATCTTTGTATAGCTTCCTTTGCATACTAGAGCAGCTGCTTGAACATGAATTATATATACTTCATCGATTTCCAGACTGATTCATGACTGGTTCATACCACAATTGTATGTAGATTACACGTACGCTTTCTTTTTCTTTGTTCCCCCCTCTATTTTGAAATGAATATTTGTGTGTTTTATATGAAAAGAAATTTGGATGTGGCCTGCAAACTATTCTAAATAGCTTCTTGAGCATACATCTTCTATACACGCAGATGAAGACCAAATACAAACGTATAAATTATTCTAAGGGGAGGTTTTGTTCTTGAATTACCCTTGTATGTTCATATATATTACAATTTGGAATTCCTTCTATGTTGTGGTTTAATTCTTCCAACGGTCCTCAATTAACCTTCTTTCCCTAGCCATTCTGTACTGAATTTTAATTTATTGCTTACCTGGTATGTGCTGGCTTGACTCTGTTGTCTATCTAACATTGATTTGATCTGACTTTTATTGTTAATAAACTTCCAGGCTCAAAGCTTTATCTTACCTGCTTGACTAGTATAATTGTGTTGTCTTGAAAATTGTCGTTAGTTCAGAGGTTTGCAGTCATTTTGTTCTTTTTTTTGGTACAAGAGCAGCATCCTTCTCAATATTCCTGCGAGCATGATATATATATATATTACAGTCACCACATGTTCCGGCCCCATCAATTTCAATAGTTTCTTTTTTCCTCGGCCAAAGGTTTCTGATATCAATTTGTGAAATGAGCATTGGGCTTACGTCTTGGCTTCTTTCTAGCATACATCAGTTTCTTTTTCGTTCAAAATGCTCATCATGACAGTGGTTCGATCGACGATCTATGTATTTTTTAGCATAGTTTAATGTTCTAGTATTCCCATATTTTATGTTTTGTAGGGAATGAGAGGATGACAACGTAGGCCCATTGCGGGGTTGTATCGCAAGAAATGTAATTTCTGAACGTCAAGGACGATGTTTTTGCCCACAGTGTATATATCCACACACAGACATAACATTAATTTTACAGTATGCTGCAAAGAACATTGAATTACTAGCTGGAGGATTTCTATGTTAACAAATGTTAGAAAAGGTTGCTTGAAGTTGCGGACCTAGAAAATTTTATTCAGAAAGGCATCTCCAGCGTTACATGATTCACCTTTGGATAATGATTTTTTTATTTATTTTGAGTTACAATTTAAAATGTATTTTTATAACTAATCTATGATAAAAATTAGTTAAATCGGAAATTTATTTGGAGAAAAAACTGAAGATAATTTTTTTGTTAAAAAAAATCAGGGATATTATATGTGTGTTGTAATCAATAAAATAAAGCAAAAATTTGACTTAAATTTGCACTGAACTTTTCATTCAAGTTAAAAATCATTTCTATTCAAACATATTATTATTTTTTTATGGATAAAAAATTAAAAAAAATAACTTAAATCATTCCATACTATACCTAAACATTTGACTTTGGTTTCTTACTCAAAACACAAAATTAATGAAGTCTGGCTCCTATATATCACGACTAAATAGATAGCATGTTGAAGGGAATGGTGCTTGAAAGGCTAATAAATTAAGTAATGCAACTATATACTAAAAGATAAATAGCATGGTATAAGGTAAAAGAAGAGGGAGTATTTTCCTCCTAAATCACAAGACTCACACTTGTTTATATATATAGTTGTATTTCTTTGTTTTATTGTTTCGTAAGAACACTAGAAATTCGCTCTCATGTCATCAAGATACATACCTGCCGGGATCTTGATAGGAGAATGTTTGTCGTTTAAGTGAATAAGCTACCGTTGCGCCAACATTCTGGCATCATGTTCATTTTAGGGTAAAAGCAACTTTAAGCTTATGTTTGAAGGTAGGTTGGGCTTTCTGAGTTTTGACCGAACATGCTTGTGCATGCTCGGGATGCCTGCACAGGTGTGTTTTATTGTCTTTTTTTTTTCTTTCAGAAATGACATGATCATCCATACCTATCTCGAACATGTTGTTTGTGCAATAAAAATATCAATCTACCTAAAGGAGCTTTGGTGGAGGGTGATGGGACTCCGGAGATGCACATGTATACCACAAATTAAAAGTCTTTCTAACTTAGAATTGCACTGCCTCAATATTCTCATCATTATCCAAAGGCAATCACCTCGACAGAACTTCTAGCCTAATATATAGATCATTTGACCTAAAGGATTATATGCGGCCTGATGAATACACAGCAAGGCGAGGAGTCTTCTTGGAGAATGATGATCTAGTCAAATTACCGAAAATTACTCGGTTGTTCATCGCAGAAATCATCACCCTGAATTAGCGAAAGCATGCTTTTGCACCAGAAACAAAGGGTAAATTATATCTTGCCCCCAAAGATTCAACAACATGCCATATTGATCCTCACACATTAAATCTTCCAATATACAGTCTCTTAAAAGTTTTAATATAACGTTTTGCTTAATAATTAACCACAATTGAATGACTGTTTCTTTTTTCCCACCATTATCTATGATTTTTTTTTTCAAACCCTTTCCTCTCGAAACCTCAAACATGAATATTCAATAAAAGGCTTAAAAATCCAAAAATAATAAAAAGAAATCAAAAGGTGGCCCGGCTGCTAGTTGCCTTAAGCTATTTAGTGAAAATAAAGGGCAGCATTGAAACTTTTAGAAACTCCGAGGGTAATACTAAAAAAATCTAAACCATAAAATGAAGTGAAATATAAAAAAAAATCTATCGATTTTAATTAGAATATAGCTTTTACCCAAAAAATGTAGAGAAAAAGAAAAAGAAGAACAGGTTTCGGCCTTCATGAGAAATGATATTTCTTGGATTTTTGGATTCCATACCTTATTTCGAGTTCTATCGTTGTTTCCTTTTTTATTTTTGAATTTTTATTTTATTTTCTAATTAAGGTAGAGTTTCTAATTTATTTAAGGTTATGTAAATCTTCTAAAAAAAAAGAATTTAACATTATTATTTAAAAAAACAAGTTGTAAATTTAAGGTTCATATTTGCATCTCTCTTTACCCATTAAGTTTGTTTATTGTCCAAACATTAGAATCTCAAATTCAAAAAGCATTTGAGATTACCTATTACCACATCATTTAACACAAAAATCTTAATTATTTGAGTTAATTTAATTATCTAATTTCATCTAATAGAAATATCAGATATCCACTCAATTAGCCCTCAGTCACACGACAGGACGGCGTCGATCTCCACCTTTTGTTTTGGTTTCGAAATTTGTTTGGAATATTTCAGACAGGTAGAACTGGTTTGTTTATGAGCAAGAGATACGGATAAGACCGAGTGAAATCGATACACTTGTTCCGGGCATAGATTTTGATTTTTTCTTAACTTGTGAAAAAAGGTTGTCTAGTCATGGGAGTGCTTGTTACCAGAATTCTAATTAATTAATGAAATTGAAAGCTAAAGAATTGGCCAAATGGACTGTGATTAATTTATTTTGTACAAAACAATCACTCTTTTGGAAGAAAATTAAGAAGTTTCACATAAAAAAAATGAAAAGGACAGCAATATTTTTTTATAATATTATTTACTTAAAATTATAAAATTTTATAATAGATGGTTATTCCTTTATTTGTATTAATTAAAAAAAATAGGTTTCTTTTTTTTTTAATAGAAAATAATAAATATACCTTGGAGTCTATCATTAATAGTTTCATGGGATTGCAGTTAGCGGTTAGTTGTTAATGAAAAGTAGAGGAATCATATTACCATGATATGATAAAATTTAACCAGCATTATAAATCTAAGACATTACTCTTATCTTCTTTTATAAGTGAACATAAATTCTTTAAGCTCAAAACTCTCAAAAATAAAAGTTTGGATCTATAAAATTCCTCTATCTGCAAATAATTCACTATCATTAACATAAGAATCATGCAAGTAAACTTAATTTGGTGAATATATACCTTTTGTTTTCCAATAAAACTTCGGTTGAATAAGAGAACAAAGATGCAACAACTATCTTCACTTAGTATATGTCTTGGCTGAGCGATTTAACAACTT
>Ga0307515_10013985_pt1 | contig 14934 bp, 18 predicted proteins | sample 17_EM_MG_FD_194513 | JGI IMG/M metagenome (GOLD analysis project Ga0307515, IMG submission 194513) | Populus trichocarpa ectomycorrhiza microbial communities from riparian zone in the Pacific Northwest, United States - 17_EM | ecosystem: Host-associated > Plants > Roots > Unclassified | place... | reverse complement strand
GGCAGGCGGATTCCGTACCACCACGCAGCCGGCACAATGCTTCAAGTTTGATAGGGTCGGGCTCGTACTCGGCCGCAGGCTTCTTTCCGGGCTGGTCATAGACTTTCCGGATCGACTTCTGCCGGTCGTGGACAATTCGAGGTTGGTGGCGTGCTACTCCGCGGGGTTGCGCTTGCCGGTGTTTGACATGACTTGCAGGAGAGGTGGGAGGTAGAAAGGGTTCGTGGGGTTCAGCATTGGAAACCAAATGGTTTTCAAAGGAACTTGTCTCAACATTTGCGGTTCCAGAGGCGAACTAACGGAAACCAATCAGAAATCCCCGCAGGGTGTACACAAGTCCGAGTTGACTCACATAAGCGGTGCTATCAAGCAGCGGGTATTGGAGTGAGGAACCTCTTGCATTCGAGGGATTCCCTGAAGAGATAGAGTCGAGGGAGAGTCCAAGCTGGTCAAACCAGTAGTCGACCACATAAGGAGGTGGCTGTTGTATATCTACCAGATTCACCAGGCTTCTAAACGGCTCGTTTGTTGCTGAAATGGCTGGCTGTCTTGCAAAAAGCAAACTGGACGTGATATCTGTAGACATGGAACCAGGGCGACCCATCGTGCGCGCATATTGATAATCGGTTATCTCGCCATTTCCTGCATCGGCGTGGAGAATAGGGGCAGATGGCAACCTCGTCGAGTCCATGTGGCAGTCGCAGTCACAGGAAATGGCGTCGAATATACACAGAGTGTTACCTAGATGCTATGTGTACTTTCTGTGAGTCCATAGGTCTTCAAGACACAACAACGCTTACCGCCTGAAAGCGTCTTGGGTTGTTTGAGGCTGCTACAGAGCATGAGCAGGTGTCAATAATGATAGCTACTTAGCAAAGAAAATGAGGAGCGAGGGCTGCGTTTACCGTACCGGTGACGAGGATTGAACAGTGGACAGGAAGCGAAGGGCTGGGAGCGAAATCGAGCATCCCCACCGAGCTTTTATAGCCATTCTAGAGTGTGATGTATCACGCTTGAGTGGCGCCGTTCCCATTCTGTCGCCACCTGTGCAGACTCAAACTCGTAGTTATCGTGCTTGTCCACTTGCTTTGTCTTCACCAGCCATATACGGACCTTGACCTACTTTGCTTTCTCAAATTGCTTTGTCGTCACCCGCAAAGTCTCCGACCACCCAGCCCGGCACGGATTTTGCCCTGCCCACTTGCTTTGTCTTCATATCCAAATGCCGACAACGTGGGGTAAGTCTAATTTGCTTTGTCCATGTGCTTTCTCTTCCCAGCAAAATGCCGACGACACCGCCCGCAAAAGGCCGACGACGTCAAAGCTAGCGCTGGGTGAAGGAGATCGAACCAGGACCCCGGACACCTTATGGGCGCCCCCCAATAGGAACTGCTCAGTGTGCACTAACTATGTTTTCGATTGTACAGGATGTGAGTCGACCTGGCACACGTTACCAGGGCATGTCCGTGCCTGTACCATTCAATGTCCACAAGGTCGAGGGTGCACGGGATGTCTGGGGTCCCGCTCTCAAGGCTTCTTTGCTCTAGAGCTTGGCAGGTGGAACGAACATGAGCAATGGCAGACTCTTTAGACATGAGCAGTAGTCAATATGGCCACTGTTCTCCCGCGATTTTGGGAATCTTGACCGAGCGATTAGCTATGTCACACCCATTACTGGTTCGCTGAGAGGCTAGCATTTGTTAGCTGTACATTTGCAGCACTGAAAGCGCAGATGAACAACACACTCTTGCCTACTTGCCGCCCATTTGCTCATTATCACTACAGTACTCAGCTCGGCACGTCGATCGCTTCCCAACCACTCATCTAGAAAATCCCTTTGCTGAACCCTCAATTCGACCCTAGCTTATCTTGGCATTACTACATTCACCACAGTGGCTCCTTGCCAGCAGCATACTCGACATCCGGTCAGCTGTTGCCATCAAGTACGATCGGTACTCGCAGTACACCATATCTGGCTCTACTTCTTCTGATCCTTTACGTACACTCAACCGGTATCGAGAATACGAAGACTCACCATGGCACCATTCACGACTGACGGTCATTTTATCCTTCCGAGGTACACCCATTGACATTTCTTCAAAGTTGTCGCCTGGCTGTTCCTCACTCGCTTCTCTCATCGTGGGGTGATCGAGTCACGTCTCTCAGAGCGACCGCATCTGTCTGTGCTTCTTGTTAAGTTTGCGTACCCATGAACCAGAACTGCCCCGGAAAAGATGGAACAACTCCGACTCGAATCTCTGGCATTGGACCCTCTTCAGGTCGACCACGGCGGTATATGCACTTTCATGGCGAGCCATGGGCGCTCATCCAGTACTTATTAACAACGTAACATCATGATCGTGATCCACCCTGCCATGCAAGAGGCTGCCCCATGCTCTGGAGTGCCATAGGTAAGTATGTTTGATAATGTTCGCAGTGGGAACACGCACAATATGTAACTTGCTCACGAATACCCATTGCACGAACGAGTACGACCGTTCTCAGCCGTCTGTTCGCTGTTATCGCCATTGTGAGTCATTGGGGATTGCGTCATCTAGAGAGGACGATCTCAGAACGACCGCGACAGTCACGTGCAGTCCTCGAACGTTGCCGTCTGGGGAAAGGTGTATGCTGGTGCATTGATCGAGGTGGATGACGGCGAGGAAGGGGGGAATTAGTTAGTGGGGTACAATGAATGGATAGGAACGCGACGCAACATGCGCCTCTCCTCTCCATTATAGCTCCGTCGTGAACTGTGACCCCGCAAGTGTTTGGAGTTGATGCCTCCATGTACCAGCTGGGTAGCATAGTGCCTTCGGTCTGGCCTTTCTTTTCTCTTCTTACAATCATGAGCGATCGGGGTTGAAGGTGAGGAGCCGCTCAACGTGCTCAGGGTACGCTCACACACCAATTAAGCGCAATGAGAAAGGAGGATTTGTGGATATTCACAATAAATCTCACAACAGCCTAAGACGCCTGGCGCAAGCTGGTGCGCACACAAGGGAGTCGCGGCCATGACGGTTGGCGTTCGAGCAGCGCTCAGCCTACACGCAGGGGCGATCTTGAGCATTTGAGACTTGAGTGCCGAGACCAGGGGAATCTTTTACTGTGCTTCGCAGGGCCTGAGGGGCCTTGGATCTGAGGGTTTGAGGTGGTGTGGCCCGACTGAATACACCCCTTGAGATCATGACTGACGTATATCACGAAACAAACCTAAGCAGTTGGTTTCCATTCATGGTCCAAGTGAACGAATATTTGCGGAAGTGACCGCGCCGTCCAGGATGAGTTCCGCCTGGGCACATAGTGAACCGCCCATCATAGAATAAAGAGTGGGTGGTACGTACCATACATTTCCACGTTCCAGGTCCGTTGCAAATCCACCAAGCCGAGTCTCCGCTGCCGATATAAGCCCCCTTCGCCCACTAGGTTTACCGCGCCAACTCTCAGGTCTAAAGCACGCTTCCCCGACTTCGAATTTAACGTCATCAAAGCCTCGCCCACCGAGCCACTTGAGGTGTTCCGTCTGATTCTTCATCGCGTGCGGCGAGGGCGAGACGTCTGCGACTCGTGCGGGAGGTAAATGCGCACGCAAGGAGTCCGTATGATCTCCGCACATCCACCTGGGCTAGGGTAGAGTTCAGGATTCACCTGAAGGCGGGGTGAGTCCGGTCAAGAGAGCATGCGAGGTGATGGGGATTGATGGTCGAAAATGACAAATGCTGAGCACCCGCTATTTGTGGCGTGACAAACCTAGGTTCGGTGTCCAATGCTGCTCCCACGCGTTTACCCAGTAGCTTACTTGCAAGCCTTGTGGTCCACTGTCCAGCTGTGAGTACTATACCCGTCGCGGGTATCTCGATCGTCTCCCCCTTTTCGTCCAACGCTCGCACGCTTTTGGGAGTCATATCATCTGCTTCGAGCTCGAGGGATTCTGCACTCGCTACTGTGGGCCTTACACCTTCTTCTTGAGCATGGTCCATCATAAACCGGGTGAACTCTGCCGGGGTTACTTGGGTGGTTTGTACTTTCCGTTCCCAAAAAGCTGTGATATGATGTCAGAGTACAGTAAATGCAGAGCTAAAGCGAAATTATTACTGAGGAGATGTTCCACCACCAACCCAATCGATCTCTGGACTGCTTTACCGGGACGTTGACCAGAGACAGTGATTTTCACGCTCTTGACGTGGCGGTACCCCCATTTCTTATTTATTCCAAACTACCTGGACAGTTCATCGTGTAGGTTAAAGGAGGGTGCGGCCAGAGAGGCTGTAGGACCGCCATGCTAGTCCTTCGCGAGGAAGCCGCCAGCTTTTCCCGAGGCTTTGTGAAGATCAAATCCTGTGAAGATCGAATATGAGGGGCCACAGAGTGTATTATACGAGCGATACAGACCCCGCTGCAACAGCAGTCACCTCAAGAACATGAACTGTGATATTTGGATCGAACTTTGCTTGGGTGGTGAATGAGGTAGTAGGCGGCCATGCTTTCGATGATGCCACGTCTGTGGAAGGGAGTGGATACTAGAAATGCTGGGCGAGATGCCCGATGATTATACGATAGAGCGGCCAGGGACAAGACTGGACAAACACGCAAAAATTTGGTGCGTGGCATGACAACTCACGGGAACTCTCTCCGAAACGCCAGAATATGTAGAGGTTGAAGGAAAATGTAGTCATCTATATTTCTGCCATCGCTCTACTTTCGTTCTCTCACCAATATCTCCATGAGAATAAGGACGCCTCATATTCACTACAAACACTATTTACTGCATTCCAGTAGCAGTCCATGAAATTGGAGACACCATACAAATCGTGCTGGGCTAGGTGGTTTGCCTGAGAGCCTAGCGGGGTAGAATATAAGCAAGTGGGAGGACATATCAACAACCCGGACAAAACAAAGAGCAACATATAGGGCATAGGAGTGAAAATGTATCGCACGGGAGCACGGTTAGTAACCTCTTGCCCTCGCAGGAGGCAGGAAAATCCGATTTGTTTGAGTAGATAGGAAAGTTGGCACTGTTGGCGACGTCAACTAATGACAAGTGTCGATCCGGTACCACTTCCACTTGCCCATTCAGTTTCGAGAACTGTCCACGGGATTGTCTGAACCAGCCTCCAGCCCCACCGCAGTTGCCAGAGTGGCTAGGTTCTGGGGAGGGGCACACAGGTGGCGGTTCATCTCCCCGGTTGAATAAATGCTCTTGCCGCTATGGGTGAAGCGTAAGCTATTAGAGAACCTCGAAAGATGCATCAAGGCGCGGTACATGACGCACCAAGTGTTGCACTGATCAGCCAACCCAAAGTGGAATTTCCGAAAATGGCGCACTGAATCCTTTTTGTTCCTCCACCAGGCCCTCTTGCCAACTGTGCAAAGGCAGCACTCAAACCCGTCCTCGGCCACCTGCAGAAACCCATCATACGCTAGACAAGGTTCGAAGCCTCCTAGGAAGTCCATATTCTCGATCTCGGTAAGCTTGAGGCGACGAAGGAGAGCCCCCAGGGTGACCCCGTCCTTGAAAACTATGGGGATCCACTGGCAGGCGAACTCCGTACCACCACGCAGCCGGCACAATGCTTCAAGTTTGATAGGGTCGAGCTCGTACTCGGCTGCTGGCTTCTTTCCGGGCTGGTCATAGACTCTCCGGATCGACTTCTGCCGTTCGTGAACAATACGGGGTTGGGGGCGTGCTACTCCACGGGGTTGCGCTCGCTGATGCTTGACATGATTTGTGGGGGAAAGGAGAGGCGCGGACGACCCTTGAGGTTCAGCATTGGAAACCAAAGGAATCTCAAAGGGACTTGTCTCAATAGTTGTGGTTCCAGAGGCGTACTAATGGAAACTAATCAGGACTCCTCGCAGAGCATACACAAGTCCGAATAACCCACATAAGTTGTGCTGTCAAATAGTGGGAATTGGAATGAGGGACTTCTTGCATTCCAGAGATTCTCTGGAGGTGCAGGGTCGAGGGAAAGTCCAAGCCGCTCAAACCAGTAATCGACCACATGGGGAGGTGGTTGTTGTATATCCACTGGATCCCCCAGGATTTCAAACGGCTCGTTTGTTACTGCGATGACCGGCTGTCTTGCAAAAAGCAAACTGGATCTGATATCTGTAGACAAGGAACCAGCGTTATCTGCAGTGTATGAATATTGACAATCGGTTCTCTCCCCAATTCTTGCATCGGCGTGGAGAATAGGGGCAGATGGCAACCTCGTCGAGTTCATGTGGCAGTCGCAGTCACAGGAAATGGCGTTGCATATACACATAGCGCTACCTAGGTGCTATATGTGATTCCTGTGAGGTGGATAGGTCTTCAAAACACAACAATGCTTACCACCTGAAAGCGTCTTGGGGTGCTTGAGGCTGCTACAGAGTATGAACAAATGTCAATAATGATGGTTACATATAAAGGAAATGAGGAGCAGGGAGCTGCTTTTTCCGTACTGGTGACGAGGATTGAGACTGGACTGGAAGCGAGGGCCCAGGAGCGAAATCGAGCATCCACACAGAGTCTTTATACCCATTCTAGAGTGTGATGTATCACGCTTGAGTGGCACCGTTTCCGTTCTGTAGCGACCTCAGCGACTCGATACTGTTGCTTTGTCCATCAAAGCAAGAGTTCGCGTTGAGGCGCGCTTCGGGGCGTCTAGGGTCCCAGACTCAAAACCTCCGGGCCCCGACTTACATGCTCCTCAACACAGACCTTGTGAACTTTGAATGGCGCAGGGCATACCCTAGTGATGTACTCACACTAAGCGGTCGTGATTAGGCTATTTGAGGCAGACTTTATTGCTTTGTGCCCCAAGTAGTGTCCGGGGTCCGGTCCATGCAGTGCCGTTGGGAGTCTTGACCAAGCGATTAATCCGTGCGCGCGGTACTATCAATCGCACCCATACTGGCTCGCCGAGAGGCTTACATTTGCTAGCTGCACATCTGCATCACTGCAAGCGCAGGTGAACAACACTCTCTTACCCATTTACTGCCACTTTGCCGATCATCACTACTCAGCCTCACTGCCGTTCAAATCGTCCAACGGGTTCTCGCCCTATCGGTACATGGGCTACTTCCCTAGTGCGGTGTCCAAATCCCTCATCTAGAAAAGCGAGCCATGCGTGCTCATCCAGTACTTCATTATCAACTTTGCATCATTGTCATTGTCCGCCCTACCGTGCAAGAGGCTACGCCATGCTCCAGATTGCCATGGGTAAGTATGGTTGGTAATGTTCGCAGTGGGAACCCTGCACGCACGACGTGCCACTTGCTCACGAAATATTTAGTGCACGAACGGGCACGACCGTTCTCAGCAGTCTGTTCACTGTTATGGCCGCTGTGAGTCAATTCGTGTGTCATGCGGAGCCGTGTATTTGGGGACTGCGTCACTTGGAGAAGAGGACGATCTCAGAACGACCCCGATGGTCACATGCAGCCGTGTAACTCATGATCGTCTGAGAGATCCACGCTAGTGCATCAAGCGAGATGGATGACGGCGAGGAAGGGAGGGAATTATTTGGTCGAGGACAATGAATGGATAGAAACGTGACACAACATGCGCCTCTCCTCTCCATCTCGTCATGAGATGTGACCCCGCAGTGTTGGAGTTGATGATTCCTCCGGTTACCGTCAGGGTGGCATAGTGGCAACGCACCCTTCTAAGAATTAGGGATTGCCAGGTTCGACCCCCAGTCTGGCCTTTCTTTTCTCTTCCTACAAGTATGGGCGATCAGGTTGAAGGGTGAGGAGCCGCTCAATGTGTTCAGGGTACGTTCACATGCCAATTGAGCGCAATGAGAAACGAGGGCGTGTGGAAACTCACAAAAAATCTCCACTGCAACGTAAAACGCCTGGCGCAAGCTGGTGGGCACACAAGGGAGTCGCGGCTGTTAAAAGGTCTTTTATTTTTTCATATGTACGGCTCGTTGCTAGTCCGCCTGCCACCATGTGGTTAATAGAGGCCCGCCGTTTATTGCCGTTTGTTGCCGTCCGCATCTGTCGCGGTCCCTGTCGTTCGCATACATCACACCTACCTGTCGCTCGCATACACTGCGCCTACCTTTAAAAGCGGTCACGACGGTTGGCGTTCTGCGCTGCGCTCGACTTACGCACAGGGCCGATCTTGAGCATTTTGAAACCTGAGTAGCGAGACCAGGACGGTTATTTTACTATGCTTCGCAAGGCCTGAGAGGCCTTGGAGCTGAGCGTTTGAGGTGGTGTGACCCATCGACAGACCGAACACACTCCTTGAGATCGTGACTGACGTATATCACAAAACAAACCTAAACAGTCGATTTTCATTCATGGCGCAAGTGAACGAATATTTGCGGAAGTGATCGCGCCGTCCAGGATGCGCTCCGCCTGCGCGCAATAGTCAGTCGCACATCATCGAATAAAGAGTAGGTGGTACGTACCATACACCTCCACGTTCCAGGTCCGTTGCAAATCCCCCAAGCCGAGTCCCCGCTCCCGATACAAACCCCTTTAGCCAACTCGCCAAAAATAGGTTTTACCGCGCCGACTCTCGGGTCCAAAGCACGCTTCCTCGACTTCGACTTTAGCATCATCGAAGCCTCGCCCGCCGAGCCACTTGAGGCGCTCCGACTAATTCTTAACCATGTGCAGCAAGGACGTGAAATCTGCCGCTCGTGCTGGAAGTGAAAGCGCACGCAAGGGTTCGTGTGATCTCAGCACATATATATCGTGCCATCTTAGCGGGGTAGAGTTCAGGAGAGACCGATTCACCCGAAGGCCAGGTGAGTCCGGTCATGAGAGCATGCGAGGTAATGGGATCGAGGGTCGAAAAATGACAGATGTTGAGAACCCGCTATTTGTGGCGTGACTCTGGTAGTAAGTAATGATCGAGGTGCAAGAAAAGGCGTGACAAACCAAGGTTCGATGTCCAATGCTGCTCCCACGCGTTTACCCAGTAGCTTACTTGCAAGCCTTGTGGTCCACTGTCCAGCTGTGAGTACTATACCCGTCGCGGGTATCTCGGTCGTCTCCCCCTTTTCGTCCAACGCTCGCACGCTTTTGGGAATCATATCATCTGCTTCGAGCTCGAGGAATTCTGCACTTGCTACTGTGAGTCTTACACCTTCTTCTTGAGCAAGGTCCATCATCAATCGGGTGAACTCTGCCGGGGTTATTTGGGCGGTTTGTACTTTCCGTTCCCAAAAAGCTGTGATATGACGTCAGAGTACAGGAAATGCAGAGATAAAGCAATATTATTACTAAGGAGATGTTCTACCACCAACCCAATCGATCTCTGGACTGCTTTACTGGGACGTTGACCAGAGACAGTGACTTGCACGGTCTTGACGTGGAGGTACCCCCATTTCTTATCGATTCCAAGCTACCTGGACAGTTCATCGTGTAGGTTAAAGGAGGGTGCGGCCAGAGAGGTTGTAGGACCGCCATGCCAGTCCTTCACGAGGAAGCTGCCAGCTTTTCCCGAGGCTTTGTGAAGACCAAATCCTGTGAAGATCGAATATGAGGGGCCACAGAGTGTATTATACGAGCGATACAGACCTCGCTGCAACGGCAGTCACCTCAAGAACATGTACTGTGATATTTGGATCGAACTTTGGGTAGCGAATGAGGTAGTAGGCAGCCATGCTTTCGATGATGCCACATCTGTGGAAGGGAGTGGATACTAGAAACGCAGGGCGATGCCCGATGATAGAGCGGCCAGGGACAAGACTGGACAAACATGCAAAAATTTGGTGTCGTGGCATGACAACTCACGGGAACTCTCTCCGAAACGCCAGAACGTGTAGAGATTGAAGGAAAATGCAGTCATCTATATTTCCGCCATTCGCTCTACTTTCGTTCTCTCACTAATATCTCCATGAGAATAAGGACGCCTCATATTCACTACAAACACTATTTACTGCATTCCAGTAGCAGTCCATGAAATTGGAGACACCATACAAATCGTGCTGGGCTAGGTGGTTTGCCTGAGAGCCTAGCGGGGTAGAATATAAGCAAGTGGGAGGACATATCAACAACCCGGACAAAACAAAGAGCAACATATAGGGCATAGGAGTGAAAATGTATCGCACGGGAGCACGGTTAGTAACCTCTTGCCCTCGCAGGAGGCAGGAAAATCCGATTTGTTTGAGTAGATAGGAAAGTTGGCACTGTTGGCGACGTCAACTAATGACAAGTGTCGATCCGGTACCACTTCCACTTGCCCATTCAGTTTCGAGAACTGTCCACGGGATTGTCTGAACCAGCCTCCAGCCCCACCGCAGTTGCCAGAGTGGCTAGGTTCTGGGGAGGGGCACACAGGTGGCGGTTCATCTCCCCGGTTGAATAAATGCTCTTGCCGCTATGGGTGAAGCGTAAGCTATTAGAGAACCTCGAAAGATGCATCAAGGCGCGGTACATGACGCACCAAGTGTTGCACTGATCAGCCAACCCAAAGTGGAATTTCCGAAAATGGCGCACTGAATCCTTTTTGTTCCTCCACCAGGCCCTCTTGCCAACTGTGCAAAGGCAGCACTCAAACCCGTCCTCGGCCACCTGCAGAAACCCATCATACGCTAGACAAGGTTCGAAGCCTCCTAGGAAGTCCATATTCTCGATCTCGGTAAGCTTGAGGCGACGAAGGAGAGCCCCCAGGGTGACCCCGTCCTTGAAAACTATGGGGATCCACTGGCAGGCGAACTCCGTACCACCACGCAGCCGGCACAATGCTTCAAGTTTGATAGGGTCGAGCTCGTACTCGGCTGCTGGCTTCTTTCCGGGCTGGTCATAGACTCTCCGGATCGACTTCCGCCGTTCGTGGACAATACGGGGTTGGTGGCGTGCTACTCCACGGGGTTGCGCTCGCTGACGCTTGACATGATTTGTGGGGGAAAGGAGAGGCGCGGACGACCCTTGAGGTTCAGCATTGGAAACCAAAGGAATTTCAAAGGGACTTGTCTCAATAGTTGTGGTTCCAGAGGCGTACTAATGGAAACTAATCAGAACTCCTCGCAGAGCATACACAAGTCCGAATAAGTGGTGCTGTCAAATAGCGAGGATTGGAATGAGGAACTTCTTGCAATCGAGAGATTCTCTGGAGGTGCAGGGTCGAGGGAGAGTCCAAGCCGCTCAAACCAGTAATCGACCACATGGGGAGGTGGTTGTTGTATATCCACTGGATCCCCCAGGATTTCAAACGGCTCGTTTGTTACTGCGATGGCCGGCTGTCTTGCAGAAAGCAAACTGGATGTGATATCTGTAGACAAGGAACTAGTGTGACCTGCAGTGTGTGAACATTGACAATCGGTTCTCTCCCCAATTCTTGCACCGGCGTGGAGAATAGGGGCAGATGGCAACCTCGTCGAGTTCGTGTGGCAGTCGCAGTCACAGGAAATGGCGTTGCATATACACATAGCGCTACTTAGGTGCTATATGTGATTCCTGTGAGGTGGATAGGTCTTCAAAACACAACGATGCTTACCACCTGAAAGCGTCTTGGGGTGCTTGAGGCTGCTACAGAGTATGAACAAGTGTCAATAATGGTGGTTACATATAAAAGGAAATGAGGAGCAGGGAGCTGCTTTTTCCGTACTGGTGACGAGGGTTGAGCAGTGGACTGGAAGCGAGGGCCTGGGAGCGAAATCGAGCATCCACACAGAGTCTTTATACCCATTCTAGAGTGTGATGTATCACGCTTGAGTGGCACCGTTCCCGCCTTGCAGACTCGAACTCAGTTGCATTCACTTTGCTTTGTCGACAAAAGAACGGCATCCCTGCTGCATTATTTTGCTTTGTTGACAACAGCACTACCTTGCTTTGTCGACAGCCGCCTCGTGGAGGAAGGTACGAATTTTTGCTTTGTCTTTAACAGCATGGGACCGGACCCCAGACACCTCTAAGGGGGAAATAAAGCAATGAAATCAGCTTCAATTTGCCCAACCACGACCGCTCAGTGTGCAGCGTGTGAGTACATCATTCCAAGTTCACAAGGTCCGTGTTGAAGAGCTTGTTGGGGGTGTAATCATCCCAGTCAAGAGGCACTAGGTGTCCGGGGCTCCACTCTCCAATCCTCCGGCCCTACTCACTAATTCATTCCAAGTTGGGCAGGTAGAAGTCCATCAAGAAGGAGCAGTGACAGACTCTTTAGACATGAGCAGTGGTCAATGTCATCACTGTTCGGTCGGGAGTCTTGACCAAGCAATTACATGCGGTACTATCAATCGCATCCATTACTGGCTAGCCCAGAGACTTGCATTTGCTAGCCCCACATCTGCATCACTGCAAGCGCAGGTGAACAACACTCTCTTACCCACTTGCTGCCCATTTGCTCATCATCACTACTCAGCCTCACTGCCGTTCAAATCGTGTAACGGGTTGTTGCCCTATCGGCACATGGGTTACTTCCCTAGTACGGTGTCCCAATCCCTCATCTAAAAAAGCCTTCTGCTGAACCCTCAATTCGACCCTAGCCCATCTGCTTTGGCACCACTACACTCATTATAATAGCTTCTCGCCACCAACGCATGCGACATCCCGGTCCACTGTTGCTAGCAAGTACTATCGGTACTCGCAGTACACCGTATCTGCTTCACACCGGCTCTACTCCTTCTGATCCTTTGCCCTTTCCTCATCGGCAGCGAGAATACGGAGACCCCCCATGCCGCCATCCACAACTGACGGTCACTTTAGTCATCCATGGGAGGGGACCCCAAAGTTGCCACTTGGCTGCTCCTCACTCTCTTATCTCATAGCAGCTTTCTCCATCTTGTGGGGCAACTGAGTCACACCCCTCAAAACAACCACACCGGTCTGTGCTCCTTGTTGAGTTTGCCTACCCGTGGACTGGAGCTGCTCTGGAACAGAACTCCAACTTGAATCTCTGGCATTGGACCTCTTCGGGCCGACCATGGCGGTGTGTGCACTTTCATGGCGAGCCATGGGTGCTCATCCAGTACTTCATTATCAACTTTGCATCATTGTCATTGTCCGCCCTACCGTGCAAGAGGCTACGCCATGCTTCAGATTGCCATGGGTAAGTATGGTTGATAATGTTCGCAGTGGGAACCCTGCACGCACGACGTCCACTTGCTCACGAAATATTCAGTGCACGAACGGGCACGACCGTTCTCGGTAGTCTGTTCACTGTTATGGCCATTGTGAGTCAATTCGCATGGTCATGCGAAGCCGTGCATTTGTGGATTGCGTCACCTGGAGAAGAGGGCGATCTCAGAACGACCCCGATTGTTACATGCAGCTGTCGAACTCGTTACCGTCTGAGAGATCCACGTTAGTGCATTGAGCGAGATGGATGACGGAGAGGAATCGAGGGAATGAGTTGGTCGAGGACAATGAATGGATGGGAACGCGACATAACATGTATCTCTCCTCTCCATTATGGCCTCGTCATGAACTGTGACCCCGCGGTGCCTGAGAGGCCTTGGATCTGAGAGTATGAGGTGGTATAGCCCATATCGACAGACCGAACACACTCCTTGCGATCAAGACTGACGTATATCACGAAAGAAATTTAAACAGTCGATTTCCATTCATGGTCCAAGTGAACGAATATTTGCGGAAGTAACCGCGCCGTCCAGGATGAGTTCCGCCTGCGCACAATAGTCAGCCGCATATCATCGAATAAAGAGTGGGTGGTGCGTACCATACACTTCCCCGTCCCAGGTCCGTTGCAAATCCCCCAAACCGAATGTCCACTTGCAATATAGACCCCTTTAGCCAACTCGCCAATAACGGGTTTACCGCGCCGACTCTCGGGTCTAAAGCACGCTTGCTCGACTTCGACTGTAACGTCATCGAAGCCTCGCCCGCCGAGCCACTTGAGGCGCTCCGTCTGATTCTTCACCCCGTGCGGCGACGGTGTGACGTCCGCGGCTCGTACTGGAAGTGAACGCGCACGTAGGGGGTCCGTGTGATCTCCGCACATATATATCGTGCCATCTGGGCGGGGGTAGAGTTCAGGAGAGACTGATTCACCCGAAGGCAAGGTGAGTTCGGTGAAGAGAGCATGCGTAGTGATGGGGATTGAGGGTCGAAAAATGACCGAGGTTGAACACCCGCTATTTTTGTCATGATTCCAGTAGTAAGTAATGATCGAGGCATACGGAAAGGCGTTACAAACCTCGGTTCGATGTCCAATGCTGCTCCCGCGCGTTTACCCAGTAGCTTACTTGCAAGCCTTGCGGTCCACGGTCCAGCTGCAAGTACTATATCTGTCGCGGGTATCTCGATTGTCTCCCCCTTTTCGTCCACCGCTCGCACGCATTTGAGAGTGACATCATCTGCTTCAAATTCGAGGGATTCTGCACTCGTTATTGTGAGTTTTGCACCTCTCTCTTGAGCAAGGTCCATCATAGATCGGGTGAACTCTGCTGGGGTTACTTGGGCGGTTGTACTTTCCGTGCCCATAATGCTGTGATATGACGTCAGAGTACAGAAAATGCAGAGATAAGGCGATGGTATTACTGAGACGATGTTGCACCATCAACCCAGTTGACCTCTGGAACTGCTTTACCCCGACGTTGGTCAGAGACAGTGACTTGCACGGTCCTGACGCGGCGGTACCCCCATTTCTTATCCCCTCCATACTCTTTGGACAGTTCATCGTGTAGGTTGAAGGAGAGTGCGGCCAGAGAGGCTGTAGGACCGGCATGCCAGTCCTTTGCGAGGAAGCCGCCAGCCTTGCCCGAGGCTCTGTGAAGATCGACTCTGTGAGGGGCCGGAAAGTGTACTATGCGAGCGATACAGACCCTGCTGCAACAGCGGTCGCCTCAAGAACGTGGACTGTGATACTTGGACCGAATTTTGGGTGTCGAGTGAGGTAGTAGGCGGTCGTGCTTCCAATGATGCCACATCTGTGAAAGAGTGAGCAACGGAATAGATATTGTAAAAAAATGCTGAGCGATACCCGATGATTACGATAGAGCGGGACATGGTTACACAATACCACCACACCAC
>Ga0307515_10013984_pt1 | contig 14935 bp, 18 predicted proteins | sample 17_EM_MG_FD_194513 | JGI IMG/M metagenome (GOLD analysis project Ga0307515, IMG submission 194513) | Populus trichocarpa ectomycorrhiza microbial communities from riparian zone in the Pacific Northwest, United States - 17_EM | ecosystem: Host-associated > Plants > Roots > Unclassified | place... | reverse complement strand
CCTCCTAGGGTCTGATACTCTCCTGAAATTGACGCTTCTAAGTTTACACTCCACATCCTCTCAGACACTCCTGGAGTCTTCCAGAGACTAAAATACATTTTGCTGATGAAGGCAAGGCCGAGGGTACACATTGCTAGAGCGAAAATACACCTTGGCCGCAAATGGAGCTAGACGGATCGCCGAAGGAATGACGGCGGCAAAGGCCAACCGGGAGGCGGACAAATGCACCAAACATTACAGCTACAGGCTGAAGGGCACTGCCGGAAGCAGGAGACCCGTCCCAATGACAAGCGTGAAACCACTGGCAGCGAGGTTCTACAGGCTGAAGAGCGGACATGCGCCGACTGGACGGTAACTAAAGCGGTTTGGACACCGAGAGGACGATATGTGCTGGTGGTGCGGAGGCGGAGTGGAGCAGACGTGAGAACATCTATTCCGCCACTGCAGCCGGTGGAAAGACCAGCCAAAAGTGCTCTGCAAGGCGGTGGGGAAGGCCACAGGCGGGAATGCGGGCAGATGCCGACACGTGCAGATTTCTGAGCTGTTTTCTGTGGATAAATGCGATCAAGCAGTGATGGACTTCCTGGCAGCTACTGACGTCGGGAAGTTGCCGCCCAGGCAAGCGGAGGAGCGCGGTCAGGAGGAGCGCGGACAGAAGGAGCGTGGGCAGGAGTAAGGGTGTGTGACTCGGGGGTGGTCTCTCTTTTCGTGGGTCTCTTTTGTTCTTACTCTTATTGATTTTTCTGCGGCTGCTGGATTGCTTTTGTCAAAGGGGACGATGGGTAGCAGGTGAGAGCTCCGCCATCTAGCCGGCCTGCCCGGAGGCGGAGGGGGTGTCTAGCCTCTGTCATACTCTAATTAGAGTGAATACAGTATGAATAAAACAAACAAACGAACTCACAGCAGCCTGCAATCCACCATGGGCTTGCTGTTGTTTGCCTCCAAAGTGGTGCCAGCCATCTGCTGCTTCCTTCGCCAACTCTACGACACCCGTACAACCACACCCCAACACCACCAAATACGAATCTCATCGGTGATCTCCAACAACCTCAGCTGGTGGCAAGCATTTCTCCCGCAATGGAATGGAATCCGTATCATACACCGCCCACAGCAAATCGGATGACTATTGTCAACCGCATCTGGACAGAAAGGAATCGGGGGATATTTCCTCAGACCAGGAGTATCATCGTCTAGCATATGCGCATCAGCGCAGCTCTTTAGCACCACAGTCCCACAGCTGCACAAAGCCAACCACATCAACTTTAAAGAAATATACATGGTTCTGATCGCACTATGCACCTGGACACCAGAGTCCACAGCTGGCAGCATCAAACTGCACTGAGACAACGCGGCAGTCATGGCAGCACTGGCAAAAGAAAGCATCAAAGTCCTGGCAATCAGCCCACTCCGGCAAATAGCCATGCATCTTGCACTCCACGATAACGAGCCCTACCGGGTGTGGATCCCCAATCAAGAAAACGCTCTTGCTGACGCACTCTCAAGATGGGAAACAGGAAAAATCGCTTCCCTCTGCGCAGGTTTTCAACAGAAACAACCCCAATCGCCAACGACGCGCCAGACACCTGGCAAGAAAACTGCAACCTTCCCCCTCAGGCTGCATGACATCTTCGGTGTGGACTCAGCTCCCAAACTTCGCCCACATACACTTCACCAAGAAACGACTATGTCCACGTCTGCGTGGTAGGTGGAGTCCAGCCCTTCCCAGCGTGGGAACAACTGCTCTAACTATGGGCCTCCAAACTCCGTGAACGCGGCCTGCGTATGCAGACCATAAAAAGCTTCCTCACATACCCAAAGTCACTCTACATTGACCTCAGGCCCAGCACTGAGCCATTAGGCAGCCACCATCTGCAACAAACCTCATCGGAGGAATCAATCGATTCCATGGCGATCCAAACAAGAAGAATCGCCTACCAATCACTTGAAGCCTCCTCATCCTTATTGTTGCATAAATAGATCTCATACGGGCTGACTGGGCTGGCTCTCATACGGGCTGACGGGGCAGGCTCTCATACCGGCTGACGGGGCAGGCTCTGATACGGGCTGACGGAGCTCAGCCGTCTCTACATTTAGATCAGTACATACGTGCTAGTACCATATATATATGGCCTTGTGGCTCTCTTAGATAGAATCAAGCTTCTAGCAATTAGTATTTCAACAGGTTATGAGCCCGGCTATCGCTAACATATAAAATCCTATTCTCACGATTTCAGAAAGAACCCTAAACCTCAAGAACCCTAAACCTCAACACCACCTCCACGATCTCACGAGGTCTTCCTCCAAACCCACCTTCAACAAGTGCCGGTGGGGCGACATTCCCAAGCTCACTGACACAAACTACGACGAATAGAAAGATGACATGATACTTGTCCTATCAGCCATGAGAGCATACGCAATCATCACCCGAGATGATCCTGAACCCCAACCCATGGACTGCGACCATGATGACAACTATGATGATTGCAAGGCTAAGGAAGCCGAAGCTGAGTCTATGATCAGACTTTCCTGTTCCCCAGAAGTACGGCGTATCGTCAAGGGAATGAGAAACCCTCTCAAGATGCGGAATACACTAGAAACCAACCTGGACACCGCCTGATCATATATCGGCAGACAGGACATCCTTCGCCAGTTCCGTGCTTGCCGACCCAAGGAGAACGAACCACTTATGGCAATTGTCAACAAGCTCAGTAACTACCGCACACAACTGGACCATACAGATGATGCATTCACTGATCGAGACTTTCGCACGCAAATATTCACATCATTGCCATCACAGTACGCAATGATATTAATGTTCCTAAAGCATAGAAGACCGTTGCCCACACCCGAAGAAGACATGCATGACCTCCTAGAAGGAGAAACTACAACTGGCGTGACCAAGGAACTTGGAGATGCATCTACTGGGGCCGCCCTCCTTTTCCCAACCTGGTGCCTACCATGGCCGTGGGCGCGGCAGACGTAGTGCGTGCACTGGACGCGGTGCAGATTTTGGAAACGGTGGAAGCGGTGGGAGCGGTGGAAGCGGAGATAGTCACGAGAGTAAGTGCACCTATTGCAAAATTGACAGCCATACTACAGATGCATGCAGAAAGTGGAGACGCGCTCAGGAGGCAGGAAACAGCGGAGGAAACGACGAGCGCATTTGCTACCAGTGCGGGATCCCAGGTCACGTTAAAGTCCATTGCGTCTCCTACAAACGTATACAAGAATGGTGGAGAGTGAAGAAAGCCACCTCTACAGCAGCTCTCGCTACGACCGGAGACGGCGATCACTTCTGACTAACTTCTTGTGCTCTCACCGCCGCCGCCGCAGCCGACGCCCCTCCGAAGTAGGTCATTGACTCCGGAGCGTCACACCACATGTGCAATGACCGCAGCACATTCTCAATGTTCAAAAAGCTCTCACTTCCTATAGTCATCGATCTCGGGAATAAAAATTCAGTCACCACCAGGAATTATGGTTTCGTCAACATACAGGGCTATCAAGTCGAAGCCCTCCATACTCCTACTTCTCGTCTTTCTCTTTTATCAATCAACCAATTGGATGTGGGCGGGTATACGACTATATTTTGGAACGGGAAATGCCCCAGAACTTGGCCACCTTCCGGCACCCTCGCCCAAAACCTAATCACTGGCATCTATATCATAGTCCCGGCAACCGCACTCCGATCATCGACTACCGAGAACGGGAGAAAGAGGAAGAGAGACAGCTCACTTTGAACACCTATAATCGCAGAACCTACAATCGAGCCAAAAATCGAACCTACAATCGAGTCAGCAAAAGCACCAATCGCAGCCCAAACTAAGTCCACTTGAAAGTCTCTTACAATCTCAGAGTCAAGATTATGGCACTGACGACTAGCCCATATGAATCCTACCACCATGAAATCTCTGATTGACGGATATACACACGATGACTCTATGTGCACAGTCTGCTTCCAGGCCAAGCAAAAGCAAAAGCTCATTAGAGTGCCAGTCAAGCGCACTACGAAGCCCTTGGAACTTGTACCATCGGATGTGTGCGGTCCTTTCACGAAAGCGACCCTTGGAGAGAATCGATACTACATACTATTCATCGATGAATACATGAGGTACACATCCATATGGCTACTCCCAACCAAGAAAGCCGTGACCTGCACCGCCGCCTACCAGTCATTTGAGGCCTGAGTAGATTCAATGGGATACGGGATCAAGCGATTCCGGTGTGATAATGGACGGGGAGAATACCACAATAAAACCTTCCGATATGTCCTCATGGCCCGCAGTACTACATACGAGCCATGACCTCCATATGCTAATCATAGGAATGGCGTTGCAGAATGAATGATCCGTACAATCACTGAAAAGGCTCTGGCGATCATGATCGACTCCCAGGTTCCCATTCAGTTCTGGGGAGAAGCAGTCAATACCTCAGTCTATCTCCATCAGAGATTACCGAATAAACGCCTGAAAAGAAGACATGACCGTGATGGCTATCAAGCACTGTACGAAACACCACACGAGATGCTGCATGGATTTGGCAAACCGACGCACGATGCTGACAGCAACGATATATCGTATAGGGCCTCTCTCCACAATCTACGTCGATTTGGATGCTACAGCAGTAGACTCATTCCCGAAGTTCAGCGCCCCCAGGGCAAGTTCGGCCCAACGTCAAAGCCCTGCATGATGGTAGGCTACATGCACGATTCACAGACATTGTGGAGGATATGGGATCCCGAATTCCAGAAGGTGAAAGCCCAATCAGAAGTCGTCCTCGACAAGGAAAGAAATGCACTCAGGTCATGTCAGCCTGGAAGCAATGAGATCGACATTTTTGGATTACTAGAAGATGAGTAATATGTCGATTAAAAAGTTACTGGAGATGAGCCTCTCCAAGATAGTCAACCTACGCAGATAGGTAAGAGATCCACATCTCACATGCATTAAGCTCGTGACAAGGAAGCAGAAAACATCGCCCACAGCCGATGCCTCCACTGAGAGGACCAGACTGCCCAGCGTTCGGTGGCAGATGCAGAAAACATCCCCCACAGCCGGCACCTCCGCCGAGTGGGACAGACTTCCCGGCGCTCGGCAGCAGCAATCAAGAAATCAAGTCAACTACCGCCAGCATCTCCAGCTCCGCCGATAGCGAGTCGTGTCACTAGGAGCCAAGGAAAAGCCTCCGCAGAAGCATTAACGGCATCCATAGAAGATCCATTCACATACGCGGAAGCTATGGAAAGCCCTCAACGAGATCACTGGATAAGGGCCATGAAGGAAGAAAGCACATCGATTCTGCTCAATAACACCTTCTCCGCTCTCAACTCCTGGGAGGCACATCAAGTGCAAGTTAAGCCAATTGGTTCGAAGTGGGTTTATAAGACTAAACACAACACTGATGGGTCAACACGGTATAAAGCACGGCTAGTCATAAAGGTATACAAGCAGACGGATCTCAGTGAGACTTATGCCCCTGTTGGGAAGCTAACTAAATTCCGGTATCTCATCTGTCTCATCGGGAAATACGTAACCGGGTGGAATATAGACCATTTAGATGTAGTTACCACCTTCCTAAATCCCGAAATTGACAATAACGATATGTATATGACTCTCCCGGAAGGATGGCCAGAAGGCCTCAACGCCCCAAAGATTGTCGTCAGACTCAGGAAAGCTCTCTAGGGCCTAGAACAAGCTCCACGGCTATGGCACAACGATATCAATGCCTTTCTACTCTGTCTGGGATTCACACAGTCCTCTGCCAATCCCAACGTCTATTGTCGCAGCGACGGGATTCTGATACTGCTGTATGTCGGAGATCTCTCCATGTCCCGTGCGGAGGCTGCTACCAAAGCCGCGATCCAAGTCAAAGCAAAACTCTCAGAGATGTACAAAATCAGGAACCTCGGCCCGGCACGTCAATGCCTAGCCATCGAAATCCACCGCGATGATACCGGAATGAGTCTCGGTCAGACAGCCTATATCGCCGCAATCCTCAGACCATTCAGCATGCAGAATACTCACGGTGACTCGACGCCCATGGATCCCAATGTACTGTTGGACCTGGCCGAGGATTGGGGGGAGAACGAATTGGATGACATCACGGACTATCAAGCAGTCGTGGGATTATTTATGTACGCAGCACTTGCAACTCAGCCAGATATCTCGTACACGGTCACCACTCTTTCTCGTTACAATTCACGGCCATTCACCAGTCATATGACCGCTGCCAAGTGAGTTCTTCAGTATCCCAAATCTACAGCCGATTTTCGACTACACTTCACTGGCATCGCGATTGAAATCGGCAATAGTCTCGTAGGGTACTCGGATTCCAATTGAGCCAATGACAGCGCGGACCGCAAATCCCAGGGAGGTCATGTGTTTCTTGCAAGCAATGGAGCTGTCTCGTGGGAGTCTCGGAAGCAAAGCCTCATTGCCATGAAAACTCTCAAGGCCGAATTCATCGCCTGTTCGGAGGCCTCTAGAGAAGCGGAATGGTTACTCCAGTTGCCAAAGGATATTCACGGTTCTCTGAGTGACTTACCACCGCTGCCAATCAACTGTGACAATCAGGGTGCTCCCACTCTAATCACCACAGGAATCTTTAAAGCTCGAACTAAACACATCGACGTTTGCTATCATAACAGTCGAGATCTGCAAACACGCCAAATAGTCAACAACTCCTACATACACACGGACGAAAATGTGGCAAATATACTCACCAAAGCACTTACAAAAGAAAAGCATATGAAGTTCACAAAAGCAATGGGTTTGTGGTAATTGGAGGTCAATTTAAGGTTAAGGTTGTTTCATTTGTCTTTTGGAATACAGATTTCTTTGTGTATATGGATGGCCATCCTCAGGCTACGGTAGTACTCTTTGCCTGCTCACTTCCTAAGCAGGGTTTTATGGAGGCTACTATGGGAATCACAAGTTGCGCATCATGTTTGTTTGTTTGTTTGTTTGTTTGTTTGTTTCTTGCTCCACAGAGCGTAGCAAGAGGGGGGAGTGTTGCATGAATGGAACTCATATGGGCTGACTGGGCTGGCTCTCATATGGGCTAACGGGGTTGGCTCTCATACGGGCTGACGTGCTGGCTCTGATACGGGCTGATGGAGATGGACCTCATACATGCTGTCGGAGCTGAGCCGCCTCTACATTTAGATCAGTACGTACGTGCTCGTACCATATATATATGGCCTTGTGGCTCTCTTAGATAGTATCAAGCTTCTAGAAATTAGTATTTCAACACTTATCCTCTCACCCCAAGCAGAAAACAACCCCAGTCATGCGAACCTCTACAGTGTCATCTGCATTGCCCACACCAGATTCATGTGCGCAGGTGAAATTACATGGACCGAGGACGATCAAGCACACGAGCACTCAGAATTCGCAAAATAGATCGACACTTGAAGATCCATGAAATTGAGAACCACCAGCTGCTGCTCATACTCCCAAGCTGGAAAAGGGACCACTTCCCCCCCGGGGCGCCGATATGCAGAGTAGTCAGGAAAGGCCATGAGCATGGCCGGACAACTGAATGCATGAACTGGCCGGCCCAGAGCGAAGAACCAGCCGTCAGAACCACCATACTGGACAACACCGCTGCAGCCAAAAGTGCCGCACAGCACTGGGCAAGGGAGAAAGAAGCCAAGATCGGAGCAGGGGTCTCGATGTGGTGGACAGATGGATCGCGCTCAGACGATGGCCGAGTGGGACCCGCAGCGGTGTGTAAACTGGGGAATGAATGGAGGTCTCGCCGCAGCTTTCTGCGCACCGGACATATGGAAGTCTTCAACGCCGAACTGTGGGCGATTAGGCTTGCGCTTGATGTGGTGATCGAGAAGAGAGAACCATTGCAGGCGCATGGATTGAAGACATTGGCAGTCTGCAGTGACTCACAGGCTGCAATTCGATGAGCGGCACACCTGGAGCAGGGCCCAGGGCTGCGACTGACGAGGCGGATCAACCGAAGGGCGCCGAGTCTCATCGCCGATGCCATTGCAACCGAGAGCCCCAGGGTCCCGGGACACTCCTGCATCCCCGGAAATGAAGAAGCAGATCGCCAGGTCAATTTGGGCCGAGATACAAGAGGAAGCACAGTGATGGAGCGGCCAGACACCTCGGCCTCGAACAGGGCTAGACAAATCTCTGAGGGAAGGTCAGCAGCGAAGGCGGGGTGTGAGGCCGACAAGTGCAGCAAGCACTTCAGGTACAGACTCAAGGGCAAGGCGGGGACCAAGAGACCTATTCCGATCACAAGCGTGAAATCGCTGGCTGCCATGTTCTACTGACTGAAGTCCGGGCACGCGCCCACTGGAGTCTACCTGAAGCGGTTCGGCTACCGAGACGATGACAAATGCTGGTGGTGTGGAGGGACTGTTGCGCCGACGCGGGAGCACCTCTTCCGCCCCTGCAGCAGATGGAAAGACCAGCAGAAGACACTCTGGAAAACGGTGGGACAGACAACAGGCTGAAAAGCGGGCAGATGCCGGCACGTGCAGATCTCTGAGCTTGTCACCATAGAGGAGTGCGACCAGGCCGCGATCGACTTTTTGGCAGCCACTGAGGTCCGGAAATTTCCGCCGAAATGAAGGTGCAGTATGGAGCGGGGTGAGGGCTTGGAGGCTCGGGGGTGGCGCCGGCGGCAAGGGGATTATACTATTCTTCCCTCCTTTGTTTCTTTCTTCTCCTTGTTGTCGTTCTGTTATCCTTCATTTGTCAGCGGGGACGAAGAGTAGCGGGGGGGGAGCTCCGCCATCTAGCCGGCTCGCCCGGAGGCAGAGGGGATATCAGGGTCCTGTCATACTCTAATTAGAGTCAATACAGTATGATTAAACAACAACAAAACAGGGACCACTTCCGCAGAGGAGTCACAATCACACTATTGGAATCCGACGACGCCACCTGCCCAGTCACGGCCATACAGCATCTATACGAGCTTTGTACAAGCTGGTCCCCCCTCGCCCCTCTAATCGTCCACCCCCAGGCACATCACCCAGGAACCGAGGTATTCACATGAGAATACCATGCCCAGCATCTGCGCAGACTGCTGGGACAGCTGGGAATCAGAGGAGCATACCCTGGACACTGGTTGTGAATGGGATCAGGTACTTTGGCTATCGCAGTGGGGCGATCTGATACTGAAACCCAACTACAGGGCCGATAGTCGTCAAATGCCTACCGAGCATATATTGACTACCACCCTGAGCAACTCTTCCAAATGGCTCGCCACTTCCAGAACTCACCAGATGACTCCCCATAAACCCCGTCCACATCATTTGGGGGGCCCCGCAGCATTTTGAAGAGTCCAGGCGATGCGGTGGCCGCTGCGGTGGCCCCCGCTCTCCCACAGCGGCATCTCTATCTCGTCATTGGTTTCTGATGTCATTCTTTTTCTTTTTGTCTTCGTGACTGTTCTAGCGCAGAACTTTGTCTGCATATGAGTGAATAAAACACATAAGAGGGCAGTGCGAGTCCACTAGATGATCCAGCTTGACAGAGAGCTTGTGGAAGCGAATTGGCAGGTGGGAACTGACCGATGGCAAGTGGAAGGGAATTGGCCGGTGGGAAACTACTGACGGCTGGTTGGGGCGAACCTCTCTGACCATCGCCTGCCGGGGGCGAGTAATTTGGCCGACGGAAGGCATTAGGGAATGCGGCCGATACCATGAGATTGAGCTAAGGTGTGAGCCTGGGCTGGAGGGAGAACCCAAATACGAGCAGTGTTCCTAAGCGGCCAGGCCGGCTTTCAAATGAGGGCCGGGCAGGGCCTGGCAGCTTTCCGGCCGGCCTGGCGGCTTTTCTTCGCGGACTAAGCGTAAACAGAATTTTTTGTTTTTTTTGTTTTATTCATACCGTGCTCACTGTAATTGGAGTATGACAGAGTCTAGACACCCCCTCCGCCACTGGGCGAGCCGGCTAGATGGCGGAGCTCCTACCTGCAATCCCTCGTCCCCTTTGACAAATGAAATAACAAGCAAAAAGGACATTGAGCCCACACAAAACAAACAAAAGAGATCAACGAAAAGAGAGATCGCCCCCGCTCCAAGCATCCTTGGTCACGCTCCTGCTGTCAGCTCTCCTCCTGCCCGCGCTCCTCCGGTTGCCTGGGCGGGAACTTCCCGAGGCCCGTGGCTGCCAAGAAGTCCATCACCACCTGGTCGCATATCTCCATGGAAAACAGCTCAGATATCTGCACATGCCGGCATCTGCCCGCTTTCCATCCTGTGGCCTTTCCTACTGTTGTCTAGAGCTCTTTCTGCGGTTCTTTTCATCGGTTGCAGAGGCGGAGGAGATGCTCCCGGGTCTGTAGCGTTCCTTCTCTGCACCACCAGCACTTGTCGTCCTCTCTGGGTCCGAACCACTTTAGGTACGTTCCAGTTGGTGCATGCCCGCACTTCAGTCAATAGAACCGTGCTGCCATTGATTTCACGCTTGACATTGCGACAGGTCTCATGCTCTCAGCCTTGCCCTTCAGCCTATAGCCGTAGTGTTTGGAGCACTTATCGTCTTCCCAGTCTGCCTTTGCCACCGTCCTCCCATCAGAGATCCGTCTAGCTCTAATCCCGGCCAAGCTGTATATTCGCTCTTGTACTGTGTAGCCTCTGTCTTCGCGTGTTTTGTTTGCCTGGTTGTCAGCCTCCGTGGTCCCGTGGATGCCCAAATGTTCCGGGAGGCAGTGGATTACGAGTTCGATGTTGTGGGCGCGAAGGGCCCAGGCATGCTCGTTGATTGCTCTTGCTAGTTGCAGCCCTGGCCCCGGATCCAGGTGCGCTGACCGTCTGATTGCTGCCGGCGAATCACTCAAAATGCCCACTGTGGGAACTCCATGTGATGGTAGCACCTCCGCTCTTGTGACGGACTTTCGGAGAGCGACTGCGATTGCCCACAATTCGGCGTCGAACAATTCGATTCGTCCTGTGCAGATGTAGCAGCGGAAGACCGTCCACCCATTTCAGTTTGAGCAAAGTGCTGCGGCTCCTGCTCTCCCATCGTCCGTATGGGATCTATCCATCCACCACGCGCAGGTGCCAGATTCCACCTTGCCTTCCGTCTCTCTCGTCCATCGCTCGGCGGCTCTCTTGGCCGAGGCATCCGCTTCCTGTATGGTGGTCTTGACCGCTGGCTTTTCCCCCGGGTCTGGCCAGCGCATCATCTCTGTTCTCCTGCCGTGCGCTGCGCGGAAGTTGTCATGGTAGTGGAGTGTATATTCCCAACACTATTGGGTTTGGAGGATTCAATTCAAGGCCAATTCGAAGAGATCTAATGTCGCTGGTGATGTATGGTAGCCAAATAGAAGGAGCTTGTCACACCACCATGTTCCCTTCCAGCCGAATCTGGGTGGCTACCAGTAGTCTGGTTATTTTGCGATGTGGTGGAATGCATCGGTGTGGTCTCGTTTGATTTGGATAACTCCATCTTCGCCGGCCTGTACGGTGGCAATGGCATCATTGAATCGTGTGTATGTGACTGTTTCCTATGCATGAGGAATGTAGTCACTGAATGAGTGCCCACTTGGTGAGGATAAGTGGTGGATTATCCTCCAGGTGACATTTTGCTTCGGCGCTAGTCCACGTGGCAATGCTATGTAACTGGCTGAGAAGGTTGTGAGTCTGACGATTTGGACAGTAGCTTTGCACTGTTTGATGTCATATGCGATTGAGGTGGGGTCAATGATGACCAATTGCAGGTTACCACCAAGAATGAATTGAGGTGGGACAGTATAGACAATGGATGGTCCATAGCAGGTTATCTCTATAATTTTGTTTCGTAGGCCTGGCTCTGGGTCGTTCTGTAGCCCATGGTCCCATCCTGTTTCAACCAAAGCACAGTAGTTTCTTAGATATGGCAGGCAGGTGTCAGTGAGTGTGAATGTAAACTTAAGTTGAGGGCTTTGGAGCATCAGGGGCATTGTCCATTCCCTCTTGGAGGCCTTGCCAGCCCCTATGGCCAATGGGATACGCGCTGCCCTAGTGGAGTGCCTTGTATTTGGGTGGACCGTGTGCGTGGATGAGGTCCTTCGCAGATCTCACAGGTGTTAGTGTAATGACATGACATGTTGGTGCAGATATGTTTATTATAGTTGTTGAGGATCTCAGAGCTGGAGATGTTTTGTTTTGTTTTGATCATACTGTATTCACTCTACTTAGAGTATAACAGTCCCTTGATCCCCCCCCCGCCTCGGGTCTGGCCTGCTAGATGGCGGAGCTCCACTGCTACTACCCTTCGTCCCCTCCTGATACAAGAAAAACAAAAAAAAACCGACATCTGAAAGACTGTATGGGCACGTATGCCTGCGTCTGGCCAGACACGTATACGTATGGCAATTCTAGGAATACGGTTGCCAACGTGGATACCAGTGATAGTATATGTAGATGTATGGGGAAGAGTATCGCTAGAGATCTAAGGCTTGTGGCGAGCCGACAATATTGAACGGCTGCTACCCGGCCTGGGTCACGTGCCGCCGTTACATTATCCCTCTCTTTATGTGCATACTTCCTGGGCTGCATAAACCGTATAAGATAAAAGGAAAGGAAAGGGAAGCATTGCACAATCATGCCGCGTACGTACTCGTACAAAGCCAAAAGTCCCGCCACAGATCAATACCGCTCAGGGTGACCTTTTGTCGAATCCGGCGCACGGGGAAACTCCACCTCCCATGGACTGAGATCCGGAGGTGGTAAAACCCGTGCCGACACCATTTATACCGGGCCGAGATCCAAAGAAGTAACAAAGTATGGTGAAGAGAAGAGAAGAGAAGTGAAGAGAAGAGAAGAAACAGAAGAAAGGAACAGCCAATTGATAACTCTCCTCCGCTCCGGAGACTCGGACCTCAATTGCTCCTTATCTCCACCCCCAAACTCATTCAGCATCCGACCAGCCATCCAGTACCGCATTGGTAGCTCATGTATTTTGGTGTAGGTCGTTGTCGGAATTGGTCAGGGTGGTAGAGCTTCCGCTCATGACTTGGCATCAAGGGGAGCTTCCGCTCCCGGAATCGGTCGTAGCTCTCAACCGTCCACGTCACTTGCCTGTAGTCTCATTCATTGACACCTAACATGTACGTTTCTGTAAGATAGCTATACCTACCGAGTTCAAGCACGGGTGCGCTCTCTTAACCCTTCGTGCAGTGTTTCCGCATGTTCTGCAGAGTATATCTTGCAAACGGTAGTCAACGGTACTCGGTGTGGTGAGAACACGGCTCCAACCAATACAAATCCACCCAGTTGAGTGGGTACGTGACTGGGTTAGGGTTATCGCAGCTCTGCATCACGCCATCGACACCATCTCTTTCATTCGTTTGACAATTCATTGCTCCGTCGACAACTTCTCCATCATATCCATTGTCAATTGCCATCGTGGCTCGGTGGCAGTGTAACTTGGATAACCAAATTGATATTGGGATTCATTGGTGATTCGATACATAATTCATTTCGGCTTTCACATAATATGCAGACTATCTTCCTTCGGCTTTTGTCATCTATCTGCGTCGCCCGCTGTCCAATGCCTATCCTGACTTGCTCTGCCTGTTGACGTAATGTCGTATGAGACATCCATCAGCAAAAAATATTTCCGTCCGGGCGGAATGGCTCTGTCAGAGTGGACGCGCTCCGTCAGAGCTGTCAGAGAAAACCCGGTGGCAGATTACTCCGCACCCGGCCTCAATACCACGCATCGCGTTGCATATCGCCCTCCGATTGCTGTTTCACCGTTTCTTCTTGCTCTGTCGGTCTCCTATTTTAAATGAACGCTCTGGCGTTGTGGCCAATCGTGACCATACGTTGGAATGGGTTCATTGGGTACGCGCTTGCATCGGGATTGCAATGAGATGGGTGACACTGCCAAAATCTCTCCTCGCGTACCTTCTACCTGAGCGCGAAATGCAATTCTCTCTTCACTAATTATAGGGGATTGCAAGGAGATGGGTGACACTGCAAAAATCTCTCCTCGCGTTCCTTCTACCTGCGCGCAAAATGCAATTCTCTCTTTACTAATTATACACATCATTCCAAGTCGCCAGATCTATGTGGCTAGTGACAATCCACCGCTCGTTCCGTCTGTCTCCTGTCTTAGTACTTGTAGCTATCTCTGGAATTACGTGCGCGCAGCCGATGATGTTTCCCACGCGGAAAACTTGCCCAGCAACGGGTGCCAGTGCTTTTCTCACTTGGACAAATTTCGAGACAAGATCCAAGTAAACCGAGTTTTCCGATATTGTGGTAAGCGCCATGGCTAACCAGTACTCAACGAAAGCTCCATCCTCGTTTTGGAGTCTGATATTGAATAGTCGTTGCAGTTGCCACGGGAGACGCCTATTCAGCGCGGCATATCACCTCCCCAGGCGTTGCTTTGCCCACACCCAGTTGTTCCGTCGATCCCCTCTGCGCCAGCTCTGGCTTCCTGTGCATTGACACATCTGAGATAAGGGTTCACCTTCTAAACCCTCAACTTGAACCTTAATAGCATGGTAAATAAAGAGCTACATTGCATGCAGTTGTTCATCCGATATATACGTCTTGTTACGACTCTTATGCTTTATAAACTCCAGCGTGCCGCAATATATTGCCGCGCGGTGCATTGCGTCTTGCGTAATGTCGAGTAATGCTCTGAAGTCTTTGATCTTCGCGTCAGGATGCTTTCGATTGCGGCGGTTTTGGGGTCCCATGATTTCGGGCTTTGCATATGACTGGGGGCTCAGGGAGGCAGCCAGATCAGCACCGGAAGGGAGGACTTTGAATGCAGTTGTTCATCCGATATATACGTCTTGTTACGACTCTTATGCTTTATAAACTCCAGCGTGCCGCTGTATATTGCCGCGCGGTGCATTGCGTCTTGCGTAATGTCGAGTAATGCTCTGAAGTCTTTGATCTTCGCGTCAGGATGCTTTCGATTGCGGCGGTTTTGGGGTCCCATGATTTCGGGCTTTGCATATG
>Ga0307515_10013983_pt1 | contig 14936 bp, 15 predicted proteins | sample 17_EM_MG_FD_194513 | JGI IMG/M metagenome (GOLD analysis project Ga0307515, IMG submission 194513) | Populus trichocarpa ectomycorrhiza microbial communities from riparian zone in the Pacific Northwest, United States - 17_EM | ecosystem: Host-associated > Plants > Roots > Unclassified | place... | reverse complement strand
TCAGCATTTAATCGAATAACAATTAACACTAGCCTATCATATTCATGCATGCATGTTAAGCTTGTTTATCCAGATCACATATTTTATTTTAATTTTTATTTTGATTTTGATTTTTATTTTTATTTTTAATGATAAGAATATTTTTGGATCAGCTTTTACACATCTACCCAAAATCTTTTTGTTTCTAATGAAGTCATTCACTTTCCAGCTAATGTATTCACTGGGAAATGATTTTCTTCTAATTGTTTTTTTAAAAAAAAGATTTGAACTTGAACGATAACGCATGGAGACAAAGCTCTTGAAAGTCTAAATTAAATATTTATACAAGAATCAAATCGATTAAAGAATTATTAACAAGTTAGAACCTAATTTAGGCAAGTTTTTGTTCGACAACTGAATTAATTGTGTGTTAGATGTTATAATAATTCTTGGAGCTGTGATTTAAAAAAAAATATGTAAATTATAGATTTTTATAATCAAGTTTTTTTTGAAAAAATTAATAAAATACTTTTAAGAGTGTATTTGGGAGTGCGGTAGCGGTTCTTTTTTAAAGTGTTTTTCATTCCAAAATATATTAAAATAATATTTTTTTATTTTTTAAAAATTATTTTTAATATCAACACATTAAAATATTTAAAAACAAAAAAAAATATTAATTTAAAACAAAAAAAATTAATTTTTTTAAAAACTCTTCCAAAACACAATAAACACAGTTTTCTCCGTAACTCACCGCACCACTAACTGAGCCAAGAACCAGTAAGTAATTTGAGGTTTCCTCTTTGAATTTCTCCCCTTCTAAATTCAATGATAAAGAATCTTTAACACTAAACACTGCGCCGCATATAAAACAAGCTGCATTCTTCCATTTTTATCTTATCTAAAGCCAATATTGCATGCTACTCTCTCCACACAAATAACCAGAAGCTAAAGATCCATTCTTTTCGCTCCCGGGATAGCGGCGTGATTGTTTTTATGTTAAAAATAAATTTTAAAAAGTAATAAATATATTTTTAAATAAAAAAATACTTTTTTAAAAAAATACTACCACAAATCCTAAACAATGTCTGGTCACTTACTCGCCAGTCCCATTGCTTATACAGTTTCATGCCATACCACCCTCAGTGTATTTCACTCACTGGTTAGGCCTATAATATCTAGATTTTTTGTGGGTTACTCTCAAAAAGACTGCTGTGGACTAGCTTCTTGCATCAAGATTTCAAGTCCCTTTTGAGCTTACTTGACCACTCTGCTGAAGAATGGAGTACTGTAGATTTTACTACTGTGCTTCACTTATCCTTTCCATTTCAGGTACTTTCTCTTAGATCCCATGTTTGTTTGAGGTTTCAACGTCTGTCTTGCTCTGAAATAAAAACTGAAGGTTGCATCTTGATATGCAGGTTTGGTATTTCCTGTAATGGTGGGTTCTATTGGGATCAATTATGGTCAGATTGCTAACAATCTTCCAGCACCAGACAATGTAGTCCCTTTAGTGAAATCAATTGGGGCAACAAAAGTGAAACTTTATGATGCAGATCCAAGAGTGCTTAAAGCATTTGCTAATACAGGAGTGGAATTCATAGTTGGTCTTGGAAATGAGTACTTGTCAAAGATGAGAGATCCAGAAAAGGCACAGGCTTGGGTTAAAACAAATGTTCAAGCTTATTTACCAGCAACAAAAATCACTTGCATCACAATTGGCAATGAAGTCTTAACCTTTAATGACACAGGTCTTACAGACAACCTCATTCCTGCAATGCAGAACATTCACACAGCTTTAGTAAATTTGGGACTTGATAAGCAGGTCTCAGTTACTACAGCTCATTCTTTGGCAATTCTTGAAGTGTCTTATCCACCTTCAGCTGGATCTTTTCGAAAAGATCTTGTGGGGTGCATCACCCCCATATTGAATTTCCATGCCAAGACTAACTCGCCATTTTTAATCAATGCATATCCCTTTTTTGCATACAAGTCTAATCCCAAACAAATTTCTTTAGATTTTGTGCTGTTTCAGCCAAATCAAGGGATTGTTGATTCGAAAAGCAATTTCCATTATGATAACATGTTGTTTGCTCAAATTGATGCTGTGCATTCTGCATTAGCAAGTTTAGGATACAGTAAATTGCCAGTTCATATATCAGAAACTGGCTGGCCATCGAAAGGGGATGCAGATGAAGTAGGAGCAACCCTCGAAAATGCGAAGAAATATAATGGGAATTTGCTTAAGATTATTTGTCAAAGGAAGGGAACTCCAATGAGGCCTAATACAGATTTCAACATTTATGTTTTTGCTTTGTTTAATGAAAACATGAAACCTGGACCAGCTTCTGAGAGGAATTATGGGTTGTTTAAGCCTGATGGAACACCGGCATATTCGCTTGGAATTAGTGGAACAGATGCTGTTAGTGCTAACACCACCACCACCACTGGTGCTCCTGCGCCTCCGTCACCGGATAGTTCTTCAACTGGGTATTTGTCAATTTCTGCTGCTGTAAAGGTAAGTCCTTGCCTTCTTTGTGGTGCATTTACTTTTGACGTTTTTGTTGTTGTCTCGTGTACCTAACTTGAGAATGTGTCGTCTTTTGTGGCATGATTAAAGCATGAAGATAGAATGATGAAGCATGTTTCAACTTGAGTGGTTACTGTAGTTTTCATTTAATCTTGATAAGCTTTTAGTTTATCAGAATTAAATTGGCAATTCAAATCTTGTCTGGTCGCACTCACAGTGAAGTTTGTTATCAATGGAGTTGTCATTGACTGGGACATGGGACTAATTTAAGCCTCCGAATTAAACACTGATGGGGACAATTAGTTGAAAAAATGTTGTCATCTCACATGAGTAGATTAGATGAGAAAAACCCTATAGATAACTATAACAAGTTAAACATGCTTAAAGTAGGTTTGTTGGCATTAGTTATGATTGATGCATTTCGATCGGATGCGCTTCTTACGCGCTACGACGCATGAATAAGATCATGCAGAGACCATATGCAGAAGCTGATTCTGACATTTTGATATAAAATGTTAGCAAGCCATTCAATCCAATTGCTTTCAACCTGGTCATGTCTAGTTTTACTACGAGTCAAATAATCATGTCTCTATTTTCTCATTGTGAAATAGCAAGTGACAGCCAATGAATGTAATTTCAGAAACTGCAGATTGTTTTTAGGGTTTTCTGTGAAATGGGAGTGTTAATTCATTGATTAACATCTTGGTGTTGTCTGTTATTTCAGGAAAGATGTTGTAGTTGCATAGGCCAACTGTTGTTTCCACTGCTGTTGTTGAACTACTTGGCCTTTAGACTAGCATTTTGAACTGTGTTTTGCTTTGGAAGCCCTTGATAAAAAAGAATCAGCCGTTAAAGCAAAAATGGATGGAAAGAAGGGATTTGGAGAGAGAAGGAGGCAGCTTCTTAGCTTAAAGGAAAGGTGAAGTTCAGTTCTATTCCTTTTGCTTGTACACTGCAAGATGCAAAACATCATTCTTTACCATTAGTAGTCGACTACCACTGCCAAGTGCTCAGTGAATTCCATTCCCAATGAGCCTTAATAGCTCCTCAGTTGGGCCCTTTAGCACCCACTTTTATTGATATTTTCGATTAGTTTTTACTGCCACAAAGGGCCATCTTGTTGGTAGGAATTTCCCGTGGACCATTATATCCTGACCAGTTGGGCCCTTCACTGCCCACTTCATTATTGATAACTGGTGCGGTTGGTGGGGGTGGACAACTCATAGGCATGGCTGGTTATGAGGGTTGCTTTCACTCTTTTTAGCTGGCAATGCCTTTCAACTTTTTGTTCTCTTGTCTTTTGCAGGGGATGTTTTCATATCTCTAATAATTTAAGTTTGCTGATGGAGAGTTTGATAGATCAAGCGAGAGTGGATTGCATCTGTTGCTTGTGATAGATTACTGATTAATTTGCTGTAGTTGTTTCTACTTTATTTAGTGTGAATGAGATTTTATTCTCTCTCTTTTTCACTCCAAGGATCCTACTATTAGCCCTCATATATTCAGCATCCTTGTAGTTTAAGACCCACAAAAGATTCCGTATCATTTGAATTTCAGCCATTAATCCAGATTTTCTAAGCTAATTATCAAATCATCATTTTGAAAAAGAGTAGTTTTTCGGTTTGTCTAGATCAACTAAAATGACGTACGACCTACCGAGTCTACTTGATTTAAAAGCAAACCCGGTCCCAGTTCAACAGATCACCGAGTTGAGTTGATCCACAAGGTTGATACCCATGCATCAAGTGCAGGCAGGTTGGAGAGGCTCTTTAAAATCTTTATCATCGTGAGCCCTTCATATCCCTCTTTATTACCTGATACCCTAAAATGCAAGATTAGGACAACATTATCAATGATCCACAAATTAAGTAAAGTTTTAAGGTTTTTTAAGGAAGATAAAAATGGATAATACAATCTAAGGGTGACAAATACATCAGGGTATTCTTATTCAGATTCAAATCCCCTCAATCTAATTGTGTACTACACTATCAATCTAAACCGATGATTGTATACCATGTTTGATAGAAACCACAAGGCATGGTGTCCTCTAATTTTGTAATCCAGTCACTAGGAGGGGAGTCTAGGGTGCGAAAATGCAAGAAGGCAAGAGAAAATGGCTGGCCCCAGCCCAACATTCATAAGAGGACCGATAAGAGCAGCCGCATTCAGAACCAAAATCTCTCCCCAAAAATTAATATTAATACATTATTAACTAATTGCCTGCCACTTCTTTTCCTTGCAATACATGAATAGAGATTCTTCTACTGGTACCTTACAGGGTTGTTTGGCAAAATTATATCACCACAAAGCTGGCTGATCGGCTTGATCTTTAATGCATATGCTCCAAACTACCAAGCTATAGCATAGCAGAATGCACCGAGCCATAGCATTTTAAAGACCTGCATGAGCTTGTGATGTCTCTCCCAATTCGGCCTTCGATTCAGTCTTAACCCTTCGGTAGAATAAGACATAAGCAGCTGAGGTCTTGATGTCAGCTTCATTGACTGGAGAAACTCGACTATCGTCGAAACTGTACCATCTATTATCATCAATCAACTGCAAGGTTGGTGAACAAAACAACTTGGACCTCAGAAAATCAGCCTCCAAATTCGACACAGATATTATAACTAATCATGCATGATGAACCCATTAGGTATTTCTAGGAACTCCTAGAGTAGTATGAGAGGTCTAAAATGATTGCACTACATGACAACTGCTGCACTAAAACCTCGGATTGATAATTCATAAAGGCCCGAGTATTTGTTTACCTTGGCAAATGCAGTATAGTGCCCACCACCTAGACCACCATAATGGTTGCTGATGGCATATAACTCATACGTGTATGATTGTCCATCCTTTTGTTTCACATATTTGCTCAAATCAAGATTGTGAACGGGGAAATCCACAAAAGTATCCAGTTTGTTCTTCAGGTATCTGCTGTATGAGAACCGTTTCAAGTGAAAAACAAGAATATCTGGCAACATCCACAGGTCCAGTTTCTTGGTGGCTTGCCTATGTTCTTTACAACTAGGACAATACCTGCATCAAAATGAAATGCATCGTCATAAATATAGTATGATGTGCTTTTGCTTGGTATCCAAAGCAATATCTCACAGGAAATGTAGAAAAAAATTTTGTTTTTAAGAAACCATCATACCACATGTCATCAGGCCCTAAAGGTTCTTCTGTCAAGAATGCCTCCAGGCACGAAAATAAAGAGACAGCTTCCTGCCGGGTTTTCTTTGCTCTATAGCCAGTCTTGTGATAAACCTCTGGGAGATCCTTTAGATTGCTGGAATCGTATAATTTCTGTTCTTTCTCAGTCCACTCAAAGACAACCTTTATACGATTCCCAGATTTTATGACAGAATCCTTAAATATTGGCTTGCAGCTTAAATACCGATCATCAGTCAAAAAGAGCTGGAAAGGCAATTCCTGGCTAGATGTACCCTCTAGTTCTGTGTTGCCCATGGATTGGTCCCTAGGTTCACATTGACCATTGCAGCCACTTGATGTCTCACCATTAGCCTCCAAAAGAAAACCATTCTCTTCGCCACTATGAGCCATAGTAGAGGCACATGCTCGTTTCAAAGGCGAGAGCAGTCTGGAAGCAGCCAAATAGATATCAGCTCCACTTGGTGAGTCATCGTCCATATAAGTTATCAGAGGTGTGCCAAAATACTTCCCAACATTGCCCTTCAGTATATCTGGAGTGCACCTGTGAAACCAATGCATAAGACTTCATCTCAAAGAAGTGAAAGAAACGAAGAATATAAAGAAGGAATAAACAGTCAAGCAAGGCACCCAGCATATCCCTGTCTATCCTCTATTGGACCCATTTCCCTTTTGGAAGAAATTATCCTCTTATCAGTTCAAAATTATGGTGTGAATCAAATACTATTTGCCCACAATTATTTTCTTACCAATGACATGCAACACATTACATACAGCCAATTATGTTATGAATGATCATTACCATTGCAAATAATCATACTCATATATAACTCAGTGACAAAACTACTAACAAGTAACAATGATATACATTGCACAGTTCTCCAATAAAAAACCAACAGCAAGAAATCTGCAGAAGTTACTTACTTATCCCTATGAACAATCTCCAGCTTCTTTCTTCCTGCCCCTTTTCCACAAAACCGATAGGCCACAATATGGTCTTCATCCTTTATAGAGACCAATGGTTCAAAAGGATTTTCCAACATCCTATAAATCTTGTGATCATATACCTATGACAAGCAAAGGTCTGACACCTTAGCCTCTTAATGGAATAATTGAAGAAAATAAAGTTCAAGAGAAAACTTCTTACTTCTGCCAGCAGAAGGCTTTCTCCACTTTTCAAACCGCATGCAGAGTCCAGTGCTTGACCAAGATCTCTACAATTACCATGTTTCAGCACTGAAACAGTGCAAGGCATTGGAAGACCACTTCCATCACCATGAAACACTGTTACTGTCATTATCCGAGTGACAGTTGAAGGCAGTGGCAAAGACAAGTACATGAAGGGATCAAAAGTAATTGAAATTTTACTGCAAATTGGGCAAACCAGCGTCGACTTATATTGACCCTGAGAATTATTTTCCAACATATACAAAATGTCAGCAACTGAAAACATGAATTCATACTAGATTTTGTGTTCAGTAAAGCAAATCATATAGTACATGACATTGCTGGGTCCTAGTATGACAATAAAGGAAGCCAAACTTTGACACACAAAACTGAGATACTCATCTATAACAATACCATGAGCCGCTTGCTCATCATCAATTAAAGTAAACAAATTGAATACTAAATGATTATTAAATATCACAAGCAATGAATTCCATTCTTAAACAGGTTTGGATTTTGGAAGTCTTGCCCTAAGTCCTTACTAATCAGGATGTTCGCATGGAAGCTGGTACTTCTAGTTTTAAAGTTGAGCATAGATAGCATAAAACAAAGGAGGTAAATAATGTTGAAGTATCTAAGATCACTGTGTAATGAGGACCTTACAACTAGATTTTACAACAACCAACCCTCAACCCCAAACTAGCTGGGAATATTACAAGACGAGCTCATCTATGAAAAAATTATTCAACCTTATTATGCAAACCATGGAAACAGATAAAAATATAACACTTCCTTACTTGACAAACATCCACAATAACTGAGTCATTCCGAGTCTTGTGATTTCTCCAACACTCGTCTGCAACTTCCTCGTCTGGTTCACCACTCCAATCCTTCATTTCAATATAAGGCTTTTGCTTGACACGATTCAAATCTTCATGCAGCCCATCCAGCAAAAAGGCAAGAAGTTCCTAAAACAAAAGGATCCCATGAACAATGGAAATCATGATAATATCAACAACACCAATCATCATTCTGAAGAACAAAAAACACAATAGTGCTAAGGATCCATCGTACCAGAATATTTATTGACAGAAAGATGCAAATTAGAAGCATCATATGTCTTACTGTCGTCATCAGTCCATGAGTCTAGATTATTGTATAAGTCACTTAACACATTATATCATCAAGAAGGCAGAGTTCCAAATACGCGAGTGGAAATTTATGAAGGTCAATATTCACTCATTCCTTCGTTTGATCAACAAAATGACAAGCAAACACTTGGGCTAGGAATATTTGCAGGTGCTATTACAGCACTTCTTTATAAGTGTGGTCCAGTTTTAACTAGAGTTGCACTATCAAAGGTGAGATTCAGACTTGAGACCTCACCCCTCCACTTATGCAAGAGTAACACTGAGATACACCTACAAGCTCATTGGTAACTAACAGAGCATTTAAAAATTGAATTATACTACTAATATTGCTGCTGTAGAGTAACAAGTAGAAATCACAGAGTACTAACTTGAGAATCATGTTGATTATAACCACTGAATTGAGGAGCAAATAGCGCTAGTTTTCCCTTAAACACACGTGGTGCAATCGCGGTCCGGCCTGAGGACCACAGTTTCCTCAACAAGTCACCAAATGCAAGTGCAAGTTCACCCTACACGGCTACAACATAAGTTAGCAAAAGTGCAAAACATATAGCCAGTGTTCTTCAAAAAGTCTATATGGAATAGCCATAAGATGACAATAACTAAGCAAAGCCACCTACATGCATTCCTAAAGGATTCTGTGTGTTGATTTCCTCAGAGTAATCTTGCAAGAAATATTCAACAAGTTGGGGTGTGTGGAGTAAGCATTGTAAAGCACTGTTCATAAAGCAAGTATTTCCCATATTCTGCAGTCCTGCCAAACCTCCCTTTTCTACTCTCCTAACAGAGCTATGCACACCAAATCCGTCGTCCATATCTTTGAATGATGAGTTTACGGCACTTCCTGGCCATAAGTTCAAGCTATAACTACTTGAGTGACCATTTGACATGGCAGGCCCTCCTGCAATCGACATGGGGGACCTTGGAGGTTCCAAGGCTACCAATGCTAACTCATTCCCTGTTGAATCCTTTCCAGATTGAGAAGGAGAACTATCAACTTTCAGCTCCAAAAGAATCTGCAAAAGGAAGAGGATGCATCAACCACAGTGATGTGGGACAAGAGCAAAATCACCAAAAGAGGAATTTAAGTAGAATAGAAACCAAAATCACCAACAAGAGAGACTCTTGAAGGGACCAAATCAAGAGGGACACACTTGATCTTGAAGGGACCAAATCAAGAGACACGCTCAATCTTTACAAAACAAACCAAGAGAGATGCACTCAATCTTGAAGAAAACTTAGTTTGTTTTTCAACTATTAACTTAATTGACTGTCTAGGTCATTATTTATGCACCAAACCAAATAAAATAGGAAATCCTAACAAGTCTAAATTGAATAAGGAAGCTAAAATTCTAATTTAACTACTAAATAATAAATACTAATATTCCTAAATAATAAAATCTAGACTAGCCATACAATATTAAAATTCTTAAATAAATAAATATTGATTCATATTGAGTTTGGTAAGAAGTCTGTAAGATAATGTTTTCCCCTTTACGAAAGCTGCAACTAGGAATTAAGATATTGAGTTTGGTAATAGTTGGACTTTCTAGAGCCTAGTTAGAACAACCGAGTCAGGTTCTACAACTGTTAACATCTCTAGGAAATCAAATTGGAGCAGATGAAATTACTACAAGTCCATGGTCAATGATAATTTTCTGATGGAATGAAAATCAGAAGCATTATTAACATGATGGCTTAAACATTTTAACAAAAACTAAAGCATTTTCTCATATGCATAATTCCTCACAAGATTACAGACCTCTTGATCCATCTGCAAGTGTAACTCCTCCAAGGTTTGGTTTGAAATGCTCAACTGTGAACTCTTTTGCTTATTGAAGAAGTCCCATATAGAGGCCTGTCAATATGCATTAGAATCAGACAAATGGGAGAGATTAGCCATTCAGCATCCAAAAGGAAGTAAAAGTAAATCAAGCAAAAACCAAAACATAAAACAAACCTTTTCACGCTCTACTCCTCTAGCTGAGCAAACCTTCTCATATAACTCATGCAGAGAAGCCTAAAAAGGAAAGCAAATTAAAACCTGGATGGTATACAGTAAGTAACTTGAATCAAAGGGCATTGTCCAGTGTTCACTGTCATAATGTTTGACCAGTACATATAACAAATCCTCAAGACAAATCGATCGATACTCAGAAATTCTGAAAAATAAAATTCAAAGTTCAGAAACCCAGTTCTGTTTAGTCAGCATCATATCATAACCTTCAAAGCCAAAGCCTTAGCAGACCCTTATAAAACCAACAGTCCCTCGAACATATCTTCTATCAATAGAAAAACTTAATTAAATCCTCAATTTGATGCAACACAAGCGTTAAATTGCACTACCTTCATGTTTGTGCACCTATTCTATATGTCCGGTATAAAAGTTGATGCAATTAAACAGTTAACTTGCAACAATATGAAATATCAGAGAAATTACCCAAATAAAAAGAAATTTGACAATCTAGTGAACCAATGAGCTGAAGACTCACATATGCAAAGCTGTTATCCAATGAACATTTAAACACATCAATATTTCTTTATATATGACAAAAATGATATTTCATGAAAATAGAAACTTGTTGAACAGAATCAGCTTAAATTTTTTGAGACAGAGATAAAAACAAGAAGAAAATGACAATACCTTTTTGCTTATCTGTATAGTTGATTCACTGTCATCTCTGGAGTCAATTAACTTGAGGCAAAGTGGATAAACCTCCACGTTGAACTGCTTTTTATTAAAAACACCCTGAGAGATCATCTTTCTTGGTAACGCTGGTCCTCCTTTGTACCTAAAAGACAGAATGATAGAATATATCAATAGTACCAGGGCACAAAGACAAACAGTAGTTTTAAAATATATGCAAAAGTGTGTGTGGGTGTGTGTGTAAGAGAGAGAGAGAGAGATTCATGTTTAAATTTTAAACAATTATGCTCATTTAAAATTTTTGCATCCATTCAGATCAATCACTAAATTACATGGAGATTAAATTAGAGTGTTTCCAAATAAACTAGATAGAGAAAAGAAGCGCTGTATCCATTCACTACAATGATTAAGATATATAATGCTTTCAAACAAACTTCCAAATTAAATGCAATCCTGCAACTACAAATGTCAACGCCAGATATTAACATAGACTAACGCCATCATAATTTTGCAAATGTCAAATCCCAAGCCATCAGATGATGAGACCATAACACACATATACCTTATCAAATTCCTACTTTACAAGTTTTTTATTCAACCACTACAATAAAAAAGCTAAGCCATTGGGCAGCAAGATCATAATACATATAAACTCATATCAAGAGTCAAGATCCCTATCTTAGCAACTGGGATTCAATCACTAACAGTAACAATCAATCCAAGTCAGCATAATTGTAAAATGAACTGCTTTTTTTATTTTGGCAGTTGGAACAATCAATTCAACAAGGAAAGAAATAGGAAAACCTCCTTACCACTGGACAAGCTTCTCCCAAACTTTCTTAGGAACTAATACATAGTCCCTTCCTTCCAACAGCGTTCTAACAAGCTCTAGCTCATCACCCTCATTACTACTTCTGCCCTCAATTATATCAGAGTTATCAATTGGACCAGGCCTTTCAACATCCAAATCTTGAGGCTCGGAAGATTTCCCATTATCCAAGTTGTCAACACCACCACGACCAACATAACTCTCCCATTTTGAGAACCACCTAAACATCAAAAGAAAACCCAATTACAGCCATGCAGATCCTTTTATTGACAAATGGATTCAATTATTAAAACGTGAAAAAGGATCACATTATTATGGTAAGCATCTATCACATCCCTCAGGGCAATAACACCGTACCCTCATCTAGCATAGCCTAATTGTATCTAAACAGGCCACATGTTGTAAAACAGTAACTAGGAAAAGTAAAAAATAGACCAAACCACAACACATGCACAAAACCTCAGCCCACTTAAATTACAGTGGCATGAGACTCTCAGGCAATAACACAACACGCACACCATATTTAGCTTGCCTAGCTATCCTAATAATTAAAAAAAGTCAATTTCTATTTTAACCCAATCATTCAAAGAATCTCTTAAACTACATGCCTTACTTACCAATCAAGCATAATTGACGCACCTTTCCGTGAAATATAACAATCATAGCAAACAGGGTTTTTCTTTTTTTTAGGATAAAAATAACCCAACTATTTGAAAGAAACTATCAAAACACATGCATTCCTAACACACCATCCATTATCAGCAAAATCCCCATAAAATTTGTCAATTACAACAGATGCACAAATCTGATTTAAAATAAGATTAAAAAAAAACACTTAACTCACCGCCCCTTGTTCAAAAAAAAAAAAACACGAGTAGATACAAAAGTTAAAAGCCACAACAACCACACACAAGTCATGTTGACCGCCTAATTAGCACAGCTGTAGCTAGAACTAATTAATCATTGCAAAAGGTGTTTTTTCTTCAATTTGGATAAAAAGATAATCCAATTATTTAAAAAATCTCTTAAAACACATTCCTTACTTACCCAATCAAGTAAAATTATCATCCAAATTACCAAACATTCGACAGTTGCAAAAAATCTCATCAGAATTACTTCAAAACCCACTTCCTCCATTTCAAAAACCAAAAAATCTCTACCACCATAATTAGCAAAAAAAGTCCCACAAAATTCAAGAAAACCTAATCAAATCAAGAACGAAAAAAATTACCTAGAAGAAACAACAAAATACAAATTCCCTTCTTTCAAATCACGTTCAGCTTCACGATTCAATTCCTCAACGATCTGCTTCTCTTCTTCAGGTGTACACGGCAAGCAACTTCCTTCACCTCCACCTCCTCCTCCGTTCTCCATTAAACACCTTGAGTCAATCATCGTCATAATTTCTGTCTTAATCACACTCTACATTCCAATAATCAAACCCAAATTAGTTATCAAACAAAAAAACCTCACAAAAATCAATAAATCAAATTCGGATTTCGATTACTCCTTACTGTGATTTTCAGTTTCGAGGAAATCAAATTGCCGATTTGAAAGACTGTAATTTTTTCTACTTTTGGGGAAATTTTAAAAATCGAGAGAGAGAAGGGAAGAAACCCTAGATTTTAAGGGTTTGATTTTTGGTTATGGAGAAAATCATTTATAATAGCAAGAATTTAGAGAGAGAAAGCTAGAGAGAGAAGTACCGTCTTTCCAACGATCTTGTCTTTTTTTAAAAGCTTCAGCCTGCCACACAGACCGTTTTATAAAAGAAATAAAAATAAAAACATATTAACTAGTAGATTTTGAGAAAAATATATTTTAGTCTATCTTGATTCACAATTATTACACTTTAGTTATTGTAGATTATGATTTTTCAATGTTGCCCCTAGAGTTTCTTTTGAATGGCTAGTCGAGGATTCTGAATGCTTGTTTTTTCCGGCTGGTTGGTGCTTTTTTCCTTTTGTTAAGATGGATACTTGATAATGAATAATGGACACAAGTCTCCCTTTAAAACTTGTTCGGGCTAATTTGAGGCTAGAATCTTTAAAGATATCAAAGGATCTAGTCTTGCCACATGTCAAGAGATTAGAGAATAAAATAGTTAGAATGTTGTTAGTATTGTTAGACAGTTAAGAAAGTCAGTTAGCTTTGGTTAGATAACGTAAACAAGCTTCTAACCATAGTTTGATATAAAAAAAAATGTGATAGTGTTAGTAAAAACAACAAGAAAGAAATTATACAGAAGCTTTTCTTATTTCTCTGTTCAGCAGAAATTCTCTATGTTTCTCTTCATTTCTCTTCTTGCCTATGTGAAAATTTTGTTATCTTAACATAGTATCAGAGCACATGGATTCTTGATCTTGTGATCTTCTGCTTCTGTATTCTCTGATTTTTGTTTCTGTTTCTGGCATTATTATCTCCTTATTCAAGCAATTCTTTCATATTAGTCGATTTATCTATTATTTGTTTGATATATTGTCAAACTGAAAATTCTTCTTTAAATCTTCAACTTTCTGCAAGATTCTTCCTTCGCAATCTTTGATTCTCTTCTTTTCTACTTCTTGCACTCTAAAATATGATGACTACTTCTCAACTTCAGATTGTTCAATCTCCTATTACTTGTTTGCTTCCTACGATTTCTACTGCTATAACAACCAAGCTTGATGATACAAATTATCTGTTCCAATCTTATGTTTGGCTCCTCCAAGCCTGCGATTGAGGCGGAATGTAAAGTTATCAAAGGACCTAGTCCTGCTACATGTCAAGAGATTAGAGAATAAAATTGTTAGAATGTTGTTGGTATTGTTAGACAGTTAAGAAATTCTATTAGCTTTGGTTAAATAACGTAAACAAGCTTCTAACCATAGTTTGATATAAAAGAAATGTAATAGTGTTAGTAAAAACAACAAGAAATAAATAATACATGAGCTTTTCTTTTTTCTCTGTTCAACAAAAATTATATCTGCTTCTTTTCATTTCTCTTCTTGCCTCTATAAAAATTTTGCTATCTTAACAGAGCCAAGATTAAAAAAATAAAAATAAAAATCTACATTAACCTGATGATTTGGTTAAATATCTGATTATAAACTATTAATTATTTATTTTTTTAACAAAAATAATATCTTTTTAGTTTATAAAAGAAATTAGTGTTGATTAGGATTAATCAGATAACCTGGTCAAAATCTAGTGCTCTCATTAAAACTCGTGACCCAAACTTTAAGTCAGGTTAACACGAGATTAAAAACTTGTTGGAGAAACATCATACATATATGATTATTGTAAATATTAATTAGATTTCAACTCACATGATAAAATTGGGATTATTACTATACTCATTATGTTTGTGTATTTCCGTATAAACCTCGAAAGTATAGAGATACTAAATCAAAAGAATTTAAAAAGTTGATTCACTTTTAGATGGTGCAAGCTATTCATTAGGGAAGGGTTAAATTGAAACTT
>Ga0307515_10013981_pt1 | contig 14938 bp, 5 predicted proteins | sample 17_EM_MG_FD_194513 | JGI IMG/M metagenome (GOLD analysis project Ga0307515, IMG submission 194513) | Populus trichocarpa ectomycorrhiza microbial communities from riparian zone in the Pacific Northwest, United States - 17_EM | ecosystem: Host-associated > Plants > Roots > Unclassified | place... | reverse complement strand
TACGTTATGGTATAAAGAGGGGAAGAAGGTGGAAAGGGGGTATTATATATAAATAGTAGGGCCGGCCGCCAAGTCGCTAGTGGTGGGCCAGCTAACAGTAGGAAATAGTACGAGACAGTATAAAACAGTATGCGTTAGGTCAGTGCCGTAACATATATAAAATTACAAAAATTAAAGTTAAGCGCCATAGAGTTCCGTATTAAAGGCCTTTAGACAGTAAAGCAAACTTAAGGTTAGTAGATAGCTAATTAGTAAAAAAAAAGTGGCTTTTTTTAGAATAGAGACTAGTAATACTTAAGTATTAGTAAGTACACCTTTAGTTTGCCCTTGCCGTCTAAGTTACTTACTAAAATAAGTTTTTAGGTTACCTTAAAAGCTTAAACTAAGAAATTAATTGCGAATATAGGAATATCCGCACCGTCCGCTAAGCTAATTTAGGACGGTAATCGTTTTCTTAGTCTAAGGGACTTTGGTGAGATTTATAGGAAAACCTAAACACCGTTTATATAAGAAGACCTCATTAACTTTAACGAAATTAATCTACCCTCTTATAATACCTATTAATATAAAAATCACACCAAATTATAGAGAAAAGCCTACTCTATAAGTTATAAGATCTTCAGCTCCTTATACACGCGCAATATTAAAAGGAATTCGTTGCCGCAGAGGCTCTAATTCTACCTCTACACCACTAAGCCACGCAGTAAACACTAACGCTAAACGCCCACGCCGCTAGCCCTCTCTGGAACTAGCGGATATTCTATTTACTAGTTAAATAAAGATATTAAAAAAAGAGAAGGTTAACATTATTAGGGACCTTCTACATTAATAGGGCTGGTCTTTTTATAGGCTAGTCTTTAAGTTCTTAGAAAGCGAGAACGGGCATAAAGGTAATAGGAAAAAGAAAAAAGTAGGGGACCTACTTATTGCTTTACTAAAGAATAAGGAAATATAAAAAAAACTTATTAATAGGGCTAATATTTATACAACGCTAGTAACCTATACTGTCCGCTATATCCGGAAAGAGCTCCGCTAACTATAATTATAATACGGCCCCTTTAATATATAGACTCTAAATATAGAGATTTAGAATATTAACCTTAAGAATATAGCTAAGTTTATTTAGTAGTACGGTCCGCTACTATTCTAGCTTATTAAGGAGATATTTATACTAAATAGAGAGGAATATAGTTAAGATCCGCATGGCGGATATATAGTTATAGTTACTTTTATATGCCTCCTAGGGTTCGCCTAGAACTCCGCAAACGGTTTTACCTGTCTACTTAGTCTATATCTTTAGGCGCTTAGTATAAAGCGCTATATACTATCTTTCCTACATAGCCTTAGTCTAATTAATAGTTATATAACTCTTAATGCTAAAAAAGCTTAGGCTAGCTAAACGTTCTAAAAAAGGTCCTATTAATTCCACTAGTACTTTTAACGCTAATAACCTTTAAAGAAACTAATTAAGTCTCTATCTATTTATAATAATGTCTATATTATCTATAATAACTTTAACTATTACTAAAAGACTTAATATTAGGTTATTGGTAAGATTAGTAAGTTTAATTCGCATACTATAGAAAAGATCTTACGCGGAGTATATATGCCTAAAGGGGGCCTTAAGTAGTTAATATTAAATAACACCCGTTAACTTAAGCTAGATAAGGTTATTAATACAGCTAGGAATAAGTTTAATAACCTCTAAAAGTGGATATCTATAAATTTTATTACGGACGCTATTTAATACGCGTATCCTACTACGGTTAATAGTATATTCAACTCTAACGCGGATATTAAATATCCGCGTATACTAGCAGTTAATATTCTCCCTTATAGAAGGATAGAGTATATAACTTTAGGACCTATTTTAAATAGCGAGGCTTTTATTAACGGCAATTATTATATAATAAAGAATATCTTTCTAGACTAACTATAGTATAATTACGAAACCGCTTTTAATAATTGGCTATTTTTAGTATACGGAGATTAAAAGACCGTAAAGCTTATTTAATTATATAAAGAGGAGCGGGTTAAGGCAGAAGGTGCGTATAATAGCTATAAGTGGGTGTTGCCTATTCCAGGGCTATAGTATATATAGTTATGCGTACGTTCTATAGGGGTAAGCAAGCTGCGCAGCAGTTTTTAGCGCTCTATACCTATATAAACCACCTAAAACGGCGTAATATTCCTAGGGAAAAGGCTTTATTTTATTATATAGAAGATCTAATCCTCTAAAGCTTTAACGCTTATATTATTGCGTTATTTCTACTCTATATCCACAACAAGTATAATATTAAGGTAGATGGTGAGGCTAAATAATATATATAAAACCTATCTTTATAGTAATTTCTAGAGCATATTAAGGATATCCGCATAGCGGCTTTTTTAAGAAATATATGCTATAATGCAAATTAGCGCACGTTTAATTATTTAGAGCTACCTACCAACGCATATTAGCTAGCAGCAACGTTATCCTCTACGGGTATATTAAGCTCCGCCGCTAATAACTATAATATAGAGTTCTTTGATTATATCCGGTTTCTATAGGTTATTAATACTTATAAGCTTCTAAAATACGCTATTAAGTATATAGATATCGGACTACTAAAGCGTATAATCCCCCGCCTTTACTTATACTTCGCTAAAAGCTTATTAAAGAACTATATATATAATATGCTAATCCTATAGTAACTAGTTAAAACAAGCGCCTATAATCCAGTGCTTTAATAGGCTATCCTTACTAATAGTTTAGTTAACCTCTAAGGGCGGCTAGATAGCTTCTTTAAGACAGATCGCCTTAATAAACTACTAAATATTTAACTTAAGGAGTTGCTCTAGATATATAGGAATTTAATATTTAGTATAGACGAGCTATTTAAATAGAGTGTTCTTATAATAAGTTACACTAGCGCGCTCCGCGATATTTTTAAGCGTATATTTAGTAAATATATAAACAGCGAATATACGACTAAGTCTCTAGCGCTGGATATCCGCTATCTTACAAATTAGATTAGGAAGGATTTAATTATATAATATACGCGGCGCTTAGTGGATTTTAAGGCTCCTTTACTTCTATAGCGCAGATATAAGAAACTCGTAAAGGACGGCGTAAATATATTTAACGCCTTTCTATTAACTACAGTCGGTTTACTATTTAATCCCCTTATATATAGCTTTAGTAATACTAACAAGAATATAGAGGTACTAGGGGAAGCTGCTAAATATATTTATATAGTTTATTATCCTAATATTATATCTATACCTCTGCTAATGTATATAATAGTTAATATATAAGTTACTTAATAAATGCTAAGAGTAACAGTAATATATTATTTTAATTGCGGATATACTTTTATTATGCGTTAGCGTATATAGGACGTTAGGTTTAAGGCACCTACTATTCTTTAACTTAGATTAGAGCGGCTCTTATAGGGTAGTATTACTAATTTTAATATACGGATGTCTTATATTAGCGGTTTACTATATAACCCTTATAAGGACGGATTTAATAAGGCTATAAATAATATGCTAGAGAACTTTCAAATACTTAGGCTTTTAGTAGGTTTTTATCTTAATATATTAATCAAGTTCTTTTTATTAATATTAACTCTAGCTAGCGTATAATCTTCTTAGTTTATAGTATATAATATAGCAGTAAGCTATTTTGTAGTGCAGATATATAAATATCTTCATCTTAGCTTATGTGGATATCTTTATCTTAGCTTACACAGATATCGTCATCTTAGCTTATATAGATATTATAATATTAATTAAGTATATCTATTAAATATAAGGTAGAGACTTAATTCCTATATATATAGTAGTAAAAAGGTATAAGCTACTATTTTATTATTATAAACTAGCAATAACAGCCAACCCGTAGTAACAGCTAACTTATATCTACCTATATTTAATATTTGGTAGCCCAGTATTACGTATAAGTGTACTAACATTACGCCTTAGGAATGCAAGCTTATCCTTTATCTCACTTAGAGAATCTTTAAACTTATTAAACCGGCAATTTATAGCTTAAACATCTTTCGCTATATTAGTTACTTATTTACAAACTATATTAATACGCGTAAAAACAGCAATTGCTAAATATACTCTAATAAACCCGGTAATAGCAAAAGCGGTAGTAATAACTAGCATACTAGCAATTAGTAAAAGGGTTAAAAGAACAGCGGTAGAGTAGGTGCCTTTACAGCTATACGTACTGCTATAAGTAGGAGTCTTAATAGGAGGGGAGGTCTTAGTAGGGGAAGGCATAGTAGCGCCGGCGGGGATAGTATAAGAATAAAGCTATGCGGATATTAGCAATATCCGTATTATTAATATATAGATACTATACCTTCTTAGTAGGCGTTTTAGCTAGACTATTAGCAAAAGCTAATTTCGTACGTTTCCTGCCCTAAGGTATAACCAGCTCTAGATTTAATAAACTTTCCTATACGCGTATTAGCTAATAGAATAATAGTATACTATTAGCATGTACCTTTCCGCACAACCTACCACCTATATAATATCTTAAGTATATACCCCAAAAAAAAGGCCTAGAGTCCTTCTTATAAACGCGATATTTATAGCTATGCTTTTTATATATAGTATATAGCAGATTACGTAGCTTACTAAAGCTACCCTTAATATTCTAAACGTGTGTTAATATTCGCTGGCGACTTTCCTTTATATTCTCCTAAATACTAGCTTTTAGAGTATACTATTTATTCGCTAATAGCACTTAGATAGGAAGGCGCTTATTTATATTTATAATACTGCGGAGATTATAAGGGCTGCGGAGATTATAAGAGGATAGAGGAGAGCTTTTAGGAGAGTTAGTGTTATTAAGGTCTTCGTCTTTATCGCTATTTAAAGATTTGCTATCTAAAGGAACCTTATATATAGTATTTAGGTCACTATAAGAGGTAAATAAGTAGATAAGACGCTAAAATAGTATAACTAATATATACGATTTAATAGCTATCTTAAGCTTTATATTTATATTAGCAGCCTTTTTAGCCTACTTTCTAAAAAAAGAAGATAATCAACCCTTATTAAGCCTCTTTTTAAAAGCATTAGGTAGCGGTAGTAAGGAGGCAGATAGTAAAGTAGCGAATGGTAAAGTAGCCTATAGTAAAGATATAGGCAGCGGAAAGGCATCTAGTAAAAGGGTAAGCGGGTTTTTAGCAGATTTTGCTCTATCCTTATTATTATTATCTACTAAACCCTATATAGAGCGCTTTAGTATATATTTACTAAAATCACATTAGCTATAGGCATAATTTAGTATTAGAAGGCTTACTCTTTAGAAACAGAATCTAAAGACTTAGTAAGAGTAGCTATAGCGTGCTTAACAGCATCAAACTCCTTATCGTTAATATCGCGTATATTAAGTTCCTCAACCACCTAGTTACTATTATTCGCATTAACATTATTTATAAATATAAATATAGGCATTATAGATAGTAGTATTCTAAAGGACAGTATATAAAATAATAATAATAAAGTTTACGGTGCGGTACTAAGAGGTAAAAAATTAGTAGAGGAAGAAAAGGTGCGGAGGTTAATTAAAGGCAAATATCCACACTAACGATTTTATTAAATTAGCTCACTAACAAATAATCGCTGCTATAGTAACTTACCTTAGTAAAAATTAACGGTGTAAGGATATAAATATCTTTATCTTAGCTTATATAGATATTATAATATTAATCTATTAAATATAAGGTAGAGACTTAATTCCTACATATATAGTAGCAAAGAGGTAAGAGTTACTATTTTATTACTCTAAACCTATAATAATAGCCAACCCGTAGTAATAGCCAACCTATATTTACTTAAGTTCTATATCTGGTAACCCAGCGTTATATATAAGTGTAGTAATACCACGCCTTATAAACGCAAGCTTATCCTTTATCTTACTTAGAGAACCTTTAAGCTTACTTAGCCGGTAATCTATAGCCCGAATATCTTTTACTACCTTAGCCACTTATTTATAAACTATATTAACGCATATAGAAACAGTAATTGCTAAATACACCCTAACACTTTCCGTACTAGTAAGAGTAATAGTACTAGAAGCAGTACTAGCCGTGCTAGGAATTAGTAAAAAAGTAAAAGAAGTAGTAGTAGAACGAGTACCTCTATAGTTATGCATATTACTATAAATAGGAGTCTTAAAGGGAGGGGAGGTCTTTAGAGGGGGGATAGTGCGGGTATAAAGCTAAGCGGATATTATACCTTCTTAGTAGGTATTCTAGTTAGACTACTAGCAGAAGCTAATTGCGCATATTTTTTACGCTAAGGTATAACCGGCTCTAGTTTTAGCGAACTATCTTATATACGTATTAGCTAATAGAATGGTGGTATACTATTAGTATATACCTTTTTATACAACCTACTACTTAAGCAACATCTTAAGCATATACCTTTAAAATATAGCCTAGCGTTCTGCTTGTAAACACGATATTTATAGTCTTACTTAACGTATAGAGCGTATAGCAAATTACGCAGCATACTAGAGCTACCTTTAATATTCTAAACATAGGTATATATCTGCTAGTAAGCTTCCTTTATATTTTCCTAAGCACTAGCTTTTAGGGTATACCATTTATTTACTAACAGCACTTAAATAGGAAGGCGCTCTTTTATGTTAATATCTAACGTTATAGCTTAGGCCGTTTATATACTATAGAGCTTATAAAAGCTACGGAGATTATAAAAGGATAGAGGAGGGCTTTTAGGATAGTTAGCGTTATTAAGATTACTCTCTTTATTATTATCTAAAATCTCTAATATTTCTGTTAGGTTACTATAAGAAGTAAATTAGTAGATAAGATATTAAAAGAGTATAGCTAATATATACGGTTTAAAGGCTATTTTATACTAAACATTTTATACAGAAATTCTATTAGCCTACCTTTTAAGAGAAGTAGAAGCACGACAAGGATTAAACTTTTTAGAAGTAGTAGGCAATAAAGAAATAGGCAGCTTAAAGGTAGGTAGTAAAGAGGTAAGCGGATTTCTAGCGGATTTTGCAATAGCATTATTATAGTGCTTTGCTATATCCAATAAAGAGTGCTTTAGTATATATTTCCTAAAATTATATTAGCTATAGGCATAATTTAGTATTAGAAAGCTTACTCTTTAGGTAAAAATTCTAAAGAATTAGTAAAAGAAAGAGCGTCCTTAAAAGCGTCCTTAATTATTTTATTATTAACGTTACGCATATTAAGTTCCTTAACTAAATAGCTATTAGACGTATTTAGAGGTGTAAATAAAGGCATTATAAATAGTAGTATGCTAATAGATGGTAAATAAAATAACAACGGTAAAGTTTACGATGCGGTGCTATAAGATAGAAGGTTAGTAGAAAAAAAGGTACGGAGGTTAATTAAAAGTAAATATCCGCGCTACTAATTTTATTAAATTAGCTTACTAACGAATAATCACTGCTATAACTTACTTTAGTAAAAATTAACCACATTATATACGCTTATTTGTAACGCGTAAATCCTTTATAGTTAAGTTACTACTAATTAAAGTAAGTGGGCGCCGTCTAGTTAACTTACGAAGTAACATTAATATAGAATTACTACTTAGCTAAGGTGCTAGAGAAGGGTTATAAGCGGATATTAGGCTTACTTAGTAAGCGGATTTCTTACTTTTAAAGTGCGCAGATATATCCTTTTATTTTCTCTTACTATAAGGCGGACCTAATATTAGCTAAAAGGCTTAACGTATAATAGCCTAAGGAGAATAGATAATATTTAGTTAATAGGATTATAAGATACTTAAACTAAATAGCTAATATAATATAGGTTCTATAAGTTATAAAAGCTTTAAATATAAACCTTAGTATCCCCTTAAATAAGAATCTAATAAACTATTTAAATGCGTATATAGATATTAATACTTAACACCCGGATATTAATTAGAGCTCTACCCTAGTCTTAGTTAAGTTAATAAATAAGTAAAATGCTAAGGAATATTAAGTATTAACCTACTAAAGCTGCGTTATATCTAAAACCGAGGGCAGAGATTAAGCACTAGGCTATAAGTTCTAAGCTACGCTTAATTTAAAAAGCGGAGATTAAATATTAGACGATAAATTCTAAGCTGCACCTAATTTAGAAGGCGGGGATTAAATATTAGCACGCGAATTCTAAACTACGCCTAGTTTAGAGGGCGGAGATTAAGTATTAGCCTATAAACCCTAAGCCTTAGAGTTTCCTAGAAGCGGAGATTTAGTATCGCAACTTAAATCCTAAGCCTTAGGATTTAAGAGGAGTGGAGATCTAATACTGCGTTACGAATTCTAAATTTTTAGATTTCCTACTACCTGGGAACTAGTGCTACGGTACAGATCTTAAACTTTAGAATTTTTTATAATTAGAGATCTAGTACTATATTATGAATATTAAACCTTAGGCTTATCTAAAAGTTAAGACTTAGTATTATACTATAAGCTCTAATACTTAAACTGCCCTAAGGATTTAAATTTAATACTACGCTATAGGCTTTAATATCCAGATTACTCTAAGGGCTAAATATCTAGCTATTAAGATAACTGCAATAGAGTAGTATGTGTAGTTTAGGACTAATTTGCCTATAAGTCTTAAGTTAATATAAGCTAAGATATTTAAAACTCAGTTATATCCGTTTATAAACTAAATACTAATAATAGCTATAAGGGCGGTAATACTTCGGTTTATAACGGTTAATTAAAACTAGTACTCTTTATAGTTAATACATTAACGGGTTCCCTTTAACCTACTAATAGTCAAGGCGTTTATAATAAGCTTCTAGATACGGTAATATATCTACTAGATTATAACGCAGCCTATAAAACACTAGTACTAAAGTATTACGTTTCTTTCTTATAAATAAAGCAGATAAGCGTATCTACTTTATCTCCTAAAAAGCTGTAATCCTATTTAGGTAATATCCGCTTAAGGCCCTTATAAGTTAATAAAGGTTAGATATAGAGTATATAGATTTAATTATTAGATATAATATAACTGGAAATTAAACTCTAAACTATATTCTAGTATATTATATTAAGCTATCCTTTAATCCACTTCTTAATACTTATAAATAGATCCTTTAAGTACTTACTCTTTGTAATATTCCTAGTATATAGTATGTTACGGCACTGGCAGAACTTGGCAGAACTACGCACCGGCAAGTTGCCACAGATTGCCGCATATTGCGGTCACGTGACGCGAAGATCTTATAAAACATCAAACGGCGCTGCTCTTCTTCTCCTTTCCTTTCCCTAGCTTTAGATCCTCGTTTATAGACAATCTAATCGTACAGGCTTGCGCGACCCTTTTACCGTGCTTATGTCTCGATTAACTAAGTCGCTAACATTATCTAAAGCTCGCTCTACTCTTTCTTCCTAAGAAGAAACTTAAATATATCTACCAGAACATAGAATAGGACCCTAAGGATATTATAAGGACCATAAGGATAGGACCTAAAAGAAAAGAACAGAACCCTAAGGAAAGGACCTATAAGATACGCATAGACTAGAACCCCTAAAGAAATTACCCAAAATTATCTAACACCCCTACTATTATGCCACGAACCACAGCAGCAGGTAAAGCAGCTGTAGGACCCTTAAATACTTTAGACGAAGAAATAATTAACGTTTTAACCCCTTAGGCGGAGCTTGCGGCTACCAATGCCGAAATTAAATGACTGCGAGAGCTGCTTAAAGCCAGAGATACCCCTATATCTAATAATAAGTCATTATTAGATAACTAAAGACTTGCTATAGTCCTTTAGACCCTATCCTAGCGCCTTAGTGGACCTACTGAGGTCTATGCAGTACCGAGGCGGTTGGTAAAGGTCGCGGACCCCCTACTACTTACAGACGGAACCAACCCTATATTTAATAATTAGAAGCTTTAATTACGGGATAAGCTTAAAGTTAATATAGACTACTTCCCTAGCGCCCAAGCTAGAATGGCCTATATCTTTGGCCGTACTGGCGAAGACGCCTAGACGCATTTACGCCCGCGATATACTAAAGACTTAGTAGACCCCTTTATCTCTAAAGAAGAAATAATTAAACACTTGTCTTCTATTTATAAAGACCCTTTTAAAGTATAGAACGCCCGCCTTAGCTATAAAAGCCTAAATAATAAAACAACGGAGACCTTTTTGGCCTTTTAAACCCGCTTTCTATACCTGGCCGGATAGGCCTAAATTCCCTAGGAAGACCTGCTGCTAGACCTCTTTAATAAGCTTACCCTGGACCTATAGCGGGCCGTATTGCTAGCTTATACTACGGTATAGACGTTAAAGGAACTTACGGACTATTGCCTAGCTATTAACTAAGGCTTCTATTAAATTAAGGTATGCGCTAATTGGCTAAAAACTAGAAACCTCGTAAACTAGGCCGCAAGTACTATAAGTACGGCCCGTAGTGCCCTAGTATAATTAATAACTCCTATAGTTAACCCGGTAGTTAGCCGCGCAGCTACCCCTACTGCGGGCCTAGTGTACACCCAGCCTATATATAGCGACCCCTATATATAGGCCCTTAGCAATTAAGGAGCTTGCTTCTTATATAGTTAAATAGGCCACCCTATAAAGAACTGCTTAATAAAGGCAAAGATAAATAAGGTCTTGTTAATTTAGGAAGATAGTATAAAGCTAAAAAAAGAGGAACTTTAGAGGAAGACTCCTTTCTAGGGTTAAAAGGGATTAATATGTTACATATTAATCTGGGTTGGCTAATTAGTAGAAAAAGCTGCACTATCCCTTATACTTTATTTCGCAATAGATATTAAGTTTTAACCTCTGCTTTAGCTGACTTAGGAGTAAATACCTTTACCTTAATTAATATAAAGTGCGCTGTAAAACTAGCTAACTTTTTAAATGTACCCCTTAAAGAACTGCCTAAACTAATCCCTATTCGCGGTTATAACGGACAGATAGGGCTACCTATTATAACTATCTTGTGAATCTACCTCCGCGTTAATAGACAAAGGTAGTATAACGTCCCCTTCCTTATTACGGACCTTGGAAGCTATAATATAATTTTAAGGAGAAAATAGCTAGCCTATTTAGGCTTATAGCTTAATATACGGAATAGGCAGCTTATCTGGCCCGAAACTATACCCCTAACGCCTTCCTTTATAAAAGAGATCAGCATTATAATGGAAAACCTGGTACGGCCGCAGATAGACACCGTTTACTAGGCCGATACAACGCGTAGGGACTAGGCTTTTGAGAAGGATGTACAGCTTAATCCGCAACAGATCCGTATATTACGCCGCCCCCAAACTGCCTATATTACACTACCCGCACCAAAGACTTAGGAAGTTGGTAGTGGCCTAGCTAAGTCCCTAATAAAGAACCTAGGCCCTACGCAGCTATAAAGGAAATCTAGGGATATTAGACGCCATACTGAACTAATAGATAGGAAGGACAACTTATGGAAAATGGAATGTAAGCTAAGGAAGACTATAAACCCTATACCGCAAACCACGGCCTAACGGACGCTAAAGAAACCTACGGACCTCCCACTAGTTAATGTCTGCTATATTGGCGCTGTAGGATTTTACTAGAACCTGGTTTAGCCTAATGCCGTTGCCTTTACGACTAGCCTATACGAAATTAACTAAATAATTAAGAAAAAGGAAAGCGAGCTTAATGAATAGGAAAGCGGGCTTATAGATAAAGAACTAGTGGAATAAAAACTACCCGATTAATACCGGAAATTCAAGGACGTATTCTCTAAGGCAGTGTCTAATATGCTTCTACCCCACCGACCGTATAACCACAAGATTAAGATTAAGCAAGACAAGGGAAGCACCCTTAGCTTTAGCCCTCTCTACCCACAGTCTATTGCCGAATTATAGGCTATAAAGTAGTACCTTATCGACAACCTAAATAAGGGCTTTATTGAGCCTAGCCAAGCCCCTTTTAACTCACCTATTTTCTTTATTAAAAAGCTAAATGGAGGACTGCGCTTCTGCATTAACTACTATAAGCTAAATAATATAACCCGCAAGGACCGCTACCCGCTGCCCTTACTTGATGAGACGCTTACCTAAATAAGTAGAGCTAAGGTTTTTACAAAGCTCGATATCCGCTAGGCCTTTTACCGAATTAGGATAGACCCTAGGTCTAAGGATCTTATTATATTTTAGACCTATTACGGAACGTATAAATATAAGGTACTTCCTTTTAGACTAACTAATGGACTAGCTACGTACCAGCGGTATATAAACAATATACTCTTTAACTACCTTAACGACTTTTATACGGCCTATCTAGATAATATTATAATCTACTTGTAGAACGAACTGGAATATAAGGAGCACGTCTATAAAGTCCTATAACGGCTCCGTAAAGCTGGCCTCTAGGCCAATATTAAGAAGTTAGAATTTAGTGTTAAGCGTATAAAGTACCTAGGTTTTATTATTAGCACGGACGGAATTAAGGCCGACCTAGAGAAAACGGCCGTAATTAACTAGTAGACGCCCCCACGGACCGTAAAGGGGGTGTAATTATTTTTAGGTTTCTATAACTTCTACTAACGCTTTATTAAGAACTATAGCAGGATCGCCCGGCCTCTTAACCGCCTTACTAGGAAAAACTAGCCCTTCTACTTTAACGCCATGTATATACAGGCCTTTAATAAGCTTAAAAAACGGCTAGTGTCGGCCCCCCTACTTGCCTACTTTGACCTAGAACGGCCCTTAATGCTAAAAACTAATGCCTTAGACGGCGTAATAGCTAGTATTTTTTTCCTAGAAGTAACCGGACGGAGAATAGCACCCTGTTGTATACTATTTAAAGACTATAATAAATACTGAACTGAACTACCACATCCATAATAAAGAAATGCTGGCTATTATCTCTAGCTTTTAGCACTGGCGTATATAGCTAGAGGGGACCCCTAAACCCATTAAGGTAGTGTTAGATTATAAGGCCCTAGAATACTTTATAATAACTAAGGCCCTTATAGCCCGGCAGGCATGCTAGGCGGATATCCTATCTTAGTTTAACTTCTTAATTATATATAGACTAGGCGCTATAAACCGTGCGGATGCTCTTATTAGGCGCGAATAAGACCTAGGTGACTATATGGCTGCAAAAATCTTATTACGGACCCAGACGCTACTATGACTAGAGCACCTTAACTCCTAGATATAGGCAGAACTAAATATAGACTCTTTAGATGCTGAGATATGCCTTATTAACTCCATGGAACTAGACCTTATTGATAAACTGCTGTAGGCAAACCGTACGGCCCCTTCTTTACAAGAGTACCGCAAAAAGGCAAAGAACGTTTCTAGCCCATAGTCCCTCGAAAGTGGACTACTTAAGCACCGCGAACGGCTAGTAGTAGTAGAGGAATAGAACTTACGGACTCAGCTTATTGCCAAAGCACACGCCTAGGTCTCTACAGCCTACCCTAGAAAAAATAAGACCTATAGGATTATTGGCGACCGCTACTACTAGCCCGGAATGATTATAGATATTAACCGCTATATATGGAACTGTAATAACTGCCATAGATCTATAATTCCATAAGATAAGACTCTAGGACTATTAAAACCCCTCCTAATACCCGACCGCCCCTAGTAATACGTCTCTATAGACTTTTATAAGCTACCTCTAAACCGTGACGGATATGATATAGTTATGATCCTAGTTAACCGCTTTAGCAAGCGCCCGTTCTTAATTCCCTATTATAAGAATATTAATGCTAAAGAGGCAGCCTAACTGTATATCTACTACGTCTACCGAATTTACAGACTACTAAATACTATTATATCCGACCACGGGCCGCAGTTTATATCAGCCTTTTAGAATGAGTTTACCTAGATCCTAGGCATTAAGCTAAAGCTTTCTATAGTATATTACCCCCAGACAGACGGTTAAATAGAGATTATAAATTAATACTTGGACCAGAGACTCCGGCCTTTTATTAACTACTTCTAAAATAACTAGGCTAAACTATTGCCCTTAATAAACTACGCCTAAGCTACCCTACCCTACGACTCTACCGGATTTGCCCCTATTTAACTAGAAATGGATTACCTGCCCTATATAAGCTTTAACTAGGAAAGACTAGAAGGGCCCCAGACCGTACGCGAAAAACTATCTTATAAGGAAGCCTAGCAGTACGCTAAGCGCTTAGAAGAAGCTTAGAAAGTAGCCCATACGAACCTAAAAAAGGCTTAAAAATTAATAGAATAGCAGGCGAATAAGCATAGGCGCGAGCCTGACTTTACTGTAGGTAATATAGTCTAGGTTATAACAAAGAACTAGAAGATAGAACGGCCTAGCTGTAAGCTGGACTATAAGATAGCAGGACCGTATAAGATTCTTAATAAAGTAGGCAACTTGTACAAGGTTAAGCTCCTAGACTTAATTAAAGTTCACCCTATTTTCTTACCGGATAAGCTACGGAAAGCTATAAATGACCTACTACCTAGATAAAAGAATAAACCTCCCCTACTAATTTAAGTTAACGACGATAATAAATAGGAAATTATAGAAATACTGGCCTGTAAACTTGTAAAGGGAATATTAAAGTATTATGTTAGTTGGAAAGGATATAAACTAGACCCTACTTAATACCCTATATAGAACTTTATAGGTAGCCCCTATAAGCTTTAGGAGTTCTATAGCCGTTACCCTAATAAACCCGGACCGCTAAAGTACCTAGACGAGTAGATAGAGTGCTGGCATAATAAAGACGATAAGCTACTAGAAGAATATAAGGACAAAAACGCCCTAGAAATTTCTTAGTTATGTAAGGTGTCGAGATATCTAGGAACTTCGACCTGCGGTTAAAGTTGTCTAATTAGTTAGATTCTCTTGCTAAGACTTTTAGCGGCAAAGCCTAAGGGCAGGCTTTTTTGGAGGGGGGGGTAATATTATAGCACTGGCAGAACTTGGCAGAACTACG
>Ga0307515_10013980_pt1 | contig 14939 bp, 3 predicted proteins | sample 17_EM_MG_FD_194513 | JGI IMG/M metagenome (GOLD analysis project Ga0307515, IMG submission 194513) | Populus trichocarpa ectomycorrhiza microbial communities from riparian zone in the Pacific Northwest, United States - 17_EM | ecosystem: Host-associated > Plants > Roots > Unclassified | place... | reverse complement strand
CCAAAAATTGGAAAAATCGCATTTTATATCTCGACAACCACTAGATATAAAATGCGATTTTTCCAATTTTTGGTGAGTTTTGAAGTGGCCGATTCGCTTGCATGGCCGACTCGCTTGTCAAGTACGTTACCTATTTTTAGAGTAGTAAGTTATTAACTAAGAATTACGGGCTGCTAGTTATTAAAAACGGAAGTTAAAACGGAAAGAGATATAGAAAGATAGTAAGTGGGTAAAAAAGAGGTAGAAGACGGTTAAGCGGGTAGGGTAGCTAGGGGGAAGGGCAGCTATAAGGGCAGCTATAGGTATAGGGGAGGAAGCTATAAAGAAGAAAGGGGAGATATAGGATAAGAAGGCCCTAAACGCCCTATTTAACGAAATAGTTTAATACTTAATTATAAATAGCTACGTCTCCGCTATTACCAAGCTTTATATATAGTAGTTAGAAGGTAAGACCTTACAGCCACTATAGGGGGCGAAGCTCTTGGTAGTACTGGATAGTATCTACCGCGATAAGAACTGGGTTTAACGCGTTAACTTTATTAATTAAGGCCTATTTATAATTACTAGCGGCTATAATGTTAAAGGGCTTAAAAAGGTAATTACTTAGTACTAGGAGACGGGCTTTAAGATACTAGGTTTAGTTAAGTCTTACCTTTAAACTATAGCCGAGTATTTATTAGGTTCGTATATACCCTACCTAGTTTATATAGCTGCCGTTTTCTAACCTATTCCTTAGGCTATACTACCGTTACCTATAGTAAAAGTAAATAAGACGTTTAGCTTACTAATTTTATCCTTATTAAACTAAAGAATAAAGGGCCTAAACTAGATAAGTTAGCGCTGTATATAATTATATTAATAATATAAGGGAAGCAGAATTAGTATAATAAGGTTAAGTATATAGGCTATATATATAACGCTAACCTTATTCTCTACCCCCTCTCTATAATAGCCTTTTACTTCTTTAACTATTAGGGTAAAGACGGCGCTAAAAGCTTTTTATCCTTTTAGTAGCTAGAGGACTACTATAACCTATATATCTTTCCTAGTAGTATTAAAGTACTATAACGGCCGCTAAGCTATTATATATAGTTTAAATAGAATAAAAAGATATTCTAGGGGGTAGGATTTTACTTAAAGAAGAAGACCTATAGCGCCTATAAGTAGAGCGTCTGGTATACTAAGCTTAGCGGCATTAAGGAGACCTAAATTAAATAGGTTAGACGCTAGAATATAAACGCGATAATAGGAGCCTACCTTAACTACCTACCCTATACGTTTATACGGTTAATTACCGGCTTCCTAAAGGAAGGAAAGGGCTACTTTCTCCTCTACGCATAGGAGGTGCTAGAGAAGGCCCTTTATTTAAAGATATAGCCTAAGACTAATATCTAGCTAAAACGTATAGAGGCCTACTACCTAGGTAGGGCTAATAATAAGGTTATACGGCTTAACTTTATAGGCTTAGGATTTCTACGCCTCCTCTATACGCTTAGGGTAATCCTATTATAGGACTTAGTAATCCTATATAAGTAGTTCCTACTTTATCCCCTATAAAAGGACCCCCTCTTTAGCTATAAGGAGTACTAAAGGTTTACTACGTAGGTAGAAAGCTCGCTAGCTAATATAGTTATGCTAAATAAGTTAATAATACGGAAATACTGGCCCGCTTATAAGGCCGTAGCTAAGCTAGGGTATAAGGCCGCGATCTCTAAGATAAAGGAGGTTTAATTACGCATATAGACAATCTTAGAACGCCTTAACGAGATAAAAAGGTTATTAGCATTATTTATACCTATATAGATTTAGTAAGGAAAGATAGGTATTTAAATAGGGCCTATAGAGTCTATATATTCACCTTTAGGCAAGCCCACGTCGTCTACTATAACGTTTACTATATCCGCGCCGCCTACTTAGCCGTCTATAATATCTACACTATCCACTTAGCCGTTTATAATATCTATACCACTTACTTAGCTGTCTACTATATCCGTACCGCCCACCTAGCCGTTTACTATATCTATATTACCCTTACTAATATAGGCATAAGCTAATACTTAACTATCTCTCCTATTTATCCTTAACCTATAGGCGCCGCTAAGAAAATATAAAATACTTTAAGGCGGTAATTTGGTCTTCTAGCTTTAGATTAAGTGGACTTTAGAACTAGTATATAGGCCGTTAATTAAAGCTTTTAACTGCTGCTAGGGGGCACGCTAGCGGGTTAATAGCGAGGCTATATTCTATAGCTATTATCGTAAAATAATTAAGGATATAAGACGGCGCGTAGAAAACGGTACGGTAAGAGATAAGAGATAGGCTATTAACCAGCTAGAACAGCTGTAAGGCCAGCGTTCTTTAGATTGGCTTTATAAGAATATCTAGGGTAAAGGAGGCTCCCTTTTAGGTAGTAGATAATACCTATTTTACTATAGTAACTAAGACGCCTTAATATAGAAATAGAGCCCGTTTAGGTATTATAAATTTAGAGTAATATTATGTAATTATCTAGAAGTACCGATCTAATATAAATTATATACCTTTTCGCCTAAAATCGTGTGCGAAAGTACTTGGGGGCGGTTGCTGCGCGACCTTATGTGGGGTTTAGGCGCGTTATTAATAGGGGTGGCCCTAACCTTGTATTAACCCGGGTCGTAACCACGCTAAATTAGCCCCCCTAATATGTGATAGATATAGCTCTAGGCGAAATAGTATATACTCTATACCTAAAGGAGTATTAGATTTAACCCTTATTTAATAATAAAATAGGGATAGAGCCTAGTATAGGTAATAATCCCTCTATAACGTATAGGGAGGCGGCGATCTTAAGGATTTTATAAGATATTTTAACTATTATAGGTTACTCTAGCTTAAGCAATATATAGAGAGTATACTATAATACCTTAAACGTTACGTTAAAGAATTCCTTACCCTTTACTAGCTACTATATATAACGGTTTAATATATGGTGGCAACTATATATAAGTAACTACTATAGCGCGTAACACTGCCCGTGTGACGGCTTATATAAATACCTCTGAACCAAAGCTTGTGAAATGCTATCTTATAAAGATACTAAGCTAAGGAAAAGGAAAGGGGGTCGCTAGGGCTAGTATAAACAAATAAGTAGCGCGAGCCGCTAAGGCGCTAGTAGTAGGCGAGCTAACAGTAGAAAATAGTACTAGATGGTACGCGACAGTCCGTAATAGTATAAGATAGTAACAGGTGGCAGAATATGGTAGAACTTGGGCAGAATTTGGCAGGTAACGCGCTCTAGCGCCATTACATTACCCTTCCCTCCTAAAAAAGCCTGCCCTTAGGCGTTATCTAAGCTCCCTATTGTTATTTAAATTATCGTAGTTATCTAACCCTTCTTCCTAGCATTTAATCTAGTTGTCTAATTTACGTAGTGGTCTAGGGAGGTTAGGGTAGGCTATATAAAAGTCCTGTAGCTTATAGGGAGAGTACTTAAAATTAGATACGGGGTACTATTTTAGGTCTTTATTATGGCCTACCTAGCTTATATACTATTTTAAGATATTATGGTCCTTTTCAACTACTAGGATTTCTTTAACTTCTTATTCCTTATCCTCTACAATCTAGATTAGTAGTAGGGGGTTATTATACTACCCAGGCAGTGGATTATCCACAGCCTTTTATAGTTGGTTTAAGGAGAAAACGGGGTAGATCCTTATTAACTCTAGTAGCTTAACCTTAAAAGAGTATCCTACCCTTTAAAGAATCTCGTATAGGCTAGCTATTTAGTAGTCTAGTTTACGGCTTGGCCTTTAGGTTTTCTAGTTCTTTATTAACACCTATACCTTATCTTCTACTTAGAAGTCTATTTTGTAATAATGTCGGTTTATATTAGACTCCTTCTTCTCTTATACCTTTTTTATAATTGTTTAAGCAGTCTCCTAGGCTCTATATATTCTCTTAGCAAATACCTAGGCCTCTTTATAGCTAAGGCGTTCGCGGGCCGTAGTGGGTTTGGTAGGCCTATCCTAATTAAAGGACGTTTATAGTGCGTACCCGTGGAGTAGTTTAAATAGTAATATCCCTATACTATTATAAGGGAGTATAAGCTGCGCGTAGTCTATTATAGGTAGTAGTTCTAACTAGTTATCCTAATAGTAGTTTATAAAAGGACGTAGTCGCTAGTTGAGGTACTAGTTTATAATCTTAGTTTAGCCGTTGGTTTAGGGGTAGAATATAGTAGAGAGCTTAATCTTAATCCTAAGGATATAGTAGAATTTGTTTTAGAAATCTAATATAAACTAGGGACTATAATTAGAGATAATTAATTTAGGGGCGCCGTAGAATTAATAGATATTATTAATATAGAGGCGGGCTATATCCTTTACCGTTATAGTCTTAAAATAAAAGAGGGAGACGGACTACTTATATGGTCGGTTAATTACAATAAAGGCCACATTATAGCTATAGGCGTCCTTTAGAAACGACTTAAAGTCTATTATAATATATTACTAAGGGCGTTCTAAGACTAGTAGCGGTCGTAGTTACCTAGGAATTTAATCTAGGGGTATCTGCGCGTTTATAGGCGTAGCAGTTTCTAATAAATTGATCTATATCTAATAAAGTCCTCGCCAGTAATAACGGGGCGTTAGTAGTTAATAGGTCTTATTTTAACCAGGGTATACTATAGAGACTTAATAGTAGGCTTTATAGATTAGCTCTATCTATAGGTAGTTAATATCTAGAACTATAAGCCGTTCTTAGTATAGAAGTAGTCCTTCTTCTATTTCTAAATTAGGGTTACCTTTTATAGCTTAGTTACGGAGGGCCTTTAGGAAGTTAGCTATGCGGTTTATGGTTAAAATATAATTAATTAACCCTATTAGTTTGTCTAAGACTTCTTTTATAGGTGCTAGATTATTCTACTTAAAGTTTAGCTCCTTAAGGATCCGCGGGTTAAGCTATTTAGGGTAAAAGAGGGCGCGCGTCCAGTATTAGGCTTTTAGCTTATTCTAAGGTCCTATATCTTATTCCCTTTAGGTTAATATATTAGCCTAAGAGTTTTACTTGCTAGAATAATATATAATTATAAAGAAGAATTAGAAGAGTATTTTAGTTTAGTAAGCTGCCTTATAGTTATAAAGTACTCTAGGGCTTTATAATCTATATATATCTTAATCCGGGAGTTCGTACCTTTAAGCTCTATACGCTATTAGGATAGTAATTAGATAATAGCTAGCATTTCTTTATTATATACCTTATAGTTACACTTAGCTAGGTTTATTATTTTTAAGAAAAAGGTAATAGGGTACTATTTACTGGCTGGATGTAACTATAATAGGATTTCTGCTATAACTCTATTAGAAGCGTCCGTTTCTAGTATTAACTTAAGGTCTAGGTTATAGTAATAAAGGATTAGAGAGGAGATAAGCCGATCTTTTAACTCTTTAAAGGCTTCTATATAGTTATTATTAAAGACAAAAGGTATATCTTTCTAGGTAAGTCGTATAAGAGGCCTTACTATAACTCTATCGTTATAGATAAACTAGTAATAGAAATTATAAAACCTAAGGAAGAACTAGATCCCTTTTACTATATAAGGGGGCTTCTAGTTACGGATTGCCTTTACCTTCTTAAGGTTAACCTTAATTCCTTCTATAGTCACGATAAACCCAAGGTACTTTATACGTTTTACCCTAAACTCGCATTTCTTAATGTTAACTTATAAGCCTACGTTCCGTAGTCTCTTTAGGACCTTCTTAATATAAACTTAATGTTTAAGTTTGTTATCCAAGTATATAAGAATATTATTTAAGTATACCGTATAGAATTCGTCTAGGTAATTAAAAAGAACGTTATTTATATACCTTTAGTACGTAGCTAGTCCGTTTATTAGTCTAAAAGGAAAAACTTTATATTTATAGGAACTATAACAGGTATAGAATGTTGTTAAATCTTTAGATACGGGGTCTATCCTAATTCGGTAGAAAGCTTAACGGATATTAAGTTTAGTAAAGATCTTTGCCCGGCTTAGATATATAAGGGTCCATTAATTAAAGGAATATAATACTAATTCTTTTAAGTAATAGCGTTTAGCTTTTAATAGTTAATGCAAAAGCAAAGGCCCTTATTAGGCTTTTTTATAAATAGGATAGGAGAAGTAAAAGGGGATTAACTTAGCTTAATAAACCCTTTATCCAGGTTATTAATTAAGTACTACTTTATTGCTTTTAGCTTATCTATTAATTATTAGTAGAGGGGGCTATAACCTAGCGAGTTATTGGCTTCTAACTAAATCTTATAATTATACGTTTAGTAAAGGGGTAACTTATCTAAAGCCGCCCTTAAGAATGCATTCTTATAATTTATATAGATAGTAGGAAGGAGACGTTTAACTAGTTCCTTATCGGTTTCCTCAGCTGGCTCTTCCTCCCTATTATTAATAATTTGGTTAATTTTATATAGGCTTATTATAAAGACCTTATTGTCCTTTTGGTATATATTAAAGTAGAACGCTATAGTACTAATTACGGCAATATCTATAGTAGGGGGGTTATATAACAATAGGGGCGTATATAACTTTAGAGACTTTTAGGGTACTAGCGTTATTATTACTCTTTTTAGCTTCTATTGCATCTTTTAGAGGTTATCCCTTATATCCTATTAATACGTTCTTTTCTACACTAGTTAAATCTATGCAATTAGACGTTATCTATGTTACTATCTATTCTACTTCTATATATAGAGTCTTCTTTAAACGTAGCGCTTTAGAAGAGTATCTTTATTGGTATAAAGTTCTTTCTAGCTTTATAGCGGGCGTCTTTTTAAATAAAGGCTAGGTTACGGGCCCGGATATCCTACTAGTAGGTAAAGTTAGCCCTTATAGCTAGTGTCTTACGGTTAGTTTAGATTTCCCTAATAAAAAAGGGTAACTTTGGTTTATCCTCTGGCCAGATAAACTATCTTTGTTATATATTTAGCCAAATATTAAAATAGAACATTTATTTTTTTCTAAGGATTATATTATAGGACCCTAGGTCTAGGATATAAAAAGGGATACTATATTAGCGTTGTCCGTTAAAAGTAATATATAACTTTAAGACGTAGGTAACTAGCTAACCGGCTTAGTTATTATAGCCTTTTATCTAAACAGGCTTCTCTAGTTAGATAGCTTCTGCATTTAAAAACTTAGCAACATTATTCGCATAAGTAGTATTTATAAAGGCGAAGCTATTTGCTCTAGTGTTAATTAGAGCGGTTATATTAACTCTATATCTATTTTAAGATACTATATATAAAACTATAAAATGCTTTCCACCTATTAATTAACTAAGATTAATCTCTTTAAGATTGATAGGGTACCCTAGGGGGGAGTCTTTCCCTAGGGTTCTTCTTTTCCCAACTTATTAGACGTTTCTCCTCCCTCTATCTCCTTAATATCGCTTATATCCTTTAGCTCCAGGCAAAATAAAGTAAAGTAACCCTCCTTATTATAGTTATAGCACATAGCCAAGGCAGGGTTAATTAGAGTATTGCGATAAGTACTAGCTAATAGTGTGGTACGTAGCTAGTTAGGCAAGGCTCGCCAGTATATAGTTATAACCGCTTTTAATATAAGAGCGGTTATAGCTTATCTTCCTACTTTAGCTCCTATAGGTATAGCTAATAAGCTTTAATTACTATGGAGTTGCTTCTACCAATTAGGGCAGGCGTTAATTTACTTTAGTTCTAAATCTAATAATAGGTAATAAGTTATAAGTCTATTATAAGTTAGTAGGTTATCTAAGGTTACAGCAATCTTCTTTTATAGCTGAATTATTAGCTTATTATATAGGTCTAATTAGTAGTTCTTAAGGGGAACCTAGCCTTTTCCTATAAGGTATAGGAATTAAGTCTAGAATTTAATAAAGGGTTAATTTAGTTTTATTATTAGGCGATTATAGTTATACTAGGCGTCCTGTACTTTATTTAGGTTAATATAGATAGCCGCTAGGTGCTATATTATCTTATTAATAAATATAAATTAGATAGGGGACTTGTTCTTAAACTTAGCTTAAAGGTGCCGTTAAGCGTCCCCAGTAGTATAACTAAAGAGGTAAAGCATTTTAGCTTCTTTAGAAAGGAAATAGTTTGTCACGGCACTGACCTGACGCGTTGTTATGGCTCGTGTACGCGTATGCATGAGCACGGACCTGACCCCTAAGCGACACGTATATATACCGCCTCACCTCATACATAGATCCTTACACGACATCGTTTGTCAATTATACACAGTCACCTCGTACATCGTACCTTGACAGTCCGCACGTACTGTGACATAGTTATAGTTAATGCGGAGCTTTCCTTATACTTAAATCCTCTAATTCTTAAAGGTAGGGTCTATCCCGTTAGATCGTAGTAGGGGGTTAGAGAGCTTAATGGACTTTAATTACTTTATTATTATATCCGTACTCCCTAGTATATCGCATTTAGTGAAGTAAATAGGTTAGCTAGGGCTTTAAGAAAGGGCTATAAGGCTTTCTAGGATCTCTTATAGGGTCTTTTATATATTTCTTACTTTAAGACAATTGGCTTTTTAGCTAGCTATAAAGGCATAAATCTACTCGCGTATATCTATAACGTTATTATTATCTTTAATTTCTAATCCTAATTAGATCTTAGGTTCCTCTTAAGTAGAGGCAGCTCTTTTAGATAAGCTTACTTTAGGTACCATTATTAGCTTTTAGGGTTTATTAGTATTATACGCTTTAGTTTTAATTCTGAGGGTATAGGTCCAGTCCTATTTAGCTTATAAAATAGGATATTATCTAGGCCTTCCTAGGCAAAGTAGAGTTGTTTTAGTGTCGTTATATAGCGCGTTAACGCGTTATTATAGATAAAGTTTTTCTTTTTTAGGGGGTGTTAGCGACTTAGTCAATCGAGGCATAAGCACGGTAAGAGGGACGCGCAAGCCTATACGATTAGATTGTCTATAAACGAGAATCTAAAGCTAGGGAAAGGAAAAGAAAAGAAGAGCAGCGCCGCTCGATGTTTTATAAGATATTTACGTCACGTGACCGCAATATACAGCAATCTGTGGCAACTTGCCGGTGTAAGATTCTGCTAAGTTCTGCTATCTAAGTTCTACTAAGTTCTACCAGTGCCGTAATATTACCCCCCCCTTTAGTAAAGCCTACCCTTAGGCTTTATATATCCGTATTACTCCTATAGGGCGTTTTTATCTTTATATTCTTCCGGTAGCCTATTATCTTTACTATACTAGCACTCTATTTACTTATCTAGGTACTTTAGGGGTCCTAATTTATTAGGGTAACGGCTATAAAATTTTTAAAGCTTATAGGGACTGCTAATAAAGTTCTATATAGGGTACTAGGTAGGGTTTAGGTTATAGCCTTTCCAACTAACGCGGTACTTTAGCGTTTTCCTTACTAGTTTATAGGCTAGTACTTCTTTAATCTCCTATTCGTTATCGCCACTAACTTAAATCGGCAGAGGAGGTTCATTCTTTTGTTTAGGTAATAGGTCGTTTATAGCTTTCCGTAGCTTATCCGGCAAAAAAATAGGGTAAACCTTAATTAAATCCGAGAGCTTTACTTTATATAAGTTACCTATCTTTTTAAGAACCTTATATAGTCCCGCTATTTAATAGTCTAGCTTATAGCTAGGCCGTTCCATTTTTTAGTTCTTTATTATAACCTAGACTATATTACCTACGGTAAAGTCGGGTTTACGCCTATACTTATTTACCTACTACGCCATTAATTTCTAGGCCTTTTCTAGATTTATACAGGCTACCGTCTAGGCTTCCTTTAAGCGCTTAGCGTACCACTAGGCTTCCTTATAAGATAGTTTCTCGCGTACGGTCCATAGTCCTTCTAGTCTATCCCAGTTAAAGCTTATTTAGGGTAAATACCCTATTTCTAGTTAGATAGGTGCAAATCCTATAAAGTTATAGGGTAGGGTTGCCTGGGCGTAGTCTATTAGGGGTAGCAGTTCGCCCTAGTTATTCTAAAATAGTTAATAAAAGGCCGGAGTCTCTAATCTAAATACTAATTTATAATCTCCGTCTAGCCGTCTGTTTAGGGGTAGTATACTATAAAGAGCTTTAGCCTAATACCTAGGATCTGGGTAAACTCGTTCTAGAAGGCCGATATAAATTATAGGCTATAATCGGATATAATAGTATCTGGTAGTCCGTAAATGCGGTAGACGTAGTGGATATATAATTGGGCCGCCTCCTTAGCATTAATATTCTTATAACAGGGAATTAAGAATAGGCGCTTACTAAAGCGGTTAATTAGAATTATAACTATATTATATCCGTCGCGGTTTATAGGTAGCTTATAGAAGTCTATAGAGATATACTGCTAGGGGCAGTTGGGTATTAGGAGAGGTTTTAATAGTCCTAGGGTCTTATCTCGTGGAATCGTAGACCTATAGTAGTTATTGCAGTTCCGTACGTAACGGTTAATATCTATAACTATTCCGGGCCAGTAGTAATAGTTACTAATAATCTTATAAGTCTTATTTTTTTAGGGTAGGCTGTAGAGACCTGGGTATATGCTTTGGTAATAAGCTAGGTTTATAAGTTCCGTTCCTTTACTACTACTAGCCATTCCCAGTACTTAAGTAGTCCATTTTTAAGGGACTATAGGCTAGTAACATCCTTTACTTTTTCACAGTATTTCTATAGAGAAGGGTCCGTACAGTTTGCTTATAGTAGTTTATTAATAAGGTCAAATTCCATAGGGTTAATAGGACATATCTTGGCGCTTAGAGATTTAGTACTTAGTTCTTCCTATATTTAAGGGTTAAGGTGCTTTAGTTATAATAGCGTCTAGGTCTATAATAAGATCTTTGCGGCTATCTAGTTATTTAAGTCCTATTTACGTCTTATAAGAGCGTTCGCACGGTTAGTAGCGCCTAGCCTATATATAATTAGGAAGTTAAACTAGGATAGAATATCTACCTAGCGCACTTACCGGGCCGCAAGGGCCTTAATTATTATAAAGTATTCTAGGGCCTTATGATCCAAAACTACCTAAATAGGCTTAGGAGTCCCTTCTAGCTGTGCTCGCCAGTGCTAAAAGCTAGAGATAATAGCCAACATTTCTTTATTATAGATTGGGTAGTTTAGCTTAGCATTTATTATAGTCTTTAAGTAGTAAGCAATAGGGTGCTATTTTCTGTCCGTCTACTTCTGGAAATAAATACCAGCAATAATACTATCTAAGGCATCCGTTTCTAGCATTAAGGGCTATTCTAGGTTAAAGTGGGCGAGTAAGGAAGCGAAGACCAGTCGTTTCTTAAGCTTATTAAAAGCCTGCTTATATATAGTATTAAAGTAAAAGGGCCGGTCTTTTATAGTAAGGCCGCTAAGGGGCTAAGTAATCCTACTATAGTTTTTAATAAAGCGTTAGTAGAAGTTACAGAAGCCTAATGTGGTGGTGTAGATTGGACGTCGCCTACTGTCTTGGCATTTTCCTATATTTATAGAGCCTTCGGCTTCCTTCCTTCTTCCCTCTACTATATACATATACATCACGACCTTACCAGTTACCGGAAATACACTCTTTTCTTTCTTTCTTACTGACTGATTATAACTGACTGACTGACTGACTGACTGACTGACTGACTGACTGACTGACTGACTGACTGACCGACCGACCGACCGACCGACCGACCGACCGACAGACAGACAGACAGACAGACAGCACTGTGACTTTCCTATCTTAGAGAGGTCGTACCCTCCCACACTAAGAATGACTACATCCCTTTTACGGTCTATAGTAGTTTCCACTAATTAATTATAGCCGTCTTTTCTAGGTTAGCCTTAATTCCGTCCATATTAATAATAAACCTTAGGTACTTTATACACTTTATATTAAATTCTAACTTCTTAATATTAGCTTAGAGGCCAGCCTTATAGAGTTATTATAGGACCTTATAGACGTGCTCCTTATATTCTAACTTATTTTTAGAGTAAATTATAATATTATCCAGGTAGGCCGTGCAGAAGTTATTAAGGTAGTTAAAGAGTACATCGTTCATATATTATTAGTACGTAGCCAGTCCGTTAGTTAGTCTAAAAGGAAGTACTTTATACTTATATAATCTATATTAAGTCCAAAATATAGTTAGATTTATAGATCTGGGGTTTATTCTAATTTAGTAGAAAGCCTAACGGATATTAAGCTTTATAAATACCTTAGCTCTATTTATTTAGGCCAGTATCTTATTAAGTAGGGGCAGCGGATAACGGTCTTTGCGGGTTATATTATTAAGCTTATAGTAATTAATATAGAAATAAAGTCCTTTATTTAGCTTTTTTATAAAGAGAATAGGGGAGGCAAAAGGGGCCTAGCTAGGCTTAATAAACCCCTTTACCAGGTTATTAATAAGGTACTACTTAGTAGCCTATAACTTAGTAATAGATTATTCTTAGAGGGGGGTATAGCTAAAGGCATTTTTCTTATCTAATATAATCTTAATCTTATGGTTATATAGTTAGTGCGGTGGAAGTATATTAGATACTACCTTAGAGAATACATCCTTAAACTTTCGGTATTAATAGGGTAGTTTTTATTCTACCAGCTCCTCGTCTATAAGCTTACTTTCCTATCTACTAAGCTCGCTTTCCTTTTCCTTAAGTATTTGGTTAATTTTATATAAGCTAGTTATAAAAGTAATAGTATTAGGCTGAACCAAGTTCTAGTAGAATCCTACGGCGCTAATATAGTAGATATTAACTAGTGGGAGGTCTATAGGTTTCCTTATAGCCGTTTACCGGACCATATTTTACGGTCTAGGGTTTATAATCTTTTTTAGCTCCTACTTTATCTTCCGCAAGTTATCCCTCCGGTCTATTAGTTTAGTATAGCGTTTAATATTCCTTACTATTCTTTATAGCTGTATAGGGCCTAAGCTCTCTATAGGGGGCTTTTTTAGGTTATTACTAACTTCCTAGGTCTTTAATGCGGGTAGTATAATATAGGTAGTTTAGGGGCGGCATAGTATACAGATTTGTTGCGGATTAAGCTGTATATCTTTCTTAAAGGCCTAGTCCCTACGTAAAGCATTGGCCTAGTAAATAGTATTAATCTAGGGCCGTATAAGATTTTTTATTATAATACTAATTTCTTTTATAAAGGAGGGAGTTGGGGGTAGGGTTTTGGGTTAGATAAGCCGTCTACTCCGCATATTTAGCGATAAGCCTAAATAGGCTAGCTATTTTCTTCCTAAGATTATATTATAGCTTCCTAGGTCCATAATAAGGAAGGGGATATTATATTGCCTTCGTCTATTAATATAAAGGTAAATCTATAATATAGTTGTAATAGGTAGTCCTACCTATCCGTTATACCTATAAATAGGAATTAGCTTAGGCAGTTCTTCTAAAGGCGCATTTAAAAAGTTAGCCAGTTTTATAGCATACTTTATGTTAATTAGGGTAAAGGCATTTACTCCTAAATTAGCTAAAGCAGAGGTTAAAACTTAATATTTATTGCAGAATAAAGTATAAGGGATAGTGTAGCTTTTTCTACTTACTAGCCAACCCAGATTAATATATAATATATTAATTCCTTTTAACCTAAGGAGGAGTCTTCCCCTAGGGTTCCTCTTTTTCTAACTCTATACTATCCTCCTAAATTAATAGGACCTTATTTATCTTTACCTTTATTAAGTAGTTCCTTATAGGGTAGCTAGATTAACTATATAAGAAGTAAGCTCCTTAATTACTAAGGGCCTATATATAGGGGTCGCTATATATAGGCTAGATGTATACTAGACCCGTAATAGGGGTAGCTATACAGCTAGCTGCTAGGTTAACTATAAGCTAAGCAGCTAGTGCTATAGGGGTTATTAATTATACCGGGGCACTATAGGCTGTTCTTATAGTACTTATAGCCTAGTTTATAAGGTTTCTAGTTTTAGCTAATTAGCGCGTACCTTAATTTAACGGAGGCCTTAGTTAATAGCTAGGCAATAGTCTATAAGTTCCTTTAATATTTATACCGTAGTATAAGCTAGTAATACGGCCTGCTATAGGTCTAGGGTAAGCTTATTAGTAGTAACTCTTTAATTAACGTCTGATACGGATCCTACTGGCCCACGCAGACTACTCCGTCATAGGGGGAAAACTTGTAATTTACATAAAGAAAACCCTGCAGTTAGGGGAAGGAAAAACCCTATGAGCCACCTCAGTCGGATAAAAAACCCCAAATTGCCATATTTGCACATAGTGCGGCCCTATAGGCCTACAGCTACGTCCTCCTCCTTAGATGTTTTAAACTCCTTAGGAACCACTACTTCCTTCTCTAGCTTTTCCCAGCTAGGGTTTACTACGTCCCAGCTAGGCCTTACCAATTAATTGCTGTACTTATTGTTTCCTATATCTTGGCCATCCCCTATATGCTATCTCTTGTCTAACTATTACTATATACGCCATGCCTCCCCCCTCCTAGGGCCTATTAAAGGCGTAAGGGGGATTTATCTATAAACTACCACTATACCAAAAGGCGAGCGGGACGTATATGTGTATGCCTGGGTATCTTTTATGCCTAGGCCCTAGTTACTAGGCCCTCGCCAAGGGTTACCACTCCTTAAGAGAAGACAGGAAAACCGTACGGTGTTATCCAAGCTGCTAGATAGTATTTAATAGTTAATGGCGAGTAACCGTATGCTCCGCGGGCGATCGCCCTAGGGGTTAGGAGGGGCCGTATATTTGCTCATTTTTGTCTATTCGCGTTCGCTTGTACGTCAATATAAAAGGTCGTTAATGCTTTCTATTAGGGGTCGGGGGATACTATCAAATGCTGTGTATCCATGTTGGATCGTACAGGTGCCTTAATAGGAGGATAGTGTAGTAGCTGTTATCGTAAGGGGTACCAACGGTGGTGGTTTTCGAGATCTCACCATCCCATGTGAAAACTTTTCACCACCGCCCACAATACTCGCAACTA
>Ga0307515_10013979_pt1 | contig 14939 bp, 11 predicted proteins | sample 17_EM_MG_FD_194513 | JGI IMG/M metagenome (GOLD analysis project Ga0307515, IMG submission 194513) | Populus trichocarpa ectomycorrhiza microbial communities from riparian zone in the Pacific Northwest, United States - 17_EM | ecosystem: Host-associated > Plants > Roots > Unclassified | place... | reverse complement strand
GTTCTACTTCCAAACTGCTCGGTACAACGACTCTTCCCGGAGCTCAAGCCCAATACATTCGTATCCCCAATGCAGGCGGATCACTCATTCCCGCCGTCTCGTTCCCATGTCCATTGCAAGCCCTGTCGGCCGAGGACAAACTCCGCAAGGAAGCGCTTACTTTACTTTTGGCTGACATCCTCCCAACTGGCTACTTTGCCGCGAAACAAGCCTGGGAGCACCCGAATCTGAGTGGCATCTTGAAGCAGATTCGAGATTATCCGGACGAACCAAGAATACAACTTGCCATTCATTTTGCAATACTAGGCCTTGGGCCTGTCGGACTGGTGAGTCTCTGCTCGGTCTCGATTCGGTTCGACCGATGAAACCGCGGGGCTGGCCGCATACTCACGCATCTCCGCCTCGTCTGATGCAGTGTGCAGCAATATCTCTTATCCACCTCGCTTTGGAGTCGGACTATTTCCCTGCTTCGATTGCCATATACGCGGTCGATCCTCTCGAGAACTGAAGATCGCAGTTCCTCAAGATGGCTGAAGCGATTGCCAGGGAACGATGGGAGATCATAATCTCTGGGAAAGGTCGACTCGCTGAGGAGGAATTGGCCAAAGAAGGCCAGGTCAACATCCGTATTCATTGTCGTTCTCTGGAAGAGGTGCGCTTCATTCATTACCACTGTATATTCGCCATTATGACCCTCCTTGATTGCAGATGAAGGGAGAAGCAATGCATGCCGTCTTAGAGGTGAGGAGCTAGTGATGACCCGAGGATAGTCTCCGACTGAAGTTCACATAGGTGGTGGGATCCAACGATGCGCTCCAGTTAGCATATGAGCTCATACGACCCTTTGGAGTCATCTCGTCCGTTGGTCCGTCGACTTTGGTTCCTTGCACAGTGCAACGGAGATTCACGGCTTTGACAGGGGCTCATACTTCCGGCACGTTCCCAATCCCCCCAAGCTCGCTATATAACAAGAACGTCTCCCTCGCGTTCGGTCGTTGTCCAGTGCGTGCACTCATCGAACCAGCATCCACGATTCTCCAGAAATACCACCACGTATTTTCAGTATGCGGGTTCATAGATAAGATTGTACCGATTCAGGATGAGGTAGCGGTGAAAGAAGCGTATAGGGCGTTTGATCAAGGCGAAGTTGGAAAGGTCGTTTTCGCCCCTTGGACTTAAGCCACGGGATACTACGGTCCATGTCGCTCAACGCTGTATAGGCCTCTAAAACACCCGTAACACATTACTTTCGTTCAGATCTTTAGCGTATAAATCGTTGTGCATTTCGGAAATTCCCGATAGAGCTTGAACCGATTTTCTCCCTCCATACCCACTTTATCAACAGGACGAACGCGTTGCTTCGAGTCATTCTCTAAAGGATGGACACTTTATCCAGACGTGAAGAGGAAGCATTATTGAAGACGACCAAGGCGCGAGCCCAGAAAGAATGTGATCCAGTGATAAAAGGTTTCTCGCACATTTCTTTTTTACATGTAAACTGCCCATCTTTCGCATCATTATATAGACACGCATTGTGTTTGTGACGCAGTGGTTCTCCTCTTGGCGTCACCCATAAACAGCGATCAGCGAGACCAGCGCTGCTCGAGGCAGTTGGGGAAGGTGAGGGAGACGATGGTTGCCCTAAAATTCTCGCATAAATCAAATCATCCCATCCCGTCGATTTCTTCGTCCTCTCACAAATCATTATGGGTTCCTATTCTAACTTTTTTTTTCTAGAATTTGCAGAATGCGCAACTGGCCGAACTGTATCGGTAATCTGGGCGTGCAAGGAAAAGTATCTTAATATACAACGATGTCTACAGAAGTTGTACGTTTATTTCCGAGGAGCCGGCGATTTGTATCTCAGATGGTTGACTGATAATTGCAGCACTACTCCAGAACGGATGGACCTCGTACGAGAGGAGTACATCAGGCAGCGGCAAGTGGCCAGAGATGCAGCAGTCTTCCAAGAAGCAGCACCCAGAGCCGCGGATGGCAGCTAGAGATTGGCGCAATATAATACATAATCGAAATGGAAATAGGCCACAGACGTTGTACAGATTCAACAGACTATAAGCAGCCTGTCCGAATAGGAACTGTGTGGCAATAATCGTCAGCCAACAGCAGCGCAGAGGAGTTGCTCGTTGATATAGAGCTTGTGAGCGACGCTGCGGCTTGCGCGGACGTATGCGTCGTCTCGCGTGGGCAAAGTAGTTACACTACTGCGTGGGATGGGGAGCTGGAAAATTAGAAAGGCTGGGAAAATGTTGGAGCTCTTTCCCTCTTCTTCCAAGCACCACCCGCGGTCCATTATTATTTGTCCATGACAGGCGACAGGTCCAAGCCACTCGCTAAGCACGTCAAGCACGTGCACAACCCCAGAAACTCGCAGCGCAACAGTGACCCCAACCCAAGTCACACTGACCAGCACTATTGCGAACGCTGCTACGACTATGTCTCCATCAGGTGTCGCTCGACCGTTGTTATAGCCTTGTTCGCGGACGTCATCGTGAGCCACGACAACTCTACAGTCACCTCAAATAGACACCCTACACTCGCTGGATATTTGCCGGTTGCTAGAAGCATGGGGATGAGCTCAAGGTATGCACTATGCTACACGATGTGAATGCGGAGGATGTCCGTACCACCCACCGCGAATCCATTACCGACCGATTCACGTCCTGCGAACCGTCAGTCCCCCGTCCGTCTGTCCACCTCTATACTTTGTTGCCTACGAATGAGCTATACATGATCTAGTGTTTCCTAGCTTTGGCGGACGATCAGAATGTCCTCTTGGGAACCAGAGTCCGCTTACCTGTGGCAATGCGGCTGAGCTCATCTTATAGGCTTTAATTTGCATGTCTTAATGCCAATGTGTCATTTTCTGGCTCTTCTTGTCGCTCGTGCACCCCTTTCCCCCCTTGATGATCAGTCCTATGTACTGTAATATGCTACCCGTCCAGCGATCACCTTCATTTTCTATGTCATATAGTTGGCTAACCTTTTGTTATCCTTGATAGCTATATCGCTCCAAGTTTTGTTATGGCCCATGACCGAGGTCATGCCTGAAGTAGATGATTTGAAGGGCCGATCTGTTCATGAATTGGCTGCAAATAGTTGGAAGCTTATTACCTATTATAGGGTGTGCTGAAATTCCTCTTAAAAGTCAAATGAAAGTACCAAACAATCCAAATGAAAACAAAATGTAGTATTACAGCTGAACGGCAAAGAGTGCTTCTGATCTGCCATTTGTACAAGATAGTTCATATAGATGCATTGATTATGACAGTTTTGGGGGGTTCCCTGGTGACTGTGAACGATTTCCACCATTTCTCATAACGCTGCTGGTGTCCAACTGTCTGGTCGAAGAAGTCATATAATTCTGAGAAAGAATTAAACCGGACCTTCGCTCGCACCCTCCTGATATCTCGCCATACTCCGTGCTCCGATGCCCCACAAAAGACAAAATCAATCAAGGAATCTATCCCCAAACCCTGGAGAACGAGAATATCAAGGTTTTGCAAGCAAGAGAGATCAAATAAGAAATCACGTAATGAATTGAATGCTTCTAAATCAAAGGTCTTCAATGAGCCTTGGGTCGGGGACCAGCGAAGGATTTGGACATTTGGACAGGAGAGGAAGCGGAGATAGTCCATTGAATAGTCCATCAACTCCAATGTCGTGCAGGCAGGCAATTCCACCTGCAGCCCCTCATGCCTAGAATGGTTCTCGGCTTCGTTTGGTGATCCAAAAACCCTGAACTCTCTCAGGGCCTTGAACGTCCTCCCAAGCATCCAAGAAGATGTTGAACTTTGTAGTTTAAGCCACTGGAGAGTATGAGTCAATGGCAAGTCAAGGTTCAAGGAATATTCAGGATTGGATCCGAACGAAATTTGCAGTCTCTCGATTTGTTCCAGGTATGGCAAAATATGGATTCTATGATTATCTCTGCCGGTGATCTCGAGTTGCCGGAGCTGCCGAAAGAGGGCAGTGGAATAAAGTGCGAGTAATGGAGTATCAGGAGACGCAATGACCAGATGTCGTGTGACTATTGCCCTGATAATCGTTACATCATGTTCTTTGCTTGATATTCCACAATGCTTATCGAGATAGCCACTGGAAGTGTAATCAACCGCAATGCCATCCGTGCTCCCTCTCCCCTCCCATACTTTCAAATGCTCCAATGGGGGAGTCAGATATGCCCTAGTCCATCCAATAGTTCTAAGTAATGGGAAATTGTCAAGGCGCCCAGACTGAGAAAAGCCTTTGGGGCACTGTATGGACAGGAATTTCAGGTGTGAGAGGACATTGGCATGCCAGGTTTGAGAGGAGCACCATTTCTCCCACCCTTTATGATTATCCATTGGCCATTCAGGCCATTCATTTGTAGATGGTTTCGCAGCGAGTGACTCAAGAAAGTGTTGGAAGGACAGTGAGGGATGGGTAATGGATAACGCCAACTCTTGTAGAGGGATGAAATACTTCAGTACCTTCATTAAGACTTGTTCACTGCACTGAAATGTGAGATGGAGAGTAGTAAGGTTGGAAAACCTTCCATTTACTCTGCATAGATGGCGTAGGTGTTGATCGACCCTCTGCTCATTGCAATCGTGAGATCTGAGGTCCATCGCTCTCATTTTGGGGGCATGGAAATATTGGGCAGTGGTCATTGGATAACCATGATAGGCCAATGTCTTGCAGGATGGCAATTGTACCTCATGCTGCTGAACCTGCTCCCAATGGCGAGGAAGGAGGATTACACACTCCTCAAGGCACGGGAATTGTCTCCCAGCCATCCATTGGACTGAGCAGGCTCTAAGCTGCAGCTTCCGAAGAGTACAAAGAAGAGGCAGATTGGTATTGGGCTCATAAAATGGGAGACGAACATGATCCGCCTCAAATATCTGAAGCTGGGTAAAAGTAGGAAGAAGCTCAAATGGCTCATCCATATCTCTGCCATTGACAATGAGTACAATGAGGTTCTGCAAAACAGGAAACCAATGGGGTTGGAGAAAGTGGGTGCTGACGAATGGCGGATGCAGTCTCATCTCACAGAGAGGAGCTTCGGTCGGAACAAGATCGAGCAGATGAGCAAATGAGGGAGAATGCATACATCCAGCTCCTACGTGTAGCACCTTCAATATATTCATTGGGCTTGCGACTTGAAAGCCAAGCAGACTAGCCGCATTCTCAGGAGGAAATGAAGAAATTGTAAGCTCATGCCACTGGCGCGTGTGTACAAGAACATCGTGGAGTGCAGCAAGTGGCAGAGCATTGGATGACAGCCGGCCATCTCCCTGGGTGTCAATGACAATCTTCTTCGGATATGCTCTCTGCAACCAAATAGCAACCCGTTCCCTCTCGGTCCAGGTCCCAACCCTCAGGGTGGACCATAAACTGGGCAATGTGGTGATAACAGACCTCCAGTAGCGACAAACAGAAGCCAATTGACCAGATTTCATTTGATTTGATTCAATGCAGTATAGAAGGATCTCTTGCATAAGTTCCATAGGAAGGTATGTATTAATGGTTTTTCCGGAAGGCGGAGCCAGGAGCATACGTCGCCTGTTATGTGGAACAATGACCAAGCGCTGAAAGAGTTGGTCAAAGGAGGACATATCCTGAGTGTAGATGGGTTATTTTTCGAGTGAGACAATGACGAGGATACGGTTAGAAGAGAAGAAATTGATGGTGAGGCGCTGAAGTGGGACAGGGCAATTGGGACGACTAGAGCGATGATTCGAGTGTGGCGTGCAGTGTTTCAAGAGCGAAGTAGTCGATGGCTTAGGGACTGACTAGCGTAGTGGTGAGACAAGCAGCGCAGGCGTAATTGACGAGTGCCTCGCGGTGCTGCTTTCACGCGGTTGCCTCGCGGGTGCAGACGGTTCAGAGTCTGGCCAGCTGACTGCTCCAATGAATCCAGAATCAACACGGACGAGCGCTACAAGGCATTCGCGCAGGTCAAATGTGTGCGTCTTCGGCCCGATGGGTGCCTCGGCAGACTGATAGGGTCTGTCTGAATACGGGGATACGCGATAGTGCTCTATGTGTATATTCTACAAAATGAAGTGTGTACAGCTACTACCATCGATGAGGCGCAGTCTCCCCAGCCTCATCCTTCTTGAGGGAGGTCATCGATCATCGATAACAGAAGGTGATACACTTGAAATGAATTGGAATGGGCACCTTTCAATTGCCTTGGGGTCATGTATCAAGCGGGAAGATATGGCGAAGGCAGCGGGATATCCCTGCCTGCCGTGTGTCCCGCTGTCGCCGTTCTCAGTCCGGCGTCACCTCGGTTGGACCAGCTATTTTGGGTTGACCAGCGCAGAATGGCGTCACGTCGCTGTGCTTCGTCGAATATGTTGTTGTCTGCATTCACCTTCATTTCCCGCAGCCCGTCGGAGCCTGTCAGGATATCTCCTTTGCCATCTCGACGACACCCGCAATATGCAGGACTGACCAAAGCGGTCACTGTAACGGATACAACGAACGACGCATGGAGTGACGCCCTGCTTTTCTTCTCATGTCCTAGATGTCGAGGCGCAGCATGGCTGGATCCTTTGTTCTCGAATTTCGTCCCCTTCCTTTCGACGGACGATCGCCAAGCGCCTCACGTAAAGAGAAGGATTTGTGCAACGCCTACGAGCCGTTCATAACTCAGCACGACGCCCATTTCCTCCCAACGAATACTTACTTTTCCCGGCCCAATCGTCCCTCCTCGTCAACGGCTCATTAGGATCAACCACCCGTCCCCATTATGAACTTTATCCTGCCTACTTCTGCACCAGGTCCTTCTGTGAACCACGTTCTCTCGCATGAAGGAAGGGGACGGCTCGTGGGCGACCCGCCATCCACTATCTTCGCCTCTACAACACCTAACTGCTGTCCTCTTATACAAGACCGTGGCAGTTCACTCGTGATATACTCAAGTCTGATATCCTGGCGCACCCGAGCACGCGCCGTGTCGTGAGGACAGGCTTTCGCTATTACTTATTCCCTCTGAGCACCGTAGGTAAGTATATGTCCTCTCCGTGTGCATACTATTATCCCCTATGTTTACACTCTGTCGCTCTCCGCCAATTGCTGCCGCTTTTCTAAGAACAAGTACATGGCCACACTTCGCGGTATCGTGAACAGCGGGCTATCCGTTCTATCGGCTCAAAATGCTTTACCCCACCACGTACCAGGCCCCACCACTTATGGTAATCGATCAACCTCTGCTACACCCACTCGATGCACCCCACGCATTATGTCGTACGCCCCTTCTGTGCTCTAGTCTCCACGCATGAGTCCATGGGCCCCGCGCTGGGTGCAAACCAGGGACCACTCGACACCTATCCGAGCTTTTGATGATACAAACTGGCTCGGAAATGGAGATCGAGTTCGCGTTCCGCTAATCCCGCTCTCGCTCTCGCTCTTCTGTTCAGATCCGAAACACGATATCGAATAGGCGAGCGTGTCGAGTCCGATGAGGCATCTCGAGCAGCCTATTCCATCAATAGTCCATTGGGAAGTGGTCGGATGAGCTAGAGACGGCGATTCTCATTGTGTACGTCGTGCGATCCTTCTTCATCTCAGCACTTCCGTCGCGCAGCAACCCGATACGTCGCACGCTCAAACTGGAAAATGTACAAACGACTATTCGAACAGTGTTTTCTTCTCCCGTGGAGAGGTGAATGGTTAATTACTGGTTCAACATCCCCTGTCTTTCCTGCTGGCTTGGAGCCTCAACAATTCTCGAAAATGTAGGGTTATCCACTGTCGTCACGGCTATGATGTCCACCGCGTTTGCGCGTTCGTGGCGAGGGACATGGATGAGGCGCAGGTGGGGAGGATACACATTCGGGGGGTACAGATGTCCGCTGGCCGTTCGAGTGGCGCTTAACGCGAGAACGATCGGAAGTGGGGAGCGCAGCCAGAACGCGTTCGACTCAACGGACAAGCACCCGTAGTCTCACTATATCCAGTGGCGCTGATTGTTTTTCGTTGGCCGAACGAGCAGAAATTTTGACACTTACGATCCACATTGTGCGTTTTTCTTCTTTCTTTACCGGAGGGACTAAGTCCCAATGGGGCTATATCTCTAGGGTAGACTCCCACTGCCAGTGAAGGGGCTCTATTGTGTGATTTCCTTCCACAGCTACACGGCGCGTTGCACACCGGTTATTCGAATGAGGTTCCCCTCTTCTCCGTCGTCATTTTCCAGCTGGAGAGAACTAGCGGCCGACCACTTGGACAGGCGGTGCCCTCTTGCCTCAGCGCTGTGAGCAGATCAACTCTCTAGATTGGGTGCGTGTTATCTTACCCTCTTTCCTCCACATGACTACATAGTATTCGCAGTTCGCCCTCCTGTCACGAGCTGATGATACAATGTCATCTCTCAACAACACACGGGTGCTGACTAGCATTCTCCGACATGACATGTTGTGGTTTATTCAGTATCCCTGGTTCCCGGCTCACGGTAGACCTCCTAACCCCCAACCGCGGCTGTCTTCCGTAGTTTCGATCAATTGCACACTCTGCCTCGATGCACTCGTTTCTCGTCACCACAAATCTCGTCCACTGCGTACTCACCGCTCGTTGCCAGCACTCCGTTCAGCTAGACAACCAGCTTGCTATGCCACTGCGCACTCGACAACACAGCAAGACCATTCTCCCACTCAGACACTCTCGGCGACCTTTTACCCTTCCTCCGCGCCGGCAGTCTCGCCCTCATCTTCACTTCGTTCCTCGTCCTACTCGTTGAAGACAATTCGAACTATAGCACGGTGCTCGGTGAGCAACAGTCGCAACCCACCAGCTACCAACGGCGGAAAGTCGGGCTGAGTGAGAAGGAGCGCGGATGGCCCATGGGTTCGCAATTAAGCTACTATGGTGATTCTCCTGTCCAGAGGAATGCCACGGTTTCCCCAGCTATGGTCATCGTTACTACCCAGCGCAGTCACCACCAGCGCCCGATGTTTCTAAAAAGGTTATTTGGTGTGCACCTTGGTCCCTATTGCTATGCGCCCCTTGACCGTCCATCTCGCTGATACTCGACCTCATGGCCATACCACCCTCGCCTACGAGTCCATCACCCACACAAGCTTCACATGCTATCTATCGCGAAGCTGATCATGCACCGACACGTGCGTATCGCCTCCTTTCATCTCTCATTTGTCAACTTGGCTCACATAAACATCGCGCTTTCTCATTTATTTTTTTAAATTTATTTTTTCCCGCTAACGCTCTGAATCCACCTTTATCGCCTCCGCCGTACCCGCGTCGACGGGTATTCTTCGCCGGTATCGCTGTGTCAACTTCTGGCCTTCATTCTCCCTCTTCTTCCAAACACCACCCGCGGTCCATCATTATTTGTCCACGACAGACGACAGGGCCAAGCTACTTGCCGAGCACGCCAAGCACGTACACAACGCCAGCGACCCGCAATTCAACAGCAACCCCAACCCAAGTCCCGCTCAACCAGCACCATTGCGAACGGTGCTACGACTATGACCCCGTCAGGTGTCACTCGACCGTTGTTATAGCCCTGTTCGCGCACGTCATCGTGAGCCACTACAACCCTACAGTCACCTCGAATAGACGCCCTACACTCGCTCGATATTTGTCGGTTGCCAGAAGTCTGGGGATGAAGTGAAGGCAGACACTATGCTACACGGTGTAAATGCGGGGGATGTCCGTACCACCCACCGCGAATCCATTACCGACCCGATTCACGTCCTTCCTACCGACAGTCCCTCGTCCGCCCGTCCGCCTGTATATATACTTTTATTGCCTGTGAACGATCTATTCATCCTCTCGTGTTTCCTAACTTTGCTCATCGTTCACGGACGCTCAGAATTCCCTCTTTGGATACTCAGTCTGCTTACCTGTGACTATGCGGCTGGGCTCGTCTGATACTCTTTGCATGTCCTAACGTCAATGTATCATTTTTTGCTCCTCTTCTTGTCGTTCGTGGACCCCGTTCCCCCCTTGGTGATCAGTCCTGAGTGCCACCCGTCCAGCTTTCACCTTCATTTTCTATGTCAGCTAGCTAGTTGGCTTCCCTTTTGTCATCCTTGATAGATATAACACTCCAAGCTGTGTTATGTCTCATGGCTGAGGTCAGGTAGGTGGTTTGAAGGGTCGTTTCAAATACAGGCGCAATCTATCCCAACGACACGTGCAATCTATGCGAACAACAGGAATCACAACGAAGTGGACGGCGACAAATGGCGGGCCTTTATTAACGGTGGCAGGCAGGCTATTAAGTGGTACATATGACAGAATAAAAGACATTTTAACAGGTCGATCTGTTCATGAATTGGCTACGGACAGTTGAGAGCATATTACTTATCATACGGTGTGCTGAAAGTCAAATTAAAGTACCGAACAATCCAAATGAAAGCAAAATGTAGAATTACAGCTGAACGGCAAAGAGTGCCCCTGATCTACCATTTGTACAAAACTATTCACACGGATGCATTGATGTTGACTGTTATGGCTAATCTCCTCGTGACTGTGAACGATTTCCACCATTTCTCATAACGCTGTTGGTGTCCAACTATCTTGTCGAAGAGGTGAGATGCTTCTGACGGAGAATTAAACCAGATCTCCACTTCCACACTCATGATATCTCGCCATACTCCGCGCTCCGATGCCCCACAAAAGACAAAATCGATCAAGGAATCGATCCCCAAAGCTTGGGGGAAAGAAATATTAAGATTTTGCAGACAGAAAAGGTTGAATAAGAAATCATGTAATGAATTGAGCGCTGCCAAATCAAAGGGCTGGGATTCGCGTTGGGACCAGCGAAGGATTTGAACATTTGAACAGGAGAGGAAGCGGAGATATTCGATTGGACAGTACATCAACTCCAAGGTTGTGCAGGCAGGCAGGTCCACCTGCTGCCCCTCATACCTAGAGTGGTCCTCGGGTTCGTCTGGTGCTCCAAAAACCCTGAACTCTCTCAGGGCCTTGAAGGCCCTCCCGAGCATCCAGAAAAATGTCGAACGACGTAGTTCAAGCCACAGGAGAGTATGAGTCAATGGTAAGTCAGGGTTCAAGGAATATTCAGGAATGGATCCATGCGAAATTTTCAGCCTCTCGATCTGTTCCAGGTATGGCAAAATAAAGATTTCATGAATAGATTCGCAGATGGTCTCAAGTTGCCGGAGCTGCCTAAAGAGGGCAGTGGAATGGAGTGCGAGTAATGCAGTATCAGGAAACACAATGGCCAGATGTCGTGTGACTATTGCCCTGACAATTGTTGTGTCATATTCTTTACTTGATACTCCAAGGTGCTTATCTAGATAGCCGGTGGAAGTGTAATCAACCACAATGTCATCTATGCTCCCTCTCCCCTCCCGTACTTTCAAATGCTCCAATGGAGGAGTCAGATATGCCCTAGTCCATCCAATGGCTCTAAGTAGGGGGAAATTGTCAAGGCACTCAGACTGAGAAAAGCCTTTGGGGCACTGTATTTCCAGGTATTTCAGGTGCGGGAGGACATTCGCATGCCAGGTTTGAGAGGAGCACCATTGCTCCCACCCTTCATGATAATATGTCCATGGATACCATCCAGGCCATTCATTTGTAGAGGGTTTTGCGGCCAGTGACTCAAGAAAGGTATGGAAGGACGGTGAGGGATGGGTGATGGATAAGGCCAACTCTTGTAGAGGGATCAAATACTTCAGTACCTTCATTAACACTTGTTCACTGCACTGGAATGTGAGGTGTAGAGTAGTAAGGTTGGAAATACTTCCATTTACTCTACATAGATGGCGTAGGTGTTGATACACCCTCTGCTCATTGCAATCATGAGACCTGAGGTCCATTGCTCTCATTTCGGGAACATGGAAATATTGAGCTGTCGTCATTGGATAACCATGATAGGCCAATTTCTTGCAGGATGGCAATTGCACCCCATGCTGCTGAATTTGCTCCCAATGACAAGGAAGGAGGATTGCACACTCCTCAAGGCATGGGAATTGTCTCCCAGCCATCCATTGGACTGAACAGGCTCTGAGCTGCAGCTTCCGAAGAGTACGGAGAAGAGGCAGATTTGTATTGGGCTCATAAAATGGGAGACAAAGGCGATCAGCCTCAAATATCTGAAGCAGGGTAAAAGTAGGAAGAAGCTCAAACGGCTCATTCATATCTCTGCCATTGACAATAAGAACTGCGAGATTCTGCAAAACAGGGAACCAATGAGGTTGGAGAAAGTGGGTGGTGACGAATGGGGAATGGAGTCTCATCTCGCAGAGAGGGGCTTCGGTTGGAACAAGTGTGAGCAAATGAGCAAATGAGGGAGAATGGATACATCCAGCTTCTACGTGTAGCACTTTCAACACCTTCATTGGGCTTGCGACTTGAACACCATGTTGAATAACCAAGTTCTCAGGAGGAAATGAGGAAATTGCAAGCTCATGCCACTGGAGAGTGTATGCAAGAGCATCCCGAAGTGCAGCAAGTGGCAGAGCGTTGGATGACAGCTGACGATCTCGCTGAGTGTCAATAACAATCTTCTTCGGATATGCTCTCTGCAACCAAATAGCAACCCGTTCTCTCTCGGTCCAGGTTCCAACCCTCAGGGTGGACCATAAACTGGGCAATGTGGTGATAACGGACCTCCAGTAACGACAAACAGAAGCCAATTGACCAGATTTGATTTGATTTGTTTCAATGCAATGTAGAAAGATCTCTCGCATAAGTTCCATAGGAAGGTAGGTATTAATGGTTTTGGCGGAAGGCGGGAACAGAAGCATCCACTCTGGAGTGATGTCCAAGTCTGAAGTGATGTCTGGGTCTGAAGCGATGTCCGAGTCTGGAGCGATGGCCCAGTGTGGACGGTTATGTTCAATGGTGGACATATCCTGAGCGTAGATGGGTTAATTTTTGAGTGAGATAGTTGTGAGGGTACGGTTTGAAGAGGAGAGATAGATCGTGAGTCGGTGGGGCAATTGGGACTAAAGCGATGACTCGAGTTCGGCGTACAGTGTTTCAGGAGCGAAGTAGTCAATGGTTTAGGGACTGACCAGCGTAGTGGTGAGGCAAGTAGCGCAGGCGTAATTGACGTGAGGGGGCTGCTTTCATGCGTTGCCTCGCGGGATACAGACGGTTCATAGTCTGGCCAGCTAACTGCTCCAATGAATCCAGAGTCAACACGACGAGCGCTACAAGGCATTCGCGCATGTCAAATGTGTGCGTTTTCGGCCTAATGGTCATCTTGGCGGTCTATTCAAGTTACTATCCGACACCGGGTGTCTGTTGTTCTAAGCGAGGGCCATCCCCGAGTCAAGATGAGGGTCGTTTAAACCTATCAAACGTAGATGAATATGTAGATAGATCTTCGTCCTATGTGTTAGAATTTTTTCAGGTGTTCACGACCACGGGAAGACGTATCCCGACACTCCGACTTGTGAGGTCATTTCACCTAGTGTCTGCCGATTTGCAAATAGAGGGTCTGGGCGAAACGGTAGCGCAAGGATGAGAACAGAATAAGATTACATAGGATACAAGTATGTGGGATAACCCTATTATTGGGTCACATGCAAGTTTCCGGAATTTTGGCAAGGCTGCGATTGGCTGCGATTGGCTGGAATGGCAGGGGATAGCACAAAAACTAGCCTCGAAAGATCTAATCATATATTAGAGTAATATAAATGCCTTTAATATGCCAGAGATTTGCTGTGGACGTTAAACCGTCATTTCGCCACCTTCGAACCTCCATTAGTCGCGATCCCATCCACTGACAGGGCTCTTTCTTTTTTATAGAGGCGGTATGTATTATATCTACCGTACATAAAATTGGGAGCCCCCCTTGCTTCCATCAGAAATTTCTAGAAAATAATCGGCAGACACCCGGTGGCCGATAGTAGTCTGAATGTGGGAACACGCAATGATGTACTGGGTGTATATTCAACCAAATGCAGTGTGTACAGCTACCACCATCGATGCCATCGATGAGGTGCTTAGAGGCCAGTCTCCCCAGCCTCATCCTTCTTGAGGGCGGTTATCGATCATCGATAATGGAAGGTGATACACTTGGAATGAATTGGCACTTTTCAACTGCCTTCGGGGTCATGTAACAAGCGGGAAGACAAGGCGACCGCCTTCGAAGGCAGCGGGATATCCCCTGGGTTATGAGCATGTGTCCCGCTGTCGCCGTGGTTAGTCCAGCTTCGAGGTGAGGTGACAAATGTGGAGGTTGGACCAGCTATTCTGGGTTGACCATTTGGTATTGCCTTCCTGTCTAAGTCACAGAAGGGCGCATGTTGGAGCTAAAGAGTGTTAGACTCGGTGCATGAACAGCAAACTGGTCCGTTGACGAGCGGTTTTTATAATAGATTGCCCATAACAACACAGGAACAGGTGGATTAACGGAAGGGAGGAGTGTCCGCGTAACAGAAACGCGTACCAGAACGCATTAAGCGATATTATACCGAGGCGAGGCGCGGAGCACCTATTCCCGACACGGCACCTCGCCGTGCTTCGTCGAATATGTTGTTGTCTGCATTCAACTTCGTTTCCCGCAGCCCGTCGGGATATCTCCCTTGTGATCATCTTCGCTGCAGGTGGAGACAAAGCATCTTCGGTTTTGTTACCTGCCATGATCACCACCAAGGTCGACAAGACCGGTCCTCTCGCGGACACTCGACTAAGGGCTTCATCTCCTTGGGACTTAAATCAACGTTACATACTTCGCAAGCCGTGGTGGTTTGGCTAAGACTCTAGCTTGTCCATTGCCTAACGGTATGCCCACTCTCACGGCTTGGAGTGTTGTGAAGACTTACAGTATATACACCGCCACTCAGCCCCCACACTCAATGGGCCTCTCGACAACTGACTTGATAACTTGTAAAAAGCTTGTAATATATTGTTCTAATACATAAATAATCTATTCTAATTTTTTTTTTCGAGCCCAATGCTTAAAAACTGGTGGCTCGAGGAGCAGC
>Ga0307515_10013978_pt1 | contig 14941 bp, 9 predicted proteins | sample 17_EM_MG_FD_194513 | JGI IMG/M metagenome (GOLD analysis project Ga0307515, IMG submission 194513) | Populus trichocarpa ectomycorrhiza microbial communities from riparian zone in the Pacific Northwest, United States - 17_EM | ecosystem: Host-associated > Plants > Roots > Unclassified | place... | reverse complement strand
TATAGGGGATTGTAGGTTATAGGGAATTGTAGGTTATAGAGGATTGTGGGTTATAGGGGATCGTGCGACCTAAAGGATTGTGCGACTAAAGGATCATAAAATCCCTTATATACCCTTACTTAATAAAAAATGTTATAATAGATTAAATTAGTATATATTCTTATAGTATATACTAGAATTATATTAGCAGTATTTATTATTTAAGTATTTGCTAAAGGTAAAAAGGCTAAACTTATTACTTTATAAGTTAGTATAAGTAAATATAGGTGGTTTTTAGTTCTAAATAGCTTTTTAGGTATTATTTTCTAAGTCTTTAAGAAATATAACGGTTAAAATAAGATACTTTTATACTAACTATACCAATTGCAAACCGCTTCCTCTTTAAGTTTCCGTCCTAGTACTAACCTATTCTACTATACTTATTGGCTTAGATTATACCTTAGCTAGACTTAGTTATAAGATAATTGCAGGTAGCCTAATAATTGGTTTAGTGCTTAGTGTTTTCTTATAGTTTATTCTTATAGTCTTTCTTACTACTTTATAATATAGATAGCTTAAAGTTAGTTTACAGAATTTATTTCTTGTTATCTATATAATATGCGGAATTTTATTCGGGTTAATATATACTTTCCCTTCCTATATTATATATTCTATATACTTTACCGCTTACTTAGCTCGGCCTTATATTAGAGTTAAAACTAGGGATATTACTAGATTATGCTTAGGAATAGTATCTTCTGCGTTCTATATAGCACTATTTACAAATTTAACGGCGATTTTAAGCAGATATAGAGTAGCTTAATTTCGTTTATGTATACAAATAAGGAAAAATAACCCCTTAATAACGTCTATCCTTTACAGGCAAGACACTACTTAAGTAGTAGACTTATTCTAGCCAGCTAATCTCGTATATTGGCTCCTAATCTATAACAAAGGAGTATTTTATTTCTCTTAAGAAACCGACCGTAGCTAAAATAGAAAGTTACTAATTATTCCATTTCCTACCTTTTCCTAAGTTTATCTTCTTAAGTGATTTAGTAAGCGCTTCGACTGGATTTCCTCCTTTTAACCTTTCTATTTCAAGCTTCTTAAGTAATCCAGTCTTATTATACCAATTCTAGTCACTATTTGCATTTTTTGCCATAATAATCTCCTTAACACTACCATTTTCGGCTTCTATAGCAATACTTGCAGTATATTCTGTATTAGGTCCAAACTTGGCTCTTATTACATCCTTTACCCGGAACTTGGCCTTAAGAGGTTTAGGCTTAGTGTTTAAGAGGTTCGTCGTTTCATTGTCGATACTTGTCTCTTTAGGCTTGTCTTCGCCATCCACCTTTTTACTATCCTCTTCATCTTTATTACTGGATCCCACTTTATCGCCTTTATTACCCACTTTATCGCCAACGTTGTCTACTTTATCACTAACGTTACCCGCTTTATTACTAACGTCACCCGCTTTATTACTAGATACCACCTTATTATCTAATTTATTACCAGATGCCACTTTATTACTAACTTTATTATTACTAGATTCCACCTTATAACTAGGCTCTAGCTTTTACTAAACGTTCTTATTTTTATCTTCCTTAGGGCATTCCTTACAACCTTTATCTTTACACTTTAGGTACTAGGTATGTTTACCATAACTAGCTCCGTAAATTACATATCCTAGCTTGTCGTATTTTAAACCGCAGTAGCTATATATTTAGGCAGAAGATGGCAAACCGCTAGGATACTTGCTACTAGACAATATCGTCTTTTTAGGGATGCTATTAGTTATATTATACATCTCTACACTTTTAAAAATTATCGTCTTACTCTTGTCTATTGTTTCTTATAAATCTTAAGTTCTATTACTTAATCCTAGAAGTAACTAAAGTAAAGTATAATTATTAATAGTCCCCGCTAGATTTATTACGTAACTAGCGTATCCTAATTCTAGTATAGAAGCGTTAATAAATTTATTAAAAGCTCTCTTATGCTAAAGTATTTCGGCGCAATCTTTATCTATAACTTTCCAGAATATATTTAGGCGCTCCCTTCTTATTAGCCCTCTATTAGTAAAGCGGTCTACTAGATTGTTTTACATTTTAAACTTTTCCGTTTTAAGAGGCATAGCTTTTAAAGGTAGATATTTTAGTCTTAATATTTAGATATCTATTACTAAGGTATAAATTATATATAAATAGACTAAAAAGTATGTAATAAAAAGTATAGGAAGTAAATAAAAGAAGGGTCTAGTAAAGGGAGGAGGCTATAAAGAAGGGGGACGGCAGTTTTATAACGGTTAGCCCTAAGTTAATTTACGCTAAAAGAGATTTTTATTATTTTTAGGCTCCCCCATTTCTAAGATAGACCCCCTAATAAAAAATACCAGTGCCCCGTCTACCTTTTCTACCTTACTACTATACTCTGTTATATCTACTAAGGAGCTAGGCGTAGATTATATCGATCTAGGGCAGCACTTTTAAAGAAACGTTCTATGCTTGCACTAAAGGCCTTTAAAACCTTGTATAAAACGATAGCCTAGAGCGGAAACAAAGCAGATAACCTCCGCGCTAAATTTTCTAATTAATACGATCGTCTTAAACTGTCGATCTGAAACGGATATCCTTGCCACCTTAACTCGGTCACTAACCCCTTAACTTAGTTACCAACTTAATTACCCTTTTTATATATATATATAGAGGCCCTAGAGCCACATTTAATAGACGGACTTCTTATTCTTAACCTGCGTACGGACCCTTAATCGATATAAACTCTAGGCTTATAATATAAATATTACAGATAATACCCTTAAAAGGAAGTTGGCGTCTTCATTATCGCTACGCAACTTTATGTTAAAATTGTTGGGTAATTTATATAAACAATTACGTTCGCTAAAGCCTATAAGAGTAGAGGGAATTAAAGATATTATAGGCCGCCCTATTCTAATTAAGCTAATTCTAAACTTACTAGCTTTACTAAATAGATTAAAAAAAAGAAAGCCTAGTTAGTGTCTTAACAGATAACAGTATCTAGCCCTTTATGGCAACTAAACTTAGACCGTAAGTATAGGCTTAAAAGCGGTTAAAAAGATCACGGCTTCTAACGGCGTGTATTACCATAAAATAAGCCCCAAAGACTAACTACTAGACTTTTATTTTCTCTTAAAACTATACTATTATTAGTTACTTCTAGTACCGCCACTAATATACCTTTTCTGTACCTAATATCCGGCCTTAATTAGATCTAATCTAGATTGAGACGAATAACCTTAAGGCCCGATTAGATTGGTGTTAAACGTTAAGGTCACTATTAAGTACCACCTTATAACTTACACCCTGTTTCTTACCATTGTATATCTTACTATCTATTTTCTATTACCTATTTATTACCTATTACCGACTAAGTGGCAATATCGACCTAGTGGCGATTGAGTAATAGTTCCAAATCGTCGTCAGTGTCGTTATTAATATCGTCATCAGTGTCGTCGTTAGTCTTTTGCCCCTACCTTATATATATAGAGAGCTTCTAAAGCCTCTTACAATAGATTAGAGTTCTTCTTAGTGACTTATCTATCCGACAATTAGGCAGCTAATTTTAGGGCGATTAATTAGGCGTCGGACAGCCTATAAATTGGCCGCTTAATTAGCCACCCTGCTTTAGATTATATTGATTCCGTAGAGCTAATTAATAATTCCTTTTAGTAAGCTAGTCTATATTAAGATTTCCCGAGCGTATTAGTTAACTTAGTAATAGCACTATGCTAAACCATCTTAGCGTATGCAGTCGCGCTATTTTAAATATAGTACATATAATACGTATTGGGCCTTATAATTAAAATAACAAATAGGTGAAATATGGAGATTCTTAATCTGCATTGTAATAACGGCAGTAACTCCGTAGTAGTACTTCTACTGTTTTACCTTTCTAGACTAAAATACTTACGACTAGAGTATTATTTAAGGCTAAAGATAATGTTTATCTTCACTCCTAAATTAACAACAACTGTCGACGCCTAATTGGCCCAAAAAGACCGGTCCTTTTGGCGAAGCCAAATAGGATATATTTTACCGGTTGACAATAACGCCGGCTAGGGTCTTCCAACGTCGAGTTCTGCTTCATTTGAAAGACTTAAAACGATTTAAAATACGCTACATTAATCCTATAGAACTTATAGAAATAGAACTAATCTACGATCCCGGTTTAACCCGTCTCAGCTTAACACGATGTTATATTTAATTTTAGTGTCAATGCGGATGGTTTGCGATTTCTTTTAATTTAAGGTGTCGTTTAGACGATCTAGGCTGATATTCTCGGGGCATATAGCACTTTGTATTAGGATTTGTGAGTGGAATGGTACTATCTACGATGCTCTCCTAGGAATTTATACTGCCGCGGAAATACCTAATATCCCGGCGTTCCGCCCAGCTAGCGTGGTTTTCAATATCAATATTGCTAATTAGATTGATCAATATTGTTACTAATTAATATTGGCGAATATTGGCGAGTATTGGCGAGATTTGTAATATTTGCAGATTTTCTTAGCACCCCTTTAAATTTTTAACTTTAATATTGTACGGATAAATTATTAAGGGAGTATTCGGTTATAAAACTTTAGATTAAATCTAAACTAAAAGTCCGGCAGAAAAGGACGCGTTCCTCCCTAATTTGGTACGCGTTTGTGGCTTTGTAAAAGCACGGGCGTGTGCAATCTAGAGGCTTTAGATTGAAACTGAATCTGAAATCTGGAACTTAGACCTCTATATTGAACTAACGCCAAGACCTTCAGTTTAGAAGCTTTATACGGTAAAGTTGCCAATTTTTAGTGTTCTTTTAGCGTGCAATTCTGGCGTTCTTTAAGCGGTAAGAGGAATATCAATTTTTTGAGGCTATGCAGGTAAAATCACTCCGAATTAACGGATTCTGAACTAAATCTAAGACCTCCAGATTGCAACCAAATACACTTTAAATATTATGGCTTCTAAAGCAGACTTATTACTTTTTAATATAGAGGAGTTATTTAACTGCTAGTAAAAAAGGACTTTTAACCTATAGATACTAGTTAGTAAGGATTTGCTTCGCAAATCCTATCCCTCCGTCATACTGCACAGCTTCTCGCCCCGCTACGCTCCCTCTATAGAGGATATAAAGTCGGCTACTATACTGTGGGGGCTGCTTCGTAGTAGGGGATAAGCTTTAGGCAGAGCCTTGTGTAGAGCTTTAGTAGAGCTTCGTGTAGAGGTTCGCGTAGAGCCTTGTGCAGAACTATGTGCAGTATGCAGGCGTATAGACGTATAGATGTCTAGACGTGCAGACGTTTGTACGGGCGTTTATATAGACGTTCGTATAGGCGTTCGTGTAGGCAATTAATTGATAAATCGATTAATTGTAGAGCTGTTTGTATAGACGATTATAGAGTCTTCCTAGTATATTAGTGCTGCGTGTTAGTAGAGCTTGGAGTGGAATGTTATGTAGAGCTTCGAGCAGAGCCTTACGTAGAGCTTTTAAGCAGAGCTTAAGTAGAGCTCTATGCAAAGCCTTGATAATTAGAGCTTTGAGCAGAGCTTTAAGTGGAGCTTTAATAGGGCTTTAAGTAGAGCCTCGTGTAAAGCTTTAAGTAGAGCTCCGATAGAGCTTTAAGCAGAGCTTCGAGCAGAGCTTGGTTAGAGCTTCTCTATATAGACCTTGTATTTAGGCTTATTTTTAAAGGCCTTATAAAGGGCTTTATATAGAGCTTTAAGCAGAGCTTTGTATAGGCGTTTGTGTAGGCGTTCGTACAGACATTTATAGAGACGTTTGTAGAGACGTTTGTATAGACAATTATATAGGCGTTCGTACGGGGCGTTTATATAGGTAATTAATTAATCGATCGATTAATTGTATAGGCGTTTGTACGGGCAATCGTGCGACATTTATAGAGCCTTTCGTAGAGACGATTGTATGGCGACTAATTGTATGGGCGATCGTACGGCCGATTATAGAACCTTCCTAGTATATTAGTACTACGTATTAGTAGAGCTTTAGAGCTCTATATAGGGCTTTAAGCAGAGCTTTAAGTAGAGCTTCGAGTAGAGCTCTAAGTAAAGCTTTGAGTAGAGCTTCGTGCAGAGCTTTTGCAGAGCGTTGGTAGGACGCGTACGGTCGCAAAAAATCTAACTACCCTTCTACTGCGCCACTATAAAGCTATTATATAACTAGCTACTTATAGATAACATAGGTAGTAGAGTAAAGAGGCTATATTAGAGATATAGAGCTTTAATTGCGTATAGTTGTGGTGCAGTTAGGGGTAGTAAATATTTAAATTAATCGATTTTGGTAAGGGAGCGCGTGCTAAGACATTTTATAGTATATAAATACTTCTATACGCAAGAATATATTATAAAACTGCCAATCTATGCCAATAATTTATATAATCTTTATTTTAAAATAAGTATATTTCTACTATAATAATTTTATCTAAACTATTACCAATATTTTAATATTGACACTGTAAATATTAATAAATGCCAATATTTTATTGGCTGGAATTTCGCTTATTAAAAACCACGCTGCGCCCAGCATAAATCTGTAGCCTATTCGAGATTCGAGAGAATGGTAGTAGCTTTAAAGGGTATCCTCTATAATGATAGGACTAGGATAGAGGAGGTACCGAAGTATAATGTAAGTTAGTGGTTCCCATGCTCCTAATATTAGAAGAAATCCCTATGTTTTAGAGGTTATCACATATAAAAATAAAAGAGGCGTTTAGTAAAAATGAGGGGATTATTAAAAAGGGGGAGGACAACTTTGTATAATAGTAAATTTCGGCCGGGTCGTTTTTTTAGGCTGCCTTTTTAGCAATAATATGTTTATAGATAGTAGACCTAGTCGCTATAGTCGCTAGCGAAACCTTGAGTGTAGTTTAAACTTTCTACCCAAGCGACTTAGTGCCCCACCTTACATATTTAGTAAAGCGTCAGGTCTAAAACGCACGTATTTAATGGCGCTAATAGTAGGCTTTTGTAAGTACTATAACGGTTTACACTCTTTAAAGCGTTATAGTACTTACGGAAGCCTACTATTAGTCTAACGCTTTACTGAATGTGTAAGGTAGGTACCAAGTCGCTTAGGTAGAAAGCGAAACCAGCGCTGTACTATCTTCTACGACTCCTTAATTATGTTTTTTATCCCACTTTTCTTTATTCTAACTGTTTACTATAAATTAAAGAAGTATAGGCAATCCTGTCTGGAATTTTAGCATACGTCTTTCTCAGAACTGCGATACATTTTTTAATAAGACAGACCCCCTATACTTTGCAGGAGGTATTAATAAACTATTTGAATTGGGTTTAAAAAGGCTAATTATTTATTAGACTTTGGATTATTTGGTCCCGTTATCCCTTAATTAACTTACTCGCTTTAAGATAGAACTCCTATATATATTCAATTTAATTTATTAAAACCTCTAGAAAATCCGAATATAATTCTTCTAGAGTATATAAGGTGTAGTTATACCAATAAACTTTATTTATAAAAGTTGAAGTATATAAGCAAATTGTCTCGCCTTAGCCTTCTTATTGGGTAAGAAACGTATAGCTATCTAATTCGCTACGATATCAATATCTATATAAGATGTATAGAACTACTCCAAATTAGTTATAAAACTAGTTGCTTATCTAAATCTTACCTCTATATACGTAGTGTTCTTTCTAAGCTTGCCTAAAAAGTCCTAAAGCCAATATACGGTATAGGGGTAGCTAATAGTAGTATTAGGGGGGATAGTAAATGTACTATAATAAGGCATAGTATTGTTACCAAAGCCGCACATTCTATTATTAAATAGGCTACTACCTAGGACTTTTGCTATATTAGTATCTAATAATAGGAAGCTAGAATGACCTTATATCTCCCTCTTTTTGGGGCTTCTCTCTAAGATAAAATCTCCTCTAATAAGGTAGAGTTATAAATAGTAATATTGGGTCTCTGCGTCCTAAACTAAAACGTGTTTCCTGTAATGTTTAGTAGTGCTAGTACGGCCCTGTTCTTTAAGTACCGAGCGAAAATGGGAGAGCCTGGACTGGCTGAAAGTCTAGGGAAGCCTACGGCTTAGTAGTAATATTGTTGAAGTGGCCCGCAGAAGGGTTCGGAATTGTTCATGCTATATATAGTATAAATTGCGTGGCAGCGAGCTATAAAATTAGATACTTGTTATAAGATGGAGTGATAATATTACTATAGTTACGTATATATCCTAGATCTCCTGTGCCTTAGCCTTATAAAGTTATTTTCTAAATATTATCTACCTAATAAAGCCATTAAGTTAGCTGCATAATTAAGATTAGATTTATTAGCTTACCCATAAGCCTCCTCTAGTAAAGATAACTTTTAAAATTAGATGGAACAGCAAATATTTAAAGCTCTTTATCTTAAAAGCTCTAAAATATAATGAAATCATATTCTTAAACTCTTTATAACATAGGCTGCCTTATTAAAATACTAGGGGTAAAAAAAATTTCAGATAATAAGAAATTAGAGGGAGCATAAAAATAAGTGTTTAATATATACTTAAAGTTTTTACCAGGCATTCTAGAGAGGAAATAAACGGTTACTTAAAATATGCCTTTTTATATTTATCTGGAAAGCTTCGCGTTTAGAACCTTTCCGTCCTCGTGAAAACCACCAAATGTGTCCTCGTATAGGACGATTTCGTAACTGGTTCACTTGGGTAGAAGAAAGTGGTAATATCAGATCCAGGACCCCTTCACCACCTTCTTATAACGAAGCCACCTTTGGTTCGCCAAACCTTCTTGACGCCAGCGAGGCATTTGAGTATGAAAGCACCGCTACCGAAAGTTACTATAAATCTCCTGTGGCGCATAAGGAAGAAGAGGATAGCCTAGATGTGGAAGGCCGGGATGGCCGGGCTGGATTCATATTCAATATGGATGCTTAAAGCTGGCAATCATATCATACTTATCGATAAATTGCTTACGCCTATATCCAAGGTATCTCATAGTATTACGCACTTTGGAGTTTTGCGGCTTCAGGGGAAAAATCGGAAGAAATTGCCACTTGTTTACTAAGAGTACATTCAGTGATTGAAAATGTCTCAGGAAGTAAGTATAGATCTTTGCGAGGTGCTACAGCTTCTAGAGAAAGTAGCCTCGAACCTACACATACGATCTGAGCTGCCAGATGAGAATGCCTTGCTGATAGCAGTGACGAAACGTAGATAAGGGTGGATATATCGAACTGAATCGGATTTCCTTACCATCTACTACCTTTTCCTTATGTATATAGAAACTCTAGAGCCACATTCAATAGACAGACATTCCTGATCGTCCGTTCAACAGGATAGAACATAGGTAGGGGGAAAAAGGGGGAGAAAGAGAAAAAGAAGGGCACGTAGGTAGGTAGCAAGCGTTTAAGTAAGTGGTAAGCGTATTGTCGACCTGAATCGGAGTTACTTATTACCGTCTTACCCTTGACTCGGTCACCGACTCGGTCACCGACCTAGTCTACACCTTTATGTATAAATAGTCTCTTTTCTTCATAGATCAATCTTTACACGAGTCCTCATTTTTCCTACAATCGGTGCACGGACTACCGATCGACAGGTATGCATGTTAGCGACTCAGTCAATCGAGGCACGAGCATAGCAAAGAGGATGCATGCAAGCCTGTACGATTGGATTGTCTATCAACGAAGATCCAAAGCTAGAGAAAAGGAAAGGAGAAGACAAGCAGTGCCGCTCGAAGTTTATACGGTCTTCTAGTCACGTGATCGCAACATTCTGCCAAGTTCTGCCAGTACCGTAACAAAGCAGGTATAAAGTATTAAGTTCCAGAGGCGGTGAATTGAATGTGGACTGCTTCCATGCTAAAGGTCAGGCTAGGCGACACCATCAAGATAGTAAATGCCGGGGCACAAGACACTTTTGTTATTGTTGAGGTTTTCCTTAAAGCCGTCGTATTATGCATGCGATTCGTTGTGTTATTACTTATTAGTGGGACTCCAGATACTGGTCTACTTTGTTGTTGAACATTAGAACAAGTAGGAAGTGGTAGAGGAATACCAACTCATTTTTTCTAAATGCTACTAGAGTTGCTAGCGTTTCTGGCACCCAATAAACGCTAAAACCATTACTCTAACAGTTAGGGTCCATCCCGTCATGTTCCCCTCCTGAACGTCTGCAACAGAAACTACTAAATGACCAGGGTCCAGGGGACGGTTCAGAATATATATTCATAGTTGTGTTTATAGCGGCTGTCCAATACTGGCCACGGTTTCCATCATAATATGAACAATTTGACACTCTGCATGCATAAGAGAATAGCATAATAATATTACAATAACTTACGAGTAAAGATTACAAAGTACACCATTCCCCGGGTCGAACGAAAGGAAAGGCCCGCCTCTACAGTAAATGAATATTAGCGATAGAAGACGCTGGCAAGGAATAACTTACATTGGATTGCCTTCAAGGTTCGAACAGAGATGAGCGTCCAAAATGTCAAAACGGCAAGTTCCAGCCCCGTCGTAGCCAGTACACATGGTGACCTGCAACTGCGGTAAGTATGTGTATTTATCAAGATGTATAAGAGACGACTCTACATCAAACTGAGCATTATTGTCGTCTCCTTTGGCCATTGCGCCGAGGAGAAGACATAGGAGTAAAATTTGCATAATTTCTGGCATGCTTCAAGTCCATCAGTCGCTGGGGTACAATTTTATTTAAACTCATTCAACTAGCGCTTGCTAGGGAGTTACCAGCCATTGATCTCTTACGTCAATAGATTGCGGAGGAAGGTATTCCACAATGGTGGGAGGTGGAGGGATCCAAATCCGAAGTTGTACTCTGAGATGAAAGAGATATTCCGGACGGCACAGGATGACTTGAAGGAATTGGGAAGATAACGAAATGTATCTTAGACCCTGGTGTAAGAACTAGGAAGTAGGCACGAGAATACCGAAAGTTCCTATTCTTAGCTAGCACCTTGTATTCGGTCTTGGAGCAAAAGAGCGTCAGATTCAGCTTTAGCTTCTGTTAGCATCTGTCGGCTTGGGATTATAGATAAAGAAGAATAATCGACCTATCATGTGTTCATCGGCTAGTTGAAACTCTACCCTCATATCCACGCGGCCCAGACGTATGAGCGCCACGTCGAGGTGCTCAATATGATTGGCTGTCATGATCAGCGCTCGGCCCTCTGGTGACCCAACACCGTCAAAGACATTAAGAAGGGTAGATAGGGACACCATTTTGGAGTTAATCATTTGTGAAGGAGAGGTGCTCTGGCAAACAGCCTTATTTGCTGATAACGTTAGTGGTCCATTTCGAGCTAACGGCATCAACATCCTCGACTAAGACAACACATTGTCGAGGGAGCTCGGCGAAAAGTGTTTTCAGATTGTGGTTATCCCCTATACTTTGGATAGACCATTCCATAATTGACATCTGATAACGAAGTAATTATTAGCTATAGAACTCGACCTAGCCAGCTACTGTAAGGAGCGGCTCCACAATTTTCCCAACAAAACGACCATCCTCAAAGCCATTGCGGAAGCCCTAATTGAAAACGCTAGTAACATGCTCTGCCCCATTAAACTCACGGATAAACTTCTCGCTCACCTTCACAGCATTGGAAAGGTGCGTGAACTTTATCCTAGACATCTCCTTTGTGGCTAGTGCGTGAGCTGTGGAAACAACGTTCTTAATCTGAGCCGTTCGTTGTTAGTAAATCGATACTCCCGACACGAAATCAAGGAACCCTACCTGCCGCCCGTTGAGCTTCATGAGAAAAATGGTAACCCTCGCAAACACCATTACAATACCCCGCTTTAATTTCCACTCTGCATATGTTGTATTTGCAGTTGCCTATTGAGTGTACGAGTGTTCAGTCTCATTGTGGCCTCTTCCGGTCCGCTCTCTCCGGACTGGTATTCTTGAATAGAATTTTTTTGATGCCTTGGCAAAGTCGAGAGCTGCATTCAGCACGTCTGTTCCACGAACACCGATTCCCTTTCCCCGTCTCCCTTTGGATGAATCGCATCACCTTCTCTTCGCTCTGGTTCATACTATGCCTTGCCTAAGGCAGAATCGATTGCAGTTCATGCATCGTACTAGAACCAAATCGTTATCCTGCGCTACCATATAGGCGCCTCGCTGTCGTTAGGGGTTGGATGTTTCCCCGTTGTGGCATTCTTCGTTTGTCGTGAAAATCCCTTATTCTCTTGATTACGCTTTTGTCAACCGCTGCCGAGACATCTTCTCTGGCTTTATCGAAGTGCCTAGCATGCAATGTCCGCCGAACAGGGAAGTTCGCCTTGGCCAACGACAGTTTCAAGCTTACCCTGCCCAGTTGCCCATCGTCATGTACAGACTTAATCTCTTCATATACACATGCGAACGCAGCAGCGACGCAGAGGTTTTTGATGTCTGATCCTGTGTAATTTGTCGTCGATGCTGCTAACTTGGAAATATTCATGTCAGGTCCAAGCGTTTCGTCACCTAGGTAGATTTTCAGAATTTCTTCGCGATCTTCAGTGTTTGGAATGTCAATAAGAATGCGTCGTGGTAGTCTCCGCAAGACAGCTTCATCTAGATCGAATGGCCGATTTGTGGAGACCATCATGAATACGTCCTTTGCCTTGCTTTTCGTGATGCCGTCCCACTCGCGCAAGAACTGATTGAGAAGTTCGCGATGATAGCCCTTCTCGTCATCTGAACGAGCCCGGAACACCCCGTCTGCCTCGTCGAAGAAGATAATGCAGGGATCGAGTTTTTGCGCTAACGTAAAGATGGCACGTACGACCTTCTCTCCTTCGCCGATATACTGTTGCAGCACGTCTGCACCTGAAACCTCGAGCATGGTTGCTCCAGACTCTTTAGCAACTGCTTTAGCGAGATGAGTTTTGCCTGTGCCTGGCGGGCCATAGAGTAGTACGCCGAGGATTTTATTCTTAGCAAGTACCCCATAGCTGAACGCATCTGGCCGCAGTATCGATAACGTGGTCAAGATTCGCAGCGATTCAATCGTTGCAGCGGGAAGGTGAATGTCCTTGAAAGTGGTACATAGATCCTCTAGCCAGGAAGGTTAGAGTGCTAGCATTTTCACGGGGCTGCGGGCTTACCGGGAAAACGAATTCCTCCTATGAGTAATTTCTCATGCTCATTGCAAGTGCTGACCACCTCGTCCACTTTCTTCTTATGATCTACATCGATCGAAAAGTATTCTACGATGCTATCGTATCCAACTGCGTGCCCTTCAACTTTCGTGTCATTCGTATCATTGTTTACCAATACTTTCTCCTCTCTAGACAAAGACGGTATGTCCGGCCTATGCTTAGACCTAGGGGATGAATCTAAACGGTCGATATCTGAATCACTCTCATTGCGGGCTCTCTTTCTTGATGCTGACACCTTTATGACAGTCTCCTCATTGCCGGAGGCTGCTGCAGCCATGGAGCCAACTAGGAAATTGGTGAAATGAGGATGAGAAATAACTGAAGAAGTTTGACTAGCATCCGAGAACCACCAAGCGGTGCTCTCGAGCTTTTAAGGCAAGTCAGATAGTCACAGCCACCATCAAGGGAAGTTTACGTCCCAAGGCAACTGCAGCTAAGCCATTCGTCGCGGGACGCCACTTTTCCTTGGCACGAAAAATGTAACTACTTTAGGTGAGGGTAGGTTATTTACATTTCCGTGTCAAGCCATTTTTTTAATTATTTTTGTGATGAAATGCTGTAATAGTCATGCCAAAATGTGATAGTAGAAACTTTTGAGGTACCACCAATGCGGCCCCCAGACTACATCTGTCCTACATGTACTATCAAGGAGCTCCCATCCACAACTTCTGGCCGGCTACTGCGTCTGGACGGGAAATGGCGCTAATGCCCTAGGGAAATTGGTGGCTGTTCGGTGGCACCACAGCGGAGGGTACTTCCGCTGGATCCTCACTTCCACATCTATCCCAGAAATTCAGCCGCGCCTTTCAACATTCTCTTTTCTCTATTACTCTTGGCAGATAAAATTTAGCCTCTCTAAACATTAGTAGGGACCTCGCTAAAATTAGGTAGTAATGTAGGTAAAAGTGGTCGCAGTGGTTAAACTTTTTGTGAAGAGGCAAAGTGGCGTCCTGCGACATTTTGGCAACGGACAAAATACTCGGCGTAAACCATTTGGACTTGGCCGCTCCCAAATGGAACTTTCCAGTTCGCTATTCTTGGCATCCTAATGGGGATTGATGGCGTCCTTGGTTTACGCTAATGCAAGGCAGATATTTCAGCCCATCAGCCATCAATGTCCAAGGCATTTTTGCTTAACTAGATCGATTATGGAAATTACGATTAATTCACCGCCAAGAACATGTATAAAAGATGTTGCGCCGCTAATAAAGTAGAGATCAAGTCTTGATGATATCTCCATTTAGTGATTATTGGCTCAATTGAAGACCTCACATAACCACCTTTAACGGGCAGGTGCTTCAGGTGGTAAATAGCGCCGGGGTGTGTCAACCTGTGGTGGCTGTCATGCACTGTATTGTCTTGGCAGTTGGGCTTTGCTGGTTGATCAGATCAGCTTCAGCACGTGTCCAGATGCTTAGTTGTGGAGGCGCAGCATATTGTCCACAAACCTTATGTTGGCTTGACCTCACGGGATCCCATAACTAACCAGTGATCGTAGCCATTGAACGAGATTGATGGAGAGAAAGTTGAATTCATCTCTGCAGCAGAATGAGGCTGAGAGAGCTCAGTAGACCCTCCATGGCTGTGTAGAAGCGTTGACGGCAGATAGAGATGGTTGTGCGGCACCGTTTCCGAGGTAATACGTCTGGCCGCGCAGACTTTCCTATGCATAGAGCGCGGACGCTCTTTGAAGTAGCTATGCTTTGTCCTGGGCGAATGGCTTGAAAGGCTCTAACGTGTTTTATCTTACCTCAGAAGCTCAGACCAAGAAATCGATTATGCGGAT
>Ga0307515_10013977_pt1 | contig 14941 bp, 4 predicted proteins | sample 17_EM_MG_FD_194513 | JGI IMG/M metagenome (GOLD analysis project Ga0307515, IMG submission 194513) | Populus trichocarpa ectomycorrhiza microbial communities from riparian zone in the Pacific Northwest, United States - 17_EM | ecosystem: Host-associated > Plants > Roots > Unclassified | place... | reverse complement strand
ATACCTTCCATCCCTCTCTTTACAGCTACTAGCTAGCCATCAGCAAGTTCAATTTCACCATTCCTTCGTTTGCCAAAAAAAAAAAAGATTGGGAAAAGTTCAAAAAATAGCTAACATATAGAGATAATCTTAATTAGGCCCCCAATCTATTTTTCTGCGGGGTTTGCTCAAATACAAACTAGTATTATAGTGTTATATTTATAGATTATTTGGTATTGAGATTTAATTACCTTTTCAAATGTGTTCAGATTTAAGAATATTAATTTATTTCAAAAATGATGAAAATAATTCTTTGTGAGTATTTTTAATTGTATTTAACTTCATCACATTAAAACTAGTATTAGGATAAAAATATAATTACATTAAAACCATTAAAAAAAACATTTTAAAAAAATCATTTCGTGCTTAAAAGTATTTTGAAGAACTCCTTCCGGAAAACATCATAAGATACACACTTGATTTGCATTTTTCCCCCCCTTTAAACTTCAATGATCAATGTGTGATGCAGCTGATGGTATGAAGTAAAACCTTCTTCTTTTTCTTGTTTTTTCTTTTTTCAAAAATCATGTATAAAAAAGCCAACACGGTTGAGCTTCAAAATTATACTTTATTGGTGATGGTGTGATCTTTGATTGTATGAAATCCAAGGTTCGACCAAAGATATTCTCTGCAAGAACACAGATAAACAGTGCTGCCCGACATAGCCAGCTCTAACCGGAAGTCAATAGAAAGAAAATCATTTCGAGTGGACACAGCACAGCTGTCAGAAAATAGTAGCATTATTGAAAGTTTTGCCTGAAGTCGAGCAAGAAGACCATCAATAAGCAAACACGACCCATTTGAATGATGGAGAACTGAGCCATGGTGAACAATCTTTAGTTGAAATTTGTTGCAGAAATTACAGGAAGGAAATGTCAGTCCATGACAGATGAACATTGCTTAAGCTGAAAATAATTCCCGCAAGGAACTGGGAAAATAATCAACCAAAAAGTTATATCATACAATGCTACCAAATCTGGGACCACTGGGTATAAATGTGTAATGCCCTTATCATAAATTGAAGATCTACTCACAGCAACTTGTCATAAAATGCTGCAAAGCCGCTATGATATACACTAGGAAGGCTTATCCAGTTTGTTGTCAGTAAGAAGGAAAAAAAATCCCAGATACATTGCATTCTATAGACAGTGTGACTTTTTTAGACCCCATCTTATTTCCATTGTTCAAAGAATCCAAACCCACGAAGTTTCCTTTGTGGAGCAGATGCAGCTCACATCCTATTTGAGCACTTCGAACTAACTACATCCAGGGTCCCCTCTCTATGCTCTCTTAGTGAGCTGAAGAATATGAAGATCAATATTATCTTTTTTCAAAAGTCTGTTAATGTGGACCATAAGGTGATGGTAACCCTTTGGCATGTTGGCTCTCCATTTCAAGAAGCATCAAGGACTTCTGCCTCTGGTATCTGTTTCTCTTGGCAGCCATTGCTGGGAGAATACAATTGGATGAAATTAATCAAGATTCAATAACGAATGCATGATACCAAATGAAAAATTAGAGTGAGCACATATAGTTGTCACATAAACTGAAAGGTTCAAATTCTTTCACGGCGGCAACTACAGTGATGGAGACAAAACTTTTAGAAAGGTTGATGTCAGATACGAGACCTGGACAAATGAAACTATGGAAAAAACACTCCTACTTTTTCCCTTTTCTTTTTGGCTAGGAATAACACCATCGAATTTAAATAGTTAACTGAGGATGAGAAACCTTCCATAACGACAGCTGATATAGCCAAATTGAAGATGATGGAATTGTCATTACTACACGCTATAGAAGTTTCATGTTGTGCTACTTTCAAACAAGATCTATATGGATCCAGTTAGGAGACCAGATCCCTTGGACAGACGACTTCCTTGGCTACTATGGAAGAAACTCTTTTGATGATGAGATGATATATCATTGGCATGATACCCAGTTGCAAATTCTAGGTGGTAGTTACCCTATCTTCGGTATATTGTGAAGAATAGCCATTGAGGGATGAAAAGAAATGTAAGGTGTATCCACATGATGTCAATGTGGTTAGCACTGGTTTTACAGCTCTAACTAAAACTCTGGGATCAAGGCATACACAAAAGTACAGACTATGATACCTACAAAGTACTAACATCATCTAGCAGCAGTTCAATGACTGAAAATATATCACAAGTGGCTACATGCAACGTTCAACTATACAAAGGTTTGTATTTCAAATGACATCTCATTCCCAAGTCCCAATCCTTGTTGAACTACTCCTGCAGTTTATATGTTATATGGTGGCTTCAAGAATAAATATAGTTCCAGATTTCAGATCCTAATTTAATCTAATGTAAAAAATTTTATTCTAAACTAGCATCTCCTAGTGGTTAACACCGGACTTTTAGCATGTTGTATCAGGAATAGAGAATCCTAAATGATTAGTGGTTTCAAACTATTCTGCAATAAAAGGAAGTCAAAATAAGGTCCAGAGGTGGAATGCAGTCTCGAATTTGACTGGCCTCTAGAGGAGTGATATCTAATATGCTGTGTAACGCAAGCCTTAATTCAACAACACGTTGTGACAGATGACATATCAGACCATCTGATAGCCATGACATCATGAATGAACGCAAAAAAAGCTAGAAGTTGAACATTCTTGAGAAATACTTACACATTAGATCGTGAGGTGGAGCAAAGTCGTAATCATTTCGACGCCTCCTGATGCAGATTATGTATCCCAATACAAGCACAGAAACAATTACCAGGCAGGATAAGCCTATCCCAATTTTACCACCAGTGGACAAGCGACCATTTTCCCATAATAGAGAGCATTGTGGCAAAGATGGTACACCACACAAGCCTTTGTTACCTGAGAGACTGTAAGAGAAAGTTTTCTTTCCTAGTGAGTTGTTAAATAGACATATTAATTCAATAGGAAATAAGATAATAAAAAAAAAGACCAATGGCTTATATGTACCCTTAAAAGGTAAGAGGGGTGAGGCATTCATTCAATTCACATCGTAAGCAACATTAATCTCCAACAAAGAAAAAAGAAGGGAAAGACAAGATATATCAAAATTGGTATATTCCAGAAATTGTGTGTCCAATAGGGAGCCAAACATTCCACACAGCAAGTAAAGAGTTGTTTATTAGAATTTTTTGATGCTGCAAAAAGTAATCTGTACTGCATGCATTAATATGTAAATATTAATCACCATTGGCAAGTACCGTATTTTTCAGTTTCCATAGCAGTAAATTGGCTAGGAACCTAGTTTACTGATGACAGATAAAAAAGCTGGTTGACAAAATTATCCTGAAGGTAGTGGTGTGTGCTTGCTAGAAAAAGTTGATAATCTGGTTGCCAAAGAAAATAAATTTAAGTAGCCACAAAGTTCCTAATAAATCGAAGAATATTTAATGACAGTTTTTAGGCTTAACCTCCCATTACAATTTGACAGTGGGCCGAAGGAAATGAAAAGATGTTCTGGTATATCAACAAAATCACAGGTTTGAACAGATTAAGAAACTTTTGTCCAATGTTGAGAACAAACAGCAACTTGAACTGAAATGGGGATCTCACATGAAAAAAAGGGAGAGTGGGTAGATAGGACTTCCCTTATTAACAGAAGACTAACTACAAACCAGGGGTATACATTGCCTTTTCTATAATAGCAAGAGTGAAACTCATGCAGATACAACTTTTTGGGAAGGTATGGCTGAAAAAGGAAAGATGCATGCAACCATCAGACTAGTGGTTCAGGTTTGAAGAATATAGTGAATTGTTACATATTATGATTGTCCATCTTCTTAGATAATTAAATTAATTGGAAAACGATGAAATTATGATTTGCAAACCTTTAGTAAACAATAGGCACCTCTCTTGAAGATAATCATTAACGTTTAACAATGCAATATCAAAGACAACTAAAAATCATGGACCAAAAGTATACACTTCACTATTTTGATAAATGTATTCCTCCAAGGAGCAAGGTCTTTCAGATTAAGTTAAATAGACTTAGAAGTCTTTCAGTTTTCATCCTCTAAAGGATTTGAGGTGAATATAGAATAATCGAAATCTGTTGGTGGATAAATAAATAAAAGTAGAATCGAGAGATTTAAAGTTAGCACATAGGCTTTAATGCAGGATGATACATGCCAAATATTTTATAACTCGAAAATTGTTACTATAATAAACTAAATAGAATTGTGAAAGCTAGAAATGAGACATACTCAATAGCTCCACCATGCACACCAATTGAATAAAGTTCCTCTGGTACTCGCCCTTCCAATAAGTTACCATTCAACAGCCTGGAAATAAAGAGATGTTGAGGCAATACAATCATGGAAAATAACTGGGCAATCAACATTAGAATTGTTAAATATTTGGACTTCTATTGCAAAATGTCACAGGTATTCAAGTAGCTAACATTTGGTGCTTTTTCAATCAATTTGCTTATCAAATAATAAAAAAGGGAATACAGTGTGGTACATCTATCAACAAGCAGAGTTGCAAAAAAGAATATACTGAGGGAATGTTCGCAATGGAGCTCATGAAGTGGTTCCAACAAGATCTGGTTTGTTCTGGGGAGAGGAGGGAGGTTTGTGAACAGGTGGACTTAATACTTCCTAAAAAATAAACAGAAAAAATTGAAAGAGCAACATGTAAAGATGCAATCTAACTGGAAATGCAAATATGATTTTAATGGGTAGACATCAAACAACTATAGTGCTTCTGTCTTGTGTTGCTTCAGTGTTGACTTGATATTATAGGATTCTGACACCAGAGAAAATTTCAGCAATTTAAAGTTGTGACCACAAAACAACTGTGTCCTCGTTGGCCTTTCTGACAGAAAAATGTTCATTTTCCTTTTCAAATATAGAGAAATTGCAATCCATTAGATGTGATTATTCATTATAACAACGGAAAGAAAAGAAATCTAGTAATGAAATGTGACAGTATTGATTTCATTATAAGTTCTATGGCCTCCAGCCTCCAGGGACTGGTCAAGTAAAAGCAATACAATGAAAATAAAAGAGTACAATTACGCAGAGAATGGTCCATCAGAAACGAATATGAATATTATCATAAACAACTTAGGATTATATGAATGTTCAGTTAAGAAAAACAATACTTCCATAACCAGTTCTATAAATAATTGCATGATATTATATGCTGCTCGTGAGAACCACGTTACACTTCAGCTGAACAGTTTAACCACTTGCCTGTATTGGTGGAAACACTAACAGGACCTTGGTTCCTTCATCAACAAAGGCAAAGTAGACAATCAACTAGAAGAGCTGTCAAACATAGAGATCAAATTCCTTTCTTTCTAGTCTACCCACTATGGTCTAAAAAACTAACACTCAATATATCCTCAACAACAGTTTTCAGTTATTTTTAACGTCGTGACCATATGCTTATAACAATGCAGCACACATTGTATTACCCCTATTGTTCATGTGCAAGTGTAAATGCACATGAGCAATGGATTAACGAGGACAACTGATCCATGTCACCACCAATGTGTCGAATATTTATTTTGATGGTGGTGGGGTTTTACACACCACCTCAGGCATAAGCATTCAATGTCATATGTGTATAGCATTGTTTGAGTTTTCAATTTGTAGTTACACAAATTCCTAGCATGAAATTAGTTGTTGAACTTTAATTCATTACTAGTTCAAAGATAACTGAAAGACATAAAATTTTAATGATAAGTAGGATCCATTCTATATATATATATGGTGTGGATGTTGATCAATCTCTTCTAAGTTGAAAAATCAAAACATTACATTTAAAATTGCAAGGTAAAATATCCATCTTCTATAATCAATTTCAAGTTCTTAACAAACTAAAGTAAACAGATCCCAACTCACATCTTGGTTAATTCCAAACAAAGTGGTATCATTGATCTAAACATGAGGTTGAATTAAATAAAATTCATGTAATAACCAATATTAAGTAAAATTATTTCAAGAAAATCAAACTACTTCAATTTCTGGCAGAATATACAATTAAAAGCATGAAAATGTTCTCCCTATTTGAATGCATGAAAATATGCTGACAGCACGGCATGCAAGATGGAAATGGGTAAAACTATCACATTTAAACTCCAGACTTAACAAATAAAAATTGAAAAGGAGAAGAACAACAAATTTTCGCTTTTAGATCCAAATATCAAACAAACCCCTGCTCTGTGTGTGTGTGTGTGGGCGCGCGTCTCCCTACTGGTATGCATGATAATATGCTAACAGCACGGCATGCAAGATGGAAATAGGCAAACACTACCACATTTAGACGCAGACTCAACAAATAAAATTTGAAATGGAGAAGAACAATAATTTTTTGCTTCTAGATCCAAATATCAGACTTGCAGTCTGTGCGCACTCGCACACGCAGATATTTATGTCAAATGCCTCCATTATTTATTAGTGCAAACAAGCCACTTACACAAGCTGCAGATGAATTGCCGAGGCTAAACTTTCTGGTATAGGGCCCGAGAACTGATTGTTGGACAAATCCCTACAAAGTACAGATCAGAAGTGTTAATAAATAACATGGTGGAATGCCAGAGTAAGTTTCTAGTGGTCTCAGGATCAGTTTCATGGTGTAGATACAACATCACATTAGAATTTCAAAAGAAGATGATGGAACATAATTTAATTCAGACTCTTAACTTCAGTCATGGAAGGCTAAAGTTTGTGCTACCCTATAAAGCAGACAGAACAAAGAAAGTGAACTAGCCAAGCAGATGAATGAATATTTTAAGACAAAGGGAGAAACAATGATAAACATCTAACAGAGTAGAAAAGTTTCCAAACTCAAAGAAGACAGAAACCATAGGGAAGTTTACAAACAAGGAAAACTGGACTCAAACACCCATGTAAACCAGGAAAAAGGAACACTTTGAGCAGAAGAATGAAAGAACTAGAAAGTATCAACGAGGCAGACTTCTTTCCATGGACGAACCAGTTTTAAAACATTGACTTGAATGATTGTACATCCATGTCTTAGGGAGTGGAAGTCCTCCAGATGAGGTGGAAAAGAAAGTGTTCCCTCCTAGAGGGGTCTCAAAATCAAACATTCTTCAGCAGAGGGGATCATATGATCTTCATGAAAAAACGCATTAGGGACACATGCCCTAAGTCAATTTCTCTCTATTTATCAAATAATCAACAACAACAAAGCCTTAATCCCAAATTAATTTGGGGTCACCTAGGTAACATATAAATAAATTAGTGGTACTCAATCATGAAATACACTATAAGAGAAATTTTATCATAAATGAGACCAGAGGTTGCCATACACATTAAAAAGCAGGACCACAAAATATCAACTGTATAAAGCTTATAAAATGCCGTAATGAGACCAGAGGTTGCCATACACATTAAGAAGCAGGACCACAAGATATCAACTGTATAAAGCATATAAAATGCTGTACGACTTACAGCCGGACAAGAGATTGTTGACCTAATCCTGATGGTAGAGTTCCTCCCAAAGAATTAGTACTCAAATTCCTGCAGGTTTAAAAGATAATGATTAATTACGATTGGAAAAACAGCAAAATAAGCACAAGAAACTATGGAAGTGTAGGTCCAAGTTCAAAAAAATTCTTCATCCATGATGTCACACTAAAATTTTAGAAGATTTAACTTTGAAGGCAAGGCAGGGGTCACGGAGTAAACAATTCTCAAATGTAAGCTAAAGTAGCTGAATCCAAAATCAATAATGTTTATCATGACAGAACACGTGAGCAACCATTAGATTCTACCATATTAATATTTCAACCAACACTTGGATTATCTACTCAGGAAAAAGTGACATAAATTTGATGAACTCTGCAGAGCTAACAATAATGATGCTACATGTTGCATGTGAGATCAACTGGAAGACAACTAATTTGTTTTTTGATCAATATGTTAGGATCCTTTTGCATTAATTAAAGCTTTTAAATGGAATTCACTTAGAAAAAATCCTATAATTAAATTTAGTTCACTCAGAAGAAATCCAGTAATTTTGTGCAGTAAATCGTTTGATAGATCATACAAATTAAAACTAGCATCTTCACCAATAAAGAGCAGAATGATTAAGGTTGAAAGAACAGGTGCAAAAGATGGAAACAGGTTGTTAGTGATCTCCAAGAAGACATGTCAATTTGAAAATTAAACCTAAAGCATCCTGCAGTGCAGTAGAACATTGAGAAAAGACACTCATTTCAAACATTTATGTGCAACAAGCTAATATCTTCTGCATGATTTCAGCAAATAAAACATAAAACATCTGCAGCGCATAAAAAATCGGATGCTGATACTTACAGGCTTACCAAGTCCGACAAAAGAGTAATCTGCTCACTTATACTGCCTTTCAAGCCTTGACTTCCAAGATCACTGAACGAGATACCCAAGTAATTAATAACATGAGATTAAACTCGTCTTCTGAGACAAACAAATAAAATCTTTCCAATGCATCAAGGCTTGGACTAATTCAACACACAACTGATTGCTTACATTTGTGATATCACAAGTGCAGTCTCGTCTTTGTTGGGATGGCATGTAACTCCTTCCCAAGCATCCCAGCTAGTAGGAGCACAAGGATCCCCATTCCATCCCATTCTATCAGGAACCCGTAACGACTCTTTCAACGCTCTCATTGCCACCACTACCAAAATTAGAACACATTCCCAGTTAATTTTCAATAAACAAAAATCATACTAATTTACCATTCAAGATACCAAAAACCCAACATCATATACCTTGCTCGGGCATGGTTGAGAGATCATTAGGAACCAAAGCATAAATCTCAATGCCACTAATTATCGGTGCGCCCACAACCGGCACAAACTTCAGAGTCAACACAGTACTGCTCAAATTATGCACTGTGTAACTCCAACTATAAGCTGCAAAACTCCCAACTTCCTCGAAAACGTCCACCCTCTCCACATTCTTCTCATTCACCACCACATCAAACACTCTCTCCGATTTCTGCTTCACACTTGAATCAATCTCCGCGAAATGAAACCACAACAAATAATCCATTTTCGCATCGACTGATACTGCATACTCCAGTGTTCCATCTCCAGTTACCGCCGTTTGGTAAAGCTTCATCGGAAAATAATTAGGCGGCTGAATGGTGCCGGTTATGGTTTCTCGGGTGGAGATGGAGTGGATTATTTTTGTCGTGTTTGGAGTTTGGAACTCGGAGTCGGACTGCCATGTTCGGCCAAAATCATCTGTGTCGTTGCTAAACCCCGGGCCCCACTGTGTGGACCCACAGGATAAACGGCCGTAATTAACGAGGGTGAATTTATCGCCGATTGTTGACGAACCGTAAGATAAGGGATCGATTTGACGGATTTCGAGGGATCCAATGACAGGAGGGTCAGTGGCAATACTGTAAAAACAAACATCCGCTTCACCGTCTTTAACAAACGCGAAGAGATCGGAGTACGCGCCGTCACGAGCGAGATTCTCAGGCCAAGGAGAACGCCAGGAAAAGACGAGAGTACCCTCGACAGATGCGTCGAATGAAGGAGGGTTAGATTTTCCGTCGTAGTTGTCGTATACAGTGAATGTACGGAAGTAGTAACGGCCGTTAGGGAGAGGGAGAACGTAGCAGTTTTTTTTGCCGGAGGAGAGAGGGAAGAATCGGAGATTTTTTTCTTGAGGGTAGAGGAAGTGGAGTGGCTCTGACACTACAGAGGTAGCTCCGCCTGTGAAGTAACGGTCGGACAGCCATGTCGTGTTGAATGGATCGGTTGTGTTTGTGGAACCGCCACAGTCTATGAAGTATGAAGTATCTGTAGGAAAAAAAGAAGAAGAAGACGAAGAAATGCGGTTAGAAAACAGAAAGAGAGATAGTTAGATCGGTTATAGAGGGAGGGGAAGGGAATGAGTGCTTACTGCCAAAGTGGAGGGAGAGGGAAGGGGAGAGGAGGAGAGGGAGAGAGAAGAGGAAGAAGAGAACAGACATGGTGAGTGTGATTTGGATTTGGAATGATATTGTTTGTTTGTTAATGTTGTTTGTTGTTTGGACATGGAGGAGGGAAACAAGGCATATTTAACAGAGGGAATAGTAAAAGGAATGGTGGGAGGCGAGATTAGCGGGGAGTTGAGTGGAGAAGGGAAGAAATTGAGCTGAATCTTGTATTTTCTAGATTTGGACTTGGAGGATTTGATGTTTTTAGGTATTCAAAATCTTTTGATGGAATCAAAGTAAGTAGAAAAAGGAAAAATTGATCCCAAGGGAGTGAGTTTTGGTAAAGAAGAGTCAAAATTAGTTGGGAGAAGTCATGAGCAAGTTAAAAGCAGGTGATGGTATATTTAAAGACTTCTTCTCGTGAACATGTTGAACCCCACAGATGATGAACAGTGAAGGGAGGCCTTAGTGCTGTAGAACTTGTTGTTGAAAAGAGATTGTCGTCTGTCCTCTCGGAGATGGCCGGCAATTGATGAATTCAGGCTGAAACTGAATGCGGTGTGGTTAAGTAGGGATGACGGAGCTGAAGAAGAAAATCCGCGTCATCCATTGGTGAATAGAGATTATGGATCTTTGCTGTGAGTCATTGTTGTAACGGGTCCTCTCTAGACGTGGCCTCCATGCAAAAGAATAAAAAAATAAAAAATAAAAATTAAAAACCCTTTTTCTTTTGGGAAAATCAAAGTATAATGCGCGTGCAGATTCTTCTTCTCTTTTTTTCTCAGTTTTCATGGAATAGAAATGGCCGTGGAGACTTGTAATGACAAGTAGGATTTTGTGTCGTTGGATGAAAATGAAGACAGGAGCAAAAAGGATATGTAGCGGTTGCCGGTTGGCGCCTGTTGGTCCGAATAATTAAGTTCTTCGTCTGCTATTTATTTATTTAACGCACAAGTCGTCTCCTTTACCCAGCCACTCGACCCCTGTCCCCAGCACCAAGGCAATGGCACTTGATTACATTAACTGTTAAGATTTGTAAAAATATACAGAAGTTTTCCACGTCTTTGCATAGGATTCAAATTTTAAAAAAGTTATTGTGAGAAAATAGTTTTCTTAATGGATATATTAATATTATGTGGATGATCCATTTAAAATTAAATCTGAAAAAAAAAACTATAAAATTGATTTGACTACGTGTTTTTTATATTAACACAATATTAATGGATACATTAATATGATGTGGATGAATATAGTCCATTATATTTAATATCGCAATATAAATTATTTATCTAATTGTTTTTAGTTAATTTCTTTATTTATCTAATTGTTTTTAGTTAATTTTTTTATTAAAATCAATTTATAACAGAAAAATTGATATGCACATAAAATTTATTAAATAAAATAAAATAATAAAAATTTTATGTTAAGTTGCACATATTAAAAATGCTATTGGGCTTGTGAAGCCATGCCTAATGATTGGTATGCATGTTTTTAACTTTAGTCCTATTTATTTATATGAACCGGTAATCTAATAACTAAAAAAAATAAGGTATAAAAATAAATTCTTAAAACAAATTTTAATGTTGTCATCTATGTTAAATGTATTTTTTATTTTAGTTCTTTTTATTTAAACTCAACCCTCCCTGTTGAAAAAAACTCACACATTTAACGATAAAAATAATTTAAAAAAAATTGCTATTATAATCTAAAGTGAACTATAAAAGAAAAAACAATGAAAATAACTACATTAAACAAGAACTGGTGTGTAGCTAGCTGCGTGTATTTATGCCACATACAGCGCAAGTGACAGCGTCACGGGCCACTTCGTATCTTGGAGTGTGCGTTTATTTATTCCATGTATTCATAAATGACGGATTCAATCGCTGTCTCCTTTGGTGGTATGTTTTTATTACAATTGTTTCACTCGTCACATGCAACGTTCAATTGATTCTTTTTTTTTTTTTTAAGTTTAATGTAGGTATTTGAAGCAGCTACCTCGACAAATCAATTATTAATTTATTCTTCCTTTCTTTATTGGTAGTTGATCAAACACATCACTGAATAAATATGGAATAATTACCAAACATAAAGAGACAGACCAGTTAAAGTCAACTCGCTTATTTTTTAATTGATGTTTTAGGTTCAAGCCATAATTAATACAAATATAAATTAATGTTCCTAAGAATAGGCAAACATGTAAAATAATTGGTAATTTCATTCATTCTGAAACTCATTTGTTATAGAATATTACAGGGGTAAGTTGGTCATATGTGGATTTGGATCATGCCCAATCCGGGTTGACCTCGTGTAATTTAAGTGTTTCCAAATCCACGTCCAAGCCCCCGACCTAGATGTCATTTTCAATGAACAGATTTAACATGACTACCCAAGATTTTATTATAATAAAAATATGCAAGTATATTTTTTAGTATAACTGAATTAACTATATTCACGGATTCAAATATAATACAGGAATTTAATACCATTAATTTTATAAATTTTTATATAAAATTTTACAGAATTTATTTATTAATAAATATGTTTAATCAAACAAGTTTACACTCCGCCAACACTATTAAGTGTATTGGAGTTTTTCAAGGCTTGCTATATTTTCATCTTTTTAATGTATAAAATAAGCGGAATACAGTTTACAATACAACTTAAAATATCACATAGTTAAAATTATATCTTAATCCCTCCTTTTCTCAAAAGAACAAAACTTATTGGTTATAAATATACCACGAGACATTAAAAAACAAAGGCTCACAATCTTTATTTTCTGTTGCATATATATTTTTTAAAGCATCTCTCTCTAGAATATTATTGTAATATTTCTCTAAAAAATTTTTTTGTTTAAGTATTAAAGAGTCTTTGCCACCATTAAAAAAGATCTTATGCAGGTACTAGCTACAAATTATATTGGCTTACCAAGCATCAATTACAAGTTGTTAACTATCTTAATTAAAAAAAATAGATAAAATTATTATGACTGGTTGATTAATTGATTATATAACCTATAAGTCATGTTTCTAGGCTAATCGGATTTTTTGGGATAGGATCATATCGTGTCCGGTCTTACTGTTTTAATACATAAAACCATGTGCTTCACAGAAAAGATAAAAATACATTAACGGGCATGGATGGGAGACCAGGTTCAGTTGAAACTTTCTGATTACATTGGAGATTCAATTGAAAAATCGATCTGCCGAATGAAGATTTATACAAGGTTGCTCCAAAAATACGCCTAGCTTAACTATAATTACAGTGATTCTGCACTTGGCAATGCTTGCTTCGTCCTGATTTCCCCGCTGTCTTCGAATCAATTGAATTTAACTTGGAAAAAAAAAAACAGAGAGACAAACTGTCTTCTCCAATAAAAAAATCAATGTATACATTCGTCCACTGCGAAATTACACTGAGTTCAAATAAATAATTACAATTTCCTTTTTATATGGCAACCACGGAAGTCGAGGCAAGTAACTAAAAAAAATATATGCTAACATTATATATTTAAAATATATGCTAACATTATATATTTAATAAATTTTTTTTTTTACTACTATAAATGGTATTAAATGGATAAATGAAAGAATAATAGTAGCACAATGTTAAAAATAGGTTTCTCGCAGTAGTTTAAATATTTTTCATTGCCCAGCTCCATCAACAAATTCAAAATACCACCAGAGTCTTTCAAAAGGCTCAATAACCCAATAAAACACATGTAAAAAAAAAACTAAATAGGCACCCGTGATTGGTTTATGTAATGCAAGGCGTAATTCATGTGATTACGCGGGTCTTTATTTATAGTTAATTGATGTAATTTTAGTTTATTATTTAGTTTATTATAATTCACTCACAAGAGCTTGTGGAAAAAAAACTGGAACTCGTGGTAGATCCATGAAGCAATTAATTCAAAGAAAATGACTTATGATTAAGCTCTGTAGCATTGAACTCTAAGCAATGCGTAGTCTTTAATGTTATTATTGATATAGAATTTAAGGTATTGTTTAATATTGGGGTCCAATTATAATTTAAAATAATTAATTTAAAAATAAATAATATTATTTTATAGTTTTAAATTAATTTTTTATGTTTTTTAATTGTTTTGTTGTTTCAATGTCACAAATAAATTTTAAAAATAAAAAACATTATTTTAATATATTTTTAAATAAAAAAAAACATTTAAAAAACAACCTCTAATACACTAATATTATTTTTATTGTTTCGCTTCCAATATTAAAACAATAAAACCAGCACAACATTCCATACACGTGTATACAATCTATAATTAACTGTGGATCCCCATGGTAAATAAATTGATAGATTTAAAAATCTACACGGAATTATTTGTTATATGTCAACTAATATGGTTTTTTAACATGTTTCATTTATCAATTCTTGAAAGATCTCGATATATTGCATCTGTCTTATTATATCAAGATGACAATGATATTAATTAAACAACCCCGCCTCTTTTTTTTTTATCAAATATTACATAATTATATAAAAATATAATAATAGTTATTTTTTAAAGTATTTTTTGTTTAAAAATATATTTTTTAAAAAATATTTTTAATATCAACACATCAAAATAACATAAAGATATATAAAAAATAATTTAAAATTAAAAAAATTAAAATTTTTAAAACCAAACTAAAAATTAATATTGATTTCACGGTTACGAAAAATATAAAAATAACGCAGTACTACTGAGAATGTACCAGTCACACCATAAGGAATAGGCCCTTTTCATCATTTGTTTTTTTTTAAAAAAACACCTAGAGTATCGAATTTAACATGGCGTGCATGATGGTTGAACCAGATTGTTTCCGCGGTATAAGTGTGTTTTTTTAAAAGTTATTTTTTATTTTAAATTAATTTTTAATATTTTAAAATTATTTTGATGCAGTGATTTTAAAAATAAATTTTAAAAAATAAAAAAATTTATTTTAATATATTTTTAAATAAAAAACAACCACCTTGCATGTATCTTGAAAGGAGGCTGGA
>Ga0307515_10013975_pt1 | contig 14943 bp, 11 predicted proteins | sample 17_EM_MG_FD_194513 | JGI IMG/M metagenome (GOLD analysis project Ga0307515, IMG submission 194513) | Populus trichocarpa ectomycorrhiza microbial communities from riparian zone in the Pacific Northwest, United States - 17_EM | ecosystem: Host-associated > Plants > Roots > Unclassified | place... | reverse complement strand
GCCCTACTCCTCAGCATGGGGGCAGGCGAGGCTGGTGGGGGCAGGCGAGGCCAATGGGGGCCGTAAGCCACCGGCCTCATGCCCGAGCCTTAGGCCAAACGCCACCGGGCCAAATCCCGTGCCAACAAATCCATTATGCAGTTTTGGGATACTCCCTCCAAGCGGTGAAAGTTTTGGTAGAAGCCGGTGCAAATATCAATGCCAAAACCAATGCGGAACGTACTCCTGTGCATATAGCCATTAGCCTACAGATCGGGTCTATTCTCGAATATCTCCTGGATAACGGGTGGACATTCCAGTTGACATTGCGACCCGTGAACTACAGTGGGTCACTAATGAACCTTACGTCGATGACAATAGCGTTTATCAATCGCTCGACGAAGAAATTGATGCTCGTGCCAGGTGCACACAGAAATTGCATGCCCGCGCAACACCACGGGAAGTTGAATCCTCTATTCCAAGTGGGTGGATTAGAACGAATACTTTCTCGGGGGGGGATAATCAGCATCTGGCCGGACCCTTATATTTCGGTTCAGATTGAAGGCAAATCACTCAAAAGGATTGTCTTTGGAATCCTTTCAGGTGAGGGCTGTAAGACTTCTTGACTAGCAAATTTAAAAGATTTACACTTACAAAATCAGATGCTATTAGGAATAATCGATTCTGGGCTGGCTCCTATCGTAGACTGACACACTGGTTTGAGGCTCGCTTATCCATTACAACACCTTGCCAGCGCTTGAATAACAGTCTGACAGCCAGCGAATCAGAGCTAAGTGCTACAAGCAGGCGTCTAGCGGTCTCACCTAGGCTCATTCAGATTTGTGCTCACGGAATGACCATGCGGTACCACATAGTAACGTGGGATGTGCGCCATTCATCCTCAGGTGCGAAAGAATGGTTGGATTCAGTTCAACAGGGCGATATAGTTGGAGTCTATCTGAGGTCGCTCTGGGATGAGCTTCTTGTAAGGGTAGAGAAGATTGAGGTGGATGTCTATTGCGAATACTAGATAAAAAGAAGCCAAGTGTAATTGTATGTCTATGGGACCACCGTTATTCGAGTGCGTGGCTCGGGCTATTGCTTTGCCACCGAAACCTTCCTGTTTTCTGCTTCATGTATTTTTGCTCAATGTAGTAGATATGTTGAGGCAGTCGGTATTCTTGGTTGTTATGAAATTAACTTGGGGCTCTATCACATTAACGTATGATGAAAACAACACAGTGTTCCTAAGCGGCCCGGCCGGCCGCCCGGCTTTTTAGAGCCGAAGGAATAGGTGAGGACTGGAGAGGTGGATATTTGGAGTCTTGGACTACAGTGATGGGCGGATGGCAGGGTTATGAATTTATGATGGACGATGGCCGAGTTTACTTTGGTGGCTTTCTGAGTTTAAGACTTTGGGCAGCAGCAATGGGTGTCATTTAAACAAAATATGTTGTTTATGCTTGTTCGGTTGAACTTATAAGTTGGCAAATAAAGCCTGCAGGCCCTGCCCGGCCCTCATTTAAAAGCCGCCGCTTAGGAACACTGAAACAATAATTGACCATGTTACTATACGGGGATAGTAGTAAACTGCCTTCTCCCGCGCCTCTATCGTGCATCCGAGCAATTCTTTGAGTAGAGTTTGAATCAAGTCCAGATAGAGGCTTACTTTATAAATGCAGACAATTAAAACAGTAAGTCAATGAACTACTGGTGGGGCAACAAGCCAGACTAGATGACCGAGTGATAGCAGACCATGACAGTATACTGACTTACTCAAAACCAACCATTGCGATGAACTTCCAATGCCCGTGATTTCCATAGACAGCCATGTACGTCAGGTTTCCTCAGCTGGCGGGAATCTCTGGTCTGCTATAGGCCGAACCAACTCAGCTTGCGACATCACAGCTCCTATATCTACTGAGTGCCCGAAAGCAGTGAGTATTTGTCCTAATAATTATACCTACATTTAGGCAACGCGCATTCGCGCAATCACAACATTGTATTTACCTTCCGGTATGTGTACGGTCTACGCCGGATTATGCCAGAACATCAATGAAGGATGTGCTCTGTCCACGATCATCACCCAGTACATCTATGAACACCGAAATAAAGAATGGTTTCTTCGCCAGTCGATTATTCTGCAAGTAAATCATATATATGGTCTATTTACACAGTAATCTCACAGAAAAGTGTCATCCCGGTGGTAACAAACTGATCTTATTGAGACATACAGAACTAAGTCCATTCCATTGGCCTTCAGCTAAGTTATGTACAAAGTAGGAGACAGTAATAAAGCAAAATATATGCTACAATGGTGATGTCTCTGCGGACTTCGGCTCGGGAGACGTCGCGCGACGATTGTATCGCCGGCCAGGCGATTCCACCTCATAGTGCGTCACTCGATATGCAGCCATCAACTCCTCGAGTGTTTCACTAGCAACTAAGTTTGACCATGGTGTACTTCACAAGACACCCACGTGTTTGTTCTGTCTGTTAGCCGTTCCGAAACTGAACAATGCACTGTGAGGACTATTTGTGTTGCATATATAGATCGCCAGCTAATGTCAGACTTATAGCTTATAGGCTTCAGTTAGCCTAATGGAGGCTATTCGGGAGTCAGCCGGATATGGGCAGATGAGTGCATACATGGGCTACTGTATATATGGGCATACGAGCTTCTATAATTGAGAGATACAATCAATGATCACTTTCAATAGCTTCTGAGCAGACGATACTAAATGATGCCAAGTGGTGTTTGATGGTAGGATCAGAAGAAGTCATCCTCTTCAGTTTCTTTAAAGGGGATTCCCAATATGTGTATTAATTGTCCATTGAGCCTAACGCGCTCCGGGCATGATCGGATTTTTGCGACGCGGTCTGGTAAAGACGCCCCGAACTCCGCACCCCGAGACCCCTATAACTCGACCTCGGTTGCGAGGGGCGGAATTTTGTCGCCTAAAAGCAATGCCAGAGTACAACTTAATGACTACGATCAAGCGGATCGTTACCACCAGAAAACAAGCTTTGAATTTTGGGGGTGTAGCCACATCGATAGGAGTGTAGGTCACAGATACAACACGAAGAGATTAGCCGTCTATTGAAGACTCCGTGCGTACTAGGTCTAGCGGCTCTGGCAAAAATTCGTTGGGCGGATCTAGCACGCTGTACGTGATCTCCGGGAGAGTAACATCACCACAGGCGGCACCAGAAACAGAATATTGTAAACCTAAAACAATGCTCGTTAATGATGTGTACCTCTTAGTGAGTGCAAGTGCCTCCAAACACTTACTAAAGTGCGCCCAAAGTGTCATGGATTTCAGGATGTCACGTGAATGGGTGAGAACAAACGAAAGGAAAAGGATGAATTCTTGCGTGGGGGCTAACTGACCGGCGTAGCGGGGTATCGAAAGGAATTTCATTGCGATGAAAGCAAAACTGGTTTGTTCACGTCACTCGTGTTATACGATGGTAGTTAGTTACTCCCTAGATGGCCCGGCAGAAATTCATATTCCGACGGAGATAGAGAGTTGAGGACAAGAGTCGTCTGGCTGGGGCATGTGATAAGGTAATGGAGATGGAGATGATAAGATAAAATATAAACCACGTGTTTGGGGTGACAGAGTTTCCGATCTCGGACTTCGAATAGTGACACGTGTTCTCACTCACCCACGTCCGACTCGTTTGCTTGTTGAAATCGACTAGATAGATTAGGATGAAGAGCTTCGGGTCACATGCTTCCATAAGCTAGCTAGAGTGTTTTTATGGCAGAGAAGTATGTATGCTAAAGTGATGAAGTCTATTCACGAGTTGTCACGAGTTGTCTGCTACACGATCCATGTTGTTGTTAATTCATATTGTATTTACTCTAATTAGAGTATGACAAAAACCCATTTTTCCCCGATACTCCGCGGTGTGAACCCGACGTGTCCGCCAAGCCCTCCTCTCGGTCAATTGTACCATCCCTTTCTCCTTTCCCCCATTTTAAATTAATTGGCCCCCCTTCCTAGAGTATAACCTGCACATCCCGTCATCTGACGACAACCACTTAAAAAATCCTCGCTCACGCTCAGTCCAGGGTTTCATTGATGTTATCGCAGTGGAATACCCCAACCGCCCAACGCAGACACGATCCATGTTAGCAACATACGATAAGGTTCGTCCGAATCTAATCCATCTCACCACCGATAGCTAATCCGTCACATCGTCGTGGCTAAACGAAGTCGCTCTTCAACACACCAATCACGCTCGTCAGCTCTGGAGCTATTTCAGGTCGTATGACTGAGATTCGGATAAAAAAAACCCGATCTCTTTGAAAGACTTCGTCACATATTAACTCGCTCGACATGTTTATAGTTGTTCGGAGCTCAGTTCGTCTCGCACACCAACACAATCCATCATGCTACGAAGACATTTCCGTCGACCACAATTTGCGAAATCGGACTATTCCACCTCCAAAGAACCCGGTGACATGTAATCCAAATCGTTTTGTGGTGGCCAGAATTGTGTATTTAAAGAAATTTACCCCGGATTAATTTTTCAGAAGTCCGGATGCTAGGTTTCAAGGTTTGTAGCTCACAGCGGGCGTGAGGGCCAAAATTACCAGTGGAAAGATGTCGCGATCATCCCTTACCAGCGATAATCATTTTCTCCGCAGTTTCTTCGTTAGCACTTTCGAATGTTGAATTAATTTTAGAAATAATTTGTCCCCGGTAACTACATTTTTCAGTCTTTTGTTTTACGTTCCTGGAATCGACACTCTACCAACCTACTTCCAAACTCATACAGCCGGTGCCGGATAGGAGCTAAGCTTGGTACTTTCTTTTCGCTCTAAAAGTCCACCGGGCGATCCGATTATCACTGCTGCAATCTGTGTTGAGATCAATCGAGTACGAATAGAGATATTGAATTGCCTATCGTACAAAAGTGATTGTCTAAAGAGCAAAGAGAGAGAAAGACAGGCAAATATATATGGGAAAGAAGAGGCATACTCGGCGAAGCCGAGTATCACATCCGAAGACCGATGCCGAGCGTCACTGCCGCAAGCCATCGGGCCAAATCCCGTGCCAACAATCTGTTCCGGCATATTCATTCTACATCTGCGGACAGATCGTAGTACGTGCATCTAGTGTGGGAACTAGGTCGAAAGTACCGAACGTACGTAGAATTTTGCCAACTAAACAAAGGGAGTCAGGATCGAACGCTTCTGGTAGCCCGCATAAGTAGGAATGCCGCCTAGAGTTGAAGCAAGCTATCAAAAACTTTATGAGGTTTAAAAACAGGAATGATAATCAGCCTGCCATATCAATGAAACTTGGTTAGCCTTGGGTATCGTTCAGAGCAAAAGGGGTTGACTATTGACTGCGCTTACATAACAATACTGACCTGAGGTCTTCAAACCTCGCCACTGTTAAGAAATTGAATAACCAATCTAAATTCATGGAATATTAACCTGATATAATGGTACAGTTAAACAGAACGTATGATATGAATGGTGGGATTTACAGGCTGACGGGTAACAATTGCACAAAGTACTCTACATTCCATACGTTACTGTCCAGCGTTCTATATTGAACTGGGCAATGCATAAGGCTTAGGGCCAAATTGGAAACCCTAAACCATGCAACCGTACTAGCCAAAATATACCGGTTGGAAACGAACCCTCAAGACTTCTATAATAGATATGTTAATCGAGTAGCATACTAATACTATTTCAAAGTGTCCTTAACGAGTGACCCTGTTACGAAGTGGACAGGAAAGATTCTAAACAGCTTAGATCCGCAAGATACAACTTTTCTTCGTTGAGTCTTTTATCTGCTCGGCTGCCGTCCCGTTTACATTGTTGCTATCGAAGTTCCTTTCCTCGTCTGCTTCCTACCCCATCACTGCCTCTGTTTGTTCTTTCACTCTTCTGCATCTCTGCTGTACTCGAAGACAGGGCTCCCAACCGTCTGTCAAGAGTACCGTCTGTCAAGGCTCGACACCGCCGTCCAGACCGGGTGAACACTATGTTTTCCCTGGAGCGTCCCGGGCCGAGGCTAGAAGCCCTAGAGCCCGTTCATGGCGACTATGGGCCCCTAGTGGAGGTTACAGTTACCGAGTTTGTATAATTCTGACTGGTAACTTGGCCGCGCTTACCGTGTGCGCTGCTACGCCCAAAACAGGAGGTAATATCGGAGATTTGACGGTATTTGGCTGCTTCTCACCTGATCAGCGTAGCACCCACATCATTGATCTGCATTTCCTATAGTTTGTGGGTATAAGTGCATATTTTTTCGTATCACCGCAACACCTTTCAGCTTTAAGCATCACGTGCGAAGTCTGTTTTGTTTTTGTTTTAATCATACTGTATTCACTCTATTTAGAGTATGACAGCCCCTTACTCCCCTCTGCTTCCGAGCTAGCCGGCTAGATGGCGGAGCTCCGCTCCTACTACCCGTCGTCCCCTTCTGACAAAGGAAAGAAAAGCATCTGAAGGTGATCTATATAAACTACAAAGGAAATGTGATGAAATCAGGGAGAGCTTGCCGGCTCTTACTCCTCCTCCTCTGCACGTTTGGGCGGGAACTTCCTGATATCGGTAGCTATCAGGAAGTCCATCACCGCCTTATCGCACTTCTCCATGGAGAGCAGCTCAGAGGTGCGAAGTCTGTAACGCCATGTAGGGTTGAAGTTGGGACAACAAGGATACGTATCATAGGTCTTACACTATGTTTATTATATAGTTCCCTTTGTCTGGTGGGATTAAATCTCGTACTTTAGCAAGGTCACATACCATACTAGGTCCCCAGTTCGCGAACTGGTCAAAATTCGCGAAATGGTCCATCCAGTTCGCAAACGGACAAAGTTCGTGTATCAGTCAGAACTTAGATTTTGTTCTGCAACACCGGGATCAGGTCCTGTTTTATCATCCGCCTCCCAGTTTGAGATGTGTGCACAATTACCCAATGTTTGTAGTTACATTCAGGTACGGGCTGTCCCACATGATCATTATCCCACCTTCGATCCAAATGACTAAGTGGTTACAGAATGGAAATTTCAATGCTAACTTTGTGCATAAATGTGTAAACAAAAGTTTTAACAAAGACAGTAACGACTACCCAGACGCCTTCCCCGAATACCATATCCAGATTTCCACCAACGCTGTTCCATAGGTTTCCCACTACAGGTTCGCTTATTACATTGTGACAAAAAAAGAAACCAGCAAGAAAACTTGCCTAACTCATTATCCAATTTCAAATTACTATATATAGCGAGAAAACCTGGTACCTCAGTGTACATGGTGCAAACGAAATGAGTGAAGTGGATGAGTTACTGAAGTAGCCGCGCCACTGCTACTCGCCCGGCTTGTATGATGTGCATGTACGTGGTACTTTGGATCTCCTTTGCCGGATTGTTCGCCACATCAAGAGGCGTCTGCCCTTCTTTGTTGATGGCTGACGCATTGGCGCCGTTATCGATGAGCAGCCTCGCCAGAGCCTCGTGTCCGTGAAGTGCGGCACAGTGTAGCGGGGTGTAGCCACCCTTATCGGCGGCATTGATATCTGCTCCGTTGTCGATGAGAAACTGGGCCATCGCTTCTTGATCCCCTATCACAGCGGCGGAAAGCGGTGTAAACCCGCCTCCGGCCTCAATGTCGGCGCCGTTGTCCAGAAACAGCCTGACCATTGCATCATTTCCCTTTGATGCCGCAATATGTAGTGGCCTACCCTTATCAGAGTCACCCTCGATATCAGCGCCATTGTCCAGGAGCAGTCTGACCATTACCTCATTTTCACGGTTTGTGGCAATGTGTAATGGCCTACCCTGTTGGGAGTCAACCTCGATATCAGCGCCCATTTCGAGGAGCTTCCGTGCGAACGTATCGTATCCGGTCATTACGGCAATGCTCAAAGACGTCCCCCAGAATTCGTCTCCGATATGGATGTCAGCGCCGTTATCGAGGAGCAACCAAATCAATGCCTCATTTTTCTGGAATAACGCAGAGTGCAGTGGCGGATACCCGAACCAGGACACGGAATTGATGTCTGCCCCCATGTCGAGAAGTACTCGCGCCACAGCTTCGTGTCCATTTTGTGCCGCAAGGTCTAGCGGTGTTGCGCCGGTTTCATTATCGTCGGGGTTCGCCATTACATACCTATCGTCACACAGCCGCTGCTCACCTTCTGTGCGTGTATTATACGGATACAATAGCGTCTCATCAGACTCGATAATAGCGCCAATGTCAGCACCATTTTCAACAAGCAACTGGATTACTGCCACGTGTCCCATCAATGCAGCATTGTGAATTGGGGTCCAACCGTCCAAGACGACATCGACATCGGCACCCTTCTCTAGTAGCAGCCCGACTACCGCTGGATGCCCATTTACTGTGGCGTGATGCAGCGGCAGCGCCCAGTTAAAAAATTTCCCTTTCCGCAATATGTATTGCACAAGCTCCAAGTATCCATCGCAGCATGCATAGTGAAGTAATTGATCCAAGAAGATGTCCTCTACGCCAGACCTCAGCCGAAACAAAACTTTAAACGTCCGAGTTAATCCAAAGATGCAAGCAGCTAATAATGGGTCATCGTTTCTTTGGCGTGCGAAGACATGGATATTGCGCCAAAAAGAGTTGTTGGTTAAGTGACGCGTCGATAGAAACGCAGAGCGGTGATAGAGGAGAAACCTCCGGTAGTAAGAACCCGCCATAAATTCGTTCAGAAGAGAGATCAATGTCTCGAAGTCATGGGCGGCTTCGCAATAGGAGAAATGCCATGGCCAGAAACATGTAGAGTACAGCAAGAGATGATGATCTCTGTAACCCCCTTTTCCTATGCGACGCTCTCGGTCATATTTATCGAAATAGATCGGAGAGCATAAAAGTGAAAGGCAAATCTCTGCAATGTAGGCATGACAGTCGACCTCCGTGAACTTTGTTTCCAAGAATTCCTCCACCGAGAGATGTGCAAACCGGAAAGTGTCTAGGCGCTCATCTAAGATAAGGAAGTTATGGCACACTTTCAATATTGTGTCTATAGTTATAGACGCATCCTGAGTGTATTTACCTGATGCACCAATTCTGGAGCTGACTGCATCAAGAAGAGTTTGTGATGCTAGCGGTTCATAGGAGAACATGACCCAACGGAGGGCATTGAGGGCTAACAGGGGTGCGCTTTTATGCTGGGCATGGATACGCTCGTATATTTCGTCATAGGCCTTCGTTAATGTATCTGGGAGATCCGTCAAACTGGCTCGGACATCGGTTTCAGTGTCCATCTGACAGAGGAAGGTGATCTGTGCGGCAGCGAGTTGGAACCTAAGAGCAGCTCATCAGTCACTAGCACTGGTACGGGTACAGGCCGAAACTAAGGAAAAACGCCTATTTGAAAGGTGACTACCCAGCCAACGACTGTGATAGTTGAAATTAATTTTAGCTACGAAAGTCTTTCGTTTACTCACATTCCCTTCGATCGATCGCATAGGACGTCACATATCACAAATTTCAGCTGGTCAGTGACATCACCATGAAGCAGCTGGGCATCCGCGACAGCACTCTCGACAGTTGTTTTTATGAACTTGTTGATGTCGTTTCCATTATCGTCCGGCTGTACATCTATCCTAGGAAACATGGTGAATTGATGGAGAATATCGACGTCATTCCGAGATGTCGCAAAAATCTTAAGTGGTTTCTTCGATTTATCGATTGCCAGCTTTAGGGCCTTCAATAGGCGTATGCGGACAGTGCTATCCACCTCATCCAGTGCATCAAGACAAATAGTAGTCTGCGAATAAGCATCCACTAGCTTTATCAGTAGTTCTTGGCATTCTTGGAGACTGAGTGGCGAAGACGCTTGTCCTTTTTCTTTCCGTTTATTGTAGATTTCAACAACTGCCTCCTGGATATCTAACCCATTGGTTTGGGTGAGCTGCTGAACAAGGGTACGCAGTATACTTTCGGGATCACGGCGGCTCTCCTCAGCTCGATTGCAATAGAAATATGCCAGCTTCTCCGAGGTTTGGCTAAGATAGAACGGGAATTCCTTTTGTAATTCATCAATCACCTTTGACCTATGTCATTCATTGTTAAAAGACGATTCTAGATTTTGAATAGCTTGATTATATCACTTACGCGATGTATGTTTTTCCAGCTCCAGCTGTTTCGCATCAGTCTGGATAGCGAAGATCGGAGTGTAAGATAACTTACGTATACCGCGAAGCAACAAAAGCTTTGACCTCCTAGAAACTCGCCACTCACTATATTCTTCTCTTGCTAATAGCCACTGCCCAGTGCCGTCTAGCCGATCCTCACTAATCCGCCTGTGATGACTGGTATATGGAATGGTTGATATCCATTCAAGAATTTGGGACCTATTGGGTACTGCTACTAGTTAGAAGACAGGCACAGGTCCGGAGAGAATGCATAAGGTTATTAAATAATACTGAGTATTCAACTCTACGTACATGGAACTGAAGTCGTAACAGAGTTCACCATCTGTACGATAGCCCTCCCCACCTGCAAATACTTCTGACTCTTGGCGTCACTGAACTTGCACAAATCTCGATGATTTGCTCCCCCAATCCCAACGGCTCTTTCGTTCGGAAGACCAAGGCAGGCGGATTCTTTGTCCACAATCTGCATGAACATCTTAGTCAACTATTCAACAGATCATCATTGAGAATATACCAGTTGATTGAAAATCATTGCAGTTTCGTAAAACGTTTTGATCTGAAGGGATGACCCCCGCTCGATGAACTGTTGCGATATATCGGCAAATGTTCCGGAGTTCCTCTGCAAGGCAGTGATAAAACTCGTATTTGTCCGACCAAAAGTCGGAACTCTGAGAAGGTTTGCAGCGAAGCTGCCCCAGTAAGCAGCATCCGATCCTCTGTGGGGCACGCCGAAAAATACAGATCCGCGAACGTAGTTGAGCAACTCCCCGTACAAGCTGGATCGTTGATGAGCAATAATCATAGCCTTGAACCATTAGAATGTAAGATGTCGGAAGAAAACCAAATGGGCGTGACACAAAGACACACCTTCTTCACGACTATCCCTCCAAGACTGTGAGATATGAACACGATAGGTCTTTTCTTCTCCTCCTCGAGTTGTCGTTCTCCATCCATTCTATCAAGTAGCATTAGGGCAACATCGTCGATATCGGTCACGGCGGCGCTAAATGCTGTGTCCGAGTTGTAGCCAAAAGACATGATTCTGGCCTTTGGCAGCTGGGTTGGAAGAAAATCACGCAGCCAAAGCTTTCCATTTTCTGCTATCCATGTTTGCATCCAATGCCCCCCAAGTCCGTGAACCGCCACAATGCTAAGGTTGTCAGATTTCAATATCGTACGATCTGGTAAAAAACTTAACTCGATGTTGTAGTCATTGGTAGATCTGTCATCTTTAAAGAAAAAGAGGCCATCTCGTTCTAGTATCTGCTATCATAATCTACGTTAGCTATTATTCAGACCCAAAAGCATTTCCCACCTCTTCGCTCCGTTCTGCACTGCTTTGCTGTACATTCTGCTGCTGATCCAATTGCACAGTCGGTGATTGATCTGCCAGAAGGCCTATCTTTCTGCGTTTCCATAAATTCATCCTGAATTATGGCGGAGGATAGCTGATGTAGTCGAGCGTAAAGAGAAACTATGTTCGTGTGAGCCTAAGAGCTTCTTGTTGAGCGTCATTCCAGACTGTCGTTTATATTGGAAGTGCGGGGTCGCTCAATATATGGCGGCTGGAAATTGACAAGGGTGCTGAAATTTCATATTGTGGTCGCACCGCAGCTGGTGAACCATTTGATTGGATGCGAACGAATGAAGGTCAGCATGCACATAGTCTATCTGCAGGTGTAGGCTGCGGAGATACTTAAAAAGCCTATGCCACGTATCCTTTACTATACGCATACTTTATACAAGTTACGGTGGCGGCTTCGCCGCCCTTTGGAGGTACCAAGATAGATCATCCCAGCAATGCCTTACCCCTGGCTGTCAAGTGCTGGGAGGGTACGAAAAGTTGGGCACACTTCCGCATATACTATCAAGTCCTGGCAGCCATTTCGCTGTGCTAGATCATGTAAAGATAATCTTGTGACATCTATGACTTGACTTGTGTGATGGAAAAAAGTTGAATGCACCACCTGGTCTCTCTACCAAATACCACATATATGGTGCCATGCCACCCTCCACATCAATGACTGTCTGTATCCAGGTGAATAGTCTACTCAATAGACTATTCAGCCACTCTGTTGGTTGTTTCTGTTGAGTGACATTATGGAGCAGAAGAGGAATGGGGAAAGGAATCGAGACCACAAGGGCCACAGGAGTGAGGCTCCATGACTTACTCAACTGCCAGTGATATACTTTAGGATTTTTAGTCGTGACTCAGTGGATCTGGAAGGTTGAAGGCCTATCTTCAACATTCCACCGTATGTCTTACAGCATTGTAAGGGAATTCTGGAGGAAGCAGCTCTTGCTCAAGAAGCATAAGAATATGGTGACAGGATCTGACAGATCACGCAGCTTTGAGGAACCACACATATTGCATATATCAACAAAGCTCAACATAAGTACATGTTACCAAGAGCTGGAACAAATAAAGTCACACATATTTCATTGTGTGGTAAAATGATACATCAGCAAAAGTACAAATTGACCATAGCCTGCACTATGTGTACCTGCGTACATGCCCAACTCATAGCAAGCTTCCCATGGACCTCAGCACAATCTGCAGTCTATCGTCATCTCCAGTCCATTCAGTAAAACTATATAAGACTGGTGGCCAGAGATAGAGGTGTACCTGTGTTGACTACATGGGTGATATAGCAGTATGGAGATCTCTGGAGAGTCTGCAGGAATGTGGACACCTTATCAGAGTCTAGTCTGAAGCCTGCTTGATATTCTGCTTATACGCCTATTTTATAGCCTCCTTCAGAGCATGCTTGATGACTGCATAACAGCGCAATGCTTGAGAGCTGTAGCTGAGGGATGCAAACATTGTATAGAGTTGAGTTTTATTTGTGATACATTTCAATGATGAAAATCTATGAGTTGTGGGAATGTTTGACACGAATGTTGACAAACTGAATCTACTTGATTGAGTGGTTCTGGTACAATATTCACCATCACCAACACTATCATCATCGCTGTCATCACCATGGCCATCATACCATTGACATCATCACTATCAGCCCTGGACTGAATGTACACACATATACCTACAATCTGTAGGCTGCAGGCAGCAGATTTTGCTCAAACATCTGAGTTCTAGGATCCAATTTTCAACTATTTCTGCCGAATCTAAAATTGTGATTGTCAATACTGTAAGTATCAGGCATTGCAAGATCTCATCGTGGTGGGTACAATAAAGATATGGTTCACACTTTAATATTAATTGAAGTTATGATTTCTGCTACGATATGCACCCCACTACGCACTACCCATGATCTGCCTCCCGGTGCCTGGAAGCTGCAACTATTCAAGTCTCTCAATTAAATACCAAGAAGCATATATGGGAGCATATAGTCATGTGAAATTGGGAGTGTCTTGCCTCTTGAGAGTAAACTTGGAAGTATAGAGCCAAGTAGGTTGGGTGTGTATCATGTCATGCAGTTGGGAACATACTTGAGAACATGCTTGAAAGTATACTTGAGAGCATCTTTAGAGCCTACATAAGAGCATGTATGGCTGTGAGTATACTATCATGTGCAATTAGAAGTGTTGTTGAAAGCATGCCCAGAAGTGTACTTGAGAATGTCCTTGGAGGTATACCTGGGAACATACTGGCAGTGAACTTGGATGCTTCTTGAGAGCTTACCTGGGAGAATAGAGTCAAGCAGGCTCGGAATGTGTGATTGAGTGGAATTGGAAGCATACTTGAGATTGTACTCAGGTGTGGACTCAAGACCATCTTAAGAGCCTACTGGGAAGCATGCAATGAAGTGTATTCAGCTGTATGGTTGAATGCGGTATAACGTATAGTATTCCGCAAACAAAATTGTATGCATATCATAGTAATGTAGTCAACATGCAGGTTGATAGGAGCTCTTACTGCCATCGGTCAAATATACTATGGATTTAGATTCCAGAAACAACTTGTCTATGGGTTATACATTATACATAGTGTTAGCAACGGGTACGGGTAACCCCCCAGCGGTCCAGGTTTGGACCGCAAAAACGGGTCGGTTCGGTTCCAGAACCGTCCAAAAACCCGACCCGCAGACTCTTGGTGGGCCAAACCCGGATCCGTACCCGTCAACGCACGGGTTTCGCCAGGTTTGGCTAGACCTGTCGGTTCGAATCTCCTGTTCTGCGTTTCGGGTTTCACATTTATGGTCGCATTCATATGTGCGACTGTTAATCGTACAATATTGACCTTGATACGTCACGGTTCGTTTTCGAAGTATTAGCCGCCTTGATGTGCACAACAAGAATACTCAAGCGCCCAACTACATCATGAAAATGAGCGTGAAACAGAGCGTCAACGATATTTGGTCTTACATCTTCGGTAATATGCGTGGTGCGTGATTACAAACATCCATAAAGAAGGATATGAGAGCCTTTATCGGAATATGAGTATGGGGTATTCTAGCCACATCCTCCGGGACAGTAACAACTTATTTCATTGACAGAGCTACCACTAAGTATTCTTGAGACTTTTAGAGTATAATAACAGTCAAAATGATATATATAGACAATAACCGCCACATCACGCTGTGATTAACCATGATGGAAGGCCAACAATCATTGACACTCTGTTGATGCTCATTTTGAAGATGGGGCAGGAAGCGTTTCACTTTCACTTTTGCCTATAAAGGCAGTCAATAATCAGTTTATGACAATGTGCAACCTGTCGCCCCCCAGATTACGCATGATACATGACCAACAATCGTTGACGCTCCATTGACGCTCATTTTCATGATGGGGCATGGAGGGTATTGCAATCTGTTTTGCCTATAAAGGCCGCCAGAAATTCCTTTATGACTC
>Ga0307515_10013974_pt1 | contig 14943 bp, 11 predicted proteins | sample 17_EM_MG_FD_194513 | JGI IMG/M metagenome (GOLD analysis project Ga0307515, IMG submission 194513) | Populus trichocarpa ectomycorrhiza microbial communities from riparian zone in the Pacific Northwest, United States - 17_EM | ecosystem: Host-associated > Plants > Roots > Unclassified | place... | reverse complement strand
TCAGAAATGTTCAACTTGTAGGCATTTGACAGATCTCTGTCTTGGAGGGACACTGGCACCTGAACTTGGGAGACTAGCTTACTTAAAATCATTGTAAGTTTAAACCTCAGCCTGGATTTGATCTTTGGAAACCATTTTATGGGTTTTTATCTAATTCACATTTTCCATTCAGAAATTTACGCAACAATTCTTTCTACGGAAACATTCCTAGAGAGATTGGAGAGCTGGAGGAGCTGGAGGTGTTGGACTTGGGATATAATAACTTTAGTGGACCATTTCCTCCTAACTTTTTTGCAAATAATCTATCACTGACTACCCTGTAAGTTAATTCATCCTGGCCGATTATATTACTAGTTTTTTCCTTCTTAAGCTTGAATGGTTTGACTAAATCATATCTGATCCTTATTGCAGCTTGCTTGACAATAACAAGTTTCTAGATGGCATATCTCCTGAAGTAAATGACCTCAAGGTGCTTTCTGAAGTTCAGGCAGATGAAAATCAGTTAAGAGCTTCCTGTTGCTGCAGAGACATTACCTGGTAAGCAAGTGCTATTACTGTTACTCCTACAAGCTGATACTTGATGCAGCCGCTATAGAGATGTCAGAGCAGAAAAAGTAGGAGAGGAAGTGGTGGCTTAAGAGAGGGGAGGTGGTTATGATATTGGAATAATAACTAAAAGGAAAAGACGAAAAAGCTAAAGCAACTTATAGGAGAACGCAATGGCCATAAAATCAATTCCAAAGAAACTGACATCCTAGTTAATCACAATGTACAATCCAGCTTTTGATTTATTCTGCCATCTCCCAAATTTGCTAATGCAAACAGAGGACCTCCTCCGGTGTATGCAAGGCGAAACATGAAGCGACTTTTGTGTGCCTCAGTTTTTCCCTGATTTCAACTATTTTTTTCGTGGAATCTACTACTTGTTTAGTTTATACTAACAAGTGCTTTCAGTTTAGTTTACACTAACAAGTGCTTTCAGTTCTCAACTTAAATTAACTTCCCACCAGCTTCCTGACAACACTTATTTTATTTGTCAGGAACAATGTTCAATCTAGAAATATAGCTCACCGGATGCTGCTGCAGGTGGCAGATCCTCCAAATCCACCCATAGACAACAATCGTCGTAAAACAAATCAAAGTGGTTCTGAAGCATCGCCTTCTCCATCTTTATTGTCACCATCCGGATCTCAACTATCACCATCAATGGCACCCTCAGATTCGCCGTCTTTATCACCGTCTCCATCATTCTCCCCATCACCATCCCCTTCGGAGTCTCCATCATTTTCTCCAGCAGAATCCCCCTCCAGTCTTCCTTTGCCTCCTTCACCCTCACCCATGATTGCACCAACTCCAGCTTCACCTGCTCCAGAAAATCGACCAAATGTCTTTATTGTACAACCACAATATGATTGGGTGTCAATGGTCCCTGCTCCAAGTCCAAGTCATTTGGAGCATTCAAAGTCAAAAACTCACACTGTTCTCATTGCTGGTGTTATTGCTGGCTCGATGCTTGCTTTGATTTCAGCCGTTGGCTTTTTTCTCTTTAGAAGAAGCAAGGTAGTCACTGTCAAACCTTGGGCCACAGGTTTAAGTGGGCAGCTACAAAAGGCATTTGTAACGGGTAAATCTTCTTTTTCGTATGGATCACATGCACTTGTGCGCACACACAAAACCCTGAAATTGCCAAGCACGGAGGCATAAAATTTGTGGATTAACATAGCTCCTTAACCACAGCTTTTGCATCTGCTGCTTCCACAAATGACATGTATAGATTTTGATTCAATCTTGTCTTTTCTGATTTTTGGTAATGTGTCTTTTCAGGTGTACCAAAACTCAAGAGACCAGAACTTGAGGTCGCTTGTGAAGATTTCAGTAACATTATTGGCCCCTTTTCAGATGGCACAGTGTACAAGGGGACACTATCGAGTGGGGTTGAAATAGCTGTGACATCTACTGCAGTAAAATCGCGTGAAGACTGGTCGAAAAACTTGGAAGCCCAATTCAGAAATAAGGTACTTGAAATTGAAATTTGCTAGCTTCATCCATTTAATATTGGCGCCCCCCTTGATGCTAATTTTGCTAACCTTTCAGATTGACACATTATCGAAAATGAACCACAAGAATTTTGTCAACCTTATTGGATTTTGTGAAGAAGATGAGCCTTTCACAAGAATAATGGTTTTTGAATATGCTCCAAATGGAACTCTGTTTGAACATCTGCACGGTAAGTACCTTACATTTTTATGCCTCTTCTGAATTCGTCAAGTGATCATATCTAAGATATAGTTACATTCTGCTGGATCATTAAATTAATATGGCATTTATAGGACGTGTGCTCATAGAAAATATCAGTGCCGGCTTTTGTTCAATCTGTGAACTAGCACTGAATTTTTATTTGCATAGAACTGAATATGCATCTCAAAAGATGATAAAAGGAAAAAAAGAAAGAAAGAAGAATTGGATTTTTCCTATTCATTTAGTACTCTCTCAGAACTGCAAATCATATTCATATCCTTGTATTTTGCAACAATCTACAAAGGAAGCCGTTCTACTTCTCAGTTAGACTGCATACTTGATGGCTGCAGTACATTTGCATCATAGCACTTATAGGTCATTGAAGTTTCAGTAACTGACCTATAGTACTGTTTTATGGTATGGATGACAGTTGAATTCTTGATTTCTTGTAGTAAAAGAAGCCGAACACTTGGACTGGGGAATGAGACTACGAATAGCAATGGGCGTGGCATATTGCCTCGAATACATGCATCAACTAACTCCACCTGTAGCCCATAAAAACCTGCAATCATCGTCAATATATCTAACTGAAGACTATGCAGCCAAAATATCAGATTTCAGTTTCTGGAATGATGCAACAGCAGCAAAGACTGGATCACCATCCATGGAGCTTCTAGAATCACAATCATCAGATCCAGAGAGCAATATTTACAGTTTTGGGGTAATTTTGTATGAAATGATAACCGGTAGGATCCCATATGCAGTGGACAATCTTGCTGACTGGGCATCAGATTACCTGAGAGGAGAGCAACCATTGAAAGAAAAGGTGGATCCAACTCTAAAATCTTTCCAAGAGGACGAGCTTGAGAAATTGTCTGAAGTAATAAGAAATTGCATCCATCCTGATCCAAAGCACAGACCAACGATGAAAGAGATTGCAGCCAAGTTAAAAGAGATCACATCAGTGGGACCTGATGGAGCAACACCAAAATTATCACCCCTTTGGTGGGCAGAACTTGAAATTATGTCTACAGAAGGAAGTTGCGAGGTTAACTCAGTCTGAAATTCGGATTCAAGTGTTCTTTTCATGTCCTGTTTTCCCTGATTCTCTTGCTGGTTTCTCAGAAGCAGTGCTTTATAGGGTAGATAATACTTGTATCTAATTAACGTGAAGCATGATGTTTGTATATAACTGAGGAAGGGAGACCTCTTGTCTGTCCATTGCTTTGTTCTTTCTCCGATGCCAAAGTCGTCTGTATAAAATTCAAGTATCTGTAAGTATACTTGCAAAATAAAAAATAAAAAAACGTCAGTTGTTGAATATTACCAGTTGCAAATACTCTCAGGATGAAAAATTTGAGTCAAAGTCTACCACTGCTGTAACCTTCAAACACCTATCACCCTTGTTTATGACTCTGTATGCATTTATTGTTAGGGGGTGGTCCGGAGCATATAGAGAAATCTCAGCCCCCGGATCTGTCACAGTAAAAAATCAACCCAATTCCTTGTAGTTACTGCATATGAGCTCACTCAGCCAAAATGCAAGTTAGGCATGGAAATATAGAAGAGAAGAGAATGAGCTGAAAACAAAAGAAGTAGAAACCAGAAAGTGGTCTGCTGGAGAAATGCAGAACTACAACAGTAGTTAACTCGAGAACATCACTTCTGCTATCTTTAGTTTAAAGAAAAGCATGATACAACAAAAGTGATTTAAATCCCTTCCCTGGCTTTTGTTCATGTACACGAATGAACTCAAGGAGGAGAAGGAAAATAATTCCTGTTTCTAATGAGAGACAAATTGTGAAACCTATAACATTCTAGAGTATCAATAGCATGAAGTTGCTGTACATGAACCCTTCCAGCATCAATCCCATACCACTAATTGATCATGTGGTCATGCCTGTACATAACTATCTGCGAGGGACATTGTCTAAATGCAGTTTGCAACACTCTTTTCTAGCTCTATCATCAATACCATTAAGATCTATATACTAATCAGTTCATTACAGCTTCTTGATGCAGACTGTAAATAACTATCTGCAAGGGACATTGTCTAAATGCAGTTTGCAACACTCTTTTCTAGCTCTATCATCAATACCATTAAGATGTATATACTAATGAGTTCATTACAGCTTCTTGATGCAGTCCTTCCTTCTCATAGCTGAGATGGTTTTGTCGCTGGATGCCTGATAGACCATGATTTCAAAAAAATGAAAAAGAAAAGCTCAAACCCTTCGTGTAGCTTGGTCTTGTGTTCTATTATACAGATCAAGTGTGTCTGAGTGGTTTGGGTCCAGGCAGAGAGCTGCCTCACAATCTTGAAGAGCAGAGTTTTTGTCTCCCATTGATTCATAAAATGCTGCTCGAAGATGGAGCATTTGCAACTCAGGCTTGAAAGCTATGGCCTTAGTAAGCTCTTCGAGAGCTTCAGCTTCCTTTTGGTCATCCATTAGCACTGAGAATAAGAGTAAGTTTTGATTTCACAGTCAATAATTGTGTTCAAGCAAAGAGAAGAAAAATGAAGTCAATAGAATGGCATTGAAATAAGTGTGAAATTATGAGGAGTTGCAACGAAAGGGGGCAGAATTTTCAAAAAGGAGTGGTGCTGATTACCAGCTGCTCTGTATCTGTATGGGTATGTTCTTAGAGGATCCAGAAGTGTTGCCATATTAAGGTCGTCTTTTGCCTTCTCGCGGTCACAGTATTCTGATCGTTTCTCATATGCTGATGCACTGTAATGTGCCTTCTCTATTAGCTTGGTCATCTCATCAAATGCAGCTTTTTGTTGATTTTTTATATGATAGACACGCGCCAGACCTTGATGAGCTCTTGTATGCTTGATGTTAAGGGCAGTCTTGTAGCAGTCTGCAGCCTGATCCAGCTTACCACAATCCACATAAATACTTCCTAAATTATTCAATGCCTGCATATTATCAACACTCATATCAAACAAGTACATCGAGCACAGATGGGCATATGAGAAACATACTAGTATAGCCATTACTCACTTGTCCTTTCCTAAGACCATCTGAAGGGCATCTAAGAGCTTCCTCCAGAAGTTGGATGACAGTAGATGAAGATTCAGGATCCAGATTTGTATCAGCTAATGTATATGCCTTAAGGAAGAAAGCTTCAAATGACCTCTGGATCGAAATGGATTTCTCAGCCCTAGAGAGAGCTTCTTCACGATGACCGGTGTCATATAAAAGCCATCCTTCATATATCAGTCGTTCATGCACAGAACTGGAGTGATTTCTAGCCAACCGCAAACAGCGCATTGCGGCCTTCTGACAATTTAACCTAGTGCATTAAGTTATCCAGTAGTATATTTCATGTTAATGAATATAACAAGGTCAAACATCTACAAGACAAGTCCAAATTCATTATACTACATGTTCAGGAAAGATTCCTTCTTGTTCCAGAAGTGCATAAAAGGAAAGATGTGTAGACAATGAAACAAAAGAAACAAAAATGAACATGAGATTTAGAATCACTATATCAGATCAAGAAAAAATAGGATCGCTTCATTATTAACACATTATTCATGCAATGAATTGTATGAGTTTATTAGATAAAATGTACAGAAACATAATGTTTTCAAGCTGGATATGGGTTTATTATCTGATGGAAAGAAAAATGAGATTGCTACACAAAAACATGCAAGGGATGCAGGTTTCCAAAGATTGCAGAGAAGAATTTTAAACAAATAAAGTAATGCAAAATGGTATAAGCTTATTAGAAGTCAAACTTGATGATGATTAAACTGCATAATAGTGCAGCTGCTTGAGCTAAATAGAAAGTTGTTCCATCACAAAACTTACCGCAAAAGAAGCAAAGATTGTCGAAACCATAGTAGGCTCTTTGCGGGATCATTTACCAGCATCTGATGTATGACAGCCAGAGAGCCAATGTCATCAACAGAAGACCATCTTTCGTAAAGTTGCATCCAGCAGTCAGCCAGACTCCATTGCTGAACGCGATGGTTGAGAAGCTCAACCAAGTGATCTCCACTCACCTTCCCATGGAACATCATGTAATTAGGCTTCAAGGTTAATAATGCTCGAATATCCCTCAAAGCACTTTCATAATCTTCAAGAGCAATGACAAACCATGCCCGCAACTCAAGACAATCAGGTGAGAGCTTGAACCCGATAATTTTATCAATCTCTTGAATAGCTGCCCTAATCTGTTTCTCTTCCACCTTCATAACAGCTCTGAATTTGTATGGAAATGAAAGGGTTGGATCCAGTTCCGTTGCAGTATTCAAATCCATTATTTTCTCCCGTCCAACACCATACAGAGATCGCTCTTGGTACATCCACCCTACTGGTTTATATTCAAAAATAAGAGAGTTCATCAACCTAAATGCTGAATACTGTTGCCCTTGTTTGTACTTGGTCCTAGCAACACCTGCTAATGAATAAACATGACCTGCATCAACAGCTGCCTCAAAATAAAATTGGGCACCCTTGTATTCTTTTCTCTCAAGCATTACACAGCCTAGTTGATGCAAAGCAAGTGCTTTCTGCCACTTTTCTGTAGCAAACTCTTCCAACCCCTCCAATAACATCACTGTTGTGCTCAGTGCCATATTCTCCTCCATAGCAACCTGGCTCAGGAAATAATAGAGGAAGAATGAAGCGTGCCCCAGCATGGCCAATCTCTCCCTTGCCTCCGGGATACAAAAAACACCCCTCACTTTGTGGTTATACAGAGAGTTTGGGAGCTCTCTTAGAAACACCTGTAAGCAAGAGGCTACGAGAAGATTTGCCCTTTCTTCCAAAGCATGATTAATAAGAATCAATGCATCCTCAATCCCACAGACCAACGAAGCCAAATGAGCATCACAAACACACTTCAACTCCTCACAACAAAACATGTTTGCAAAAGAAAGTAACTCCAAAACAATCGCAGGGCAAAACAAATCAACTCTCCTAGTCCTACTGTACACTTCCACTGCTCTCATCCCCTCCACTGATATCCCAGTCTTCGAAAAATCAATCTTATCTCTTCTTGACTCCACAAAGCTACCATATAGCATTGCCTTAAATGGGCCCGAAAGAGAAGCAATTTTGAATCTAACACAATGAACCAGCTCATCACCAATGCAAAATGAAACATCACCATCCTCCTCCAAACTCGAGCTCTCATTCCCCACCAACATTTGACTACTAAATGCCTCAAGATCATCTTGACCACATTGGCAACGATCATAAATCGAATTCGGATCGTATCCAGAAACCAAAGCAGCCTTAGGACATTCAAGGATGTACCCACTACAGTCCTTTGATGACACACCAATAAACTCATCTTCTCTCCTCTCAAACCTTAACCAAGCAGAAAGCACTGCCTTCGAGTGCACATCAAAAGCATATTGCCTCGCTGCGCAAAGGCACCTTCTAAGCAACTTAGGATCACCTAATCCACGCAAAATCGAATACTGCTCGATGCATAATATTGACTTATCCGTTAGTGAGCAAGTATTCAGGCGTCTATGAATTTCAGCTAAAGATTCCACATAGTCTATAGGTTTCAAGTAAGAGTCTATAGGGGGTTCAAGGAGCTCAGTTGTTGGGAGTCCATAAGGAAGTAAAGCTTGAGCTCCTGAACCAGAGTTTGTAAATTTAGATTTTGAAAGTTTTCCTCTTGAACCGGAGTTGTTATCTTGGGGGCTTAAAGCATGGACTTGTGTGCTCTTGAATCTATCAAAGAGCTTAAAACCATGCATTTTTTTTCTTAACTCAAGATAATTATCTTGTGTATGACACTCTATATCTATCTATCTAGAACATGAGATTCAAAGAGAGAAAAACGAATCCAATGAGAAAGTAAATATTGTAAAGGTTATATCATTATTACCTCTAGACTGCAAAGTAGAAACAACTCCAATAGAGAAAAACCAGAGAGGGGAGACATGGACAGGCTGTTCGGCTAAAAATGATGTTTGGTTCGTGAGAAAATGAAGGAAAATTTTGGGATTCCGGACTTTGGACATATTGTTATCTTTTCTTTCATGGAACAGATTCTTGAGAGAGTTGTGTGCGTCCTTTTTTTACCAGTCTATCTCTCTGGATATACAGTTGCAGTGGCCCCCTTAATGTGGACTTCGACAGTTTTGGTGACCTGAAAGTTCTTGGTTGGTTCGGTGGCTCACTCCAAAGTTAATGGGTTTAGGTTCAGCACTCAAACCACTCCATTTTTGCTACAGTGTCAATAATAGATGGTCAACGCATGAGAGAGAGAGAGAGAGAGGGAGGGAGGGTATTTTAGGTTAATTAAGCTGTCTTTTCTTCAACTAAAGATTGTTGATTTTAGTAGCAGCACCAAATTTGCATGCTAAGCAAAGGTTGGAGCTCTGGAGTAAATTTATGAATCAATAAAAGTAAAGGAGGCTTCTTGGGTGTCCTCGGCACCAAACAGACCCACATCTTTATCAAGTCTTCCTTTTCTTTCTATTTGAAGTAAATCAAGGACACCATCAATGTTGAGGTTTCATTTTGAAGTTTTCTTCTTCTTCTTCTTCTTCCTCCAAAGCAGATATTTTATTTGACCTTAGTTTTGAGTCATCATCTATCATTGTGTACTAATTCCCCGTTACAAGGTTATTTTAGAATATAATGTAATAAATAACTAATGATACAATCATATGAACAAATCAACTATGTTTTAGAAAAAAAAATTGTTGCAAACTTCACCTTCCATAAAGGATTATGGTATTTGATAACCATTTGATGAAAGAAAACGGAATTTACAGTGATGATTTTTTTTATTAACGTGGTTGTTCGGGTCAGTTTGGACGCATCTCGACTAATCTCACACGCTCTAAAGTTAACAATCATGTAAGTCTCTAGTGGCTTTGAAGAAACTCAAATTCATAACTATTAGGAGCAAACTCAAGATCTGAATAATTAAACTACTCCTCAAAGTTAATTATTGATGATTGTTTGGGAGATAAGAAGCATTACAGATATTAGCTCGGTGAAATGTCTTAATCCAACCTATATTTTTAGCGTCCAGCGTAGATAAACAAAAGGGAAGTGAATCCCAATTTAAAGATCTGCATAAATTAAGCCACAAGGTCTTCTAACATGACACATGCAGATGTCAAGTAAGAGGACCAAGCATTGTCTAAAAAGATTGAAAAAAGAGAACAACACACAGACCACATTATTGATGGTTAGGTGCAATAGATCTAAACCATCCCTTTCTTAAAGAAAAACCTGTTCTTGGATGCTTTTTCCTCCACTAGCAGTTCCCAATGACAAAATTATTGGAATCATGGGAGGACACCTCAAGAAAACAAGTCTAAATATAACCCGCAACTTGCAAACTCACAATAAAAATTCAAAATAATAACATGCGCAGCCTCAAACAGGTCTAGGCAGACAAGGGTTGTGCTCACGTGTTTTAAGACATCATGTGATAAATCCTGAAGCAAGCTCAGATGCATTCATTCTTACTGGACATCTTAGTCTTAACAGAGGAAGGACAAGCACAGCCCACTCTGGTCCTTCAAGTTTTAGATTTCGATCATTTTAATTCATGTGCAACCATTTGGCATTTTGGTCAACTCATCATCCACGTATATGAACACCTGCGGCAACATATAGCAGACATCTTATCCATGTGAGTTGTGTTACAGAGAAACAGCATGTGATCGCGGATTCAGCATGCCTGAAATTATGGTACAAGGGTTACAATTAGGATGACCTCAATCTCAATTCTTATACAGTGTTTGGTTATTATTTCAGAATAAAAGGAACATAGATAATAAAAATAGAAATGTATTTGATTAGAAAAATAAAAATATAAAATAAATTTATTTATTAGATAATTTTAGAGCAATTTTTTCAACTTTCAAAACAAAAAATAATATGTTTCAAGAAATAATTCTAAAATTATTCAACTAAAACATGTAAGGATAAAAATAGTTATTATCATAATTTTAAAACTTAACTCAGAAGTCGATCGAGGCAAGACTCGAGTCACAAGTTAAGAGGCTCTACTCGGGTTGACCCAAGTCAATATAAAAATGAAAATGGTTATCATCACAGTTTTAAAAACTTAACACAAGTTACATTCAAATGAATGTAAGGATAAAAATGCTTATTATCATAATTTTAAAATCTGACCTGAGGGTCGACTCATAGCAAGGCCTGAGTCATAAATAGAAAGTGTGAATGCAGATTGACCCAAATCAATATATGTATAAAAATGATTATTATTATTATAGTTTTAAAATCCAAATCGAGAGTTGACACGGGATAAAGTTCGAGTTACGGGTCGAGATGGTGAACCCGGGTTGACCTAATTATTTTTTAAAGGAATCAAAACAACCTTATTTTGACCAAAATAATCAAACAAAATTCAACGGGTTTTTTACCCATATTTTGTCCCGGATCAACCCGGTCATAGATTGACTTGGGTCTTGATCGAGTCAGGTTGGGTCAACAATTTCTCTATTTTTTTCTTAACCTCAGACCGATCTAGGTCTCGGGTTAACCCACCAGGCCAATCCGGGTTTTATAATTGGAGTTATTATAATATTATTGATTTCAACACTTAATATAAACAAAAGTAAACAAGATAACATCTAATTATTTTTTAAAATATGTAAGTTTGATAGTAATACATGTTAAGGATAAAATATGTTTTTTTTATATATTTTGTTTATCATAACCAAACATGATACAAAAATAATTACTTTGTCTTATACACCATTGTCAAACATAATTCTGTCTTCGTTTTCTTTTTTTATCTTGTTTCCACTATCTTCATCTCTTATATCCCAGAACATTATATGTCTTGCTAATATTTTCACATATTTGCTCACGGTTGATATTGTGTTTATGAACCCGAAAGCTTCATTGTTCAATTTTACTCCAACCCCAACCCATCCATCTAGTCTATGTATCCGTAATAACCTTCTACGCACACATGTCATGGATCTCAAATTGGTGAATTATAATGCTACTTTTACTGTAAAATTCTTCATTATATCACTTTTTTAAGAGCCTTCAAATCTTGTGTTGAAATGTAAGAGAGGAATTCAATTAAAAAATGAATTGAATCATACAAAACATGTTGGTGTTTAGATTGGAGAGGTTGGCTATATATTTTAACTGTAGTTGATAATTTGCACATATAAAGAAGGGTATAAAGATAAATAAGAAAGTGATGAGGTTCTAAAATCAAAGATGTTTAGGGAAAAACTAATGCGTTGGATAATCGATTGATTTCTTAGTTTAAGCAATCTAATCCATTCTTCATAGCCAAGGTGTCTAAAGGCTTGATACAGAAAGCCCAGGTGATTGATAGTTTGTACCTGTAAAAGGCCTCATTTGATAGAAGTATGGATTCTCAGATGTTTAAGTTAATAATTTTATAAAGAGAAAGTTCAATGATAATTTAGAAAGATAAGCTCTAAAAATATATATGCTGAAAATGTTAAGAATGAAGAGATTGTGAACCTGGAATTATAAGGATTCATTGTGTATTTATAACCTATGAATTTTGTCTTTTTACATAATGGATCAATATAAAATACTGAAGAACTCGTGTGGGATCTTGACAAAATTCTCAAGGGAGTGTTAGGCTAGAGCAAGGTGCCTAAGTCTATTAGAGGTGAAAAATAGATCTAGACACGTTGTATAAACCCAAACACGTTGGGCTTGGGCATGGTAGACTGAGCCCATATAGGTGCTAGGCAGCACGCCAAGCATAGGCCCGGGATACCATGCCCGAGCCCATGCACCTTGATAGTAATTGGGCTCAAGCATGATAGCCCAAGCCCATAAAGATTTTTTTAGGCCTTCTATGATTTTTTAGGCCTGTTAAATTTGGGTTTAATAGTAACCCCCTAAATCTTTATGATATTTATACGTAAAGATTTTTAAAATTTCCCAGTGAAAACTCCACAAAGTTTTGTCGAGTTTTCTTCGTATGAGAATTGAGTGAAAACTCGCGGTAATATACTAAAGAGCCCCATGTGTAGGGGCAGACACCATGGTTGAAAAAAGAATCTCTAAGTATATAGAAGGGAACCATGAAAGTACTCATACTTAGAAAATTTCTAAGTGGATGAGGGGAACCCGTGAAGGAGGAACCTATACTTAGAAAATTTTCTAAGTTGCTAGGGGGAAGTACTTATATCAACACTTATACTTAGAAAAAATTCTAAGGAGTGAATGGGACAGACCCATAGAGAGTAGTGATATTGCACTAGAGAGACCAAATACATCATTTGAAGAGTGGTCGTATTGAAGTGTGAGAGGTATGCGACCTTTCTGGGATGACATGGGGCATGAGAGCCCCCCGCTAAAGAGTGGTCAATAGAATGTGGAAGGTATAAAACTTTTTAAGATGGCATGAGACATGGGAGCCCCCGCTAAAGAGTGGTTTTTTTTTCTGAGAGTGGGTGGCTTGTGGCTTTTTTTCGCGATGTAATGGGGTGTAAGAGCACTCTATTAGAGAGAGGTTATCTTAAGAGTGGGAGATACAAGATCATCCATAGAGATAATATAAATTCTGGGAGCCCCACTAAAGATTCGTGCCAGTCCAAGACCGCATTGAAAAGGCAGGAGATCCAAGATCAATCCCTGGTGAATTGGTGAGAGGGGCTTTGGAATCATCCAGAGAATGTGTTAGTCTAAAACTGCACTAGAGAATGGACGATCTGGGATCAACCCCTAAAGAATTGGTGAGAGGACTTTAGGTATCACCTAAAAAATATGTCAGTTCGAGACTGCACTGGAGAATAATGGATCTAAAATCAACCCCTGATGAATTAGTAAGAGGCTCTTAGGCATCACCTAAAGAATGATGTTATTGTAATAAGAAGACCTCATACCCATCCATTAGGGATTATGAAACTATTGTCCTAGGGAGACCAAGTTAATCCCTTCCTTGAAAGATGTATGAAAGCCTTTATTACAGATATGTAGATGAGAAATGTATGTCAGAGATATATTATTTTTATTTTAAAAAACTTACATTTCTATTGAGGATTACACATCCAAAGGTGATTTGAATGATAGGCATGGGAGACATTCTTAAGAGGAATATGTTTTGGAAGTGGTGTAAAGGTGTTTGCTTTGACTATCTTAATAACTTTGAATAAGTGATCTTATTTTTATTTAAGGGAGTTATAAATCCTTATAATACATCAAATACTTATGGGCTGATCCCTCATGGTTCTTCCTCGATCTTTCATTTCTATTAGGAGAATAATTTTATCTAAAAGGCCTTTCATGCTAGTTGTCCTTATAAAAACAAGAGGGTCCATGTCCTAGCAAATTGGCCTATTCCACTCGTATGTAATTTTTTATGAATTGTTTCACCTTGAGTAAGCTTATATATGGTAAGGTATAAAATCTTCTCCATGGGGCGTGTTTCCTTACCCCTATTATCAAGGCCTCTAAGGCTATTGGTTTAAGCAATTCTTTCATCTTAAGCATCTCTTTATTGAACCTCTTCAAATATGCTTGTGTAGATTCTCCCTCTTGTTTGATAACCACCAAATAACTTCGTAGAGCTTTTTTTGGTGAGTATTCTGATGTTGAAGCATGCCATTAGGTTGGCGCAAAGGTCACTAAATCCTTTAATAGAGCTTACCTTTAAATTGTTATACCATGAACGCATAAACCCCTATAAGGTTATGAGGAGTATTTTTTTCACATTGATTCACTATCCTAGATAACCAACTCTAAGCTACCACGCACACTTTATATATGCTCCCTCGAGTTGGTCAGGCCATTATATTTGTCCAAACTTATTTTTATAGAAATGTAATCCTTAAGGAGTCGAGTGTTCAATACTTGTTTGAAGAAGGAAAAACCCTTCAATGATAGGGGATGTAGTTATTCTTATGGGTATACTTATGTACAAATCGTCTTTTAGTCCTTTATTTGTTATGATTTTGGGAGTCCGCGGAGTTTTGCATGGAATGACGGTTATGGTAACCGGTATCCATCTCAGGGTAGTTAAGAGGAGTATGTTTGGAGTACCAGCTATATACATGGGTATCACAATGGCACAAGCAAACCCTTGAGAAAGTCTCATAAATGTCATTCTGCATAGTCTCTTTTAGGTAGTGTAATTGTCTACGGGTGTCTGGTGTGGCCGGTGGCTTTGGCACTTGGGTGTTGTGTGTAGTTGATGGTGTCAAGACTTTTCAGGGTGACAAGGTCTGATTTTTCCATTAGGTTACCAACACGACCTGAGTGAGGAGTTGAACCTGACTGGTGAGTTGTTGAAGGTCCAACACTACCACAATCTTTAGATTTACCGACGGAATTTTCCATCGGTATTTGTACTATCATTTCATTGGTAATTAATTTACCAGCGAAATCACCAATGAAAATGCTTCGTAAGTGACTTTTTCATCGGTAATTTTTTGTCTGTCGGTAATAAAAAAATATTATTACCAATGAATTTACTGATAGAAAGGCACGCAAAAAAAAATTATCTGCTTTATTATGTCGGTATTTTCCTCAAAAAAATACCGTATGTAATTCCATCGGTAATTATTTTAAATTTTTTTTAAAAAAATCCATTTTACAAAACTATAAAATAATTATATTAATATAAATCAACACTTTATAATACTCAAAAAGCTTGGAAAAAAGAAGAAGAAAATCATATGAAAAAAAATCCTACAATAATATTCATACAATTATTAAGAACAAAAACAATTAAAAATAAAAT
>Ga0307515_10013973_pt1 | contig 14943 bp, 13 predicted proteins | sample 17_EM_MG_FD_194513 | JGI IMG/M metagenome (GOLD analysis project Ga0307515, IMG submission 194513) | Populus trichocarpa ectomycorrhiza microbial communities from riparian zone in the Pacific Northwest, United States - 17_EM | ecosystem: Host-associated > Plants > Roots > Unclassified | place... | reverse complement strand
GTTAAATTTATTCTCCAGGGGTTTCCTTTTCTCTTTTTTTTTTTTTTTTTTTTTTGTCATCTACCAAAATTTAACCTCTGATCATATTCAATTCATTGAGCATCTCAAAAACAGCTTGGTTCTCATTCTCCTCTTCTAATCTATACCCTTTGAGCATTTCTCAACTATTTTTTTTTTCTTTGGTGTCAAGTAAGAAGATAATAGTTTGTTTATCTATCTTCCTTGTGCAGGAAAGATTCTATTTTGGGGACCATGTTTTGCCTTTATTTGTTACTGGGATTCCTCTGTTAAAGCAACGTCTTCACCAACTTCCTGAATCTGATAAGGTTTGTATTACCAGAATGCTGATCACCTCTGTGAAATATGGTCTTGTTTCTGATCATTGTGATGATTTTTGTGTCATTGCTGTGACTATAAATCTATCGCCTCTTTGAAGAATTTTGTAGCTCAATAGGATATCTTGCTTGCCACTGATTGTGTTCTCCAATTTTAATTTCAGATTGTTGTTGCTTTTCCGGATGATGGAGCCTGGAAGCGGTTCCACAAGCTGTTGGATCATTTTCCTATGGTTGGTTTAATTTCTCTCAAATGGACTGAATGATATCATACACCAGTTTACATGTTGTATGGTCATTAATGTTGTTGGAGCATGAATTTCAGGTGGTATGTGCGAAGGTTCGTGAAGGTGATAAGAGGATAGTTAGAATAAAGGAGGGAAATCCTGCCGGCTGCCATGTGGTTATTGTTGATGATTTGGTACAATCTGGAGGCACCCTTATTGAGTGCCAGGTACTTGTTTTCCAGCAAACCCTATTTTTCCTAATCATTTGCTCTTCTGAATCTTTCAATTAAAAGTTGGAAAAGATCACTTCTCGCTTCTTTTAAGGCCTTCAATTCCTTTTCTACTTCGTTGGGAAAAAAATATTTCTCATTTCTTTAAGGCTTGCAATCCTTTTCTACTCAGTTCTTTGCTTTCTTTCTTTTGTTCATTCTGTTCTACATACCTTTCTTTCATTTTCAATCACTGTATTCTGATTTAAGAATTCAAATTCTTGCCAATTTCAAGCTGACTTCTTTTGTTAACATAGGTAACCCACATATTTTGTATATCTCTGTTAACACTTCCTTTGTCATCTATATAAGTTGTGGTTTGTATAACATTCCCAATTTTCCACCTTGCTCTTCTCTCAAACTTTAAATTTTGTTGGCTTATAAATTATACGCTTCAGATTTGAACTTCATTTTTATGATATCCTGAAGAGCATTTGATCCAAATTTTGGAAACAAACATCAGGCTCAATTGTGGGAATAAAAGTTAATAAACTTCCATTTATTGCAGGAATTAACTTAATTTTAACTGCTTTTTGCTGATATTTTTCAAGAAAAAACCCATGTAACATAAACTAGTTCGTTTGTTTATAGTTCATTGGTTTGAGGGAGGGTTCTGCCTTGTTTTGCTTATGATTAAACTTTTGTGAGTGTTAATTACCATTATCATATAGGAGATCGGCAAGAGTTATGAGTATGGCCATCAGTTTAAGCCTTGGCCACCATTGAGTTTGTTTAGATACCACCTTATTTTGTTTAAAATAAAAAAGGAGGAATCACCTATTTTTTGCAGATAAATTGTGTATAGGAATTGGGTCCATCTATCTTTAATAAGCAATCTATATATAACACATGCATCTGTGTATAACCAGTTGGTCAAGTTTATTCACATTGAATATCTGCAACAATTGTGAAACTCTGGCAAATTAGCTCTTTATCCTTGCCTCTTTGTTCTTCAGAAAGTATTGGCAGCTCATGGGGCAGCAAAAGTCAGTGCATATGTCACCCACGGGGTGTTTCCTAAGCGTTCCTGGGAGCGATTTACTCACAAAGATAATGGTAAAGGCCTGCGTGTTATAAGGCATACTCTTCTGTTTTGTTCTTGTATATATTTCTGCTGAACCTTTTAACTTTAAGCCAGATGATGATAGTGCCATTTTTTTCAGGCATGGAGAATGCATTTGCTTATTTTTGGATAACAGATTCCTGCCCTCACACTGTGAAAGCCATCACAAATAAGCCTCCATTTGAAGTTTTGAGCCTTGCTGGATCCATTGCTGATGCTTTACAAATATGACTTGAGAGTTACTCAAGGGGGCTTCGTATTGTGGGAACAGTTATATGCTCAAGGGAACTGAAAGACAATCTGATATTAATAAATTTTGAAGAAAGCCCGTAGCATGATTTTTATGCCACTTGAAACAGGTGGCCCGGTTGTCTAGTAAAAAATAGGGCTTAAACTTGCTTAACTCGGTGAGTATAACACCATTCTATTGATAAGTATCCTGTCGTGAAAATGATTCTGTAATTAGAGATTTCGTCTGTGCTTCATGATCAGTTCTTAATGGACCTGAGTTGGTGATTTTGCATGATGAGAGGGTGCTTTGCGGAGCAAGGGATACTCGATGCGTGCTGATAAATCATTTCGGATGCATTGTATCCGTAAATTGGAACCTAAGGCAATCAAATATAGATTGGCAAGCTGAAAGGATCATTTTTTAAAAAGAAAAGCATTACCCACGCTTGGGGAGAGGGTTGGACGACTGTACAAGCATATACACATTGACGAGTTTTTTTGGCGAAAACATAATAAGACAGGATGAATCGGATCCAGGGTCTGTTCATCTTCCATTCTATACAACTTATAACAGCCCTTAATCCCAGATTATCCAATTAACATATGTGCATAAAAACATGTCTTGACATATTTGCAAACGGACTCCAGAACCTCGTACAAAAACTCAATAGGAGTTCCCATGTACAGATCAGTGAGAAATGCCTTCATGGTGGATACTTCACTTCTCAGCAAAATATGTTATGCCTTATTCTCACCCTTGGTTAAATAACACAAATGCGTTGCTCTACATCTGAACAAAATGGCCTCTGCCAACTGTGAGATATTATGCAGTATCCATGGCGCAAAAGTGGAGACTGCTCATAACTCGACCAATATCATACCCGCTCTTTAGTTTCTCTTCCAAATTTATACATTCAAAATGCCTACACAATGGTTAGCACTCCTGACCACCATTCAAGGCCAAGAGCAAGTTTAGGCTGTTAATTCTTCTCCGCTTTCTCATCCAGACTGTCCTCTGGGCTGTCGAACGAATCCCCGAAATAAGATCCATCAGGCTGACGGATACAAATGTTTAAATTACCAGATAGGAAAGGTTCCTGGAGGATCCATGAAAAATAAGGTCAGCGAATAGAAAATGGAGTAACAATTCATCAAAAAAAGAAAGAAAAGAAAAACAAATGGTGTTAAGTTTTCTAACCCTTAATTTGGTCAGATATAAAATAACTAACTATTGTCAAAATGGCGTCCATCATTTTCCTCCTTGATTTCTTATTTTAAACAAAGTATGCATTATATCTACAATAAGTTCAAAGATAGTATTTTGAATAACATTCCAACTGGTTGACAGAATAATCACTCAGTACTTTTCTTATCACAAGCGTAAGTTAACTACAACTTTTTACCTGATCAGCAGCCTCTTGGCCCTCGGAGTGGAAGAGAATTGGGCGGCATCGCTTATCTTCATTCATTAAGCTTGAATTCTGAAAGTGTGTCACGAGGGCACCCTTGCCCTGAATTCGAGCATATGCCAGTGAAGCAACTTTTTCACTATTAAACTTCTCCCACCTCTTCCCATTAAATGCCTGCGTTCATTTTTATGCATAAGAGTCAAGCCAAAAATTGCCTGAATTTGGGATTCACCAGTCCTAATTAAACAATTTGACAATACTTTACCGCTTAAGAGTCAAAACATTCACTAGGAAAATGACAACAAAGTTCAGTTAATGATAAACCAACCTTAATTAAGATTTTACAACAGAGATGACATGAAAGTACATATAATTTAATTATTTTAAGACAGCAATTAAGGTACCAGAACGAACCTCATAGAAGGAAATGATGTGTGAGGGAGACACCATATTGATGAAGGCATAACCCACATTGCATTTATTCTGCAACCAGAGCAGTTAAACCATCAGCACATTCAACTTGAACAAATTATGTAATAACAACAAATGAATGTTCTCTGAAATATCATCACCTTAAAATCAATGGGAAGATAGAGAAAGTCATAAGTACCGCGGTGAATCTCATCAATAGCAGCCAGCAGCATCTTTGAAGTGTACCTAGAAAGGAAAACAAAAGCATAAGAAATTGCCAAGTGGCCAACTTAGTCAAAACCAAACATCTCATCTGTTTTCAAACACTCAGCAGTGCTCTACTTGTTAGGGATGTTTTTAATCATTAAAGTTGTCCTAGTATCTTCCCCGCTAATGATTTTTTCCAAATCAAGCTGATACTGCTTCTTGCAATCTATCTGGCTCCCATTATTCTCTACCCGCCGACTTCGAACACGTTCAACAAATCCCTCATTGCCGATTGTCACTGGTCCTGAATAAGAACCAGCCCCCATAAACATAGGATTGTGCCTAGGCAATGACATCACCCGGTAACTAGGTGAACCATTTTCAGTCAGGGGACCTGGAAGTCCGATGCCAGCACCCACAGCTGCACGGCCACCCATGTTCATCATATAATTTCCAGTGTTGCGATTTAAACCCATGCCCCCCAGTGCAACTTGGTTCATGAAAGATGTTTCTGGTGATTCCGGGAAGAAGCCAAAATGCCTATCAAGAGGAAGACCGGATGGAGCAGATCCAACGTGATGGTGATGTGAACCAAGAAGAGATCCATGCCTACTGGTGTATGGAAAACCCTGTCCTTGCCCACGTGATGGAAATGCATTTCCAACAGATGATGTCGGCCATGCAGCAGAACTTCCCCAGAGAAACTGAGGACCAGTCAATGTGCCTATACCAGATGAATTTGATGTTGGAACAGGACTGGTGCTCAATTTCTGGTCGGTGAATGAACAAGAATGTTGATAGGGTGCTCCTTGCATTGATCCAGAGTTGGTAACCATCTGGTTTGCATGGTTAGCCCTTCCATGGTCCTTGCCAATTGGGGCAATCTTTGCAGGGTTAGAGACATGAGGGGGGAGAATTGAAGCCAAGCCAGGCAAATTATTTCCATTTACAGGGCTTAAAGTTCCAAGACCTGGGGACTTGCTAAAACCATGCAATGGATTGTGTTCAACTGGGCTGCCAAGCCAGGCACCTGTCACGAAAGTATCATAGATTCAGCCCATAATCCAAAATCATTTCAACAGTACCGGACCTTGGAGCTGATAGGAAATACATAACAATAATTGAGTTCTCAGATAAGTATAAAGAAACTTAAGAAATCATTTACCTGGAGGAGAGTTCCCCACTGGTGAGCCTACTTGATGTCGAAAACTTCGAACTTCATCTTGTTCCAGCTCTTGACTTATTTGCTGCATCATGCTGTAGATAAAGGAGACTCAAATTCAGGATATCAGTGAAGATGACATACATCATGCTGTGAAAGAAGATTCAATAAATATACACGGTTTATATTTTGAAGCCCATAATCATGAGGTGTGAATAATACCAGCAAACATTTAACTAAAACAGTAACAACCACTCTGCAGATATGAACCCATTACAGAATCATGATTGTTACTTAAACCAAGGATCTTTAGCAATATAGTCTCGTTTTTTATCAATATTCTGAATGTGCTTCCAAGTTGCAAGGCCTTCCTATGAATTTCAGAAACTTTTCATATTAATGTCGATTAGGACTTCAAAAAAAACAATTATCTTGTCCATTTTACTTAATAAAAAGATCCTCATTAATTCCGTTCCATGGATGGAAATGGAATAGAAACTCTCCCATTTCTACTACAGGCAAAAAACTGGAATCCATAGCATTCACAATGTTAGAAATCAACTACTAATTCCTAAACTTTGCTCAATACAACATATTTCCAGCTGATGTTTCTGGTCATGAGATACCCACACAAAGTAAGTATCATTCTGCCCCTTCCCATTACTGTTTATTTTAGCATATATATGACTGTCATTTTTCAAAGTTATTGTTGCAACAACCTTTTCCAGAAAGAGGGAAGAGGGCACGTTTCCTACTGCACCTAATAATAGGCTTAACAAAACAAAGAGGCTTTGGGGACAATTTTTGTGGGAAGCATTAAAGAAACAAGTCCATCTAAAATTGACAATAAGAACCCCATGTATTGATCAAAACTACTTTCTCACATGAACATTTTTTTCTATTGCATTTATTTAACCAATTTGACAATGAGCAAGAATCAACTCCAACAAGAACGCAGAAGCATGAATTGCTATGCATTAGCAACATCATACTAATACTTACTTTCTACGGGCTCCACCGGGGCGGCTAGGTTCAAGCTTAATGCGCTTTCCAGCAATGTCACTCTTATTTAATGCTCTCAGAGCTGCCTCTGCAGCTCTAACATCATAAAATTCAATGAATTTATGGTGCCGCTTGTGTGGTGTTTCTCTTATCTGTATTTTGAGTAATGGAATAACAACCCATAAAGATAATGAACGTCTTGAAAGCTTACATAGAAGAATCATTCTAAACAAGTAATAAATAAATCAAATAGACCATCCTAATACATACCTCTTTGACCTCACCATAAGCCCCAAATATTAGGCGAAGATCATCATTTGATACAGATGCATCCAAATTGAAGACTACAAGAGTCCCTTGATTTATATCCTTTTCAGACGGGTTATCCTGGTATGAGGCAGGGGAATAAAATTTGGTAAAGATGTTGATGGGATCAACAATGTTAAAAACGAACAAATTTATCTAAACTCTCTCTTTAAACCTTGGGAATTGAAAAATGAATGTCCAGTTTTCTCCGCCTTAAGGGCTTATTTTGTAGCGCACGCATTGCAGTCCGAGCATCTCGAATATCATAGTAAGATATCATCACAAAGCCTCTATGCTTGCATGCAGTGTATAATGTTCTGATATCCCCAAATTGCTACAAGAATTGAGAAAGCTTGAGAGTGAGCACTAGGTATTGAGAAAAACTCCACATTTATTTAATTATACTTCTATGACCCCTTGCTTCATTGAAGAGTATTTAACTAAATTGATTTAATTAGCAGTAGCAGCACAATGCAAAACAAAAAATTTCATATCTATTTTACAATTTAACAAAAGCAACACTACATACATCCAGACATCAGAATATCAACAAATACAATAAAGAGGTCAAGACTTCAGTTTAAATATAATCATACGAATGCAATCAAACCATAATTAGTGATCATTAAAAAGGTTCATTGCAATAGCTAAATACAGATGCAAGTTGCACCAACTTCCACAAATTTTATATTGATTTAAAACCAGAGGGATAGTTTGCTCAAAAATACTAAAAAAAGAAATTTCAAAAGTGAAAGAAAGCAGGCAAGTAGATTCACTGCAACGAAACCATTCTATCACCTAAAGGCCTTCCATTACTTCGACAGTGCTCTTGAAGAAGACATTTATGACAGATAGCGATATTCACAATATATAACCAAAGTCCTCCACATTACTATTGATATTCTGAAAAATCATTGTGGTTTAGATAAGTGATATCTGGCATTTCTGACAATTATAAAAATACCTCGAAGAGAGATCTCAATTCAGAGTCCTCCACATTACTATTGATATTCCGAACAAATAATGTTCTTGAAGGATGCTCCCCATATGGATGTTCCCCAGCAACTGTTCCCACACCATTTGGAAGAGGATAATGACCAACCCCATTTGCAGGAATCCCATCAGACATGTTTAGCTTGGACATACCAATACGAAGGCTTTCTTGGGATTCAAAATCCAACTCCATCCCCCCTCCAGGACCAAAGAAATCACATTCTTCCAAATCCTCCACTTGACTAGGCAACCCACTAAGATCAAAATCATCCATTATGCCAGAAAGAAGTTCGTCGTCATCAGGAAGCAAATTTCCAATTGCACTTGGTTCAATGTCTTCAAATAGATCTGTGACCTCAGTTTCAAGGTCGAGTTTATTCAAGTTAGGTGAGCTATCATCAATAGATCGACCACAATTCTCTGATTCATGAAAGTTCACTGCATGGGAAAAAAAAAGTCTCAGAAATTAAAATATCTGTTATGAGTGTAAATCCATAACTTAGCAACAAGAGCTTAGACAAACGCTTTTCATGTGGAAGGACAGGCAATGAGCTAGAAAACAATCTTGCATCAGTTCTAAGTGGGATCCCCCATGCTCCAGTGCCCACTTTCTTACTACTATTAACAACTGGAATTTTTGATGGACCTATAAACAGAACAGAAGGTCAGTCGAGAAATTACCGATTTACTGCATACACATATACTAACAAGATACAAAGGGGTGCGCGCACTGGGTTTCAAGAAAGGAAGGAGTCAAAAGAAAAGGAATGCACCAGGACACTTACCAGACATTGTGCCCTTCAAATCTTGCTCCATTTGATCACTCCTCACTAAAACAGAAAACAGAAAAAACGGAGTCAAACCATTGAAAAGGCAGACACGAGCATAAATTCATCATGCACATAAATAAAGGAAGATCAATTCAGCACCGTTCAAAAACGATGAGAACTTAAATTGAGTTCAACAAACAATTTCCGATACTTTCAGTAAGAAAATTAAATAAAATTAATCCCTAAACCCTAATGCAGACACGTTCTCCAGACCTATCAGTTAAAGAAAATCTCCACTTTTTCCCCCTTCTCCCACGTTCTAATTCTGCAAAATTACAATCTCAATCGCATGTTAAATCTTATCAAAGGCTAAAAACGGCTGCGGAATAACAATTATAACACAAACACTAGCAGTAGGTACCAAGTCAACAATCTGAGAAAAAAAATCCATCCACACCAAAAGGAGCAAAATTTGAGTACAATCAAAATCATGCAACCAACACACGCAAACAAAAAAAAAAAACACCCAGGTCGGCAGCAGCTCACAAAGTTCACTTCACAGTTTACTCAATCTCAAGTCAACCCTAAACTCCAAACACCGAAAATTAGCCAAAAAAAATTAAACTCAAATTTAGCATGCCCAAAAAAACGAGAGAGAGAGAGAGAGAAACCCCTAACAGCACCATTAACTATCTTACCAAAAATAAAATAAAACAATCAAAGATCAAAGTATAAAAAGCTTAAACTACGAATTACCTTCAACAAACAAAGATTTTAAAAAAAGTGATAAGAGAAGAGAGGAAGAAAGAGTACCAGAGCAGTTAAAAAGAGGCCATTGAAGACAGATTCCAGACAAATTGAGCTTTTGTATTGACGATCAAATAATTATTATTTTTTAACTTAAAAACACAGTAAATAAATTATAATCAAGAGAGAGTTTCTTAGAAGTATAGATATATCTTTCTTGTACTCTTCTACTTCATTTGCTTTCTCTCTCGCTGGGAAATTAGAAAGGAAAATAATAAGCAAATATTAAATATTTAAGATAGAGAATTTATGTGTAGAGAAATAGAGAATATGATTGGAGAGGGAAGGAAGGGCGTAGTGGTGAGTGTCGCGAACTTCTTCAGAGAAATTATTATTATTAATTATTGAAGGAGACGAGAGGAATTAAATATGTTTTTTTTTACTAATATTAGAAATAGTAAAACACGATTCCGCTGTATTTGAATTTTGTTTGGCGTCCGTTGACGCAAATCCATGGCTCTTCAAAATATACTCTCTGTTGAGATAATTATAAAAACCTAAAGGGTAAAAAAAGAATAGGCTCTTTAGATAGTTTTATAAGAAAATTGACATCTGGAATTGTTGGAATTACGAGTTTGCCATGCTGAGTGGCATTGAATGTCCTTGTCGAGGATGTGGCGTGATTTGGTTGGCGTAAATACTAATAACTGGTTGATTAAGGGAGTTACGTGGAGTTGAGTGTACTTGATTGCTACACATTTTGTGAGTCACTTTATAAAGTGGTGGGGTGAGTGACGTAATGTTAGCGTCAGCAAAAGTGGATGGATTCTGCAGCTCCTTGTTTTAGATACATTCGGGGAATAAATGGGCCCAATTATGTAATGCCACGTTTGTAATGAATTATGTTGGGTCCTATGACACGTGGATCCCACGAAGGAGTTTTGCTTATTGCGACCACCTCCGTTTGCATTAGAAAAAAGGGAAACGAGACACACGGAACTCAGCCGTTTAATTGGAATGAAAATCTTTTGGCAGTGCAAGTTGAGAAAATATTGAAGAAAAGAAAAGGCAGCAGGCAGCAGCACGAAGGGTATGATTTGGTTGTTGTAATTTTAAAAAAATTATTTTTAGTTGAGATTTGTTTAATAAATTTAATTATTTAATTAAAATTGTAATTGAAATTAAGACTTTCATATGTTTGGTTAAAATAATTTTTATATTGATATTTGATTGTGAAAGCCAATCATCCCATGAATAAATTTTGTGTACTATGTTAGTTTGTCATGGTTATAATTTTGGGTGTGAAATTTGTGAGATAAAAGACGAAGAAATCTTGGGAGTAAATAGTGTTTTTAAAGTAGAAATAGAGAGTTAAAGGGGGAAACAAAGACAATTTTTGACGAGTTTTCAGGCAGCTATTGCGCCACACTTACATTAGTTGGATGGGGAAGAAAGGATAGTGATATCATGTAATCGCCTTTCTAATGCCTATCATGAAGAACACGACCCAAGGTTTAAAAATAATTGGCGTACTTGAATAAAGAATTGAAGTTGAAGCATTTAAATAAAATTTAATAAAAATATTAGAAACTTAATATACATATCTTTTCTTTTTTCGACTAAAGCCCACGTTTTTGCTGCGATGTAAGATAACATTCATATTCTCAGTTAACTCGAGGAACTTACTATGGGTACTATACAAGAAACATTATTAGAAAATTAAAAAATACAAATAAAAATAATGATGAAATATTTTCATCGGTAAATTACAGTGAATTTTACCGATAAAAATATTCTCTTGGTATATATCAAGGGAATTACGATGGAAAAAAAAATTAAAATAAAACCAAAAAATATGATGACGTAATATTTATACCAACATAATTAATTTCGTCAGTAAAATCATTGGTAAATTGTTCACATCTCCATAACATTGTTCATCATGTCAATTACAAAAGGAATCACTGACGGAACATTCCGTCGGTATTTTCCGAATAGCTCTAGAACTGTTCACTTTCTAATTAAAGTATTAATTATTGTTTTTCACAAGAGAAATCATCGACGGATTGAAAAGTCATTGGTATTGTTTGACGGGTTTCTGAAATTTTTTGAGTATATTGAAAATTTAAATTAAATATTACAGACAATATTGTCGACGAATTGAAAAGTCGTAGGTGATATTTATCAGTTTTCTAAAAAATTTTGATTAAATATTACAGACGGAATCACCGATAGAATGATTAGAAATGTTAATATTTAATTATATGTCAGTAAAACCATTGGTAAAATGTCCCAAGAAATAAAATCTCTCATTTCACAACAGACAGGCCTCTTCTTCTTCATATTCTTCACCTCCTGTGTAAAAAACATCAACATCCATTTTTTTCTTTCTTTCTCTCCTCTCCTTCGCTCCCAGGTATGTCTTCTTCTCTTTTTTTTTTTTTTTAATCAACATATTTTATGAATTTGTTTTTTTTTCTATTCTCAGCTTTATTCGCAACTATATTAAGATAAGATTTTTTTGTGTGTTTTTTTTTATTTTTCATACTCTTAATTATTGTATAAATGTTGTTGTAAGATTTTTTTTTCACATGAGATCAATGTTGTCATTGTTTTATTTTTTTGTTATAAGTCTGTTTGAGTTGATTTTCTTTTTCTTTTTTTCTTTTCAAGCAACCTAGTTATGAGTACTATGAAGTGTTAATTTATATTAATTTAATTATTTTATAGTTCTGTTAAATAGATTTTTTTAAAAATATTTTTAAATAATCACCAACGGAATTACATACGATATTTTTTTGGTTATATGACAAGCTTCCCGAGAGAAATACCAATGGAATGAAGCGAGTAATTTTTTGTACGTGTCTTTTTTCATCAGTAAATCTATTGGCAATAATACTTTTTTATTATCGACAGACAAAAACTTACCGACGAATGATTTACCAACGGAGTATTTTCATATACAATTTTATCGATAAATTAATTGCCAACAGAATGATAATACAAATACCGACAGAAAATTTTGTCGGTAAATATAAAAATTCTGGTAGTGAAAAATAAACAGTTTAAATAGATAAAATTGAAAATTGAATACTAAAAAGATTGGACACTGAATTTATAATTTTCTCCTGTTACTAGTGGCAAGGGAGTACGTGTTTTAAATGTTAGGAACATAAAATATTTGACGTGCCTACGAACAACAAGGACGTTCTGCAATGCTTTTTAGAAAAAAAAATTAAAGGTATTGTTCCTATTATAGATATTGCAGCACGCAGCTGAATTAATCAAGAAAATTACGATTCTTCGAGAAATAATCGAACCATGTTTGGAAAGTCCGATGATGTATCAAAGCAGAATGCCCGAGCATGACGACATCTAGACACGAATCCTGATCATTGAAACTCTGTCTTCGTAAGTCCCTTGCCTTGAGATCGAAGAACCAAGGGGCATGTATATTGCACGGGCTACTTGATGGTTTCTCGAGCTAGTTCAAGGATTCTCTTCCCAGGAACAGTACTGTCCTTTTATCTTGCACGCGCCGAGATACATCTCTTTTTGTTTTTTAATTAACAGGATTTGCGCCTGCTTTGGGAATTTTAAATGTTATAAAGCCGGAATCAGCGGTGTCAACTTGATACCTCATCAGGGCCACTGAAAAAACCGATTTTTTCTTATTTAAAAAATTCCGAGGGTATTTATTTGTAAATCAAGTTATTTTTTAAAGTATTTAAAAAATATATTAAAAATATATTTTTTAATAACAACACATCAAAATCCTTACCAACACACAAAATCCATCTCATATGCCCCTTCCTTGCCTCCTAAAAATCCTTAGCAACACAGTATATTTTCTTTCTTTGCTAGATCATAACTAATGGCAGCTGTCCTCTATCAGAGGAAGGTATCAAATGGAAACTGACAGCCAAACATAGTAGTAGTTTAAGGACATGTTTATCTTAAAATGGGTTTTTTTCTAAGATTATGAAATAAAAAATTCTGGGACCAATACTTAATTAACATGTTATTGTCACGTGTCAAGTAAATCTGCTATAGAAAGTTAATTCTAATCTGCAACCCATCAACCCAGACTGAGTTTATATCTGTGCTCAATGCGCTCATGATCAATATCCAACGAACAGGTTAATGGCGGATCCATCGTGCGAAGTGTGGACTCGAACATCCATGACTCTGTCATCACATGGGCAGCCTCCGTCGATGCCATCCAGTATACACTATACACAGTTCGAGGAACTGTCCCATGTCACTCTGGATTGTCGGGCCTGTTGGGTATCTTTCCTCGAACAAAACTTCCAAATAAATCCACTGTAGCTTTTGTCTTCTGGGTCTCGGTTCTTGGAAGCCCATCCACAGCCTTTCTTTTGCTTCTCAATATTATTTTATCATGGTTTTTTTTTTTATCGGATCACTGGTTTGTATGGTTAATATCACACGTCCCATTCCGAAAGTACATCAACTAATCTTTTCTTTTAATCTTTTGCTAAAAATTGCTGTCTAGGAAGTTTTTGTGAGACAAACAGTTTAAGCTGGACTTTCAATCTACTCTTCACCTTCGAAAGTATAAGCTTAGAAAACTCTTATATTGAGATTTTAAAGTGACATGAGATTATGTTAGTAATGGCTTTTTAAAATGATTTTTTATTTGAAAATATAATTTTTTTTTTAAATACTGTTTGGAATGTAATTCCAAACAGTTATAGAGTGAAAGTTTATCTATTTAAAATAAAAAAATAAAAATTTAATTTTAATAAGTAAAGTTATTAAACACAACTGAATATACAAGATTAAATATCTTGAATTGTTAATAAATTTTTTATTTATTGACACATATAATTTTTGATTTATTTAGCAAGATGTAAGTATAGATTTTTTTATTTACAATTTAAATTTTTCATATAAAAAAATATTAAAAAGTCTTGTATATTTAATTTATTTTTTATTAAAAAAAGAAAAGTACACGAGAGAGAGTTTATCGATGAATTAAATCTCGAGCTTCTTTCTACACTATAAGTGTTCATATAAAAAAAAGTTTATTTATTTTATTCTTGTACAATATATTAGTGACAATTGTTAATTTTAAACGAGTGACTTATTTTTATGGTGACATATGTTATTTATTCTAGATAACAAATTTTATTCCTTTTTTTTTTTTTGCCTTGGATCCAAGAAATAAATAAAGCACACACCAGCTCTTCAAAATAATAAAAAACAAAATAAATTCAATCCAATCTTAAATTTCCTTACTCTTGTCATAGCCAAGGATAGCCTAAACCAAATTGTTTCTAGAGCTAAATCCAGTAAGTATATTATTTGGTCATGTTTATTTTTGTATTTAAAAGTCTTTTTTAAAAAAAATTAATTTTTTTATTTTAAATTAATATATTTTTTGTATTTTTAGATCATTTTGATGTATTAATATAAAAAATATTTTAAAAAATAAAAAAAATTGTTTTAATATATTTTTAAATAAAAAATATTTTTAAAAATAACTATATTTCTGATCATACTAAAAGAGTTATGCATATACTGTAGAAGGATTTCGACTTTTAATCCCTTAAACAGCACGACAAATTCTATGCTCAGGAAAAAGAAAACCATGTGGACTTTGAGGGTTTTTTTTTTTTTAGTTTAACATGGATGTCCGGACCAGCTTGCATATATTTCGACTAATCTCACATGCCCTGAAGTTAACAATCATATAAGTTTCCAGTGACCATCATATAAGCAACCACAAGGCCCGAACCAGAAATTAAAAAAATAAAAAAAAAAAACAAATCTCTAATTCTAAGTTTT
>Ga0307515_10013972_pt1 | contig 14943 bp, 7 predicted proteins | sample 17_EM_MG_FD_194513 | JGI IMG/M metagenome (GOLD analysis project Ga0307515, IMG submission 194513) | Populus trichocarpa ectomycorrhiza microbial communities from riparian zone in the Pacific Northwest, United States - 17_EM | ecosystem: Host-associated > Plants > Roots > Unclassified | place... | reverse complement strand
TTTCCCCTCAAACCTTAATATTTTTAGATCAATAAAATTTAATTTAATTGTTCTAAACCAAGCATTAATTGAGTGCCATATTTTTCCTTGATATTGCATGATCCTCACATCTAGGCAACCAAACCAAACTATTAAATCAGCTCCCGAACAAATTCAATGTGAAAGAATAAAATAAAAAAAGAAGTTGAGTGACTAGAAAAAAATAGAGTTGAGCTTTTTCCATGCCCGTGCAATTCAATCCCTAATATTAGTAAGAAAAAAGAGGCTGAGAATTTGTCTAATGTTCAAATTAATTCCCCACATCCTTAATTATTTTAAATAAATAAATTCTTGTGTAAATAAAATTAAATACTCATAGCAATAATTTAAACGGTAAACATAAAAAAGCCCCAAATCTATAGAAACAATCTAGAGTACCAAGACCTTAACCTATTTTTCTACTTTGATGAAGTCACTTGCATATTAATATATTCTCTATCAAAATTTTCCATTAGTTTTAATATAAAAAACTGATGAATGCAATAAAATTAAACTTTTATGTCTTTTTATATAATCTGGTTTATCATTTGGGTTTCACATTATACAAAAAAGGATCCTGAAGAATTTAATGATTTTGCATGGAAAAATAAAAATTATATAAGTTTTATATGGCTATAGCTTTATTAATTGAAACAAGGATTTGATTGATTGGGAATTCATCGATATACCAAAGATTTAATTTAGAGAAAAAATAGTTTTGGGACCTCATCTAGTTTGTCCTTAGCCTGGGCTGACCCAGGTGTGGGCAAATCGTCGATTGTGCAGTCCTGGGCTCTGTAATAGGGGCTTATTTCTTTCTTCTCTAGCTTTTGATTGGGCAGCAGATTGACCATACAAATTGACAAGTGCATACAATTAGCAATACTTTTCATTAATGTGAAATGGATCGAAATGCTTATAATTGATTCAACAAAAATGTTTGTATCGGACTATCATATAATAGGATTTAAAAGAAGAAGAATAATCTTCAAATGGTTTTGCAATGCCGATGACCTACCTTGTTACGAGTTTGTTATCAAATATGTTATGTTAATTTTTTTTGCTTTTAATAAATTATTTCCTAGTTGATATGAATATTTAGAATACAAGTAGTTATCAAAGTCTTAGTTTAAATGGAAGAGCTAGTATTCTCCAATTTTAGTGTTTATAATCTTCCATAATTTCTTTCCCTATTGTACAAGTTGTTAATGTTAAAAATTGTATTTATAAATTGAAGTGGCAATGGAATAAATATTATAGTTTGTGACTCATAGACAAATACCAGAGTAGAACAGATCGAAGATGAGTTACTAATAAATGTAAAATTTTGCATTCAATACTTCTATTTTTTCTAGGGTATGGCATTACTTAATGTCATGACCATGATTGCGGTGAAAAAGGTAGAACTCGTTAGGATTACTCGTCTTTGCGCCACTTTTCATGAGAGGTGGATATTGCATAAATTTTTTTTTTTAATAGCCAGCACCCTAGTCCATGTGGTGGTCGGAAGTGTAGTCATGAGCTCAGGAAATATTAGGCGATCATGAATGTGCCCCTTAGTGCTCGTTTCGGATGCTTTCGTGGAAGAGTAATGGCATTGTAGGGACTCTGTTCGTACATGAAAATGAAGGCTTTTTTCACCTTAATGTAATTTTTCATTGTGTTTTTTATGGTGTGGGAATTCTGGTCAGATAAAGTATATAACCTTTACCAGAAGAAATAGTTGTAGACTCCATTAATCAAAGCTTTTATGGTAATAGACTCAATGAGTTTTTTCCAGATTGAGCATCTCTTTGTTGAACATTTGGAGATAGGTCAATATGCTCTCATCTTTTTGTCGTGAGATGGTGAAGAAATCTGTTATGTTTTTTTTAGCTAGAATGTTTGTGTTGAAGAGAGAGATGAGTTTAAATCTGAGATTGCAAAGACTATGGTACCATACTGGTGTAAATTCACTGAGTGTTATTGGAAGAACTTTACATATAGTATCATTATCTTATGTAACAAATTCTACAATGTTTCTCATATTTTGTATGTGTTCTCGGGAGTGTGTGAATCCTTCATAGTTGTCTAGGTTAGATTTTGCAGATACACAATCTTTAGAGAGTCAAGTGTCTAATATTTTATGACAAAGTATGGATTCTCCCTCTTGGTTATGTGTTCTTGCTTGTGAACTAATGGAGTCACAAAGCTTATCTCATGTCTAGGTCTTTTTTGGTTTATAAGTGAGACTTGAATGGAGATCGATGTGTAACACTTATCTTGATAGGGGAGAATCTAATAGGAAGGGGGGGTATAGGCATCCCCTTGCATGTATTCCTCTTCAGGTTGCTTTCTACTATTACGCCTATAGGATTCTAGGGAACTTGAGGTTTCTAGCGTGGAACGACGGTGTTGTAGTAGTGGCTCATATGCAGAGGCTGTAGTGGAACAACTAGGATTTCTTAGGCGATACGGTAAAGGGTTATTATGAAAAAATTATTAATACTCCTTGAACAACTAAGATTCTTTTGATGGTATAAAGCCTACTATTTCAAAATAGTGAAAATAAAAAACTCCTTGTTGTTGTGGATGTAGGCATATTATCGAACCACGTTAAATCTTGTGTTTTTTTCTAGCTTCTCTCCTATTGTAATAGTCATCAATAATTATTGTAGGTTTTTCATAATAAAAAAAAAGTAGAATAATTTTATCAGAATATCTAATTATATTTGGAGGTCAAAGTTTCTTAATAAACATTATTTTGGCTTATATAATCCTTTATACAAAAAAGGTTCTAAACAAACAATCAAGAAGAATCCCTAATACACACTGAAGTGGTATTAGAGCTTTGACATGGAGAAACGAGTTAAGAACCTTGAGCTCTCTATGGCCTCTCTGTTCATAGGATAATAAGAACTTTTGAAATAGGTGACACTAATGTTTAAAAAGATTCATGATCGAGTTATTCAAATCTCTCTTTACCTTATTTATGAGGGTGAAGGATCACATTCCCATCCTTGAGAAGGGCCAATCAAGGGCAAAGACAACCATGTTTCCCCAACACCTAAAGTCATGTTGCATTTTCCTCACTTTAATGGTAGTGAAGATCTAATTAGTTGGCTATATAGAGTTGATCAATTCTTTAAATTTCATTCAATATTAGTAGTTGAATGAGTATCTTTGGAATCCTACCATCTAAAGGGTGATGCTTAACTATGGTTCCAATTATTGAAGCAAGATATGATAGTTGTCACTTGGGCACAACTTAATAAAGGGCTTCTTACTTGCTATTGACCTAATGAATTCTTTGATTTCTTTGAGGCTCTCATAAAATTACAACAAGATAGCTTAGTTCTTGATTATAATATAAAATTTGAAAATTACTTGCAAAATCTAGGACTCTTTTACAAGCTTGCTAAGTGAGTTGCTTCATTAGTAAATTGCACGAATCCATTCACGTTGATGTATTGGCTGGTAAACCAGCTACATTATTATTGTCATTGAATTAGCTTGTATGTATAAAGCATGAAACTTATCTCAATGACAAAGAATATCCTCTATTATTAAAAGTAGGCCTCGTTCTGACAAAGTGTTTAGCATCTAACTAACAATTCTCGTTTAAAAAATGACAACCACCGAATTGCAAAAGCGATGAAGAAAGGGCCTTTACTACAATTGTAATGAGAAATTCATTCCTAGACATCATTATAAAAATTGTTTATCACTAAAGTTGGCATGGAAAAGAGTTGTGGTAATATACTGATGGAATAAGATGAAGTAGATAATTTAGGTGAATCACTAAAAATCTCCCTTCACATTATCAATAGAGCACATGCACCTAAAACAATGTGTGTTAAAGATTTTTAGGGAAATTTTTTTTCTATACTTGTGGATTCAGACAACGCTCATAACTTTGTGAGTGAAACAATAGAAAAAAGGATGGGACTAAAACCAATGTTGTGTGAAAAATTTGAAGTCACGGTGGCTTTTAGGGAAAACTTGGTAAGTTTAGGCAAATGTACTCAGGTTCCACTTACTTTGTAAGGGATTCCTCATTTTTCATTTTTTTTTTCCTTTAAAAGGATAAGATGTGATGTTAAAGAGTCAATGGTTATGCCTTTGGGAACTATTTTTTAGGATTTCTCTAAATTATAGATAAGGTTTAACATGAATAATAAGAAAATGATATTGCAAGGCTTATCCACACCAGAGAATAAAATGCTCAGTGAGCACCTACTACAATATGTTACTAGGAAGAAAGAAAGAGAGTTTTGTTTCATCTTTTCATGATAGGAGCTCCACCAAAGAAGACATCTAGTTTTTTGTTCCTCCACCAATACATCCATTCTAGAACAAGTATAAGGAGCTCTTTAATAAGCCAAAAGGCTTACCACCTCAGCATAAGTAAGATCATCAAATTCCATTATGTTCTAAACAAGCTCATGTTTGTGTCAAACCCTGTAAATATCTTCACTTCTATAGAGATGAAATTGAAAAAATAGTTGTAGAATTATTGTCTACTGGAGTGATTCATATGAAAAACAGCCCATATTCTTCTCTAATTTTTTTGGTAGAAAAATATGATGAATTATGATGTATATGCATTGATTACAAAGCTTTGAATAAAGTCATTATCAAGGATAAATTATCTATTCCTATGATAAATGATATCTTAGAGGAACTTCATGGCGCATAAATTTTTTTAAAGCTTGAATTATGTTTGAGATATCATCAAATTTACATGCATCCAAATAATATAAGAAAGATAATGTTTTGCACTCAACAAGGACATTATGATTTCTTGATATGCCATTTGGCATCACTAATGCACCATCAACCTTTCAAGTTCCCATGAATTAGGTATTTAAAGACTATTTGAGGAAGTTTATCCTTATTTTTAAAGATATTTTAATCTATAGCATGACTTGGGATGAGCATTTAAGGCATTTAGAGATTATATGTTATGTGTTGAAGGCTAATCAACTTTTGTTAAGCTTGAAAATGTCAATTTAGTCATGGGGAAGTTAAGTACCTAGGTGATGTGAACCATGTGAATAATAAGTTCCAGAAACCTATAAGCAAGATTGACAAAATCCTAGAAAGCTAAAAATCAAGTTTAAGATAAATAAACCATGACCTAAAGATAACCATGTGCCTAAGAACCAAAGATATTAAAAATTAAACTTGGACCCATTAATTATAAAGAATCAAGAATATGAAGTGTGCGAAGACACCATAAAATTAGTTATATCTTGAAAGTCAAATTTGTTATTTGTCCCAATAAAGAGAAAATTGTTGCATCACGCAAAACACAAGTTTATTCGTAACATCATGGTTGTTAAATAAACCAAAGTACAAACTAAATAAACCTATTTATACTAGGTAAGAAATTCTTAAACAACTTTGGAAAAATAATAAAAGAGTACTAGTCTAAACAGGAAAAACAATCCTAAATCAATTGGAAAAATAATGCAATTCTCGTATAGTAGCTTTTAAACATTATCACAAGGCCTTCCTGAAGTCTAATTGATTTAAAAGTTTAACCTAATACAAATCAAGACCTTCAAAAACTTTTGGTAAATTTTTATCCCAATACAACAATCGGATTGAAAATTATACTTGTTAACATAAAATTATATAATATGAGAAATCAGCTTAAAACTGACTTTAGTTCTCCTTAATAAGCACATTAATTTTTGTAAAGTTGTTTCCCATTAGTTTCATTGTAGAAGATGCAAACTCATAAAATATTTTGCCATTAAATATCACTAGTCCTACTTCTTCTTCTTTTGTAGCTGGGATAAATAAGAAATCCTTGTAAGAAAAAGAATTTTGAAACATTAAAGAAATAATTGCCACACTTGGAAACTATATTACTATCCATTAAAAATCCTTATAGAACTAAAAAAAACCCAAAAAAATAAGTTGGTGAATATCCTTGCATCATTAGGAAAATAATCTTCTCTAAATAGAAAATTCACAAATCAAAAGGTAACAAATAACAAAATCCATATGAAACCTTTTAACTTATATTATGAAACTTTTCTGAACTCTGATTAACCTTAAATTTTAACCCAATGTAGAAAACTATGTATGGAAACTTAAGGTAAAATATTTACCCAATTTCAAAGTCAAATTAAGAATTATACTTGATAACATAAAAATACAAAATAAACACAATTACACTAGAATCCAAATTTCCTTCTTCAACCTTTACTTAGATCATATCACTAGGCCATGTTATATCCAAAATAGGTGTGGCAGTGGATCCTGATAAAACTATAATAATGTTGGAGTGGCCATAACTTAAAACACCAAAGAAGTTATAGGGATTCCTTGGTCTTATAGGATATTGCTGAAAATTCATCTAGAATTTTGGTAAAATAGCTACTCCTTTCACAAAATTTTTCAAAAAGGATTTTTTCCTATAGAGTCTAGCAACTGAAGAAACATTTCAAAAACCTAAAGAATTATGACTACCATTTCAATCATTGCCTTACCAAGTTTCTCAATAAAAATTGACAGTGGAGTGTGATGCATCTAGTACAAGTGCTGGTATGGTTTTGAAGCAGGAAAAACGTATTGCATTTTATAGCGAGGCTCTTCAAGGGCAAAATTTATTATTGTCTACATACAAGAAAGAGATGTTGGCATTCATCCTTGCCATCTAAAAATGACATCACTTTCTTATTGGAATACAGTTTGTTGTCTATATTGATCAACAAAGTCTTAAACATTTATGGAATCAGGAAATTACTACGGTTGCACAACAAAGGTGGTTTTACAAGCTAATGGGATTTGATGTTATTATCAAATATAAAAGAGAAAGAGATAATCTTGTAGATGACACATTATCTAAACAAGATGAGAAGTATGAGCATCAAGAGGGAGAATTTGGAGCAATTTTTCTGCCCATTCTAAAATAAGTAACGACAATAAAAAAGGATACAATATCTAACCTAGCCTTATAACATTTGGTTTATATGGTCAAATATGAGGAGGTTGTTAGTCCTTGAAGTATTTAAGAAAGATTTTTAATCTTTAAAGAAAAAACTCTTTTGGTTATGAATTCTTCTTTTTGTGCTGATATTATAGGCCAGTTCCATAACAGTATGCATGAAGGCTTTTTGAAGACTTCACATCGAACTCGCTCCATTTTTAATTGGCAGTAAGAGGCAAGTTAAAGAGCATGTCAAGAATGTGATATTTATCAACATCACAAGGTGGAACATTTAGCTCCATGAGGGTTACTATAACCATTGTCAATACCAAATTAGATTTGGGAGGACATAGTGATGGTTTTCATTAATGGACTTCTAATTTTATAAGGAAAATTGACTATATATATTATGGTCGATTGTCTAACAAAGTATGCAGATTTCATTGATGTATCTTACCATTATATAGCTGTGAGAATTGCATAGATTTTTTTTATCAAGTTGTTCGGTTACATGGGATGCCTAGATCAATTATGTATGATCAAGATTCAACTTTTATGAGTCTATAATGGCAGAGCTGTTTAGATTAAATGGCATGCAATTTGATTTTAGCTCGATATATCATCTTTAAATCAACAGGAAAAGTAAAGAAGTGAACAGAATGTTGGAGATGTATCTTTGTTGTTTCATAGCTTCTAAGTTAAAGAAATAGGTGAAATGGTTAGCATGGGCTGAATATTGTCACATAACCAGCTGGCGTTTAACAATTAAAAGAATCCCATTTGAGATTGTATATGGACGAGAAGCTCTCACTCTACTGGTATAAGTTTCTAGCACGACAAAGGTGGTTGCAGTTTAGCAAGAGTTGTCTAATAGAGACAAGATATTAATAAAGTTTAAAAAAAATTCTAAAAGCTCAAGCTTGAATAAAGCATGTTTATGACTCAAAGCATCGGGAAAAAGAGTTTTATATTGGTGATTAGGTATATTTAAGATTGCTCACATATAAATAATGTCAATCGCCTTAAGAAGGAATTTTAAACTTCATGTCAAATATTATGGACCATTTTAGGTTTTGCAATATAGTGGTGAGTTCTCTTACAAGTTTGAATTGTCGAAGGAAACTCAAATACATCTTATATTTGATGTCTCATTATTAAAAAAGAAGATTGGAGAATAGGTCCAAGTTTAGATTGAGGCTTTTATGGTAAGAATTGGGATGAAGAAATTTGATCCTAAGTCTCAAGGAGTTCCGGATCATTATAAGCATACAAGAAAAGAAGACACCATCATCCATTGACATAGATTATCACTAGTCGAAGCTACTTGAAAATATTTGGAGATTATGAAGAAACAATTCCCTAGTTACTACTTTAAGGACAATGCATCTCTTTAAAGAATAAAGGATTATGATAATTTTGTTATTCCAATTTCTATTACTTTCAATAACTTATTTTCTACTTGATAGGGATATTTAGAGTCCAAGAAATTATTAAAGTCTTAGTTTAAAGAAAAGAGCTAGTCTTCTCCACATTTAGTGTTTGTAATCTTTTACAATTTCTTTTCATATTCGACAGATTGTTAATTTTAGAAGTTGCGTATATAATTTGAGGCAGGTGAAATAAAAAATGTATAACAATTTTATTAAAATACTTTGTTGTATTTACAGGTCAAGTTTACATACCACATACCATACCTCTATATATAATGGTTTTAAGGTTTTAGCCTTAATTTTTTCTTTTGATGAAGCCAAAATAGAAAATTAACCAGCAAATATGGATCAAATATACCATGATAAACAAAACAATATAAAAAGACACCAAGTCTTTATATAATTATATTTTATTATGTAGTCTATTTTCTCATATAATTTGAGATATTTTAGAAAATATATGAGTTTCAATGAGGTAAAGAGGAATAACATAATTTTTAAATGACTATTTAACCATTATGTTAACTTAAATTTAAGAAAGGATCTTATTAAAAATCTATTAATACATTGAGAATCTAATGAGATGAAAAATTTGGTTAGGAAATTAATTGAGATTACCTCTATAAACAAGGACTTTTAAAAAATTTATCTAGAAAAATAACATTACAAAAAAATAAGTTAAAATAGCATCATGGATTATACTGCAGCAAATAGTTTATGTCTGTTATAAGCGCTCATCTGCCATATTCCAAATCAAGGTAGTTTTATGAAGGAAAAAAAACCCTAGTTTTAATAAAATCAAGGAGCTTTTTTTTTTTTTAATTCAGCACAGTTAAAAAAATAGGCAAAATACTACAGTCTAGAAAATATTTTAGGTAAATAACATAATTTGACAAGTCACAAGCCTCATATACATCTCACAAAAAAAGATGGTTAAGGTGTTTTTCTTTAGTCTCTCAACTCTTTGTCATAAAAAACCAACCCAACAATAATCACAATTTAGAAACACAATTTACAATTCATCCACCCAACACAATTAATAAATCAATACATTTCATCAATTTAACAATTCTCTATTCATAATTAAACACAATAAAAACTCACATAACATTTTATTAAATTTAACATGAATTCATAATTATTCTTAAAACATTAAAGCATGCAATCTAACAACATCTAAAAATCTCTCGAGCCTGGGGATGGGCTCACAGCACCCAAACTTGTCCAAGTCAAGGACAAGCCTCTATAGCCTATGTAGGGGTGCACAACAAAATCACCCCAGATTATAAACGAGTCTGGAACGCTCGTGGACTAGCCCGCCTCCCTAACTAGAAGTCCATGTTCAAGATAAGCAATCTCTCTTATTGGATATTGCTTCATAAATAATTGATTTCTCCTGACATCCCAAAAATCTTTGTAAGCTGCATGAATCACTGTCTAATTCTCTTCTCACTTACCCTGACTTCTGATATTATGCAACTCATCACTAGTATCAACATAATCTTAGAAGTGTTGAGATAGGTCAAACTGTCATATTACCTGATCAGAGTAATACATCTCAATTATGTCAAAATAATGTAGTGGGTCATATGCCAACCATAATTCACCCCCCTCTCGGCATACATGTGAGACTTATAATATCAAATCTTTGGTATATGACTTCTAAATAACCTATTAAGACATGAAAGATATATATTATAAATCAAGAAAACTAAAAACTTAACGCCCGAATAAAAAAAAAAGCATTACATTATTAAAAATCATACCTCGTTTCATAAGCCAATTTTTAACCCCTATTTTTGTATGTATGAAAAACAAAAGATCAGAAAAATCCAAAACATGTCTTTTCAGTAAATTTAGTCAAGTTTTATCATTTTTTATCTTGTCTTTTTTTTTTAATTTTCATATGTTTTAAAAAATAATGTGATAAATAATATAATAAAACATAAAAAACATATACAAAAAAATTAAAAACAATTAGTTGGGGTTAAAATTGAACCAATAATTGAGTATCACTTGCAAAAATAAAGTTTGGGCATTTTTTGGCCATAAATGAGGGTTGAATTGATAAAAAAAAAAACTAAAAAAATGGCTTAAATCGATTTAATTTGGTTAATATTGAATTGAATCAGAAGTCCAATAAAGGGTTTGAAATAAATTATCAAGTTAAAAAATCAATCAAGAACTTAATTGAAAAGGAAAATTGAAATATGGCACCAAATCAACTTAAAAAGGAAAGATTAGAAGATCGAGGACCAAATTGGAGGCAAAAAAGAAATTAGAGGGGTTTTCTTGATATTTTTAAAGGGAGAAAATGAAATAAATTCAGGAAAAGAGTTGAAAATTGACCAAAATAAAAGAATTAGAAGTTGAAGGATCGAAGCGTAAAAGGCATTGAAATAGAGTGATAGGTGTGAAGTTTGACATAAATGTAATTGAAGAAAACCTAAAGCAAAAAGAGGTCGTTTCATATTATGTGAAATGTTTCGTTTCGACTAGTCAAGGTGAAAATGGACATCAAAATATCGTCTCATAGTCTCACTTGTGCCACCAAGGTGCTGGAAGCCTGGAACAACTCAGTGGTCAAACCCTATTTTTCTCAAAGCGTACATATCATTATAATTGATCTCTAATCTCTCCTTTTTCTTATAATTCCTTTCGCTCTTCTTTTTCAGTCCTCAAAAAAATGTTTGCAAATGATTTCTTCTTAAAAAAAAGTCTTATTAGATATTATTTTGATTTGATCTCTTTTTCATGTATGAAATTTTGCTCAATCATAATTTTTATTGCTCGAACTGAAAAAATTTAGGGTTTTTTTCTTTTAATTGGCGACATTACTTAATATATTATTTAATTAGTTTAGCGTTTTTTGTTGCAGTTACATGTGGTAGCTCCTATTGTTGCCGAATTGAAGACACCTATAATCATAGCTAATGTTAATATTGATAAGTATATCTATCTTGCTAGGAAATACAAAGTCTAGTATGTATCATTTGTTTCCTCTCTTTTTGCTTTTTTTAATTAATTTTTCCATTGATTTTGTATTTATATGTTGTGTGCATTTAGATAATGAGTTTGTGTTGCCGATTTTGGTATAGAATCATGATTTGTTAGATAAAAGCTGAATATTTTCCTTTGATTTTTCCTTTAAAACTTATTTTTATATTGTTTGGTTAGATAAGAACTTAATCTTTGTTTCTAGTCATTCTTAGTTTATATTAAAACATCTCATTATTGCTTAAGAGTTGGGAAATTAAAAACCAAACAATTAAACATATTTTTATGTTCAAAATGGATTGGCAAATCTCTTTTTATTCTTAACCCAACAATTCGAGTCGATAAGTTTAATGTTATTCGTTGATTGTTGAGTTCTTGCCATTAATTTTAAGTTTCTTATGATTTTATAAATTTATGATTTGTTTTTATAATTTAAGTTTACATTGTATTTTCCATATCATGTCAAAAAAATATTTTTGACAACCTTGATTGTAATAATAAGAACTTTTTTTTTCTTAACATCATGTATGAGAGTTTAAATTGTTGGTTTGAAGAACACCATAAGCCAAGGTTAACTAACCCAGTAATATATGGATAATAGTGTAAAAAAATAATATTTTATGACATAGACCTTACCTTAAGCCATATTTTAGAAAAAGCATTGTTGACAATAATTAAAAAAAGAAAAAACTTAATTGGCCTTGGAAAATTATTGTAGCTTCATATTCATTTGGCTCTCTTCACTAGAATAGAGTAATGGCATTTTCGCCTCTCCTCCACCCAAAAAACTTAACACATGTTTTCAAGGGCAATGAAGTCTTCATACATGACCCGTTTTTCATTACCAAATAGAGTGGGGACAAATAAGTTTTTTTTATTTTAATTGCATAGTGAAATGACCAAACTACCCTTAGAAGCAAAAAAATATAAATTTGTAATTAATAGATATTTTTATATTTTTACAATGATTTTTTAGTTATTATAATTTAAGACGAGGAGCAATTTGGTATTTTCACAAATATAAAAAAATTAAAAATTAAAATGCATAGTGAAACGATAAAAATACCCTTAAAGTAAAAAACATTAAGCCCGAGGTTAGGGGCGTTTTTGTTTTTTCACAATTGTTTTTTATACTTATAAAGTCGTGTCGAGGAAAATTCGGTATTTGGCTAGAAAAAAAACAAAAAGGTGGGGGTGCGTGCAACACCTCCTGACGTTCAAAAATGTCCTCTTCGTCGTATCATTGGAAAAGTTATTGTGTTCTCTTCATGTTGATGCAGCACATATCTTCGATGGGAGTTTCTTTTTTTTCCCTTCTTCTCTCTCTCTTCTTCCTAAAACATTACAGTTTGGTCCTCTTACTTATTGATATTTCAACTTCAATCCTTATTCTTTTGATTTTTATTTTTTTATCTTCTTCCTTTTGTAGAAGTTTTATTTATTTTTAATTTCATCCTTCAATCCCAATTTACAATAATACTATATTCTCTAATGTGGTCCTTATTTTTTGGATTTCTAATTTTATTTTTTTGTTTTTTGCCCTTTTGTAAAAGTTTTAGTAGTTTTCAATTTCATCCTTCAATTCAAATTGATGGTATTATATTTTCTAATTTTGTCCTTATTGTTTTGGTTTCGTTTTGGTTTCTAATTTTTTTTCTTGACTCTTTTGTAAAAGTTATTATTCTTTTCAATTTGACCCTTTAATTACAATTTGTTTTATTTTTTATGTCAATTTTGATCATCATTCTTTCTAAAAAAAAGTTCTGTCATTTTACTAAATTGATTTTTATTTTAAATTTCACCCTTCAATTAAATATATAATTTATTTTGTATTTTAATTTGGTTTCTCATTCTTTTAATTGTTATTTTATTAAATCCTTTTGTATCATTGAAGTTTTTTTTTCATTTTCATCTTTCAATATTTAATTAATTGAGAATTGAATTTCATTATTTTTCTAAAGTAGGTGTTTTGGATCTAATGACTCGGGTCACGGGTTTGAAAAGTATGTATGAGTTTTTTTATTAAAAAAGACTTTATAACTCTTTTTATTTTTTTATCGGGTTATTCCAATCACATGATTTGGATCACGGGTTTGACAAGATATTCCGGTTTAACTCAGCCCTAATTAGCATGGTTATAGGTTTGTCATGACTAAATTTTTATTTTTTTAATCCCATTTCCATACATGAATATTATTTTTATACAAAATAATATTTCAGCCATGCGATAAAAAAGGGGCACGAAGTCTAGTTACTAATTGAATTCATATTTGAATATGTACAACCGATAAGCGTGTTTTAATTCAACAACTGAATTCATTGTTGTTGTTTTATTTTTCCTTTGTCTTTTTACCTTTTTCTTCTTGAGAATGTGAGTAAATATTTGTTGTATTATATCATCCTCGCTGGATTTTACATGGGCGGGTAAAAACACCATCCCCGTAGTAGAAAACAAAATATAACAAAACTATTATAACCATTTTCTTTATAAAAATCATATATTCTTTCAATTTCCCATAATTAAAAGATACAGCATTTTTATTTATTTCGCCTTTTTCCTCATCCGAGATTCTGCAAATATGTGTTCCTCGTAAGTCATAAATGAACTTTCTTTCCAATTCTTTTTTCATCTTCTTGCCGTACAATGGCACTTACAGGGATTTTTTGAATAACAAAATGTCACTTTGTTATGGAATTATAAAATTACCAGAAATAAACCACATGTTCTTTTCTTATCGGAATCCTTTAAAAAATGGTGTAAATAATTTTTTTCGATTTTTTTATTATAAAAAAAATGGTGTATCCAACCCTGTGACATTTTTTCTTTTTTCAATCTCTCATAATTGCTGTTAACAGCTGTGAGAACTGGCAGCGCAATTAGCAAATGCTTGAGGTCCCCATTTTTTATTATTATTTATTTTTTTTGTATCCCACCCGAATTACTTCGATCCTGGAAGCTTTCCCTTTAGAAGCCTTCATTATCTGAAGGACACAAAAAAGCTAAAAGGAGATGCCATGCTACCATATGGGAGCACGAGCATGGCAGACATTGCTGGACAACCAGGAGCTGGGACTAAGTTTCCATAAAACTGAATATAATGGATAATGCAAATCCAAGGAAACATATCTGGCCACGTTACTGTAAAAGCCTCTCCATTGACTGATCATGTGCAGGGCCGACCACCCATATTTCACACAGGCCGTCTCTCACACCAGAGAATGTGGTCCTTGTAGTCAAACCCTTGGATTGTTTGAGAGCTTCAAAAGTAGAATCAATGGTGTAGAAATTGACCATGCCCACTAGAAAACAAGACCTACCAGTAATATTATGTAAATAAATACTCTAGTGTGGAGGTAAATGGAAAGCACTGGCAAGGGCATGTGCTCCTTCCGACTGTGCCTGCCTGGCATGGTTTTGCAGTCTTCGAGTGGATTATCACACGACGCCTTCCACGTTTTCTCATGCTTTTCTTGATGTCTCAGCCTTTCGCAATTTCCTCAGCTTGGCTTCCCTGTCCCTAAGCTATCCTCTCTCGCACTTTAATTCTTACCCCACTTTTGTACACGTTTTCATGG
>Ga0307515_10013970_pt1 | contig 14944 bp, 19 predicted proteins | sample 17_EM_MG_FD_194513 | JGI IMG/M metagenome (GOLD analysis project Ga0307515, IMG submission 194513) | Populus trichocarpa ectomycorrhiza microbial communities from riparian zone in the Pacific Northwest, United States - 17_EM | ecosystem: Host-associated > Plants > Roots > Unclassified | place... | reverse complement strand
GACACCAAATAAGCCGAATCCGCACTAAAAGCCGCATCCCACACCCAACGTTGGTGTCCAACCAACTCTGTCTTCTTGCGCACCTTCCAGTCCTCGCCAATCGTCCAAATTTTGATTGTCGTATCAGCGGAACAGGTCGCGAGCAGTCTGTGAGGCGGATCAAACGGGTTTCAATCGCCCCACGATGTACAGGACGTACTGTGAATCAGGACTGAGGACACAACGCGTCAAGTATTGTTTGTGTGCGCTGAATCTATGAACGGCTTTGCATCGCATTTGAGGGTTCTGGTGATCTGTTATCCTCCATACGAAGCAGTCTCCCTGTAGCAACCACATGAGCTGGGTCCTGGACATACACTGCTTGCTCGCGAACCTTGTGGTTTCCTGCGACAAGGAAGCTGCCATCATGCGCCATCGTAATCGAACGCATGGGAACGTCCGCGACAGGTGCCTGAGGTCGTTCAAATGAGTTATAGTTCTATCATAAAGATTGAGAGTAAGGCCTACTAGTTCCAAATCGCATTCATTGCTCGCAAGCACCCATTGTTTGATCGTCCCATTCTGGTCAGCAGAAAGCAGCTCTCCTTGATTGGGGTGTATTAAGACATCATTAACTGTGAAGGGACGTTCCTAATGAGTCCATTAGTCGACTTTGAGAAGTGAGCAACCTACCCGGGCACTCGTTGTTATATATCCGATGACTCTGGCTACTCCTGTACAGTGCATCAGTACAGTACCACCTATTACTATGTGGGAGGGCCAACGTACCTCACATCCCAGATCCGAATCGTGTTATCTTCGCTCCCAGTGACGAACCACCGGCCATCTGCATTGAATGCAATAGCGGTAACATTCTGCGTATGCCCCTCGCATGTATTAACCTTCCCATTCCAGTGTTTTAGTCTCTCATCCAGGTCGGCCAGGTCAATGAGAACAGACCGGGTTGTTCGAAGAACTGGTTATATCATAAATCGCGACTTTCTTGTGCAGTGCGGCAGCAATGAATCGTTTACTGTTACACGAGGGCATAGTTGTTGAGTGACTCAAAGGAATACAGAGGGCAGAGTCGGCCTCACTCAGGCGAAATGGCGATTCGGTTTACTTGCTACCGCGCAGAATGTTATTACACACAATAAGGGTACGAGTGAGTGATGGAGTAGACATACACCGGCCTCTCCAGTGCGGGGAATCGTCCTTGAACAAATCCCACTCCATGCCTCCCAAAAACGGATCTCGTGGTCATATCCAGCCGTCACAAGAACAACAGAAAGGTCCAAGGGAGCAGGTGTTGGTTGCTGTTGCACCACATTGGGATTACTGTATTGGTTTCGCCGCATCGCCATAGTGGTGGAGGACAAGTGGTATTAACCGTCTGCAAACAGTGCGAGTACGACACGCATATATTATTCACGAGTTTACACGACAAGTGGAGGAGCTACATGTGCAAGAAGGCAAGAAACGCAGGCGACGTGGAAGGGATAAAGTTAGAGGGAACCAAATCACAAGATAACAGGTGGGTAGTCACAGACTGTCATACAACAGGCATATGTGAGGGTGTGATTTATGCGTGACATAAAAAGTTGAGTTAAGACCCCAAAGAGCTTCCTTAAAGACCGAAGCGCGAAGCACGGTCACATGGGGTGGATTACCAGCCGAAGCCAAGTAGAAGGAGTGATTGAGGGGCATAACGACTGTGTGGTGTTCGTTGTACGGACATAACCTTGTGGTCGTTTGAGGATCAATGTTGTGGTCACTTCCCACCAAAGAGCCTTCCCACCCAGCTCGTCTTCTTGTCGCTCTTGTCCTTGTCGCTCTTGTCCTTGTCGCCCTTGTCCTTGTCCCTTTTCTCCTTTCTCCTTGCCTCTTTCGTGAGCACATTCTTCGTCGGCAGTGCTGCCGGTGCAGAGGTATGCTTCATATGCTTCGTAGACGCAGGGTGAGACGATGTAGCGGCCGTGTTCTTCATTGGGGTCGCTTGCACCGTAGATGCAAATCCAAGTCTGGGGGAAGGAAGAGGCGCAGCAGGGGAGGCTGGCACGGGGAACTGCAACTGCGTGGGGTTGCGTAGGATAGAGTGGGGGGCGGCGAACGAGTTGGTCCTTGGCCCTCGCATCGTCGCGGGTGCCGAATGGTGCTTATTCTTTGGGAGCCTGTACAAACGGATCAGCCTCTAGAATTAGTAGAAGCCAAAAGCTTACGTTTCGACCGCACATACATGAGGTCTGTCAGAAAGGAGGTTGATAGTATAGTCGATATCTCCCCTATACGCACTGCAAATCTCTGGTGGTACTGGAAGTTTTCTCCTCCAAACACCAACAGAATTGCCGGATTTGGAGACAAGGATGACATACACAATGGCAATTTTTCTAGGGTCGCTACGACCTCGTCAGTACCTCTATTTGCGACTGTGGTAGACGGACGGACTAAGTCGCAATGGCAGCTTGAAAAGTTTCGTCCATTGTCCCACGCGCCTGGTCAAAGGTCATCCAATCGAACACGGGCTCTTGGTCTGCATCACTATTACGGAATTCGGCATTAGTGATCAGCGCCCCTCTACTTGTTGTCTCGATGAACCTGGTCAGCTGTGCGATGGTACCTATAAGTGTAGGAACGCGGAATAAGCGTGAAATACGTACTGCCAGGTTAGCAAGGAAGTAATACATGTCGTCGATCCACCGCAGCGTGCCCATGACGATCGTATTATGTTCAGGTGGTAGAGTCCAAAATAACCTCTCCTTGGCGGGTCGATGAGCTCCGAAGAGAGCCTTCTCAGCAGGTCGTAGTGCCTCCTGATTGCTGTGTTGAAATTGCATCTCCTCTGGATATTGCTGCCCATCAACATTATCGAGTAGAATCTCTTCGGCATGAGAAAGGGTGCGGGAGGAATTCCTGTCGGTGGTGTAGAAGTGGCCTTGTTCAGTTCCTGCTTGTGTTTCTTCAAAGTGGGACTGGGGGAAGGGAGGGGAGCTGGGGGGGTGGAATCGGGCAGTGAAGGAACCGGGGACGTAGGCGGACCTCTGATCGGGAGTAGGGAGATGGAATCCAGCGGGAGTAGACGATGCTCGCATATGACTTGCACGGCCACCCAATGTAGGTAGGGCATCCTCGCTGTGAATCGTTGAGAGCGGTGGAGCAGCCATCCGTGCGTGGTGAGTACGATACGCAGATCCAGATCCAGTTGAAGCCCTAGGACTGGGTTCTACGTGAGTCGCCCAACCCATGGGTGCGCCTCCATTGCTCAGCATATGCGGGTCAACCCTGGGCGAGGGAGCAGCGACGGTTGGATCGCGAGATGCGCCCACGGACACGGACATGGCATCCCTATGGGCTCTGACCAGGGCCTCAGCAATCCGACCACCGGTGTGGCCACTTGCAATGCTTGGGAGCCTGGTGGGCGGGTTCATGGGGGAAAATCCAGGCGCAGAAACGCCAGGGTGGTTCCAGTCCTCATGGTCGAGCGCACCCCATTGCTTGGACGTCCGCCAGGTCGTCTGCTGCTCATGCCCGGGGTTGGAGTGCCCGACATGGTGCTCCTCTGGTACGGGAACCCATCCTACATTCGAAAAGTCGTCTTGACCTATTACACTATTCGTCTGATGCCAGTCGTCATAGCCGTCCCCAGCCCCTTGACGAGCATGGCGTCAGCAGAAATTGCTTGGCTTGCGAAAGGCATGCATACCTTGGTCGACTGGCGTTTCTTCGACCGGCACCTCAACCCTGGCCCCTGCTGCTGCCGCCTTCTTCTTCCCCTTATCTTTCTTCGCCATCGCCGGCGGGCAAAGCGAAGTGCAAGTTGCAGTTCCAACTTTGGCAAAACAAGATCACAAAAAATGGAGATCGGGGCGTTCGATAGCCATCATGCACACCACATCGGCGTTAGTGGGCTTCTTAAGGAACGTTTCAATGGCCAAGCGCGGTGCTTGGAGCCGCTGAAAGCCTTCACCACCGGCAGAGAGGGTCGGGAGTGGCGTCAAGTATTCATATATAACGGGTGATTCGGTAGATACTATACAAGAACGGATGGAATATCCTGAAATAGTCATACACGGTCGCGTCGACGTCTCTCGCCTGCTGAATTGCCGTTCTCACATGTCCGAGCCCTCAGAACAATAATATCAAGATCGCGAAGCAAAGAAGAAAATTGAGACCGATATATTATACGCTTAAATAACACGCTTAACCTCGAAGAACGACTGTGAAATGACAATCCATCATCAGTATTCACCCGCTCCCCGCAGACGATACAACATACCTTGAGGTACCACACTTGCCAAGCGCAGACCGCAAACAGCATGATGGTCTGCCCAATGGACCACCACTTGACGCGATCATTCGTCGACTCCGCGGTGTTCCTGTGTACCCGCTCGCGCACCACGATGTACTCCTGCTCGTCCTTGACGGATTGCAGTCCCTGAACAAGGTTGCGGACTTCTTTTTCCAGAGGCGCCACGTTCTCATCGTCGGCGATGTAGAGCACGCCGTGGACGTTAAAGCTGGAAGGTTAAACGTCAGAATATCAACGGGTGATATACGCGTTATAGTAGGGTACATGCCTGACTATCTTGTCCGCAACCGTGCTCATTACATTGGAGAAGCAATATTCATAGCGGCCGTCTTTCTTCGCGGTTATTGCCGCTGTACCAGTAGACTGCCTGTATTGTTTTGAAACAGCGATATTCGTGGGGTCGGCGAGCTGTCCATGTCACGAGCGCATGAGTGTGGTGGTTGCAGTGGACGTTCAGCGGGCTGTTCGTACCCAAAAATCGATATCCAAGTGTCCACCACCTCCAACCTGATATGTTATGGTCATCTATACAATGCAGGCTCAAAAGTCAGCCCCACCATTCGACGCGCGACTAGCATAAGGGACACGCCTGGTCATTGATGTGTAAATCCTCAAAAAAGCACTCCTTCTTCCCTGCTGATACTTCGATAGTATGACTATAGACATGCTCAACAGCGGCAGCGAGGAGTAGCAAGAGCGCAGACGGCCACTTCATTTGTGGTGGTTCAAATCTAAGCGACGGCAGTAAATATTTGTTCACTCTTCTGACCTCCGCCACAGCCTGGTTTTCGCAACATTTTTCAGTCATGTCCAACCCACTCGATCCAGTAAAGTCCACTGTGAGTATTCCGATCGCTTACACGGGAAGACCGCTAGTATGGAGCGACTCGGGTTGGCTGATCTCCCAATCGCACTATCGGACACGCGCCTTATCGTGCTGACGCGTCATCGGCTTGGCTTCTTTCCGTAGGAGGAGGAACATGACCCGCACTATGAACCCGTCATCCACCTGACGGACAAAGTGGAGACGAAGACGCTGGAAGAGGATGAGGACCAGCTTTTCAAAATGTACGCCACATTCCTCGGTCCCCTCTCTCCTTCGAAGCGAGTGCTCATATTCTTCCGTTGACTGGGTCTAGGCGCGCCAAACTCTTCCGCTTCGATGCAATAGGTTCAGAGTGGAAGGAACGAGGAACGGGCGAGCTGCGCTTGCTTCAGCACAAGGAGACTGGAAAAGTACGCCTTGTCATGCGACGCGACAAGACACTCAAAGTCTGCGCTAACCACCTGGGTACGTCTTCCATCTGGTTCTTGCCCCTCTGTGTGATCGATGTTTCAGAGATGTTTTAACGATGGTCTTTGTGTGCTATAGTTACTGCTGATATGGTGTTGCAACCGAACATTGGATCAGACCGGTCTTGGGTGTGGAAGACTGCCGCAGATGTATCTGAGGGCACTCCCGCCGCTGAGACGCTCGCTGTTCGTTTCGCCAACTCGGACAGTATGTGCCACTTGTTCATGACTTTTTGTTCTCCCTCCCCTCTGACACTTCGTTTGATACGTTTTCCAGACGCCCACCAGTTCAAGGCGGCATTTGAGGAAGCGCAAAAGATCAATGCGCAAACCAAGGTAGCCGTGCCTGGTTCGGAACCTGCTACTGCTTCTGGAGAGGCCGGCCCGACCAAGGAAGACGCGAAGCAAGAGACAGACGAGGCAAATGCTGAGGGGGGTCCCGCCGATGCGCCTGCGAAGGAGGCAGACTTAGCACCTGAAGCACCTGCGGCTGCTTCCAAGCCTGATGAAGCTGTTGCTGAAGAGAAGAAGGACGCATGAGGAGGACGAGTGGAATGAGGAGGCGAGAGCTGTAGATGAGTAGATAACACCCGTTTCTCGACATACTATTGTCCTCTTTCCTCGGGAGTACCTTGTCTCCCGTTTCCCTTCCCGCTGTTGCCTGTTGTTGCCTGTTGCCTGTTGTCACCAATATAAACCGAGTCGTTGGCCGTTGGTCAGAGCATTCAGTGCTTTCGAGAACCTTCTGGGCTGCAGGTTCGCGTGTGGAGTCAGACCAGTTATTGAGAACAGAGCGCGTCTAAAAGAAAAGCGCGTCTAAGTGGTGGCAATAAGAGCACCGTTCCTAGTTGACGCTCACCACTACTAACCACCACCGCACCGACCACCAGAACAGATGGCAAGCGCAGCAGCAGAACAAATGGAGATCGACGAGCAGAAGATTGATGAGGGTCTCTACTCTCGCCAACTGTACGTCCCCCGTGCCCACTATCAGCAGGTGTTCCAGCGCGAAAGCTGACCCGCGCTCCTTTCCTCTAGCTACGTGCTCGGTCATGAAGGTAACGTGCTCTAACCCCCTCGGTAAGCTTTTACAAATGCTTATACAACGCGTTGGGCAGCGATGAAGCGCATGGCCGCTTCAAACGTCTTGATCGTCGGTGTGCAAGGCCTCGGTGTTGAGATCGGTACGTAGTTTACCCACTACCACGTCTATATGGCCAATATGGCACGCGATAAATAGTGCTTACACGTTCGTACACAGCGAAGAACATCTGCCTTGCCGGCGTGAAGAGCGTTACGATCTACGATCCCGAACCTGTCCAACTACGAGACCTTAGCTCACAGGTGTGTCCACAACATTACAAATTTGTTCAACCTCCGCGAGGGGGGCGGGGCCTAATCGCTTGTAATAGTATTTCTTGCATGCCGAGGATGTGGGCAAGCCCAGAGCGGAAGTTACCCAGCCTCGACTAGCCGAGCTGAACACCTATGTTCCTGTGCGCATTCTGCCTGGAAATGCCGGCGAGCCTATTACCACGGAGCAGATCAAAGGGTTCCAGGTGAGTTTGACCGACAACTATCGAAAGTACGAAGTTCACTGATTTGGCCTATAGGTTGTTGTTTTGACTAATGCTCTGTTGTCGCAACAACTAGCCATCAACGATTGGACACACAAAAATGGGGTTCACTTTATTTCGGCGGAGACTCGAGGTCTCTTTGGGTGCGCACCAGCTCTCATAAGCATTAAACTCTGAATATCTGATTCATAGAGTTCAGCTCCGTATTTACCGACTTTGGTCCTCGATTCACTTGTATCGACCCCACTGGCGAACAACCGCTAACAGGAATGATCGTCTCAGTCGAAAAGGTAACGATACAGTGTTACATGGTTCTAACCCTTGCTGATACTGGGTGTAGGACAAGGAGGCCCTCGTAGCCTGTCTCGACGAGTCACGCCACAGTCTCGAAGATGGCGACTTTGTCACCTTCACCGAAGTGGTCGGTATGACTGAACTAAATGGTTGCGAACCACGAAAGATTACTGTTAAGGGTCCCTACACTTTCACCATTGGTGACACGACTGGTTTGAGCGATTACAAGTCAGGTGGTATCTTTACCCAAGTCAAGATGCCTAAGATCATCGACTTTGTAAGCGCCTACATTGCCTCCTCCCAATCAATTCCTAATATCGCTTCAGAAATCGCTCCGAGAATCGATCAAGTCGCCCGAATTCCTCTTTACCGACTTTGGCAAGTTCGACCGCCCAGCGACCCTTCACGCTACCTTCCAAGCCCTCTCTACCTTCGTGGAGAAAAATGGACGATTCCCGCGGCCTCGCAACACAGAGGATGCGGACGCCGTGGTTGCCTTGGCTAAATCGATCGCTGGAGACGAGGAAATCAACGAAAAGGTCGCGCGGGAGCTATCTTTCCAAGCAGTCGGAGATCTCGCGCCCACCAATGCCGTCATCGGCGGGTTCGTCGCGCAAGAAGTACTCAAAGCCGTCAGTGCAAAGTTCCACCCGATGGTGCAACACATGTACTTCGACTCGCTCGAGTCGCTCCCTGATACCCTCCCAACTGAGGCGGACGTCCAGCCCCTGGGGACACGATACGACGCCCAAATCGCTGTCTTCGGTCGCAACTTCCAGAACAAGATCGCAAACCACCAGCAATTCCTAGTCGGCGCCGGTGCTATTGGATGCGAGATGCTCAAGAATTGGGCGTTGGTCGGTCTCGGAACTGGGCCGAATGGAAGGATCCATGTCACCGATTTAGACACGATCGAGAAAAGCAACTTGAATCGACAGTTTTTGTTCCGACCTAAAGATCTCGGCAAGTTCAAGAGCGAGGTTGCGGTTGCCGCAGCTGAGGCGATGAACCACGACTTGAGGGGTCACACAGCAGCGTACCAAGAGAGTGTCGGGCCTGAGACTGAGAGTGAGCTGCCCTCTTTTGAGGCGGTTAGAGGATGGTACTTACTTGTGGAATATTTGCAGCAAAGTACAACGACGACTTCTTCGCGTCTCTCGATGGAGTCACTAACGCGCTCGACAATGTCAAGGCTCGTCTCTACATGGACCAACGCTGCGTCCTCTTCGAGAAACCCCTCCTCGAATCCGGTACACTTGGCACGAAAGGCAACACCCAGGTTATCATCCCACACCTAACTGAATCTTATGGCTCTTCGCAAGACCCCCCAGAGAAAGAGGCTCCAAGTTGCACGATCAAGAACTTCCCGAACCAGATCCAGCACACGATCCAGTGGGCGCGTGAGCACTTCGACGAGTACTTCGTCAAACCCGCACAGACTTGCAACCAGTACCTTTCCGAACCGAACTTTGTTGAGAGCTCGCTCAAGTACTCTGGAAGCCAGAGAACACAGCTCGATCAGATCAAGGCGTATCTCAAAGACGAGAAGCCGATCACATTTGAAGAGTGCATCGTTTGGGCTCGGAGGCGGTTTGAAAAAGATTATAACCACGAAATTAGACAGCTATTGCACAGTTTGCCTAGGGACCACGTAAGTTGGGAAAGGTTCCCTCTAGTGATGAAGACTTACAAGTAGACTACAGACGACCGAAGGCGGAACACCGTTCTGGTCTGGTCCTAAGCGAGCACCCGATCCGTTGACATTCGACCCTAATGATGTCAGTACTGTCTTCAACAATAGGTGTGAGAATACGCTAACGACCCACTCTAGCCTACACATTTGGACTACATCATCGCTGCTGCAAATCTGTATGCCTTCAACTACGGATTGCATGGTACCAACGACCCTCAAGTTTACATCAAGATCGCCAGCTCTACCCGGATCCCTGAGTGGAGACCAGATTCCAAGTTCAAGGTCCAGATTAACGACAATGACCCACCACCGGAACAACCCAGAGGTAACCACCATTTTTTAAAACATATGATTATGGTCAAGCTGACGTCGTACGATCAGACGAAGACGACCTCGGAGAGTTGATCAACTCCCTCCCCAACCCTTCAAGCATGCCCGGTTTCCGCCTCGTACCCGTCGACTTCGAAAAGGATGACGACACGAACCACCATATCGACTTTATCACCGCCGCATCCAACCTACGCGCCGCCAACTATGCAATCAACCCCGCCGACCGGCACGCGACCAAACAGATCGCAGGCAAGATCATCCCCGCTATCGCCACCACTACTGCGCTCGTCACAGGCCTTGTGTGTCTGGAATTGTATAAGGTCATCGACGGAAAGAGGGATTTGGAGAAATTCAAGAACGGATTCGTCAATATTGCGTTGCCATTCTTTGGGTTCTCAGATCCTATTGCGGCTGCGAAGAAGAAGGTGCGCGTTATCTCCTGCATGAAGAACGATATACTGTTTACTGATGCGATTGCTTGCAGTATGGTGAAGTAGAGTGGACGCTGTGGGATCGGTTCGAATTCCCTGGAAATCCCACCCTGCAGGAGGTCGTGGATTGGTTCCAGAAGAATCACAACCTCGAAGTCAGCATGGCTTCTCAGGGTGTCGTGATGCTTTGGTCGCCCTTCATCAGCAAGGCTAAGGTGCGTTTCCATGCTCATAGGGTCAATGCGCGACTCTGACGATTGACTGCAGGCTCAAGAGCGGGTGAAGATGAAGATCGGCCAGCTAGTCGAGTATGTCGGCAAGAAGCCTATCCCGCCTGGGACCAAGCACCTTGTTATGGAACTCTTGGTCAGTGATGCAGAGGGCGAAGATGTTGATGTGAGTTGAACCTGATCATGTTGGGCGTTTTTCATGCGCTGACTTTGTTTTCCAGATTCCGTTTGTGATCGTCCGCTTGTAATTTGCATACGAAACTCTGATATTATATTCGATACAAACAAATGAAATTCACAATCTGCACAATCTAGATTTATTTGCGGTAGAACTATACGAGGGTTAGTAAGGACGGGAGGAAGGTGTAAAAGGGCTGCTTACGTTGCGGCGGAAATTGAACCATAGTGAGAGACAACCACGATCGAATGTGCTCTTGAAGCCGCTATCGAGAGTGTCAGTAAAAGGTCTATGGAATTAGTGTACTTCTTACCGTTTGTGCGAATGCTCCCAGTCACGGTTCACAATCCTGAAAGCTATGTCCTCGTACGGTGGACCGGCAGTAAAGAGTAGAAGAACCGTATCCTCATTGCCCGGTTCTTTGATGATTTTGTATGTTGGAGCCTTTGACTTGTCGATGAGGTCGGGATAGAATATGTTGAACTAGATCTCATGTCAGCGGGATCAAAGTAGGACATACACATCAACATTTACTTTGTACCCTTGGACGACCTTTGGTGGTGGATTATCCGAACTACGGGGTTGGTTAGTGAAATGGATCAGGCCAGAACGAGGGACGTACTCGTAATGGGTCTGATTGTACTTGTTCCATTCGTAGCCGGTGTGTACGCGGTTGAGATACCGAGGCTTTCGTGGACGGTATTTGTCTTCCCAAGTATACGTTGTTGGCTGAGCGAGGGCTGCTTCGGTGTTGAAGAGTTCTTCTTCATCGTCCTCATCTAAGTCTGCTTCTGCATCCATACGATTGTTCATTTCTGTGGTGAACGCATCCGCAACAGCAGGCGCCTCAGTCGGGGCTTCTGGCTCCTCCTGTTGGGTGGGCTTAGCAACGAATCGAGTAGCCGCAATAGAATGCCGTTGTGCAATCTGGAGATGAATAAGAAAGCGAGTCGAGTGAAAGCGGTCTAGCTGCTTACTAGCGCTTGGAGTTCAGACTTTGGATCGACAACCAAGAACTGTCGTGCTTCGTAAGGCAACTTCGCAGTCTCTACCACTGGTGGGCTCATATCTCGACTGTATGGTTCCACTTCAATGTCCTCTTGGTCCACTTCCATGGCCTCAGATTGGGGAACTCGGACTTCTGTTGGCCATTGCTTGGTATTCGATTGGGCGGCCGTCCCCAAAAGCTCCACTTGAGCTTGAAGAGCTTCATCGCGTTGCCTTTTACGGAGCTGTTCAAGGCGGTTGCGAACAACGATCTCGTGCAAGGCCTTCAACTTGGCCTGTAGTTGGGTAGGTAATCGTGTATGACGCACAACATAAACCGCCCACCTTTGCTTTCCATACAACAAGGTTTTTCAATAAACCTTCCCAATAGTCAGTGTCAACTGGATCCCCGCTGTTGAGCTTTGCTTGAATGTTTCGCTGTAATTCTTGGAGTTGTTCGTGTGACTTTCCGGAGAGCAGGTTGACGATGCTAGCTTGAACCTCTGCGTGTACTGGAGGTCCACGGCGGCCATACTGGTCCGCGTCGTTTCGCAAAGTCTCCAAACGATCTTTGCAAACGACCATCATGTTCTACGAATTTGATTGAGTATATAATACCACAGTTGACGCATCAACCCACAGTCCAAAAGTCGATGTTAACCTGTAGCTCCTCCAAGCCGAGGTAGCGTTGAATATCTTCATGTAGCTCCTCCATTTGCTGCAAATTGAGATTCTGCAACGTGTGTCAGAGAGCCAAAGACCCGGTTAAACTTAGTGACTCACGTCAAGGATGGTGTAGGGTTCGTCTAAATCGATTTCAAGTCCTACTTCGTCCAGACCTAAGCCATCGTCCTCTTCCTCTACCCCAGGTCTAGCATATTTGAGATTTAGAGCCAAGAAGTCGATAGCTTTTGCACGCCTTTCTTTAAGCCGTATGCCGCTGCGACGTCGCTCTTGTTCAAGCTGAAAATCCCCATCTTTGGCGATCCATTCTGCCATTTGCGCGCTCTCTTGAAGTCGGGCCATACGAGCTTCCTCTTCCTCTCGTAGGGCTTGCTCTACTTCTCTCTCCGCGCGCCGCCTATTCAAGCGCTCCAATTCCTCCTTGGCCTCCAGCCTCCGTGCTGAATCTCGCGCTTGAGACTCAGCAGCACTTAGACCCATTTTCTTCTCTTTCTCCTGTTTCTTGTGCCACTTGAAATGTTGATTCAAATTCGCGTCATGGAAGGGGTTGTCCGTGGCAGTATAAACACTGAGTTCAGCAAGTTGCCGCATTTGCTCCTCTTCCTTCGCTCGTTGCCTTTCCAGCTTCCTTTCCAGCTTCCCCCTCTTTTTCCTGATTAACTGTAAGGTTGTATTATATCCCGTATCTATGCTTTGACTTACTTTTCCTTCTTCCCGCCTCCATCAGGTGTTCGGCTTCGGTCGCGCCTTGGACTCCTGCTTCGGCTCCGACTAGACCTATGTCGACGCTTTCGGTCATCATCACTGTCTCTGCTGGTGCTCCTTCGGCGCTTGCGGTGCGAGCGACTATCATAGTCCTCCTTTTCGTGTCGACCTGAGCGATAATCGTCACGCCTATCCCTCTCCCGTGGTGGTTCACGTCTCCTATCTCTAGAATCGCTGTAGTCATTGGCCGAAGGCGACTTATTGCGAGGCATAATGATTTGGAGGAGGTTCAAGACGCGCGCAACTCATAAATTAATAAACCACCTGCGAGGTCGCAACTTGGTGACTGTTGAGTTGCTGGTGTCGTACACAGTAAATTTCAGACGTATCATGTGGTGACAATTTGGGAAAGACAAGCTATACAAATGGGCTGGCATCAGTGCACTGTCCGAGCCCCATTCACATCTAAAAGGCCACTCTTTATTTTACTATTTCCAGTGAGGGGACCATGTATTCCAGTATCCCAGCTTAAGAGGGTATCGACCCACAAAAATCACAAACAGCCTAAGCCTAAGTGGTTGTGGGTGGAAACAACTGGGCAATGGATGTGGCCTATGAAGCCTAATAATGCAGTTTGCAGACAAAAAGGGATGAGGAACAGGGGTGCCGATCCCAAGTGTGACCTCTCAACCTTCATGGATCGAGGCGGTGTGGATGGGAAGGTACGTCAATGCACCAGAGTTAGTGTGAAAGCAGATAGAAACACATTTGATGGAAAATGTACGGTGCTTGGTGGTACGGCCAGGGACATGTATGTTGTCACTCTCTCTATATATATATGAAGGAAAGGAGAGGGGAAGAGAGGGCACTGTCGTAATATTAGTGTTCTCGTCATAGTAGGTACGATTTGGTTTTCCCTAAGGATCCTGGGTATCGGTCATATGCAGGGTTGCAGACCGTACCCGTTTCCGTATCATCTGACACTAGTTTCGTGTGTGGCTCGGCTATTGTTACTATATAAGTAATCCTCCCGTAGAAGTAGATAGAACAAGGACGAGATCGGTGTGGTCCATATTGGATTTATTAGGAGGAGGGGCACCAAGGAACGCGAAAGATATCAGAACAAGCGTCTGGAGTTGGGTCTCGTACACCGTACAAGATACCCCAGATGCCTAGAGGATACCGGGCTCCCATGCCTCAAGTATGTCTGCGCAGGTCCAAATATGCTCGAGAATCCACCACGGTTCTGGCAGGAGTGGGATGCCGTTCAAAGGTAGGGACAAACCGACTTCAACCCATGTACGACTAGCTGATTCGAATGACCCTAGGTCAGTATATATTTGAGTGCATCAAAGGTGGCTCCAAGCTCCGTGAGCTGTACCGCGATGGGGTTTCATACACTGTAATCCACCTAGACAAAGTTAAGAGGGGGATGGGAATGATAAGTCAGAGAGTGATGTCACTGCGGTGCGACCGCTTATCGAAGCACTACAGACCCTAAGAGTGATACGATGATCCCCATCTCAGCGTGTTCGAATAGCGGTACTCCATTCAGCATCGAACCTGCCTTCGTGGTAAGAGGTAGTACCTTGCCTTGGTTCAACCGGGAGGCCTTCACCGAGAGACGGAGTGCAATGAAATTGAATCATATATACTTCGGTCTATCTATCCTGTTGCCCACGCTGTTGGTCTAGCATGAAAGCTCCTCTCAACCAAGGCCCGTAGCTTCTGGCTATCGTGTACTTCATTCTGATGGAACAGCAGACGGTACGGCCTTCCCGTATTGTTTTTGTTGAGAACATGATTACCCTAGCGCAGCGAATGAGCGGGTGAAAGAACCGTGAGCTGTATACATGACCAGCGTACCCAGCCCAGCGAGTGAGCGGGCGAAGGAACCGTAACGTAAGGATCTTCGCTCGTTGCGCTCTATATACCTATATACGGAACGAAAAATAGGTCGGTACCGATCAGGAAGGAGTGTCCACAGGGACGTGACCATGGCGAGGGCTAGATAAGACTAAGCCGAATGGGGGAAGTGTGGCTGGACAGATATGAGGCTGGTCAGACGTGTGGCCGGACCGATATACATATCATAGCAATCTAACAGTTTCGACTGGCATCTTGTCGAGTATCCATGCTGGTGTCGAAACTGCTCTTTTGCAGTGGTGACATCTCTGGGCTGACACGGGGAGAGTACGTTGGATGCATCCAAGGAGGAAAAGAAGTTGCAAGGACGAAACGTGATGAGTGGACGGAC
>Ga0307515_10013969_pt1 | contig 14945 bp, 3 predicted proteins | sample 17_EM_MG_FD_194513 | JGI IMG/M metagenome (GOLD analysis project Ga0307515, IMG submission 194513) | Populus trichocarpa ectomycorrhiza microbial communities from riparian zone in the Pacific Northwest, United States - 17_EM | ecosystem: Host-associated > Plants > Roots > Unclassified | place... | reverse complement strand
CTCACTTTCCTCTGCTCGTTCCAGTGATGCATTTTCCAAAGACTACCAGCAGCCAAGCCAAGTGCAATCCCAATACAAATCTCCTTGACAACACTTGGTCCTTTTAAGGTCACATGAGCAACCCTACTGCCGGCCATTTCACTTTTCTGGTAACCTGCAAGCAACATTTTCTTTATTTTTAGCACCCACAAAAGAATTCAGGAAGAAAATAGAAACATGTACAATTGCAATAGGCCAAAAAAGAAAATCCCTCAATAGTTATATCTATACATAGACTAAAACGGCTCCATTGCCCTTCACAAAAGAATAAGTATAATTGGCTGGCTACTCACTACCAAGAAAAAATACGAACTTTGTCCTTTTAGGAATAAAAATACAAGGAAAAAAAAAGGGATCAGAACAAGGCAAAGCAAAAATAAGTAATGCAGCCTGTAAACCAAATTACAAATTTAAACAATTCATAATCCGATCATTCATTTGTCATTTAACCCATCATCATCATCATCAAACAGATTAGTATCAGAGATCGCCTTTGACACGATCCTGTATAAGTTGCACGGAAAATCTTCAATTTGTTATAAGTTCACCGCCCCGCCCCATTTTCATGTCAGCAAAACTTGACACGAGTGGACAGACAAATTTCAACTTGCACACAATAAAAAGAGATCGCGTGAAATTAGAAGAAAAAAAAAATATGGAACCCCATTTAAATTAAATGATACAGTAGTTAACAGAGAGGAAGAGTTCGTTCCAAGATAGATGTAGATCAAGCAAGAGCGAGGGAGGGAGAAGCTAGGGTTTGCTGACCTGAACTTAAATGAACAGCTGAGAAGCTGATTACGGAGGTTCCACAGAAACGAGAGCCTAATTATGTTTGTGAATCTTCTCTAACACCGAGGGCGTTTGTTGGACAGGCCAAGGAATCGTTCGGAGCTTTTTTTTATTAAACCCGCCCGGGATTGACCTGGTAAATGGATCAGATTCTGAATCACACAGGTTAACTAATTTGAGTTAAGTTAACCTGAAAAAAAATATTTTTTTATTTTAATATTTTATATAAAAAATTAAAAAATATTCTATGTAAATATAGACTATATATAATTATCCTGAAAAAAAAATTAAGTAACATTACATATATATATATATATCATAAAAAAAATTAAAAAAATAATGAATTTAAAATGATATTATATATATATAGCTATTTCACGTGAAAAAGTTAAAAAACATCTAATCTTTACTAGTAATCATGAATGAGGATGGCATGAAATGTTAGCATGATGACCCTTTCATTACCTGGATCTCTTAGTGATTAAAGAGTGTTTATGGTTTGGAACTTGGTGAATGAACACATAATGGTGACATGGGGTTCAAGGATAAAAAGGTTGTCTTTTGTGTATGACAAGTTTAAGAGGATGAAAAGAGTGAAGGTAAAGATTTTTTTTTTTAACGGTGGTAGTTTTCTCTTTTCTCAAAGCAATTTTTTTTTTTTTAGTTTAATTTGGGTGTTCGGGCCAGCTTGCGCGCACCTCGACTAATCCCACGGGTCCTAAAGTTAACGATCATGTAAGCCTCCAGTGGCCATCATGTGAGCAACCACATGGCTCGAACCTAAGACCACAGAGGGAGCAAACCTCTTTGTCCCAAACTCTTACCACTGAGCCACCACCTAGATGGTTGCAATTTTACTTATCCTATAATGATAGAACATGTGGGTAAGGACCATAAGACACTTCCTCTCTGAAATTTGCCCTAACAACATCCTTAACCTAAAAATATAGCTCACTGGAATTAATGACCTACGGATACAACCTGAGGCTCCTTGCTATAATTCTTCAAAGACTATCTTTTTTGAAGTTCGATGGATCACATGTTTTTACAACAACTTGTTCTCCTAACGCTAGACTTTTCTTAGCTTCAATGGTTGAAGAATTATAAATGTTTGTGTATATGCTTTATAATTAATCAGTTGGTTATACGTGTTACTAACTTTATTTATATAAACATATTTATTTTTTAATAAAAGCTTTATTTATCTTTAATATTCATTAAATATTTGATTAATGAATCTAAAGTAAAGATAAAGTTATTGGGACAAAAATATTTTATAAAAGAAATTATAAAATTGTTATATATAGGATTCATATTTCATCAAAACATTATTTCTAATTGTTTTTAGTCAATGCTCTATTAAGATTGCAGATTAATTAGATTCGTTGAGATTGATACATATTATGTTCTTTTCTTTATTAAATGAAGCAATTGTTCTTATAAGCTAAGGTATGAGGGGTATCTAGAACTAATATGTAGATGTTTATCATATGACATGTATACTGAACTGAATCACATAAGAATTCCATATGGATAGATCACTTGTGTCTATGAAAATGATCATATGACGATTGTGTAACTGATCCTTAGACTTGAAATCACTAAGTTATCTTATAAAAGAAATGTTATGCTTTGATCCTACAACATATTGTCCTAATCAAGGGTAACAAACAGGTGAATATTAGGTATAACATGAACTATATAAAGATATTTGAGTAATCAAGAGAGGATTCATCACCGTAGGTGAATTAGAAAAAATGTTCAATATATTCTCAAATAATATTGATTGTTGCGCAAGGTGGAATGAGATTTGAAAAGAGTTTTAAATCTTATTCAAAGAATCAATTACTATAGTGTTGAGATCAAGGTTGTTAAAATCACGAGTTGACTCGTAAAATCATACGATTTTACAAGTCAACACATGTTAAATGTGTGAAATCACTTTGAAAACTCGAAAATTGTTAAAATCGAACTACAATCGAGATTTTAAAAACGATTTTACGATTTCAACTAAAGTATATATACTACACCAAATTTTTACCTCCAACCCTCCACATCAACACCAACCACCCATACAACATTTACCCTAGCCTTTCTTAATTTCTTTCTCTCAACCGTTCAACAATCAACCACCACCAACAACAACCCTTTTTTTTCCATCATCGATTACGTCCTCTTCCCCAGCCACTATGAGTTCCAGACAGTGGCGTCCTCTCCACCAACAATTATAAGTTATTATGTACTTTTGTTTATTTTTTTCTTCCCATCATGCACTAGCTAATGATCATTTTACATTATTGCTCTTTTTTTTCTTTTCAATTTATGAATTTCTTTCGAGTAATATACTTGTGTATTCAAGTATTTTTTTTTTTTCTCTAGATTGAAAAGGGTCAATAGCCCTAGGCATGGAGTACTTGGTTTTTGGGATCAAGAAATGGTAGTAAGAAATGAGTGCCTAAAAAGGTGAAGACAATGCTATATATTGGCCACTGCACAATATCTTCATCCCCCCACCTTTCCAAGTATGCAATCTAACTATGGTTAGAATTGGATTGTTGCTTGCTAATCTTTCTTTAGACAATTATGTATGATGTGAAAAAAACAACACACAATTCTTGTTTCTCGTACATAATTCAAGCTCTAGACTAAAGTTACTACAATTCTTATTCTTTGTTATTTTATGAGTCAGGCGTAACCACCTTAGCACACTAGTAGATTATTTGTTTTAAGTTTGTTAATTATTAGTTAATGAAAATTTATGGACATGAATAATTGTATTGTATTTTTAAGTTACTTAAATTATGCATAAATTTTTATTTGAACCATGCATTATAAGGTGCTTGAATTATGTACGAGTTTTTATTTGAACCTTATATTTTAAGATACTTGAACTATGTATGAAAAAAAAATTCTTATAATTTTATAATTTTATGTACGAGTTTTTATTTGAACCTTATTACGATCCGTTTTTACAATCCGAGTTTATATTACATTTTTCATGTTGTGTCAAAAATGCGATTTTGACAACCTTGGTTGAGAATAAACATGATTTGATAGAGTAGACACATTTCATGCTATATATCTAAATCAAGACATTGTTGATGAAGGATAATAATTACACTGAGAACTTGGTCATTGAAAGGTTATGTCAAACCAATTATGATTTTTCTAATATTTAGAGGATCATAACACATTGGTAGATGTTATATTTAATCTTTAAATATAAATTAATCGATGAATTGAAAATAAATTATTATTTTTTAATTTTTTTAATCCTATTTTATTTAGAACTATAATTTAAATTTGGACTAACTTATTAAGGAACTTAGTAGGTCACATACATAAGAATCATTGGTCAGTAATTAAATTGGATAATTAATCAAGTGTGACTTAATTATAAATAAATTTTAGAAATTAAAGACTAGAATGTGATTTTTACATGGAATTACAATTCTAGACCTAGAAAAATCAAGTAGAGACTTTGCTAAATAAATTTCTAAAATTATCCTAAAATAATTTATTAGATATTATTTAGGGAAAAATTTATATTTTTCCATTTATTAGGGTTTTCATGTTTTCTTATGAATAGAATGTTGTGCCTCTTATTTTCTGTACAGTATAACAATACACAAAACACCTAAAAAATACAAAAGAAAATAATAAGTACTCAAAGGCATATTATTTTTTCTCTCCTAAAAAGGTTTAAGATATTTATCACTAATGGTTCGTGTGGATTACCGTTAGAGGCTGGATACTTAGATGACTTATAATTTGCGATAACTCAACCTTAAAACAATTATTCAAAGTAAAAAAGAACATCCGATCTTGAGGTAATCTCTATACAAACCCTAAATAATTCTAGATCTATCTAAAAAAATCCTTACGACACTCGGAAAAAATTTAAATTTATTGTTTTCATTACGTGAATGTATTTTAAGAAACCTAACAGTTGTATCAAAGCCTTTGTTAGAAAATTAGAGTTGTTGATTCTATATTTTGATTGTTACTGGCATTAATTGTGAATTAATTTTATGTGCAAAATAATTATTCCAAAAATTAATTTTTATCTCCTAATTTCTTTCATGAAAAAGGTATTGTTCCGGCTAGATATGGCTAGATTTTTTCATACCTGGCCATTAAATAAAAATAAAGGTGTTAAATGCTTATATGGACGTATTTAGTGGTGCAGCGACAACCATTATTGTTGCTGCTATGGTAGCCTCTTATATGGGTAGTCCCCCCATGCCGACAACAACTGTTGCTGCTTAGGAAGAAGATAAAGGCAGAATTGTAATTTTACCCCATAGCAAAATGTTAGGTTTTGGGGAAAATTGATGAATTTGCCCCTACACCTTACAACTTTTTACAATAGGGTTTCTAAATTTATTTCTTATTAAAATATGATACATGAGATAGAATTACGATTATGTCTCTCCATATATAAAATATTAATTTTATATTTTAAAACTAAAACCTAAATTAAATTAATTATATAATTAATTTTCCTATTAGGATTAGGATTGAATTAAATTCAATATTTTTTTGTAATATCATAATAGGATTAGGATCTAATTAAAAATAAATATTTAAGAAAAATAATTTTTCTAAATGAAGAGAGTTTTGAAACTAGAAAGTTTTATGTAATAGATCCTAAAATAGTTTAGGTTGTTAATACAAATTTTAATATGATTAATTTTCTTATTGAATTTTAAATATTATTTTTAAAGAAATATTTTATTAAAAAAAATTTATTATGTTTTTGAAATTATTAAATTAGATTTGATTTAATATTTCTAAGTGTTAAAAATATTATTTTAAAATTACATATAAAGTTAATAATTATAATTGAAGCATGAAATGTATTTCTTTATGCATATTAAAGTATTATTATGCATGATGGATAATTATGAAAATTTAAAGACCAATGTGATTTTGTTTTTTAATGGTTGAATGATTGTAATATTAAATATGACATGCATGTCTTACATTTTCTCTATTTTTCTTCTAGGGTTGTAAAATTCTTTTCTCATCTAATTCCTCTTAAATTTAACTCGAGGTTTATTATTTAATTATATAAATGTTATGTAATTTTAAATTTTAAATATGAAATATTATTTTGTAATCCAAGATGAAGAAAGAACGGAGAAAAAGGCTACAACTGTGGTGCTGACAAAGAACTTATGAAGATTTGTTGCAGCTACCTAGGTTTTAACCACTTAATTCTTTTTTATGGCTTGAGAGAGTTATCTTAGATCTGTCCATAATCATCTAATTAGAATGATATGTTAATGGTGTATGTTTATATATAATTTTTATGTATGATATATCACTAATGTCATGGAACGACACTTAATTAAAATAATAAATCTCTCATTTATATGTTAACTACATGTTGAGAATATGATTTATTGCTTTCTAATTTTATATGTATAAAACTAGAGTTCTATTCATAGATATCTTGTTGAGCTACTCAAGGTTATCGTTAATCAAATATATTTAATGCTATAATATTAGGCCTTATTTAACTAACTTATATGATTTGGATGAGTTATTTATGATTATATAATATTAGAGGCAATAGTTAGGCGAAACATATATGATAAGTTTAGACAAAGAGTTGTCACCTAACTGATCTAAGAGTCACATAAAAATATGATTGATAAGCTATATTATATATTTAATTTAATTTAATTTATTTTATTTTTATTTGTTGAGTTACTTAAGTCGTGAAAATTAAATTGGATCCTAGTCTACTAGAAGATCTAAGTGAGGTTTCTCAAATTAATAGTAAGGGTTATTAAGTTGTAGGAAAATAATGGGAGGTCAAATTATGATTAAAGACTTTATCTAAATTTAGTTATAAATATTTATGTATGAAACCAATACTTGCTATCTTTACATGAATAGATTGATAGATTACCATGAGTAAAAATAAATATATTCATATGTAGCATATTTGATGCTAATAAATTATATGAACCAAACTTCTTTGACTGATATCGAAATATGAGACTTGTTCTGAAACAAGAAACAAAGTTATATGTTCTTGAAAATCATATTTCTCTTATCCTTGATGACAACACTTATGATAAAGTTAGGACTAAATATCAACGTCATCTTAATGATGATTAGTAGGCTACATGTGTGATGTTAGTCAGCATGTCACTTGAACTTCAAACACAACTTAGGAATATGGAAGTCCATATAATAATCATGCATCTTAAAAAGTTGTTTGATGTGGCTAATAAGACTGCAAGGTGTGAGACCTTTAAGAAATTGTTTCAATGTAAATTGATAGAGAGTTCCTCGATAAACACTCATGTGTCGAGAATGATTGATAATTTTAGAAATTAGGCCAATTAGGCTTTGTTATAGACCATGAGTTAACAATTGACTCCATCTTGTAGTCTAAACATGGAATCCTACTTTGGGCATCAAGAAAGATATGGATATTTATAATTATTATGGAAAAGAAAAACATTAAAGAAAGATTTTACAAAGATTATCTTGCAACCATGAAGGCTAAAAAATCTTATTGAAGTTTCTGCTTCATGTGTGTTTATGATTGAATAAAGGTAAAATAGACCTATGAGTTGGTAAAGAAGCAAGGGTTGCTGCATTAATTTTACCAAGTGGGTTGATACTAAAACTTGATAATTTATATTTTGTTATAGAACTTTCTAGAAACATAGTATCCATTTTTGAATGGATTTAAATTTATTATTAGGAGCAAATGTTGTTCTTTCTATAATAATAATATTTATTATGGATCTGTCACTTATAAAAATGTTTTGTATATACATGATCTTAAAATGTCCATGTTCAATATAAATAGCAAGAAGAACGAATTAGATAATCAATATCCAAATCATTTATGACATTGTAGACTATATCATATCAATGAAACGAGAATCACTGAGTTATATATAGAATAGTATTTAATCCTTTTGATTATGAATTATATGAAACTTGTAAAACTTGTTTAGTAGGTAAAATGATCAAAACACCCTTTATTTAAAAACTAAAAGATCTAATGAATTGTTAGGTTCAATATATACAAATATATATAAACCAAGAACAATTCATGCCAAAGATGGATATACATGTTTCATCATTGATAGCCATATTGGATATGGTCATGTGTATTTGATGAAAGTCTAAATAATTTAAAAGGTTCAAATAATTCATAAATAAAGTTGAAATATAAATTGGAAAGAATATCAAGATACTTTGATCAAATTAAGGTGGTGAATACTCAATCAAACATTTTCCAGATTATCTAAAAGAGAATATGATTCTCCTCCAATAGAGTTTTTGAAAGGAAAAAAATGTACATTATTGGATATGGTGCAGTCTATGAATCTTTCAAACTCAAGGTTCACAATCTCTTAATTCTCAACATTTTTAACATATATATTTTCATATCAAGGGTATCTAGGCACCACCATCTACCACCTACCAACCATGTAGGCTTTTCATATCAAGCCATTAGACACCTTAACTAAGAAAAATGGATTAGATTGTTTGAACTAAGAGATGAACTAATTATCCAATACATAAGTCTTATTTCTAAGCTACTTGGATATTGTAGGACCTCATCAATATCAGCAAGTGATGCCTATTTCGAGTTGATGGAAAATGTAGATTGTTGGTCACTAGGCTTCAAAACACCATCAACACATGCATTTTGACTCTTTTTGTGGACCTTCCAACCTAGAATAAAAGACCAAATACATTTCCCAAACTCCCATTTATGACTATTTAGTAGCTTAGTAATTGGAAGAGAACTTTTTTCACCAGTAGATAATCCATAACAATATATCAATCATGGTCAGATCTTTTAAAAGCAAAATAATATAGCAGTTTCCGGCAATAAATCACTCGTGTAGTGTTTGGGATTGTAATTGGACCACAATTTTGAAATTTTTTGAATTCTTTATCTTCCAAATATTTTTTTGTGTTTTTGGATCGTTTTGATTTGTTTATGTCAAAAATAAATTTAAAAAAAATGAAAAAAACATTATTTTGATTCTTTTCCAAGCGAAAAACACTTTGAAAAACAATTTCTACCACAATCTCATACACGCTATAATCAAGTTCTTAATCTTATATCATTTCTTGTTCTATTGATCATTAATCAAACAAGTACATTGGTGTTCAATGTAAAGTTGCTACCCTAAGATAAACAAGTTTGCATATAATTCTAAAGTACCAACAAGACCATTCATCCACTTATCTTTATGAAAATGAACCAAGTTGCCATTTCCTATAATCCAAATAAAGGCACACATAACAAACTGTCTTCCATAATAGCAAGGTGCTAAACGAGGCCCTAAACTACGTTACGGGTTCATATTATTTTTTTGCATAAAATGTTTAGGTGCTATAAGCACTTTTTTTTTTTATAAAATCCAATCACCAAGGTAACAGTCCCGACCAACCAAATAATTTGGTTTCATTTGAATAAAATGAAAAAAAAACAGTAATAACAAATAGAGAAAAACAAAAGTGACTACAATAACCAAGGATAAAAACCTTATCCGCAAAGAACATGGAAGGAAGACATAGGATAAAAAAGGGACAAAAAAACTAGTGTGTGTCAACTTAAGCTAACATTGCAGACATGTAATTTTGTGATTAAAGGGTGAGTTGGTCTGGATTAATCTATCAAACTTACTAGAGATCATGAAGTCGGGATACCTAAATAGAAAAAGTTTGAAGAAAACCACAGAGCTAATTTTTTTTTTTTATAAAAAAATACAATGTCAAACTACAAAATTGGAAAAGAAAAGAAAATAAGATAACAAAAAGATGTCAAATCCTATTAACTTTTCAAACTCGTGACCTGGGCCATCAGACCATTAGCACAATGCATGAAAAGACTGCAAAGCTCAATCCCTAATAAATGAAACGTTGAAGGACAATATTGGATAAAAAAATAAATCACATAAAAAGACTTCAAATAAAAAATAGCAATTAAAAGAATGAGGGTTAAAATCAAAATAAAAAAAATAAATTAGAGGACAACAAAAAATTTTAAATTTGAGGGTTAAATTGAAAAGAATAATAACCATAACAAAAGGATAAAAAAAATAAAAAGAATCAGGATGAAATTATAAAAAAATAATAAACCATAAATTTGAATTAAATGATTAAATTAAAAACCAATAAAATTTCTATAAAAATGCCAAGTAAATCAAAAGAATAAGGATCAAAATGAAAAAAATATGATAAAAGAAGTGAAAAACAAAAAATATCGACCCGCGTTAACTTTCCTAAACTGTGGTAAGGTAATGAGATGGGGATAACCCAACAAATCACTCTTCTAAAACCTAACCCGAACCAGCGGTTTGAACCATAACTTGGGTGATTTAAGGTGTAGGTCGAGTTGGTTTCCATAAAAATAGGCATAGAATTGACATGGTATTATCCTGTCAAAAAAACAAATTGTCCCGCAACCCAATTAGCCATAGGAAAACCTAGTCAAAACTCGTTGACCTTTTTATTTTCTTCTTTTTAATTTGTTTTTTTCAAAGTCATGTCATTTCTACATGTTTATAAAATAAAAAAAAATAAGGTGACTCGAGTTAACTCAGGTCAACCTACCTAATTCTTATATTTCTTAACTTTTATAGTTCACTGTCATTGTTTTTCATCTTATAATCATGACTATTTTTCCATGTTGTTCTTTCATATATTTGTATGGAAAATATAAGTTTTGATTATTCTACCTTACATAATGAGTGAGATGGTCTCCTATTGTGTTAAATGTTTTGTTTACATTAACTATAAACATTATTATTCTCTCATTGGCTCAAACTGAGCCATTTTGAATAAATGGTTAAACAAGTTTTGTTTTCTTTCCTTCTATGCTCTTTGCTCAAACTAAGATTCCTTTTTTATATTGTTTTCCTTCGCTGGCTCATAAACTGTTCTTATTTGCTGTGAGATGTAGTATGGTATCCTTATTGGTTTATAAAAGTAGGAACTTGTATGGCTATTCCTAGTTTGAATAAATGGTTGTGTGCTTTTCGATAGATCTTGTTTTAGGGTATCTTAGTGTACTTCCTTGCATGAATGCATGGGAAAGAGAAATGGAAATGCAGCCACTACATGTCTATAGGGTCTTTAGTTAAGGGAGCTTCCTGTTTTATTTTCCAGTGACAGTTTGCAATGAATTTGGCTGGGATGTGTTATTTTGGGCATTGATGACCTTTTCTTTTAGTCAAGCTTTTTTGGTTATAAAATTTAGGCTTTTGATAACATAAAAGTAAATAGGTTGGGCTTTGTTATATGGGGTTTTGCCATTTATAATCTGTCTTAAATGAGTTCTCAGTTTGGTTTAATTTCTGGCTTATTATACTGACTCGGGTCATGAAGATATAGGCTTTATGTCATTGGATTATGCATAATAATCTTGGGTTGACCTTGATTGCTTTGTGAGCTGATTTGATTTGTTTTTGGGCTGTGATGTTTATGGAATTCCAAGCTTACAACATTTTGCATGATAAAAAAAACTAAAATTTTTTTTTGCTTACGACCAAGTTCTTTTAAAAAAAATTGTTTTTGCATATCTTGGCATTGTACAAAAAGAAACCTTTGTTTTATTCTTCATAAAAAGAAATTTTGCATATTCTAGCATTTTTTTATATTTATCCTAGAGTTTTACAAAAGATGAAAAAACAAAAGTATTTTGCTTGCATACTTGGACTTTATAACAAGTTTATAAAATTCATTATAATTTGGTATAAATTAAAAGACATATTAGACTGACATACCCAAACTTTAAAAATGAAACTCGACCTTGATTTTTATCAAAATAAAATATCTTGATGCTTATCTCTATTGTTTTGAGTTAATGGACTCATAGTGAGCCATTACTTAAAGCACAAAAAATAATAAGAATAGTTTTTCAAAATAAAAATTTTCAATTCAAATAAAAATTTCAAGAATAGAGAAAATATATATTCATTGACGCAAAAGTTAGGAATACCGACTTTAGTGATATTCACCAATGCTAAAATTGACAATATATTTTGGATCATAATTCACTAATGCTAGAGTTAGGAATATTAGCACTTGGATTGGTAATAAATTTGAACTCTAATATTCACTAATGCTAGAGTTAGGAACATTAGATCTCTTGCATGTAGTACTTACCAATGCCAGATTTGAAAGTATATCTTAGCTGAATATTCACTGGCGCTAGAGTCAGAAATATTATAGGCAAAAAATAAATAGTAGAGCATAATAGACCCTTAGCAATTTAGGACAAGACCAATAATACAACCTACTTTAGGTATAAAGCTTTAAGGGTGATAATATCTTTCTTTTTGAGTAACCAGTCATTTACCATAAAATCTCTATACATAAGTTTGAACTTTTTAGAGATCATAATATTAGATGGTGACTCTATAAGTAAGACTTTTTCCATTAAAAAAAAACATGATGTCAGGTATGTGTTCTTTCCTCTCTTTTTTAAAGGTCATTGCAATGTCGGGTAGCGACATAAATAAATAAAAAACCTTTAGCCATCCAAACTTTCTCCCTCGAAAAACAACTTCTCCTTGCAAATTAACATTGTTTTCCACTCATCTCCAGCAATGGCAAAATCCACCCCACTTCTTTGGTAACAAAGCAGTAGCCCCACCACCACACGACACCATTTTAACATCTCACTTTTCTTCCTTATAGTCCAAGCCTTTCTTCCCCTCTCTAACCAAACCAAACACCATGACAAAGCCCATCTTTTGGTTGATCACCTCCTTTATCAATTTAGTCTTCCAACCATCAAACAACCCCTCACCTCATGTCATGTTGATAGAGCCACCAAGAGTAACAACCAAACATAGTAAGGTAGATAAAACTGACAAGAGAAAGAAGTTGATCTTCTCTTGATTCGATCTCCCCCCACAAGCATTGGTGTGCCTCATTGCTAGTAAGAGGAAGAGAAGATGCACTTTATCTAGTTGGTCTCATGCACCAACTCTTATTGGAACATGATTCCATTTGTTAATAGTTTATTTAACAAAACAACATGTGTCTCTCATGCACCACCACTTTTCAACACACTTCTAATAGCTTTTAGATGATTTTTGTACCTTTTAAAGGTCGATCTTAAACCTCAAATGAATATTTATGTGTTTTGAATGGTTTGATGTATTGTTGATTGTTGTGAACTTTAATTTTTCAGGATTGTGGACTGTGATATTTTAGTGCAAGTTTAGTGTGTATGGCGATTGTTGATTTATTACGTATATAATATTATTGTCCATAAAGTCAACTCAATATAAATGAACCATTCAGTTGTTATTCAAGGATGTTGGCACATGAAAGACAAAATTCCTTGATTTGTGATTTGATTTCACTATATTCGAAGTTATTTAGAAACATGTTATAATTTTTCTCATAGTTTTGTTTTGTAATGATAATCTTTATTATTTATAAATCCAACTTAGGATAAATAAATCATTTGATTATTGTTCAATGATGTTGACAAGCAAATAACAAGAGCTATTATTAATATATGACTCCTCATTACTTATATCTAAAAAAAAAAATTACAAATCTTTTTATAATTAATATATGTTAAATGTTGGGTTTTATTTATTAATCTTTTAATTTAACATTAATGTTTTATTACTATTAGGTTGGTTGCATACTACAAGAGGGTTGAAAAACTATATTTGTGCTTCATAACATTAAAGAAGAAAATGAAGGATAAACCTATGTGTCCTGGTGGTACAATGTTTGTCGCACTATACTTGAAACTTTTGGAGAGAGGTTAACTCTTGATGATGTTATGGACCTAGATGCAGTCGTGCTATTGATGAGCCCGGATCATTCAGTAGACGACAAAGACATAGATAGATAAATGAGTTATGTTGATATATTTTGGGATTCCAATTCCTAGAATGATATATTATTTAAGTATTTAAGATTCATTTTACATGTATATGTGTTTTTTTTATTTGCATTCCTGGGACTACTTGTAATTATAAAATGTGAGAATTTATTAAGTTTTGTTATTGTGTTTCTTTGCATGTTTTTTGAAGTGAGACAAAATTTTGGGTATGGTTCCCAAATAGGGAAAACTCGACCTAAATTTTGATAAATTCAAAATTTCTTAACTTTCTAAAATCATTAACTAAATTAAATGCCAGATTAACAAACTAAATAATAAATCTCATAAGAAACATTTATTTTTGTTAGATTTAAATGTTGGAGAAATTTGTTGCTGGGAGGGGCAGTAGCCTCATTGCCAATCCTCTAGCTTAAGCGGCCGGCCGATTCACATAAAAACAATAACTTTATGAAAATTTTCTTCCAAATATATTTTATGAGTCAAAATATACATTTTTGTCCAACTTGTAAATAAAAAAACAGAATCCAATTAAAATCTCAAAAATTTATTGTTCATACAATAGTTGTTTTTTGTTTTTTAGTTTCAACCAATCAGCTGATTTAATTGACCATTACAAACCAGTCGAATGGTTTGTCCTTCTTAATAGTACTAAAATTTAATTGATGTCACGGTTATGAACCATGACATCAATTAAAATCTTATCATGATTGTAAACTACGGCATTTAATTGATATCACGGTTTAGAAACGTGATATTTGATTAAATGTCGTGATTTTAAACAGTGATATTTAAATAAATATCACGGTTTTGAATATAATATTTAAATAAATATCATATTTCTAAATTATAAAATTAATTAAATATCATGGTTTAGAATCACGACACCTAAAAATATGCTATTTTATCAAGTTTTTTTTTTTTCTGTAATTGTGTTAATTTGTCGTAACTTTTTATTTTGTATGGTAATTGCCGAATTTGTCCCATCCAAAATAGGTTGGATGGTCCCTCGAATTAAACTACAGAGAAAGTCGTTCGTCATACTTCATAAATCCAGATCACTTGCATGTGACAACTTTGTTTATTATGAAAACGGATGACAATTATTTTTTGACTATTCCCACGATGTTTCACGTAATTGTCCTGTCCAGCTGTGCCTCCCCACCGTCGTCGTCCTTGCATTTTTCTGGTTACAGATGGTGTCTTGTAAGATGACTAATCCACCCCCTCCAATGGGTTCTACTTCTGTCGC